>Ga0123332_1004925_pt1 | contig 11501 bp, 6 predicted proteins | sample BioC12SIPDNA_4_FD_89958 | JGI IMG/M metagenome (GOLD analysis project Ga0123332, IMG submission 89958) | Anaerobic biogas reactor microbial communites from Washington, USA - Biogas_R2_A C12 SIP DNA | ecosystem: Engineered > Bioreactor > Anaerobic > Unclassified | place: Washington, USA...
AGGGCATCAAGGTGATGTGCCGCGAGATCCAGATGGGGGTGGCAGCAGCCCAGCGTGCGTTGGCCGATGCCGGCCTGCGCGCCGGCGCGTTCGATGTGGAGCGGACGGGGGTCGTGTTCGGATGCGACTATGTGCTGTCTGGTCCGGACGAGTTCGTGGATGCGATGGCCAACTGCCTGGACGACAAGCGGCAGTTCGATTTTCAGCGGTGGGCGAGGGAAGGTATCCCGCGAATCACCCCGCTGTGGCTGCTCAAGTATCTGCCGAACATGCCGGCCAGCCACATCGCGATCTACAACGATCTGCGGGGGCCCAGCAACTCGCTGACCATGCGTGAGGCCTCGTCCTTGCTGGCCCTTGCCGAGGCCAGCCGGCTGATAGCGCGGAGGGCAGCCGATGTGATTGTGGCGGGGGCCACGGGCACGCGTGTGCACCCGCTGCGGACGCTGCATGTGGTGTTGCAGGAGGAAATCGCCCGGACGGGTGACGATCCAAGCCGGGTGTGCCGGCCGTTCGACCTGCACCGCACGGGCATGGTGCTCGGTGAAGGAGCTGGTGCCGTGGTGCTCGAGTCGCTGGAAACAGCGCAGGCGCGCGGTGCGCAAATTCTGGCAGAGGTGGTCGGCAGCGGTTCGTCGGCGGCCATGGACACACACGGGGTGGGCGATTTGCGGGCCGCCATTCGCAGCGCCCTGCGCCAGACGCTCCGCAGCGCGGGCATGGATCCGGCGGATGTCGGTCACGTCCATGCCCACGGCCTTTCCACCCGCCGATCGGATGCGGCCGAGTCCCAGGCCATCCAGGAAGTCCTGGGAGCGAGATCAACCCCCGTTCCGGTCACGGCCGCCAAGAGCTATCTGGGAAACCCCGGAGCTGCCGGGGGCGTCATCGAGCTGATCGCCAGCGTCCTCGCGCTGCAGCACAACCGGCTGTTCCCCGTGCTCAACTACGAAACCCCCGACCCGCAGTGCCCGGTCCATGTGGTCGCCTCGGCCGACGTCCCGCCGGGCGATGCATTCCTATCGATCAGCGTGACCCCAACTGGACAGGCCAGTTCGTTGGCCGTTCGGCGATTCATCTGACACCGCAGCTTGACACCTTTGAGGGATACTTGTATCCTAGCGGCACTAATTATCACACTAAGTTGTGATGTTAGAAGGTGTTTGAACGATTGTCCGTCGCAGCACCCGCTCCCCTCCGGAGTGGGTCGTTTTCTTGACGCTCCGCGTGGGACTATCGGACATGGCCGAGTTGGTATTGCAGGGCGTGTCCAAGATGTTCGGCGGGTCGGTGATCGCGGTCCAGGACTTGAATCTGGAGGTTCGAGATCAGGAACTGGTCGTGTTGGTCGGTCCCAGCGGTTGCGGCAAGACGACGACGCTGCGGCTGATCGCCGGTCTCGAACGTCCCGATCAGGGTATGATCTGGATAGACGGCCGGCCGGTGAATCGGGTGGCACCGCGAGATCGTAACATTGCCATGGTGTTCCAGCACAGTGTCTTGTACCCGCACATGACGGTGTTCAAGAACATGGCGGTAGGACTGACGTGGCGCGGCGATGGTGACAGGATCCGGCGTGGCTGGATGCGTTGGCGGCAGCCGGCGGCAGCCGAGCGGCGGGCGGCCCAGCGGCGGGCGATTGCCCGGCAGGTGCAGGAGGCGGCGCGGGTCCTCGGCATCGAGCACCTGTTGGAACGGTGGCCTCGGCAGTTGTCCGGGGGCGAGTGCCAACGAGTTGCTTTGGGCCGAGCCATCGTCCGCCAACCGGCGGCGTTTTTGTTGGACGAACCGTTATCACATCTCGACGCCCAGTTACGGGTCGAGATGCGACGTGAGATCAGACGTTTGCGTCAGCGTGTACGAGGTTGCCTGGTGTACGTCACGCACGACCAGGCGGAAGCGTTGGCGCTGGGCGACCGAGTTGTAGTAATGCATCGCGGGCGGATTCAGCAGACGGGACCGCCGCGGGAGGTGTACGACCAACCTGCCAACGTGTTCGTGGCCGGGTTCCTCGGCGCACCGGGCATGAACCTGTTGCCCGGCCGCTGGATGGACACGGGGGACCGCCCCTGCTTTGCCAGTGGCGGCCTGAGAGTGTCGCTGCCGGCGAGCGTCTGGGGGTGTCGCCCGGCGCGGGAGGACGGCGGCGTGACGCTGGGCATCCGCCCCGAACACCTTTGGCTGGAAGTGAGAAACGAGGTGAGAAACGACGGTTCAGGACGTGCCGGCGTCGACCGGACCGCGCAGGTGGTGGGATCCGGTCGCGTGGTCATGACCGAACTGTGCGGCCCGATGGTCCTGGCCACGGTGGCTGTGGACGGTGGGCTCGACTGCGACGGATCTTGCCGTGGTCGAACCACCAGTGGCTCAGCGCAGCGGCCGGAAATAGTGGTGGCGCTGTCACCAGGACAGACGGTGGAGGCAGGACACGAGGTCTCGGTGGGATTGGACTCATCGCGGATCCAATTGTTTGATGCACGCACAGGTGCGAACCTGCGGGCGATGCGTCCCAGGGACAAAAAACCGGAGTGACGGTCCAGGGTGGGCGGCGAGCCCCATACAGAAAACTAGGTCACCATGAATCCAAGTGAGTTGTTGCGCATCGTCGACTCGTTGCACCGGGACAAGAACATCGACCCGGAGATCGTTTTCCAGGCCATCGAAGCGGCGCTGGTGACCGCGGCGAGGCGGCAGTATGGCGAGGAATCGAACATCGTCGTGCGGATCGCCCGTGAAAACGGCGCGATCGATGCGTCGTGCAATGGCGAGCCGCTGGATATCGGCCGGATCGGGGCTCAGACGGCCAAGCAGGTGATCATCCAGAAGATCCGCGAAGCCGAGCGCGACGCGTTGATCGAAGAGTACCAGGAACAGATCGGTCAGATGGTCTCCGGCGTGATCCAACGATCGGAGGGGGGGGCGGCCACGGTGTCGCTCGGCAGCGTCGAGGCCATCCTGCCGCGGAGCGAACAGATCCCGGGCGAGTCGCACCATCCGAACGAACGAATCCGCGCCGTGATCTTCGAGGTCAAGCCGCAGGGCACTCGCGTCAAGGTGGTGCTCAGCCGCACCCGCCCGCAACTGGTACAGCGCCTGTTCGAACAGGAGATCCCCGAGATCGCCGAAGGGGTCATCAAGATCAACGCCATGGCGCGCGAGCCGGGCTACCGCAGCAAAGTGGCGGTCAGCAGCAGCGATCAGCGGGTGGACTGCGTGGGGGCCTGTGTCGGCGTCCGTGGCAACCGCATCAAGAACATCGTCGATGAACTGGCCGGGGAACGGATCGACATCGTGCGGTGGAGCGACGACCCGGAAGTACTGATTCCCAATGCGCTCCAGCCGGCCGAGGTCGACCAGGTGCTGCTGTGCGACATGATCGGCCGAGCCATCGTGCTGGTGCGCGAGGACCAGTTGTCGCTGGCCATCGGCCGGCGGGGGCAGAACGTGCGGCTGGCCAGCAAACTGTGCGGCTGGGACATCGAGATAATGACGGCCGAGGAACTCGAAGAGCAGATCGAGCGGGCCGTGGGCGGCTTCAGCAAACTGGAAGGGGTCAACGAAGAGTTGGCGCAAGCCCTGGTAGAACAGGGTTATTTGTCTTACGATGATCTGTCCGTCATCGAACCAGACGCGCTGATGGAAATGGGCGGCCTGACGGCGGAGCAGATGGACCGGATCGTGGAGCAGGCCGAACAGTGGGCGGAAGAGGCTGAGCAGGCGGCGGCGGTCGAGCGGCGGCGGCAACGCGAATTGCAGGTCTCCGAGGAGAATGCGGCACCCGGGGTCGCGTCGCCTGAGGAGGACGAGACGTCCCCCGCCCAGACGCTGCCGGAGTCCGTTCCGGGCGACACGGAGCTACATCGCAGCGAGAATCCGGCTGCCGGGTCCGGCGCCGACGTCGCGCCGGGCTAGGATGACGGGCGCGGGGAGTTTGGGAGATAGGAGAACGCGGACATGAGATGAGCTGGTGGTTACGGTCGTGCGAGCGATGAAAAACTCAGCCTCAGTTCGCTCGCTCATCACAGGAGGGCGCACGTGCCCATTCGTATTTACGCGTTAGCAAAAGAGCTGCAAATCGACAGCAAGGAGCTAGTGGATATCTGCACGAAGGCGGGTATCTCGGGCAAAGGTTCTGCGCTGGCCAGTCTCAACGACGATGAAGTGGTCAAGATCAAGGCGTTCCTGGCCAGCTCCAGCCCGGCGCAAGCGGGTGGCAGCATGAGCGACGCGGGCCGCGCCAGCACCGGGATCAAGGTCGGCCGCGGCGGTGGACTGTTCCAGCGGCATCGCGTGGGAGACGCCCCTGCGCCGGCAGCGCCGTTCAAACGCGAGGACTACATCAGTCCCAGCGGCCTGGGCGGTAAGATCAAGGTCATCACGACCCGCCGCGCCACACCGAAGCAGCCGTCGGCAGTACCGGAACCGGCGACGGAACTGCCCTCCCCGGCCCAGCCGCCTGCCGTGCCCTCTGACGCGCCCCCCGCGGTTCCCCCCGTGGTTCCCTCTGAGAGCGAGCCGGCCGCGCCCGCAGCTCCGGCGCCGGCTCCGACTGAGATCGCCGCCGAGACGCCCGCTGTAACACCACCGCCAACCGCGATCCAGCGCGAGCCACCTTTGCTACGCCCCTTCGAACGCGCCGACTCCAGTTCCATCAAGATCATTGGCGGACCGAAGAAACGAGCCGCCGGCGGCGAACGGAAACCCAGACGTCGCACGCCCGTGATCAATGTGGCACCGGCACCGATGCCGGAGGCCAAACAGCCATCCCTGACGGCGAAGCCGGACGAGCCCAAGACGCAGAAGCCCGAACTCCGACTGCCCAAGGAGGCGATGACGATCCGCAAGGGTCAGCGGCGTCCTCCGCTCGAACACCTGACCGAAAAGAAGCCGAAAAAGGAATCCAAACGGCCATCGCACACGCCCGCATTCGACGACGACAGCGAGGGGGCGGCAGCGCGGCGGGGCGGATCCGGCATTGGCGCCCGGCGCGGCGGCAAAGCCGACAAGCAGCTGGAACCGTCGGACGCCGGGATGGTCGGCATGGCCAGTGCCCGAGCCGATCGCAAGGCGCGGCGGGCGACCCGCAAAGTCAAGTCCACTACCATGATCAACCCGCGGGAGATGGAAGTCCAGGCACCGCGCAAGCGCAGGACGCTGATCCACAAGGGTACCAACACCGCCGCTCCTCGGAAAGGAAAAGTCGCTCTGGAACTTCCCTGTACTGTCCGCAGTTTCTCGGAGGCCACCGGTGTGAGCGCCATACAGGTCCAGAAGGTGCTCATGGGCATGGGACTCATGCTCACGATCAACTCCGTGATCAATGACGAATATGTCGAAGTGCTGGCCGCCGAGCTGGGTGTGGATCTGGAGTTCAAAGCACAAGAGACGCTGGAAGACGCGTTGATCACCAAGATCCACGAGACTACAGACGCGTCCGAAGAACTCCAGCCGCGTCCCCCGGTCGTCACGTTCCTCGGACACGTCGACCACGGCAAGACCTCTTTGCTCGACTACCTGATCGGCACCAATGTGGTCGCCGGCGAGGCTGGAGGGATCACGCAGCACATCCGCGCCTACCAGATCAAGAAGGGGGACCGCGCGATCGCCTTTGTCGACACCCCGGGACACGAAGCCTTTACGGAAATGCGTGCCCGCGGAGCACAGGTGACCGACATCGCCGTGCTGGTCATCGCGGCGGATGACGGCATCATGCCGCAGACGGAAGAGGCGATCAGTCACGCCAAGGCGGCCGAAATCCCCATCGTCGTGGCCCTCAACAAGATCGATCTCCCGGGGACCGACACCACCCGCATTCTCACGCAGATGACCGAACACGGGCTGACGCCCAGCCAGTGGGGCGGCGAGACGGAAGTCGTGCCGACCAGCGCGCTGACGGGACAAGGGATGGACGAACTGCTCGAGACGATCCTGACGATCGCCGACATGAACGAGTACCAGGCCAATCCGAACCGCCCGGCGCTGGGTTCGTGCCTGGAGGCGGAGCAGGAAGGGGGGCGCGGCGTGATCGCCAAGCTGATCGTCAAGAACGGCACGCTGCGGGTCGGGGACGTGGTCCTCTGCGGCTCCGCCTTCGGCCGTGTGAAAGCGATGTACGACACGCTCCGCCGAGGCGTCCGCGTCAAGGCGGCCGGGCCGTCCATGCCGGTCAATGTCACCGGTTTCGACGCGGCGCCGGAAGCCGGTGACCCGTTCTATGTGCTGCCGGATATCGCGCAAGCGCGGGCCATTGCCGACCAGCGCCATTCGCAGTCCCGCCAGCGGTCGCTGGCCGGCACGTCGGTCAAGGTGTCGTTCGACGAGTTCCAGCGGCGGCTGGCGGCCGGGCGGCTGAGCGACGCGACAGAAGAACGCGTGCTGCTGAACCTGATCATCCGCGCCGACGTGCGGGGCTCGATCGAAGCCATCCAGAAGGAACTCGGCAAGCTGGAGCATCCGGAGGTGCAGATCAAGGTGCTGCAGGCATCCGTCGGCGGCGTCACCGTGGCAGACGTCACGCTGGCCCATGCCTCGCAGGCCGTCATCATCGGTTTCAACGTGATCCCGGACGAGGCGGCCCGCACAATGGCCGAGGAACGACAGGTCGAGATCCGCCGCTACGACGTCATCTACAAGGTGACCGACGACATCCGAGCGCTGCTGGAAGGGAAGCTCAAACCCGAAGAGAAGATCGTCGAACTCGGCCAGGCGCTGGTCAAGCAGGTCTTCGCCATCAGCCGCGTCGGGGCCATCGCCGGATGCTACGTGGTGCGCGGCGCCATCGAACGCGGCTGCCGCATCCGCGTCAACCGCGACGGCCGCACGATCGGCGACTACGAACTGGAGTCGCTGCGGCGGGAGAAGGACGACGTGAAGGAAGTAAGCCGCGGCCTGGAATGCGGCATCAAACTGTCCGGCTTCAATGACGTCAAAAAGGACGACGTGCTGGAAGCGTACAAGATCGAGGAAGTGGCCCGAACACTGTAAGTGGCCCGCGCCAGGCGCACCACCGCCTGCGAGATCTGTGAAACTCGCGAGCGTCCCCCCCAGCAATGTACCCATGACATCACGACGCGTTCTCAAAGCTGCCGAGGCGATCCGGGAAGTGGTCAGCATGGCCATCCTGACCGAGCTGCGCGATCCGCGGATTGCCGACGTGACCGTCACGCTCGTCGAGGTTTCGCCCGACATGCGGCACGCCAAGATCCACGTCTCGGTGATGGGCGACGAGGCGAAACAGAAGCTCACCCTCCGCGGCCTGCAGAACGCCGCTGGTTTCCTGCAGCAGAAAATCGCCCGCCGTATCGACACCCGCTACACTCCCCGCGTGCGGTTCGTGCTCGATCAAGGTGTCAAACGCTCCATCGAAGTCTGCCGCATCCTGAACGAAGTGCTGCCGCGGCCGCCACTGGTCGACGAGGACGAGGACCTGTCCGATTCCGAGCTGGACGGAGTCGACACCGCCGAAACGCTCGACGATCTCTGGAACAACCCGGATCCGCCCGAACACGATGCCAACGAGAGCCGTTGAGTATGAGCACCCCCAACCGCGCATCGAAAATCACCAAAATGCACAAGGTGCTGAAGAAGCACTACAAACCCTACGTTGTTGCCGATCGGCCCCTCCTCGAACACCTGCTGTACGCCTGCTGCCTGCAGGCCGCCACGCACGAGGCGGCGGATGAGGCCTTTGCCAAGCTGCAACAGGCATACTACGACTGGAACGAAGTCCGAGTCACCACGATTTCGGAACTGGCCGAAGTGATGAATTGCCTGCCACAGCCTGCCGAGACCGCGTCGCGACTCAAGCGGACTCTGCAATCGGTCTTCGAGGCCTACTACTCGTTCGACCTGGACGGGCTGAAGAAGGACAACATCGGGAAGGCGGTCAAACAGCTGGAACGACTCAACGGCATCACCGACTTTACGCTGGCGTTCGTCGTCCAGAACGGCCTGGGTGGGCACGCGATTGCGGTGAGCGACGGGGCGTTTGAGGTCCTGCGTGTGCTCGGCATCGTGTCCGACGACGAAGTGGCCAAACGCCGCGTGCCGGGCTTGGAACGCGCGATCCCCAAGAGCAAAGGGGCCGAATTCGGTGCTCTGTTGCACCAGGCGGGCGCCGATTACGTGGCCGCCCCCTTCTCGTCACGGGTCCGGGCCGTGCTGCTGGAGATCGCCCCCGACGCTAAGCAGCGTTTCCCGAAACGGGTGGGCAAGAAGGGCACGGACGAGACCGCGCCAGCAGCGGCACCGCCAGAAAAAGACGCAGACAAGCCGCGGGAAGACGCCGACAAGAAAGACGAACCCAAGAAGCCCCCCCGAAAGAAAGCGGCATCCAAGCTCGAATCGGGCAAGAATAAGAAGAAGCAGCTCCCTGAGACTTCCAATCCCAAGAAGTCCCCCACCAAGAAGCTGTCGAAGCGGAAGCCGCGGTAGGTGGTTGGGCGGTTAAAATGGAGAACTGCCATGCGCCCTCTCGCCGCTGGGTTGTTGAACACCTCCAGGACGGATGTCCCGCCGTCACACACCCGACAGGGGACCGATTGTCGGCAGGCGCGATCCCACCGCCGCCGACGTCCGGCGGATCGGAGTGGCAGCGGCTCCCGCGGCCTGCCGCGTCTGGTGGCCGCCCTGCTGCTGGCCATCGCCACTCCCGGCAGTTTCTGTCAGGCTCAGCTGCTGGACGATCCGCCACGCCCACTGGCTCCGGAGGCAGCGCTCACGGAACAGCAGCAAGATCACGCGGAAGCGGTGGCCTTGTACACGCATGGCCGGGTACTGTTGCAGCGTGGTGTGCAGCAGGGGGACGATGTCGATGCCCAAAACCCAGTGATCGCCGAGGCGCTGCGGTGCATGCAGCGTGCGTGGCGGTATGATCCCCAGCTCGTCTCCATCATGGAGGACATCTTTCCGCTGGCCTACGCGCTCAATCGCAGCGGCGAAGCCACGCGCTACGCGATGCTCGCAGCCCAACGGGAAGAGCTCCCGACGGAATTGCTCCAGCGTGTCGCGATGGTGCTGACCGACCAGGGGGAGTTCGAGCAGGCTTTGGCGCTGTACCGCAAGATCGCGGCGCGCAGCGATGGACCACCGGACGCGATCACCCAGTTCGAGCTGGGGCGGCTGGCGCTGCTGGCCGGCCAGTTCGAGGAGTCCGCCGCGGCGTTCGCGGTGACGCGTGACGCGCTCGAGGGGCGATCCGCGGAGGTGTCGTTGTCGGAGGACGAACGGGCCCGCCTGTTGCGCAATCCGGACGTCATCTACGCCCTGCTGGGCGAGAGTTTCCTGCGCGCCCAACGGCTGGACGAGGCGGAGGCCATGTTCCTCCGGGCGGACGAGGCCAAGCCCAATCCGGCAGCGCTGGGATTGCGGTTGGCGCTGATCGAGAAGGAACGGGACAACCGCGTGGAGGCCCTGCAGCAGCTCGACCAGTACTTCACGTCGAAGATCACGTCGGCCGGGATGGCCCCCTACCGGCTGCTGGAGGAACTGCTGACCGAACCCGACGCCGACGGGGCAGCGGCAGATCCCGCGCCGCCACCCGCAGCCGCACTGCTGGACCGGCTTCGCGCCCTGGCGGCCGACGACCCGCACAACATGTTCCTGGGCTACTACCTGGCAGATCGCCTGCGGGCCGCCGCGCGCGACGAAGAGGCCATCGCCCAGTACCGGGCCATGCTGGCCGTGGAATCGACCGCCGACGGGTACCAGGGGCTGGTCGAGATCTTCACGGACCGGCAGGAATGTGCCCCGTTGCTCGAGCAGCTGGGGGCGGTCGTCGCACAAACCGGCTCGCTGACGCCGCTGGGCGGCAGCCTCGATCGTCTGGTCGCGGACGCCAGCCTGCGCAGCCGGCTGGCGGACCTTGCACTGGCCCAACACGCCGATCCCCAGGCGACTCCGGCGCCGGGCGGGTTGATGGCGATGGCCCTGCTGGAAGCCAAGGCGGGCAACGTGGAGCAGGCAGAGCGGTTCTGGCAGGAAGCGCTGCACAAGCCCGCACCGGTGGCGGGCCAGTTCTCGGTGAACTACGCGTTTCTGTTGATGGACCAGAACGAGCCGGTCCGCATGGCCCAGGCGCTGCAGCGGACGCTCGATTTGAAGCTGTTGCCCGAGCAGACGGCGGAGTTGCACTTCTACCTGTCCGGCGCCTGGGCGCTGGCCAAGGATTTTGACAAAGCGCTGGCGGCAGCGCGCGAGGCTGCCAAGCTGGAGCCCAACGCGGTGCACATGGTCGCCCGCGAAGCCTGGGTCCAGTACCAGGCCCGGCGGCTGGACGAAGCCGAACAGGCCTACCGGGCGATCGTCGAGCGGTTCGACGCCGATCGCGACTCGGACGAGACGCGGGCAGCGCTCCGCGACGTCCGGTTCGTCCTGTCGGCCATCCACGTGGAACAGAACCGGCTGGCGGACGCCGAGGAGTGGCTGCAGCAGGTACTCGACGAGTTCCCGGAGGACATTGGGGCGTACAATGACCTGGGCTACCTGTGGTGCGACCAGGGCAAACACCTGGAGCGCTCCCTGGACATGGTCCAGAGGGCGGTGCAGGCCGAGCCCGACAATGTGGCGTACCGGGACAGTCTCGGCTGGGCGCTGTTTCGGCTCGGCCGGTATGCGGAAGCGGTGGTGGAACTGCAGCGCGCTGCCGCGACAGACCAGGCGGATGGCGTCATCCTGGATCACCTGGGGGATGCCTGCCTGAAACTCAATCAGCTGCCGTCTGCATTGGATGCCTGGCATAAGGCCGCAGCGGCTTTCGAACGGCAGGACGATGCCAGACGGCTGGAACAGGTACGGGACAAAATCGGACAGCACGCTCCGCAGTAATGCAGACTGTGTCACGTGTTCGTCTCTTGGGAAACACACTGATATGGCAGGCCACTCTCACTGGGCAGGAATCAAACACAAGAAAGCGCTGGTGGACAACAAGCGCGGGAAGTTGTGGAGCAAGCTATCCAAAGCGATTATCATCGCGGCGAAGCTGGGAGGCGGCGATCCGGCCGCCAACGTGCGGCTCCGCACGGCCATCCTGGACGCCAAAGCCGGTAGCATGCCCAAGGACACGATCGAACGTGCGATCAAGAAGGGCACCGGCGAACTCGACGGTGGCAACATCGAGGAGGTTCTGTACGAAGGATACGGTGCCGGCGGGGTGGCCGTCCTGTGCGAAATCATGACGGACAACCGCAATCGTACGGCCCCGGAAATCCGCAAGATCTTCGATGTCCACAACGGCAAGCTCGGCAGCACCAACTGCGTCGCCTGGATGTTCGAACGCAAAGGGTTGTTCGTCGTCCCGGTGGCGAATACCACTGAGGAGCAGCTGATGGAAGTCGCGCTCGAAGCCGGAGCCGACGATGTCAAGGAAGCGGGTGACAGCTTCGAAGTGACGTGCGACCCCGAGAACTATGCGTCGGTCGGCGATGCCCTGGAAAAGGCAGAGATCGCCATCAACGCCAAGATGGTCACCCGCATTCCGATGACCACCGTCGACCTGCAGCTGG
>Ga0123332_1004926_pt1 | contig 11501 bp, 12 predicted proteins | sample BioC12SIPDNA_4_FD_89958 | JGI IMG/M metagenome (GOLD analysis project Ga0123332, IMG submission 89958) | Anaerobic biogas reactor microbial communites from Washington, USA - Biogas_R2_A C12 SIP DNA | ecosystem: Engineered > Bioreactor > Anaerobic > Unclassified | place: Washington, USA...
CGGCGTCCGTCTCGGCCTGCTTGAGGGCCGCCCGGCCGAGCGGGCCCATGAGGTTGTTGACGGCCTCGGTGGTCTTCGCGCAGCCCGACTCGGCCGACAGTGCGGCGTGGTGCTCGTAGCCGAGCAGGTTCGCGCGCTCGGCGCGGGCGCGGGCGATGTCGACGATGGTCTGGCGGGTGTCGTTCTCGCCGCCCAGCCCGCGGGCGACGGACGCCTCGAACACGCGTCGGCGCAGGCCCCGGTCGTGGAGCCGGGTCAGGATCGGCTGCTGGGTGGTGTTGACCAGCTCGATGGTCCACTCGGCGTCGCCGGTGGCCAGCGCCTCGACCTCGGCGTCGGTCAGGCCGTCGAGCTCGGCGCGGTCCGTGACCACGACCTTGCCGGCCACGCGGGCCTCGCGGTTGGCCTTGACGAAGGACGCCTGCAGCTCGGCCAGGCGGGTGTTCAGCTCCCGGAGCCGGGCCTGCCCCTCCTCGTCGAGGGCGACGCCGGCGCGGGTGAAGCGGCGGATGGTGTCCTCGAGCAGCCAGGCGTCCTCGGCGTCGAGGGCGACCTCGCCGGCCTGGGCGCGCGTGGCGAGCTCGGTGAAGCGGTCGAAGAGGCGGCGGTCGAGCCAGATGGCGTCGTTGTGCTGCGCCAGGCGGGGGGCGAGCTCCTCGTAGAGGGCGTCGAGCTCGGGCGTGGTGTCGGCGGCCTTCACCGCGTAGAACACCATCGAGGTGCTGGCGAGCAGGTCGCCGGAGGTGTCCCAGACGTGGAGGACGTTCTCGACGGTGGCCGGCTCGGGGTCGGTGGCGAGGGCGTCCAGCGCCGCGAGCTGCTGCGCGGTGCCGGTCTCGAAGGCCTCGCGGTAGTGCTCGGGGGTCAGCGCCGCGAAGTCGGGCAGCTGGTAGGGCAGGTGCGAGCGTTCGAGCAGCGGGTTCGTCATGCGCCCCAACCTAGTGGGGGCGACAAGGCCCCGTCAGGCCGCCGGGACGAGCGCCTCGACCGCGCTGAGGGCCAGCTTGACCGCCTCGGCCTCCCACAGCCGCAGGTTGCCGTCGTCGCGCTGCTTGTCGACCTGGTCGCGGAACTTCTCCAGGGCCTGCCGCGGCTTCTTGTCGGCGAGCAGGTCCTCGCTCGCGGCCGCCCACGCCTTCTTCAACGCAGCAGACGTGCGCTCGCCGTCGGGGGTGTCGGTGGGCAGGGTCGCGAGGGCGGCGTCCACGCCCGCGATGCCGGCGCGCAGGGCGGCCTCGCGGGCGACGTCCTCGGGGGACGGGAGGTTGATCGAGGGCAGGCCGGGGCCTGGGCGCGTCGGCCCGGTCGCCGGGGTGGCGGGTTCGTCCGGCGCCGTGTCCACGGGGGTGGTCACGGGCGAGGCGGACGCCGCCGGGGCGGCCCGGAACACCGACGAGCCGATCGCCCAGGACACCATGAAGACCAGGATCGCCGCGGCGATCACGCCCAGCCACATGGCCGCGGTGCGGAAGCGCGCGGCGTCCACCGGGCGCCGCGAGCCCTGCACGTCGGGCCGCGTGCTGAGCCGCGCGGCGGAGGCGGGGGGTTCGGCCGGGGACACGGGCAGGCGGGCCGTGACGCCCGGCATCGGGGTGGTGGCGGGCGGCAGGTCGGCGGTGACCGCGGGGAGGATGGCGGTCGCCGGGGGCGCGACGACCGCGGCCGCGGCGGCGGGGAGGATCGCCTCGGTGCGGGCGGCACCGGGGTTGTCGGCCAGGTGCGTCAGGGCCTGGGCGACGATGGCGGCGGTGGGCCGCGCGAGGGGGTCCTTGGCCATCATGCGCAGCACGAGGTCGTCGAGCGTCGCCGAGACGGTGGGCCGGCGCGAGCGCACCGAGACCGGCGGCTCGCTGATGTGGCGGCCGGCGACCTGGATCGCGTTGTCGCCCGGGTAGGGCGGCTGCCCGGTCAGCATGGCGACCAGCACTCCACCGAGGGCATAGACGTCGGACGCCGCGGTGGCCCGGCGCCCCTGCGCCTGTTCGGGCGACATGTAGGCCGCAGTGCCGAGGGTGGTCGCCGGGGCGGTGAGGTGCTGCTCGGCGTCGAGGGTGACCTGCGCGATGCCGAAGTCGAGGAGGGTGACGGTGGGGCCGCTGACCATGATGTTGGCCGGCTTGATGTCGCGGTGCACCACGCCGATGGCGTGGGTCGCGACCAGCGCCTGCGCGACCTCCCGGGCCACCGCGATGGCGCGGGTCTCCGACATCGGGCCCTCCTCGCGCAGGACCTGGGAGACCGGGCGTCCGGACAGCAGCTCCATGACGAGCCAGGCCGTCTGGCCGTCGCTGCCGGCGTCGAAGATCGTGACGATGTTGGGGTGGTTGAGCTGGGCGGTGGCGATGGCCTCGCGGTGGAAGCGCTCGGCCACGGACCGGTCGGTGGTGCTCGTGAGGTCGACGGCCTTGACCGCGACCTCGCGCCGCAGCCTCTCGTCGGTCGCGCGGAACACCTGCCCCATCGCCCCGCGTCCCAGCGGGGCGCCGAGGCGGTAGCGCCCGCCGACCAGCTCGCCCACTCTCATGCGATCCATCGTAGATAGGGCCCATGAGGAACAGATGAGACGACGGGTGGAGGTTCGTCATGCTCCGGGTGTGGCAGGCTGCGGCCATGTCGTCGCCGTCGGGACCTCCCCCCGGAGCCCCCGGGCCCGCCGAGGAGCGCGCCCGGACGCGCCGCGTGGCCCTGCTCGTGGGGTCCGTGATCGTGGTGCTGACCCTGCTCGCCACGATCGTCCCGCACCTGCTGCGCCCGCCGGTGCCGGCCGGTGCCGGCGTGCCGGGTGGGCCGTCGGTCGAGGCCGTCCCGCTGCCCGAGGAGTCGTTCTACCCGCCGGAGGAGTACCCCGACCTGGTGCTGCCCCCGGTGCCCGACGGCTGCCCGAAGCCGCTGGTCGAGCTGGGCGTGCACGTCCAGGCCGACTGGTTCCCGGTCGTCGTGGCGAACGGGCAGGAGTACCAGATGCAGGAGACCTACCGCCCCCTCACCCCTGGGCCCGCGGTGGTCACGATCCGGTGCGACATCATCGACATCAGCGGCGGCGGGCAGGCGGTGGTCCCGAAGCCCTGGCCCGACGGCACCTCGAGCGGGTTGCCGGTCGACACGGTGGTGACCGAGGTGGCCGGCGCTTCGCCGGCGTGCTTCCTGATGGCGCGGCAGGACATCACGTGGCTGCTCCGTGCGGTCGACGAGCGCGGCCGCACACCTGCCGCATGCGTCGGCGTCCCCGACCCGTAATTGTTAGGCTGGCCGCATGGTCAAGCCGGAGAAGCCGCTCGAGGGCGGTCACATGACCGAAGTGGCCCGCCTCGGCGACCAGGTGCTCCGCGAGGCCGGCCCGTGGACGCCGACCATCCAGCGGCTGCTGGCCCACCTGTCCGAGCAGGGCCTGGAGTGGGTGCCCGAGCCGCAGGGGTGGACGAAGGACGGCCGCGAGGCCCTCACCTACCTCAAGGGCAAGGTGCCGACCTACCCGCTGCCCGAGTGGGTCTACGACGACGCGGCCCTCAAGCGCGCGGCGAAGTGGCTGCGGCAGCTGCACGACGCGACGGTCGGGTACACCGACCCGGACCCGCACTGGCGCTCGGCCCCCCGCAAGCCCGCCGAGGTGATCTGCCACAACGACTTCGCGCCCTACAACATGGTGTTCCGCGACCACGAGCTCGTCGGCGTCATCGACTGGGACTTCGCGGCCCCCGGCCCGCGCCTGTGGGACCTCGGCTACCTCTGCTACCGGATGGTCCCCCTGATGCGGCCCTCCAACCCCGACGCACCCGACCTGCCGATCGACCTCTCCGCGCGCCTGGAACTGGCGCTGCGCGCCTACGGCTCCGACGCCACGGTGCCCCAGCTGCTCGAGGTGATCGTCGAGCGGCTGGAGGACCTGGCGTCCTTCACCCACAGCCACGGCCTGGCGCGCAAGAACGACAAGCTGCTGCTGGACGCCGAGAACTACTCCAAGGACGCGGCGTTCCTGGCGGGCCTGCTGCGCTGAGCCCGCGCCCTCAGTAGAGGAAGAACGGGAAGAACGAGCGGTCGTGCGCGTGCACGATCGCGAGGAACACGATCGCGTCGAACAGCAGGTGCACGATCACGACGTAGGTGAGCGACCGCGTCTTGGTGAAGATGTAGCCCTGCAGCAGCGCGAACGGGAACGTCAGGAGCGGCCCCCAGCGCTGGTAGCCGAGCTCCCACAGGAACGAGACGAAGATCACCGCCTGCAGCAAGTTGGCCTGCCACATCGGGAAGTGCCGGCGCAGCAGCACGAAGCAGGTGCAGATGAAGAACAGCTCGTCCCACGTGCCGACGGCGTTGACGCCGACGAAGAAGCGCGCGTACTCGCTGGGCTCGTGGATGGCGGGCCAGTTCTCGTAGGCGCCCGAGGTGATGAAGTAGAACGGCAGGATCAGCCAGGCGAGGAACGGCACCAGGAACAGGTAGAACTTCTGCAGGTTGGTCCACTTCCGTCCGCCCCGCCACGGGAACCGGATCACCTCGCGCTGGTAGACGAAGCGGTCCATGAGGAAGGGCAGCGCGACAGCCGCGGCGAGGGCGAACCCGATCGCGAAGAAGCGCGGCCAGCTGATGTCGGCCTTCACCGAGGTGGTCGCGACCGCGCACAGGCCGATGCCGATCAGGATCAGGTCCTGCGCGAGCGGCTTGCTCACGACCCACGCGTACGCGATGGACGCCACCAGCACGGCCAGGCCGACGGGCGTCCACATCAACCCGAAGAGGAAGAAGGCGCTCAGCGAGACGCCGATGGCGGCGGGCAGGCCGGCCCGGGAGTCGAAGACCTGGTCGACCTCGGACGCCATGCGCTCAGTTCTCGTCGCCGAGGTCGCCGACGGTGATGTCCACCATCAGCTCCATGGCGAGCTTCTCGAGGTCGGCGCGGAGGGCGTCCGCGTCGGTGCCCCTCGGGACCGGGACCACGAGCAGCGCCTCGAACAGGCGTCCGCCGGCCATGGGGGCCTCGTAGGAGCCGGTCTCGATCTCCTCGATCGACAGGCCGTGCTCGGCGAACACGGCGGTGAGCTCGCGGACGAGCCCGGGCCGGTCGTTGCCGAGCAGTTCGACGGTGATGCGGGAGTCGGGCTCCTCGGCCTCCGCGGCGTCCACGTCGTGCACGACGATCGTGAGGTCGGGCAGCGCCTGGACGGCCGCGGTGAAGTCGGCGGCCCGGCCCTCGGGGAGCGTGACGACGACGATGCCCGCGAAGGCGCCGGCGAGCTCGGACATCGAGCTGCGCTCCCAGTTGCCGTCGTGGGACGCCACGACCTCGGCGAGCGTGTTGACGATGCCGGAACGGTCATCACCGATGACGGTGAGCACGAGGGTGGTCATGCCGCCACGCTACCGTGGCCGTAAGCTGCACGGGTGGATCTCGTGGTGCTGTGGGGTTGGGCCTGGGCGTGGGCCGTCGGCGACCTCTCCATGCTGATCTGCGCCACCGTCATCGGGGTGATGTGCTCGGTCAACGTGGTGCTCTGGGTGCTCCGCAGCACCGGGCGCCTGCGGCCCCGGGTGCCCACCGAGGTGGTCGAGGCCGCATGAGCCAGGCCCCCGCCCGCGTGCCGGTCCCCCGGGAGATCTGGGTCCTGGTCGTCGCCGCGTTCGTGATCGCCCTCGGCTTCGGCATCATCGCGCCGATCCTGCCCCAGTACGCGGCGAGCTTCGACGTGGGGGTGGCCGCGGCGTCCGCGATCGTGACGGTGTTCGCGCTCACCCGGATGGTGTTCGCGCCGGGGGCCGGCGTCCTGATCTCGCGGTTCGGCGAGCGCTGGATGTACATCGCGGGCCTGGCCGTGGTGGCGGCGAGCTCGTTCCTGTGCGCGGTCGCCGTCGGCTACTGGGACCTGCTGCTGTGGCGCGGCCTGGGCGGCATCGGTTCGGTGACGTTCACCGTCTCGTCGATGGGCCTGATCGTGCGGCTGGCGCCGCCGACCGCGCGCGGCCGCACGTCGGCGCTGTACGGGTCGGCGTTCCTGCTGGGCAACATCATCGGGCCGATCCTGGGCACCTTCCTGGCCGTGCTGGGCTACCGCGTCGCCTTCGCGATCTACGGCGGCACGGTCGTGCTCGCGCTGCTGGTGGTGCTGCTGTTCCTGCGCGAGGCGCCCCGCGACGCCGCCGTCGAGGACGCCCGCCCCCGCATGAAGCTCGCCGAGGCCATGGCGCTGCCCCACTACCGGGCTCTGCTGGTGTCGGGGTTCGCGAACGGCTGGGCCACCTTCGGGGTGCGGATCGCGCTGGTGCCGCTGCTGGCCGCGCACGTGCCCACGATCGGCGCGCCCATGGCCGGCATCGCGCTGACCCTGATGGCCGTCGGCAACGTGATCGCGCAGCAGTTCACCGGGCGGATGGTGGACGCGCTGGGCCGGCGTCCGGTGCTGATGGTCGGGTTGCTCGTGACGGGCGTGACCACGCTGGTGTTCGGCTGGTCTGAGTCGCTGCCGGTGTTCCTGGGGTTGTCGGTCCTGACCGGCGTGGGGGCGTCGATGATCCAGCCGGCGTCGCAGGCCATGCTCGCCGACATCATCGGGGCCGACCGCAACGGCGGCCAGGCCCTGTCGACGTTCTCGATGTCGACCGACCTGGGTTCCATCGCCGGCACCCTGCTCGCCGGACTGATCGCCGACGTCTTCGGCTTCGGCTGGGCCTTCTTCCTCACCGGCTGCATGCTGCTGGTCGCCCTGTTCCCCTGGTGGCGCGTCGGCCGCACCGCCGCCGCCTGACCGCCGCGGTGACTGCGCCGACAGCCCGCCTTCCTGCCGCCGACAGCCTGCCCTGCCTGTGTCGAGGGCTTGACTTCTCCCTGACGACGGGCGCACACTGGTTGCATGGTTAGTTACTCCACTAATGAACCCATCGGGCAGGCCGATGGCGTGGAGCTGCCGCTGTTCCTGCAGATCGCCCGCGCGATCGAGAACGACATCGTCGACGGCCTCCTCGCCGAGGAGGACCAGGCCCCCTCGACCAACGAGATCGCCGCGTTCCACCGCATCAACCCGGCCACTGCGCTGAAGGGCGTCAACGAGCTGGTCGCCGGGGGCGTCCTGTACAAGAAGCGCGGCATCGGCATGTTCGTGGCCACCGGCGCCCGCGACGCCCTCCTGCGCCGGCGCCGCACCGACTTCGCCGCCCGCTTCCTCGCCCCCGCGCTCGCCGAGGCCCGCCGCCTCGGGCTCACCGACGCCGACGTCATCGCCCTGATCCAGGAGGCCCACCATGGCTGACAGCCCCGCCATCGCCCTCACCGGACTCTCGGTCACCTACCGGTCCCCGGGCCGCGACGTCGCCGCGCTGGCCGACCTCCACGCGATCATCCCCGCCGCCAGCATCGTCGGGCTCGTCGGCCGCAACGGCGCCGGCAAGACCACCCTGCTGCGGGTCCTGGCCGGGCGCGAACCCCGGTTCACCGGCGACGCCCACGTCCACCGCGTCCCCCTCGCCGACCTCGGCCGGACGCCGGGGTTGGTCCACCTCGCCGGCGCAGGTTGGCCGGGGGCTGGGGACCGCACGCTGGCGTCCCTCATCGCCGGGCTGGGACGAGCGCGGCCCCACTTCGACCGCACCCGCGCGCTCGCCCTGCTGGAGGGGTTCGGCATCCACCCGTCCGCCCACCCCCGGCGCCTCAGCGCGGGGAAGCAGACCGCAGCGCAGGCGTCCCTCGCGTTGGCGAGCCGTGCGCCACTCACCCTGCTCGACGAGCCGCAAACGGGGTTGGACGCCCCCTCCCGCGACCTGCTCACGCGGGCGATCATCGAGGAACAGGCGCTCCGCCCGCGCACGTGGGTGATCTCGACCCACCTGATCGACGAGACCGCGCCGCTCTTCGAGCGCGTGCTCGTGCTGGACGCCGGCCGGCTCGTCACCGACGCCGACGTCGACGAACTCCTGACCCGCTGGGTCCGCGTCGAGGCGGATCCTGCCGTGCTCGAAGCCCTGCCCCGCCTGGGCGAGCTCGAGCGCCTGGGCGGTCGCGGGAGCGCGATCGTCGCCGCGTCCGACGTGCCTGCGGGATTCGCCGGACGCACCCACCCCCTCACGCTGCAGGCGCTCGCGGGCGTGCTGCCGCTGGCATCGAAGGAGTAGCCATGTCTGCTGTTCTCGAACTCCCCGTCCCGACCCGTTCACGCTGGAGTCAGGTGCCCGCGGTCCTCGCCGCCGTCGCCGGGCCGTTGGCCTGGCGGTTGCTGTGGCCGCTGGCCGTCTGGTTGGTGGCCGCCGGGGTGGCGTGGGTCTCGCTGGCCGGCCGCAACCCCTACGACGGCGGGCACGTCGATACGTTCGGCCGTTGGAGCACGCTGCCCTCGGGGATCCTGCTGCTGGCGGGCTTCGCGGCGATCCCGGTTCTGTGGGTCTGGGGCGCGCGCTACGCCGCCGGGCTGGGCCACGACCGCGGGGTCGTCTTCGCCGTGACGACCGCTGCGAGCGTGTTGCTGCAGGCGGCGTTGCACGTGGTGTCGCTGGCCGCCGGTCTGCTCGAGCTGCGGGCGCTGGGCACGGGTGGGATCCACGTGTTCGCGCTGGAGACGTCGAACATCATGGGCACGCACGACGGCCTGTGGAACGGCTCCTGGGTGTTCGCGCTGTGGTACCTGACGCCCGTGATCCTCACCGTGTTGCTCACCAGCGTGGGGTTCCTGCGTTGGGGACCTCTCGGGCTGTTGCTGGTCCTGGCCATCCCGGCCGTGCTCATCGGGGCGGCCTTCGTCACGGTGCTGGTCGACACCGGGTTCACCTGGTTCGGGGTGCTGCTCTACTTGGGGGTGTTGGCGGGTTCGATCGCCGGCGCTTGGGCGATGTTCCGGTGCGTGGCCCTCTGACGGCCCGTCAGGGGCGCGGCGGGCGGTTGGCCGCGGCGTCCTCGACCTCTTCGCGGCTGAAGCCGAGCAGGTAGAGCACGGCGTCCAGGTAGGGGAAGTTCAGCGCCGTGTCGGCCGAGGCCCGCACCGCCGGCTTGGCGTTGAACGCGATGCCCAGCCCGGCGGCGGCGAGCATGTCGAGGTCGTTGGCGCCGTCGCCCACCGCGACCGTGCGCGACAGGGGCAAGCCCTCGGCGGCGGCGAACTTCTTCAGCATGGTGGCCTTCATCGCCCGGTCGACGACCTCGCCCTTCACCTTTCCGGTCAGGACGCCGTCGCTCACCTCCAAGCGGTTCGCGGCGACGTGCTTGATGCCGAGCGACTTCGCCAGCGGCTTCACGACCTCGACGAAACCACCCGACACCAAGGCGACGGCGAAGCCGAGGTCCTGCAGCGTGGCGACGAGGGTGCGGGCGCCGGGGGTAAGACGCACCGCCTCGATCACGTCGTCGAACACCGACACCGGCAACCCGGCCAGGGTCGCCACGCGGGCGTGGAGCGACTCGGCGAAGTCGAGTTCCCCACGCATGGCCCGCTCGGTGACTGCGGCCACCTCGGCCTCCCGCCCGGCGTGGCGGGCGAGCAGTTCGATCACCTCATCGCGGATCAGGGTGGAGTCGACGTCCATGACCACCAACCGCCGACCCTGACGGGCCAGACCGGCCGGCGACACCGACACGTCGAACCCGGTCTCGGCGGCGGTCGCGGCCAGTGCCGGGCGCAGGGCAGCGACCTCGGCGTTCGACACCATGAACTCCAGCGTCGTCATCGGGGTGCGCGAGAGACGTCGGACGCGGTCGATGTTCCCGCCGTGCTCGCTGACCACCCGCCCGACTGCAGCGAGGTGGGTGGCCCTGAGGGGGCGTCCGAGGATGGTCACGACCACGCGGCGCGGCCGGGGCGGGTTGTCGCCCAGGCCCTCCTCGATGGTGAGCCGGTAGCCCAGGCGGGCGGCGGTGCCGGCGAGGCGGTCCTCGAGCCGGTCGAGATCATCAGGCAGCGAGCCCAGCAACAGCGCGATCGTCACTTGGCCGCGCACGACGACCTGCTCGAGGTCGAGCACCTCGGTCCCCAGCCCGGCGACGGCGCTCATGAGGGCGTGCGTGATGCCGGGCCGGTCGGGACCAGAGAGGGTGGCGGCGAGTGTCTGCAGGTCTGCCATGCCGTCATCTTTTCATCCCTACTCGACCCTTGACTGCGTCCTCCAATTCAGCTACCGTACGACCCCCCCCAGCTTGGAGATTGCACCATGAAGCCTGTTCGCCAATTTGCAGCATTGCTGATATCTCTTGCCATTTCCATCATTGTTCTTGTTCCTGATGCTCAAGCGTCCATCATCCGCTGCAAGCTTCTGAGCGCCCCCTCCCTCTCCGTCAACTCGGCGTCTGACCTTGCCATTGAGCCCCCAATCCACGAGATTCAGTGCGGTGGCTCCATCCCGAATCGCCTGCTTGCAGGAGCCAGCAGAGTCAACCTAGACGCATTCCCCGTGAAGATCTCGAGTGGGTGGAGAGAGTCCCGCGGCCAGTATTGGCGAGTCGAACGCGACCATGCAGGACACGGCGGGCGCTACTGGAAACTGTTCGATGCCAGCGGTCGCAGAGTGGCCTCACTTGATCGCACTGGATGGATATTGGCCCCGTGAGGACCCACCCCCACGCAGAAGCGGTGTCAACCCAGTTCACCCCGTGGCCGATGGTCCCCGGTGCATCCGGCCAACTGCTCGCGGCAGGATTAATCTCGGTCGCCGTCGTGGAAACCTCGAGCTTCCGGACCATCCACGCCTGGTTCGACCCGGCGACCGGCATCACCGTGCCCGTCCGGCGCGGGCACGCCGATCCGCAGATCCTTATCCAGCCCGACGGCGACCAGGCGCGCGTGACGATCACCCAGATCCGGTTCGACCAGGACGATGACCTGCTCGCGGACGTATGGCTGCCCCGCGACCTGCCGCTGCCGAGCCCCACCGGGCAGCCGTTCCTCGAAGCCACCACCCTCGGCATCGTGGACGCCGTGGCCTCGGCGCTCTCCGCCGACCACGCCGTCTTGGGGGACGAGGTCGTCGCGATGTCGTCCGATGTCGCGCAACTGCTCCCGCCCAACACCGAGCACCCGTGGCCCGACCTGTCCGTGAACTCGTGGCACATCGCGCTCGACGGGCGGACGACCCGGGCCGTCGAGGCGTCCGCGCTCTTCGATGCCGACATCGAGCACGTGCGAGCACGGGTGCTGACTGTGCACCGTGGCGGGGCCCGCGAGCCCGACCTGCTGGTCTGCCCGCTCGACGGCCCCGCGCGCTACTGGCCCCTCGGCACCCACCCGCATCTGGACGCCCCGCGCACCGGCAAGGACCTGCCACCCGACGTGACCGCCATCGCGACCGCGGCCGCACCACAAGCGCCGAGGGCTTGAGTTTGCACCGAGGGCTCGGGTTACGCCTCCGTAACCCAAGTCCTCAGCGGAAAACCCAAGCCCTCGGCGCAGGAAAGCGTCAGCGCTTGGCCTCCCAGAGTCCGCCGCACCAGACGAGCTCGTTGGGCGTGCCCTTGAACTCCGACTCGCCCATGATCTTCTGGATCGTCTGGCGAACCACCTCGCGGGTGTTCTTGTAGGAGTTGATGAAGGTCTTCA
>Ga0123332_1004929_pt1 | contig 11498 bp, 7 predicted proteins | sample BioC12SIPDNA_4_FD_89958 | JGI IMG/M metagenome (GOLD analysis project Ga0123332, IMG submission 89958) | Anaerobic biogas reactor microbial communites from Washington, USA - Biogas_R2_A C12 SIP DNA | ecosystem: Engineered > Bioreactor > Anaerobic > Unclassified | place: Washington, USA...
CAGGAAAGCCACTATCACGCCCAGCTCGGCGCCGCCCTGCAACGGCTGGGAAAGGCGGACGAGGCGATTGCGGCTTACGAAGAAGCGCTGGCCTGCGGCAACAAAGAAGTGACCACGTGCGAAGCGCTTGGCCAGCTATACATGCATGAAGGCAACTACCGGAAAGCCCTTTCCGCCCTGCAGCAGGCGGTTCAAAACCAGAGCCAGCGCGCCGACATCTACACGGCCCTGGGCGACACCTACCTCCATTTTGGCTACGCCGACGAGGCGACAGCCGCTTACCAGGAGGCCGTCCGGCTGGACAGATCCTACGCCCCCGCCTACCTCGGCCTCGGTCACGTCCATCTCCAGCGCGAGCGAGGCTCCGAGGCGCTGGTCGCCTTCCGGCGGGCGCTCGCCGTGCAGCCGGAAAACGCGGCGGCCTATCACGGCATGGCTCTCGTCTATGCCCGGCTCGGCTATACCTCGGACGCCATCGCCGCCGCCGAGCGGGCCGTCGAATACGCGCCCTGTGATACCACGGCCCGCCTGAATCTCGCCTTCCTCTACGAGCAGACCGGACGGACGGAAGAGGCGCTGTCAACCTTCCAGTCACTCTGCGCGGATTCCCCAGACGATGCCAGCGCGCACGCCGGGCTGGGGCTCAGCTACCTGCAGCTGCACAAGCTGCCGGCGGCCCGCCGCGCCTTCGCCAGAGCGCTGGAGCTTGACGCCGAATGCGCGATTGCCCACGTCGGCATGGCCGACGTTTTGCGGCTGACCCTGCAGTATGACGCGGCGGAGGCCGCCTACGAACGGGCTCTGGCGCTGGACTCGGAGCGCGGGCGCATCCACGCCGGCCTGGGCCATCTCTACATGGTCCGTGGTGAGTGGGAGAAGGCGCTGCAGGCCTACCAGCAGGCCATCACCCTGGACCCACAGGACGCCACCGTGCGCTGTGGCCTGGGCGACGTCTACCGGCAGCTCCAGCGCAACGACGAGGCGCTGCAGGCCTACCAGCGCGCGCTGCGCCTGAACGCCCGGCTTCCCACCGCCTATCTCGGACAGGGCCATGTCTACCGCTCGCTGAACCGGCTCTACGACGCCATCCACGCCTTCAAGCGAGTGGTCGCGCTGGACCCGTCCATCGTCGCCGGACACGTAGGCATGGGCGAGGTCTATTATGAATGGCAGCAGTTGGACGACGCGCTCGCCTGTTTCGAGAAAGCGCTGGAAATCGAGCCGGGCACCGCGGCTGCCCATCTCGGCATAGGCAACATCTATCGCGATCGCGGCGAGACCGGCCGGGCGATTGCGTGCTACGAGGAAGCCATCCGTCTCGACCCGCGCAGTGCGGCGGCATACGGCTTCCTCGCCGACATCTACAACGCGCGGGGGGAGACAGAGAGGGCGCTGGAGGCTTACGAGATTGCCGTCCGCCACCATCCCGAAGACGCTCTGTCTATGGGCTCGCTGGCAGGTCTCTACCGGAAGGTAGGCCGCCAGGCTGACTATGAGCGCACCATCGAGGAGGCGCGCCGCCTGATCGCCTACGAGAGCGAGTACAATCGCGCCTGCCTGGAGGCGATTGCCGGCAACGTGGAGCAGGCAGTTGAGCTGCTCGACCGGGCGCTGCTCAAACGCCAGGTCAGCGTGCAGCACGTCTCCACCGATCCCGACTTCGACTTCATACGCGACGATCCGGCGTTCCAGGCGCTTCTGAGACAACAGGAACCGTCACCGGTGCCTACCGTCGTGGATGAAGAGCCGGAGGTCGAATCCGAAGGCGCCGCAGCCGCTGACTGAGACGCCAGCTCGAGAGTAACGACGAGATTCCCGGAGGTCGCCGCGCACGTGCAGATGCGTCGTGCGCGGCGACCTCCGGCCTTTTCTTTCGCCTCTGCCTACGGCTATCCGGCCCTGAATTCGCGCGCCTCTCCACATGACTATTGGCCCGACCAGCGGTGAGCGTTTATACTACCCTCAACTTTCCAGCCATCTCCGCAGCGCACAAATAACCAGATCGCGCACCATGGCGTGGTACGTGAACCCTTACAAGCTTTTGTTCTGGGCCTGAAAGACTTTACCGCAAGGCCGGTACCAGACCGGCAAGCGAGTGACAGCTCTTTTGGTATACGGACTCCGTACGAGAAAGGAGGTGATGCGCGGCAGGCGAAACAGGCAGGTCTCCAGATTATTTGCGATCACTTATCCAGTCAGTCAGGAGGAAAAGAATGAAGATGAGGAAAGTCGTTGTGCTGGTCGGGCTGTTGGCCCTGCTGCTGTTGGTCGCCGCCTGCACAGAGCAGCCCTCAGCGGGGGAGATTGTGGAAGTCACCCGCATCGTGGAAGTGACGCGCATCGTCGAGAGCACTGACACGGGCGGCGGCGAAGAAGCGGCGCCCGCTCCTGTGCAGGTGGCGACCGGCGAGATACTGCAGCGCGTGCGCGACCGCGGCCGGCTTGTCTGTGGCGCCCGCACCGATCTGGCCGGCTTTGGCTACCTCGACGAGCAGGGCAACACCATTGGCTTCGACATCGACCTCTGCCGGGCTATCGCCGTGGCGCTGTTTGATGACCCAGAAGCTGTCGAGATCGTCAGCCTGACGTCGGCCGACCGCGGCCCGGCGCTGCAGACTGGCGAGGTAGACATTCTTTCGCGCAACGTCACGTGGTCATCCACGCGCGACGTCCAGTGGGGCAACTTTACCATCGTCACCTTCTACGATGGTCAGGGCTTCATGGTGCGCGCCGATAGCGGCGTGGAGACCATCGAGGATCTGGACGGGGCTACCATCTGCGTCACCAGCGGCACCACCACGCAGCTAAACCTGGCCGACGCGTTCCGCCAGAGAGGGCTCGACTTCACCGACCGCTCGTTCGAGGATACGGCGACCGTCTACAGCACCTACGAAGGCGAAGGCTGCGATGCGGCGACCAGCGACAAGTCCCAGCTGGCGGCCATTCAGAGCGGCCTCGAAGATCCCAGCGCCCATCGCATCCTGGACATCACCATCTCCAAGGAGCCGCTGACCCCGGCCGTGCCCCACGGCGACGATCAATGGTTTGACCTGGTCAAGACCGTCATCGAGATACTCATCAACGCCGAAGAGCTCGGCGTCAGCTCGGCCAACGTGGACGAGATGATGGGCAGCGAGAATATCGAAGTCCGCCGCATGCTCGGCGTGGAAGGCGATTTCGGCCAGGCTGACCTCGGTCTGGATGCCGACGTCGGCGCCCGCATCATCCGCACCATCGGCAACTACGGTGAGATCTACGACCGCTACATGGGCCCGGAAGGCGACGCCTTTACGCTCGACCGTGGGCTGAACAACCTGTGGACCGAAGGCGGCCTGATTTACGCGCCGCCGCTGCGCTAACGCGCAGCCATACGATGAGGCAGGACAGGGGCGTTATGCCCCTGTCCTTTCGATTACCTTAGCCAATGGCACAACGACGTTCTCCCTTATCTATCGTTGCCGGCGGGGCAATCCCCCTGTGGCGCGACATTCGTGTCCTCCAGGCCGTTGGCCAGATCGTTTCGGCTATCGTCGTCCTCGGCCTGCTCTACTTTCTGTTCAGCAATATGATGGAGGCGGCCAACGCCCGTGGCCTGGGGCTTGGCTACGATTTCCTGGAGCAGTCGGCCGGCTTTGACCTGGGCGACGCGCTGATACCGTATGACCCGTCGATGACCTTCTCCCGGGCGCTGTTGGTCGGGCTGCTGAACACGCTCCGTGTTGCTCTCGTCGGCGTCGTGCTGGCTACCGTTCTGGGCATCGTCGTCGGCCTCTCCCGGCTTTCCAGCAACTGGCTCGTCCGCAACCTGGCGAACGTCTACGTCGAGACGATCCGCAACGTCCCCCTGCTCGTGCAGCTCTTCTTCTGGTTCTTCGCCGTCTTCCAGCAGCTGCCGCCCGTGGCCGAGAGCATCACGCTGGGCCCATTCGCCGCGCTCAACCAGCGCGGCATCAATATGGTGGCCCTGCGCCGGGGTGAAGGATTCACCACCTGGCTGGCGATTACCGCCGTGGCGATCCTGCTCGCGCTCGCCCTCTATCTCGCGCTCAGCCGCTACCGGCTGCGGACCGGCCGGCGGACCCATTCGGGGCTGGTCGCCCTGCTTGTGCTGCTGGGATTGCCCCTGCTCGGCTGGTTCCTCGTCGGCGGGGCGCCGCTGACCACTGACTTCCCGGTGCTGGGCCGCTTCAACTACACCGGCGGCACGACGATTACGACGAACTTCGCCGCCCTGCTCGTCGGGCTGGTTATCTACACCGCCGCCTTCATCGCCGAAATCGTCCGGGCCGGCATCCAGGCCGTGTCGAAGGGTCAGCGCGAGGCGGCCCGCTCGCTGGGCCTGAGCGGCCTCCAGGCCATGCGCCTGGTCGTCTTCCCCCAGGCGCTGCGGGTCATCGTTCCCCCGCTCATCAGCCAGTACCTGAACCTGACGAAGAACTCCAGCCTTGCCGTCGCTATTGGCTTTCCCGACCTCTTTGCCGTCGGCAAGACGATCATCGACCAGGCCGGGCGCGCCGTGCCGGTCTTCGTCCTCATCATGGTCACCTATCTGCTCATCAGCCTGACCTACTCGCTGATCCTGAACCTGTACAACAGGCGGATCAGCTTTGTGGAGCGCTAACGATGGCGTCTGTCGCGACAGAGACTGAAATCAAGAGGCCGCAACAGCAGATCTCGCTGCCGCGCTGGCTGCGCCAGAACCTCTTCAACAACTGGTATAATAGCCTGCTGACAATTCTTGCGCTCTGGCTACTCATCCGTGCGGCGCCGCCGCTGGTCAACTGGCTGCTGCAGGCGAACTGGTCGCCGGTGCTATCCCGCCCCGTGCTCTATTTCGTCGGCCAGTACCCCGCCGCGCAGCTGTGGCGGCCGGCCGTCGGCGTCGTTCTCATCTCCTTTCTCCTGGGCCTGAGCTGGGGGGTCTGGCGCGGGCCATTGCGTACTTTTGCCCTGGTCCTCATGTCTATCTATGCGGTGCTCGCCCTGCTGCCGGTCGGTATGGAAACGCTTGGCCTGACCGGCCGCCTCTTCCTCGCCGGCAACATCCTGGTCGTCGTGCTGGGGCTGGCAGCCAGCCGCACGCCGCTGGGCAAGGGGCGCTGGGTCATCCTCCTCGGCCTGCTCTCATTTGCCGTCTTCATCCTGCTCGTGCGCGGCTTTGCGGGCAACCCCCGACTGCCGCAGATCCAGACGACGAGCTGGGGCGGCCTGATGCTGAACCTGCTCGTCGCAGCGGTCGGTATCGTCGCCAGCTTCCCCATCGGCGTCCTACTGGCGCTGGGCCGGCGCAGCCGCCTCCCTGTGGTCAAACTCTTTTCCACACTGTTCATCGAGCTGGTGCGCGGTGTGCCGCTGATTACCATTCTCTTTCTCGGCTCGATTCTTCTGCCCCTCTTCTTGCCGGAGAACGTGCGCATCGATCGCGTGATCCGGGCGATCATCGGCATGACCATGTTCAGCGCCGCCTACATGGCCGAGAACGTGCGCGGGGGGCTGCAGGCCATCCCGGAAGGGCAGTACGAGGCCGCCAGGGCCATTGGCCTGAACGGCCCGCTGACTACCGGCCTGATTATCCTGCCGCAGGCCCTGCGCCTGGTGATCCCGGCTATCGTCGGCCAGTTCATCGCCCTGTTTAAGGATACGACCCTGCTGATTATCGTCGGCATCAACGAGATTCTCGGCATCGGCAAGTCGCTCGTCCTGGGCAACCCGGAATGGATCACGGCGCAGAAGGAAGTCTACCTCTTCATCGCCATCGTCTTCTGGGTCTTTACCTACGCCATGTCACACAGTAGCCGGCGCCTGGAGAAAGCGCTGGGCATTGGAGAGCGTTAAAATAACGGAAGGAATGATGAACGAGCAAAGCACCGGCAACGGCGCCAGACCGATGATCGTCTGCCGCGACGTGCATAAATGGTTTGACGATTTCCACGTCCTGCGGGGCATCGACCTCACCGTCGACACCGGCGAGGTTGTCGTCATCTTCGGCCCTTCCGGCTCCGGCAAATCGACCTTTATTCGCACGATCAACCGGCTGGAAGAGCATCACAAAGGGGAGATCATCGTCGATGGCATCGAGCTGTCGCACGACATCCGCAACATCGAGGCCATTCGCCGCGAGGTGGGCATGGTCTTCCAGCAGTTCAACCTCTTTCCCCACCTGACGGCGCTGCAGAACATCACCCTCGGCCCGATTTGGGTGCGGCGCTGGCCCAAACAGGAGGCCGAGAGCGTCGCCCGCGAGCTGTTAGAGCGGGTCGGCATCCCGGAGCAGGCCGACAAATTCCCGGCCCAGCTCTCCGGCGGTCAGCAGCAGCGCGTGGCCATCGCCCGCGCCCTGGCCATGCAGCCCAAGATCATGCTCTTTGACGAGCCGACCTCAGCCCTCGACCCGGAGATGATCAAAGAGGTGCTGGACGTGATGGAGGAGCTGGCGGATAGCGGCATGACCATGCTAGTCGTCACCCACGAAATGGGCTTTGCCCGCGCCGCCGCCGACCGTCTCGTCTTTTTTGACGAGGGGCTGATTGTCGAAACGGGCACGCCGCAGGAGATCTTCAGCAACCCGAAAGAGGAACGGACGAAGCTATTCCTCTCCCAGATCCTCCAGCATTAGGCACGTAGGGCGCGGATCGCAGGCTTCCTCCAGCCCGCCCCCCTACAAATCGCCCATACTCGTTACCCGTCCGTCCCGGCATCACGCGATGAGCCGGGGCACGACCTGCTGCAGCCGCTCAACTGCCCGTTCCAGCTCGTCCATCGCCGTAGCGATAGAAAAGCGGACGTGGCCCTCGCTACTCTGGCCGAAGGCGATACCGGGCGTGCCGGCAATACCTGCCTCGTCCAGCAAGAGGTCGGCCAGCTCGATACTGCTGCTTGTGGGGATGCCGGGGAAGCGCGGCAGGAGATAGAACGCTCCTTCGGGGGAGGCGCACTCCACGCCCGGAATCCCGTTCAGCACCTCTACCATGAAGTCGCGCCGCTTGCGGTACGATTCGCACATCTCCTCTACGGCCTGCTGCGGCCCGGTCAGCGCCGCCACCGCGGCATCCATCGTGAAAGTCGCTGCCGAAGTAATGGTATGGCCGTTCATGCGCGTCGCCAGCTTGATCACCGGCGTGGGACCGGCGAGCCAGCCCAACCGCCAGCCCGTCATCGCGTAACCCTTGGAAAGTCCGTTGGTGGTCAGCGTGCGTTCTGCCATGCCCGGAAAAGATGCCAGTGACAGGTGGCGCCGGCCGTCGAAGATGAGCTTTTCGTACACCTCGTCGGTGATGACGTAGAGGTCGGCCTCGATGGCAACCTCCACCAGCGCCTGGGCCTCCTCCTCGGTCAGGACACGGCCCGTCGGGTTACTGGGGCTGTTGACCATGATCGCCTTCGTCCGCGGCGTGATCCTGGCGCGCAGGATCTCCGCCGAGATCGCGAAGTTGTTCTCGCCCGGCAGCGGAACGGGAACAGGCACCCCTCCGGCCATGTGGATCATCGGCGGGTAAGAGACCCAATATGGCTCCAGAATCAGCACCTCATCGCCCGGGTTGAGCAGCGCCGACAGGGCCAGGAAAAGCGCCCACTTACTGCCCGGCGTGACGATAATGTCCGTCCCGGCTTCCACCTGGACGCCATTTTCGCGGCTCATCTTCTCCGCAATCGCCTCCAGCAGCGGGACGATGCCTTTGGTGGGCGCCGCGTAGTGGGTCCGCCCGTTGCGGATTGCTGTGAAGGCTGCTTCTGTAATATGCTCCGGCGTTGCAAAGTCGGGATCGCCGCCCGCCAGCGCGATAATGTCCCGCCCGGCTCGCTGGAGCGCCTTGGCCTTGTCATTCACCGCCAGCGTCGCCGATGCGGGTACCTTGCTCAACTGCTCCGAGAGTGGCTTCAACTGATCCTCCCTTCACGCGCCTGACGGGGCGCGTAGCTGTTTTCTCGCCATACTGAGGGGTGAGCGGGAGCCGTGTCTATCAAGCCCCGCCACCCGATCAGCAGATATACCCCCTTTTTGTACCTGTCCATTATACCGTTACCTGTGGGGTCGGCACAGTCGGGCTGCTGGAGTGGGATGACCGGGTAAAGGAGAATACCCGATGAAGACCGTTAGGGCGCGGCGCTACAACTGCCCGGCGCTGCTGTCCCACGCCGCCATCTCCGCCCGGTAGCGTGGATCGTCGTAGCGGGCTACGTGAAAGGCGTCGCTGTACGCGGGCAGCGCTCCGCCGGTGACGTGGGCCGCCAGTAGCTCTCCGGCGGCCTGGGCGGCCATGATGCCGAAGCCGGATAGCGCGCCGATGATATAGGCGCCGGTCACCGGCAGCGGGCTGACCAACGGCCGGTTTTCAGGCGTTTTGCAGTAATAACCCCCATCCACGTAGAGCCGGCGCGGTCGCTCGATGTAGGCCGCCAGCCCTGGCGCCATCCGGGCCAGCCCGCGCAGCACGATTTCGGCGTAGAACTCAGGAAAGCGCGGAGGCCAGGTGGGCGGCGTCACTTCGACGTCATACGTCCACAGGCCGAGCAGCATATCGCTGCCTGCGCCCCCTTCCGGCCGGAAGTGCACCCCGGCCGGGAAAGTCCGTGCCAGCCACGCCGTCTCCTCGTCGGCAGCCAGCGCCGCGCGCTCCTCGTCGCTCCAGACGAGGCTCACCGGGTCGCTCCAGATCATCAGCGGTGCGTCGCGCGGCACGATGCCGAGATAGTCGGCAAAGGAGATCTTGCCGTGCAGCTCGTTGTGCAGGGGCAGCTCGACGCCCATCATCGCCGCCACCTCCGCCGCCAGCGGGCCCGCCGCGACGACGAACGCTTCCGTGGCGATGGTCTCGTCGCCTACACAGACGCCGGTCACGCGCCCACCGTCCAGAGTGACGCCTGTCACCCCGGCGGGCACGAGCCGGGCGCCGTGTCTCCGGGCCTCTTCCAGTAGAAAGCTGCCAAGCTGCTGCGCGCTCAGCCAGCCACAGCGCCGGGCATGCAGCATGGCAATCGCGCCCTCGGCGATAAAGGGATAATGTTGGCGAATGAGAGCCGGGTCGAGAATGAGGTCGGCGCCGGTGGGCTGTTCCTCGTAGCCCTCTCCCGGCGATGGCCGGTAGGCGTCCGGCCCCGGGTGAATACGCAGCGGCCCGGCGCCGAGCGCGGAAATCATCCTGCCGCTCTCCTCATAGGCGCGCGCGCCGGCCGGGTCTGCAGTGAAGAAGGTATAGCCACGCCGGTTCATCAGGAAGCGATTGCCCGTCTCCCGGGCCAGCTCTTCCAGCAGATCGATGCTGCGGTTCATGAAACGCACCATCTCATCGCCCGGGCCGGGCCACCAGTTGCGGTACGCTTCGGTGGACTTGTCGCTGGTCAGCGAGAGAGGCGGGCGCGGATCGACGAGCACCACGTCACGAACGCCGTTCCTGACGGCGAGGTAATAGGCGGCGGAGATGCCGGCAATGCCTGCCCCACAGATGACGACCGAGGCTTTATTCGGGACCATTGATCTCTTCGACAACCTCCTCTACCTCTTCACGGCGCCGCCGGGGCAGCCGCGTGACTCCTTCGCGCGTGATCTGGAACTGGTCGAGATCGCGGGCGACGTAGGTCGCGGGAAAGATGGCGCGCGCTTCGTCGCGAATGTCACGCCCGAAGTAGCGGCGCGAGAGATGAGTCAGAATCAGCGTGCCCACGTCGGCTTCCCGGGCCAGTTTCGCCGCCTGCAGTGCCGTCAGGTGGCCGAACTCCTCGGCCATCTGCGCCTCCTCGTCCATGTACGTGGCCTCGATGGTCAGGCAGGTGGCGTCGCGGCAATGCGGCACCAGATCGTTAGTGCGGCCCACGTCGCCAATATGGACGTATTTGGTGCCCCGGATCTCCTCGCCCAGCACCTGCTCCGGCCGGATCACGCGCCCGTCGGCCAACGTCACCGCCTCGCCCTGCACGAGCCGGGCCCGCTCCGGCCCGAAGGGCACGCCGAGCGCCTCAGCCTTCTCGGCCAGAAAAGGCCGGCGCGCCTTCTCCTCGAAGGTGAAGCCGAAGCAGCCCGGCCCGCGATGCTGTACCGGGAAAGCGGAGACGACCAGCCGCTCATCTTCGAGGATGACCATGCCGGGCTCCAATGCGATGAGGCGGATCTCGACCGGCGGGCGGTGACCGCGCCAGACCACACGGTAGATCAGGTCGGCCACACGGTCGAGGGTTGCCCGGCCGCCGTAGATCTCGATGTGGTTTAACGCCTCCCAGCGGCCCAGCGTGGAAAGCAGGCCGCCCAGGCCCAGGATGTGGTCGAGATGGCCGTGGGTCAGCAGGATGCGATTCAGCCCCTTGAAGCCGAGACCGCTGCGCAGGATCTGGCGCTGCGTCCCTTCGCCGCAATCGATCAGGAAACGGTACTGCCGGTGGAGAAGCATCTGCGCGGAGAGTCCCCGGTAGGAGGACGGTGTGGAAGCGGAGGTGCCGAGGAAGATCAGTTCAAACATGGTGCCTTATTGCCGTCGCCGGTGTGACCAGCCGGTTCCTTCGACGGTGACGCGCCCCGGCTGCCCTTCGGCGCCCGTGATTTCGATGTGGACGCCCAGCCATGTGCGCAGTAGTTCCGCCTGGGTCAGCGTGTGTTGGGTCAGATAGTCCGTCGTGAAGCCAGAACGGCCGTGCGCCAGCGCCATGGGTAGCAGCAGCTGGTCGGCCAGATGGGCATCGACTGCGGCGTCTTCATTGTCCGCAAAGGCCAATAGTTCCGCAACTGCAGCCTCGGCCACCTTCTCGGCGGCGAGACCCGGCCGGCCCAGGGCGCTGGCCCCGGCCTGGGGCGCCCAGAGAAAGAGTCCCGCGCCGGGCGCCACGGCCCGTTCGCGCAGGGGCTCGACGCGGTTGCGCAGCCCTGGCTCGGCGAGCAGCTTGCCCGCCCGGGTTGCCATCCGCTGGGGGATGTGCGCCGGCAGATTGGTCACGGCGGCGACCCCCTCTACCGGCTCCCGTGGCTGCGGCGTGAAGGTGACGGCCTGCAGCGTATCCACCGGCCGGACCCGCAGGCTGATCGCCCCCTTGCCCTGCGGCGCCCAGCCCCAGGCCTCCAGGGCTACCTCAAACTCGGCGCCAAAGCGGGCAAAAGCGGGCTGCGCGACGTGGGCCAGGTAGTGGTAGGGCGGGCTGAACGGTACGTGGGTGCCACCGTATACCAGCGCCTCGGACGGCGTCTCGGCGAACAGGAGGGGCCAGAGCACGGCCTGCACGATGAGCGTAGCGGCGCCCGCCGATCCATGAAGGGCGACATCCTCCACGTCGAAGATATACTGGCCTCCCTGGGGCGGTCCGCCGGGCCGGAATGCCAGCTCCTGGGAATCGATTTCGCCGCCCTCTACGTGGGCGCTGCAGATTTCGGCCAGGGCGCGGACGGCGGTCAGGTGCTGGGGCCGCAGCCCGGGGCGGGAACGGCCGGCGCGGATACGCACCAGGCGCACGGGCCGCCCGGTCAGTGCCGAAAGGCTAAGACTCGTGCGCAGGATCTGCCCCCCACCCTCGCCCTG
>Ga0123332_1004939_pt1 | contig 11477 bp, 11 predicted proteins | sample BioC12SIPDNA_4_FD_89958 | JGI IMG/M metagenome (GOLD analysis project Ga0123332, IMG submission 89958) | Anaerobic biogas reactor microbial communites from Washington, USA - Biogas_R2_A C12 SIP DNA | ecosystem: Engineered > Bioreactor > Anaerobic > Unclassified | place: Washington, USA...
ACCCGCGCATCTACCGCAGGCTCGTGACGGCTCACGTCACCGGTCGGGTACAGGAGTTCGAGCAGGCCATGCCACGCAGGTCGACAGGGGCCGAGGCACGCGCGTCGACCGACGGGAACGTTCCCATCGCCGATCCCGCCTGGTTCGCGGTGACCGTGCTGCCGCTGCCCGACGGCCACGTCGTCGTGCAGTTCAGGAGCATCACGCATTACAAGAACGTGCTGCGGCAAGCGGTCGAGCTCATGAACCACGACGACCTGACGGGTCTGCCGAACCGCAGGCACCTCAAGTCACGCTTCTGGGTCCTCAGGCGCCAGGCCGTGCCGATGGCCATCCTCTACTTCGACCTCAACGGCTTCAAGGCCGTCAACGACAGTCACGGGCATGAGATGGGTGACCGGGTGCTCAGCGTCATCGGCCAGCGGCTCAAGCAGAACGTCAGGCCGGGCGAGATGGTCGCTCGGCTCAGCGGTGACGAGTTCGCCGTGTTGTTGGCAGGGACCGACCTCAACTCCGTCGACAGGGTGGCGGAGCGGCTGTTGCAGGCCGTGGAGGAGCCGATCCACCTCGACGGCATCACGGTGCGCTTGGGCGCCAGCGTGGGAGCAGCGCTCCACCCGCTGCACGCCGAGTCGTTCGAGGCCCTGCTCGCGTACGCCGACGCGCGCATGTACGAGCAGAAGCGCAGGCGTGCGTGACGGTGACGTCCGCGACGCCGGCTCTCGACGAGCTGCGGGCACGCCTGGCCGATATCAACGCCCTCACGATGGCGCGCGACGTGCTGTCGTGGGACCAGTCGACGCACATGCCCAGCTCAGGAGCTCGCGACAGGGGCAGGCACATGTCGGTGCTCAACAGGCTGTCGCACGAGCTCTTCGTGTCGGAACGCACCGGCGAGCTGTTGGCGCAGGCCGACGAGGAGACGGCAGGCTTGCCTGGCGACCACATCGACTCGCAACTGCTCGCCGTCGTGGGACGCGACTACAGGCGCTACACCAAGGTGCCCCCTGCGTTCCTCGAGCGCGTGAGCCTGCATACGTCGAGGACGTTCCATGAGTGGCAGCAGGCTCGTCCGGCGGACGACTTCGCCAGGCTGCGTCCGCTTCTCGAGCAGACCGTCGAACTCAGCCGCGAGTTCAGCTCGTACTACACCGGCATAGCCCATCCCGCAGACCCGCTCATCGACCTGGCCGACGAAGGCTTCACGGTCGCGACGTTGCGGCCGCTGTTCGCGCGGTTGCGCGCCGGACTCGTGCCTCTCGTCGAGGCGGTCGTGGACCGCGACGACTCGATACCCAGTCCGTTCCAGCAGTTCTTCGCTCCCGACGCGCAACTCGAGGTCGGCCTCGAACTGGCGCAACGGTTCGGGTACGACCTGAGCCGTGGCAGGCTCGACCTGGCCGCGCACCCGTTCGCCACCTCGTTCGGTGTCGACGACGTGCGCATCACGACACGTGTCGACCCGCACGACCTCACACAGTCGCTGTTCAGCACGCTCCATGAGACCGGGCACGCGCTCTACGAGCTCGGCGTCGACCCGCGCCTGTCCGGCACGTCGCTGGCGCAAGGAGCGTCGAGCGGAGTCCATGAGAGTCAGTCGCGGCTGTGGGAGAACCTTGTCGGTCGCAGCCGAGCGTACTGGGAGTGGGCCGGGCCGTTCCTCGCGCAGCGGTTCCCCGACCAACTCGGTGGAGTCAGCGTCGACGCCATGTACCGCGCCGTCAACCGCGTCAAGCGTTCACTGATCAGGACCGACGCCGACGAGCTGACCTACAACCTGCACGTGATCGTGCGGTTCGAGCTCGCGCTCGAACTGCTCGAGGGCTCCCTCGCGGTCGTCGACCTGCCCGACGCGTGGCGCGACCGCTACCAGAGCTACCTCGGTGTAGCCCCGACCGACGACAGGGACGGCGTCCTACAGGACATCCACTGGTTCGCGGGCATGATCGGCGGGTCGTTCCAGGGCTACACGATCGGGAACGTGCTCAGCGTGCAGATCTTCGAAGCAGCCGAGCGTGCGCTCGGACCGCTCGACGCGCGGTTCGCGGCGGGCGACTTCGGCGACCTGGAGCGGTGGCTGCGTACCGAGCTCTACAGGTACGGCCGCAGGCTCGAGCCCCTCGACCTGGTGGAGCGAGTGACCGGCTCTGCGATGACCGTCGAACCGTACCTCGCCTACCTACGGCGCAAGTACGGCGAGCTGCACGGCGCCTAGCTGCTCGGCCTGGCTACTCGGTCATGACGTGCGCCCGACGGGCCCCTGCCCTCGGCCCATGCTCTCAGTGCGCGCCCGTTCCCGGTTCCGGCGGCTGGCGAGGCTTGAGCTTCACGGGCTCGCGTTGACGCTCCGACACCTTCGCCGCCCTCAGGTTGAGGAACTCCACCCCGACGCTGAACGCCATCGCGAAGTAGATGTACCCCTTCGGGATGTGCTGGCCCAGACCGTCGGCCAGCAAGCTCACGCCGATCATGATCAGGAACGCCAGCGCCAGCATCTTGACGGTGGGGTGGCTCTCGACGAACTCGCTGACAGGGCCGGCCGCGAACATCATGATGCCGACGGCGATGATGACGGCGATGATCATGACGGCCAGGTCGTTCGCCATGCCTACTGCCGTGATGACGGAGTCGAGGGAGAAGACGACGTCGAGCAGGATGATCTGCGTGATGACCGACGCGAACGTCGCGACCGCAGGCCCCTTGGTCTCGTGCGTCTGACCCTCGAGCCGTTCGTGGATCTCTTGCGTCGCCTTCCAGATGAGGAACAGGCCGCCTATGAGGAACACGAGGTCGCGGCCGGTCACGCCGTGCCCCGCGATGCTGAAGAGCTCGGTGGTGAGCCGCGAGATCCAGCTGATGGACGCGAGCAGCCCGATGCGGGTGAACATCGCCAAGCCGAGGCCGAGGGTTCGCGCCCTGCGTCGCTGATGTTCGGGCAGCCGGTTCGACAGGATCGAGATGAAGATGATGTTGTCGATACCGAGCACGATCTCGAGGACGGTCAGCGAGACGAGCGCGATCCAGGCTTCCGGGCTGGTTAACCACTCCATGCCGGCACATAGTACACGCCAGCCGCCGCGGTCAGTCGATATCGCGCCGTAGGAACGCCCAGAACAGCAGCGCCCCGAACACGAGCGCGTAGCCCGCGATCACCGCTGCGGAGTGCGGTATCCCGAGACCCAGCCCCAGCAACCCCTCGAGACCCTGGAACTCGGCGCCGTTCGCGCCGGCCTCGCTCGCGATCTCGGCAACCAGGTCGGCGCCGGGCGACCGTGCGGGGGCGTACAGGTTGGCCGTGAAGAAGTAGCGCGGCGCGTCCTGCCACGCCTGTTGGATGCGGAGCGCCTGGAAGATGGCGTTGATGCGGTTGAGGGGCTGGAGCTGCAGCAGCGAGTTGAGGACGGTGTAGATGCCCTCGATGAGGCCAGGCAGGAACAGCACCATCACGACGCCGAGCACGCCCGACTTGACGAGGAACACCAGCAGGAAGGCAAGCACGACGGGGGCCAGCAGGAACAGCCACTGCACGAGGTAGAGCCACGCGAGGTTCGCCCAGTCACCCTGGAACGTGGTCGGCAGGAACGAGGTGCCGAGCGTCCCGAACACCAGCGAGCTGAGGAACGCGCCGACCATGAGGAACAGCAGCGCGCCCATGGCGACGACGATCTTGCCCGCCATGACGGCTACGCGGTTCGGCTGCACGACGAGCACGGTCTTCCACATGTTCTGCGACCGCTCGTCCCCGATGAGCAGCGCGGCGAGCAGGACGACAGCCACCATGTACAGGCTGGGGCTCACGAACGACGGCGCCATCAGCGAGATGGTCGCGAGGCCGAAGGGGGAGAACAGGGCCTGGAGGATCTGGTCGATGGAGCCGACCTCGTTCGCGAACGAGTCGGCGAGGTTGGTGTGCAGCAGCCGCCCGATGATGAGCGCGAGCACGGGCAGCACCACCCAGTAGAGCGCAGCCAGGACGTAGATGCGCTTCTTCTTGGCCACCTTGAAGGCCTCGGCCCTCACCACGTGCATCAGCGGCGTCATGACGGCCTCCCCGAGCCGCCTACCAGGCGCAGGTACGCTGCTTCCAGGTCGTCGCCGTGCGGCGTCGCGGCCGTCACCTTGACGCCGAGCGCGGTCAGGCGCCCGATGAGTTCGTCGGTCTCGGCGACGGGGACGCGTACGTCGGCGCCGTCTTCTCCGCGCGGCTGGGGTTCGTAGCCGAGCTCGCTGAGCCCCGCCAGCAGCCTGCCCTGGTCGGACGACCTGACCGTGTACAGGACCGCGGCACCGCCCATCTGGTTCAGCAGCGCCTGGAGCGTGCCGTCGAACCGAAGCGCTCCCTTCTCGATGGCGAGGATGCGGTCGACGAGCTTCTCGATCTCGGCGAGGATGTGGCTTGACACCAGCACCGTCACCCCCGTGTCCGACACGGCGCGCAGCGACTCACGCACCTCGGCGATCCCGGTGGGGTCGAGGCCGTTGGTCGGTTCGTCGAGGAGCAGGACCTTCGGCTCCCACAGCAGGGCCCGTGCCAACGCGAGGCGCTGCCTCATCCCTTGCGAGTACGCCTTGACCTTCTTGCTCGCAGCGTCCTGCATGCTGACGAACTCGAGCGCCTCGTCGATGCGACGCCCGTCGACGTCGCCATGCAGGCGCGCAGCGTGTCGCAGGTTGTCACGACCGCTCAGGTACGGGTAGAAGCTCGGCTCCTCGATCATGGTCCCCACCTCGCGCAGCGTCGGTCCAGGCACGTCCTTGCCGAGGACGCTGCACTCTCCTGAGCTGGGCCGCACGAGCCCTGCCAGCATGCGCAACGTGGTCGTCTTGCCGGCGCCGTTCGGGCCGAGGAAGCCGACGATCTCGCCGCTGCCGATCTCGAACGACACCGCGTCGACGGCCGCGACGGAGCCGTACCGTTTGCTGAGGTTCTTAGCGCTGATGGCGATCACTCGGGCTTCCTCTCGCGCGTCATCAGGTCCTGGATGGCGTCACGCGGGGACTTGCCGCTGTAGACGACGCGGTAGACCTCGGCCGTGATGGGCAGGTCGAGGCTACGCGCACCAGCGTACTCGTGAACGGCCTCGACCGTGTGTATGCCCTCGGCGGTGAGGTTCCGTGCGCGCAGCTGCTCGAGCGTCTCCCCGGCGGCCAACAGCACGCCTGCGCTGTGGTTGCGCGACTGCTGGCTCGAGCAGGTCGCGACCAGGTCACCGACGCCGGCGAGTCCGTAGAACGTGCGCGCCTCGCCACCGAGCAGGCTGCCGAGCCTGACGACCTCTGCGAGCCCGCGCGTGATGATCGATGACTTGGCGTTGTCGCCAAGGCGCAGTCCGTCGCAGATGCCTGCTGCGAGGGCGATGACGTTCTTCATGGCTCCTGCGAGCTCGACACCGACCATGTCGCCGCTGGTGTAGACCCTGAACGTGCGCTGCTGCAGGAGCGCCTGGACGTCGAGCGCGAGTTGCGGATCCTCGCTGGCTACGGTCGTGGCTGCGGGCAGTCCCGCTGCGATCTCACCTGCGAGGTTGGGGCCAGACAGCGCGCCGACGGTGGCTGTCGGCTTCACGTCCTTGATGACCTCGCTGAGCCGCTTGAACCCGGCGAGCTCCATGCCCTTCGAACAGGACACCAGCGCACGCACGGGAGGGAGCGCCTCGACCAGCGACCTGATGCCGCGCGACGGCACCGCGATGAAGGCGGTGACGACCCGGTCCACGGCTGCGCGGAGGTCGGACGTCGCCGTCACGTTGGGTTGGAGCCGCAGGTCAGGCAGGTACTCGCGGTTGACACCGGTCGACCGCAGCGCCTCGGCGTGCTCCTCGCGGCGAGTCCACAGGCGGACGTCGTGACCGTTGTTGGCGAGCAGCCACGCGATGACCGTGCCCCATGCGCCTGCTCCGAGCACCGCGACGGGCGCGGAGAGATGTGCAGCGTGCGTCATGGGACCAGCGTATCAACTGGTGTAGGATGGCACTCGGCGTTCGCGACTGCCAGCCGTTGTAGGCGGTCGCTGAACGCGTTCGACTCGCTCTACGGCCTCGTTCGACGAGGTGGCCGCTCGACAGTGTGCGGACGCTCGACCTCGGGCGGGTAGGCGAGCGCGGAGGAAGACAGAGATGCCGATCTACGTCTACAGGAACCTGGTCACCAACGAGACCTTCGAACACGAGCAGCGCATCACCGAGGACGCTCTCACCGTCGACCCGCGAACGGGCGATCCCGTCAAGAGGCTCATCCAGCCCGTCGGCATCGCGTTCAAGGGTTCCGGCTTCTACGTGAACGACAACCGTTCCTCGAGCGGTGGCGGAGCGAGGTCGTCCTCGAACGACGCGTCGCGCTCCGACAGCTCCGGTTCCGCCACGAACGCCGGTTCAACCGGCTCGTCGGGTGACGCAGGATCGAGCGGCTCCAGCGCAGCGACGCCGGTGACGGGCTCGTCGGACTCGGGTTCGAAGTCGACCGCGGCGTCGACGGCGGGCTGACGCTCACCGGTCCTACGCATCACCCACGCGGTGGTCGAGGCGCGACCGCTCAGTGGGCAGCAGGCACGAACCGCACAGCGAACAGCGAGGGCCACAGCTTCCCTGTCAGCAGGAACAGTCCGCTGTCGGGGTCGTGAGCTATGCCGTTGAGGACCGCGTCGCCGATGAGCGGCACGCCCAGCGCCGCGCGCAGCGGTGACGCGTCGATGCGAGCCGTGACTCGACCGCTCGCGGGGTCGATGCGCACGATGTCGTCCGTCAACCAGATGTTCGCGTACACGGCGCCGTCGACGCACTCCAGCTCGTTGAGCCGCACGACCGCGTCGCCCTGATCGGTGACCCGCACGCTGCCCAGCTCCTCGAACGACACAGGGTCGCGCTTGACGAGGTTCGCGCTGCCGTCACTCATCCACAGGGCCGTCCCGTCGAAGCACAGTCCCCAACCCTCACCGGTGTAGGTCGCGGTACCGGTCGACTCGAACGTCTCCCTGTCCCACCGGAAGAGCGTGCCGGACGTGTAGGTGAGCTGCAGCAACTCGTCACCGACGAGCTCGAGCCCCTCGGCGAAGTACGGGGACGGGATGTCGCGCTGCCTGACCACGGCGCCGCTCTCGAGGTCGACCTCGCGCAGGCTCGAGCGGCCCACGAGGCCCGTGCTCTCGTACAGCGTGCCTCCGCGCAGCAGAAGCCCCTGCGTGAACGCGCGCTCGTCGTGCGGGTACTCGGCGACGACCTCGACGGTCAGGTGCTCGGGACCGGCGGCACGACACGAGCTGAGCATGACGAGCGCAGTCAACGCTAGCGCGAGCATGGTCACGGGTACGGCCGCCGTGCCGCGGTTCATGGCGCCATCACCCCGCGGGCCGCCAGCAGTGGTTCGACGGCGCGCCAGATGACGCCTGCAACCTCGTCCTTGTCGGCGGCGCCGTCGATCAGGAGCCACGTCCTGTCACTCCGTGACTGTGCGACGAAGCCCTCCCTGACTCGAGCGTGAAAGGCGACGCTCTCCGCCTCCAGCCTGTCAAGCCCGGAGCGCGCGGCGACTCGTCCGAGACCCGTCTCGGGATCGATGTCGAGGAGGATGGTGAGGTCGGGAGCGAGCCCCTCTGTCACGCGCTCGTTGAGGGCGGTGACGAAACCGAGGTCGAGCCCCCTGCCGTACCCCTGGTACGCGACGCTCGCGCCCGTGAAACGGTCGCTGATGACGTCGTCGCCTGCCGCCAGGGCGGGGGAGATGACCTCGGTCACCAGCTGCGCGCGGCTGGCGCTGTACAGCAGGAACTCCGTCATGGGCGTGATGCTCTGCGCGGGGTCGAGAAGCACGGCGCGTATAGCGTCACCTGCCAGTGTCCCTCCCGGTTCGCGGGTGAGCACGCAGCGTCGGCCAGAGGCCCTCAGCCTGTCGGCCAGCATGGCGAGCTGCGTCGACTTGCCGGCCCCTTCCGGGCCCTCGAAGACGATGAACAGACCCGCGCGCCGTGGTGGGGTGTCGGTCGCCGTCAACGTCGCCTACAGGCCCGTGGGGAGCATCACGAACTCGGTCTCGAGCCCGAAGACCGCCTCGAGCTTCTCCGCCAGCAGCTTCACCCCGACGGTCTCCGTCATGTAATGCCCTGCGAAGAGCGAGCTCACGCGACGTTCGAACGATTCGTAGAACGTGTCGTGCTTGGGCTCCCCCGTCAGGAACGCGTCGAGCCCTGCTGCCGACGCAGCAGCCACCTCACGGGCGGCTCCACCGCTGATGATGCCGATGGTGCTCACCGGGTCGGGGCCGCCTGCGTGCACCATGACCTGCTCACCGAGCGCCTTCTCGATCGACTCGGCCAACGCGTGCAGACCGATCGGCTCGGGGAACCTGCCCTGGCAACCGAGCGGGCGTGAGCCGAGGTACCTGAAGCCCTTCACGTCGACCAGTCCGAGGATGTTCGCGAGGCCCCAGTTGTTGCCGACCTCCTGGTGGGCGTCGAGCGGGAGGTGGGCTGCGTACAGGTTGACGTCGTGCTCGAGCAGGTAGGCGAGCCGTTCGCGCAGCGGTCCGACCACGGGCTGCTCGTCGCCCCAGAACAGGCCGTGGTGCACGATGATCATGTCAGCGCCGCGGGTCACGGCCGACTCGAAGGTGTTGTAGCTCGCGTCGACGGCCACGACGACCTTGCGCACCTCCTGAGCGCCTTCGACCTGGAGCCCGTTGAGTGAGGCGTCGTCGAAGCCGGCGATGTCGAGGTACTCGTCCAGCCAGGCGACAAGTTCGGTTCGTCTCATGCTCGTAAGCCTACCGCCTGTGCGACCCATGGTCGCGCGCCGCGAGAGGCGGAGGCTCGCCGTCTCGAGTACACACGAGAAGCACACACAGGGTTCACTGCTTCTGCAGCGGCGCCTGTGAACGTGGTGAACGAGCGCCCGATCGACCACACGAACTCGGGCCGACTCGGCACGGCCGGGTCGAGAGGCAGGAACGATGACACACGATCCGTCACACACGCGCGCGCCCGGTGATGGGCCGACCGCGGGTAGGGAGCCGACACCGGTCCGAGGCTCGTGGCCCGAACTCGGAGCGCACCTCGCCGGGTTCGAGCGCGTCGGTCTCGACGACCTGGGCGATGCAGGACTCATGCGCCGCGAGGACACGAAGTACCTGCTCGACAGCCGCGTCCTACCCGAACTCCTTCGCGGGCTGGAGCGTTCGTACCGGCTGCTCGAGGTTGCCGGCCTGGTGGAGCACGAGTACAGGACCCTCTACTACGACACCCGGGCGTACGACCTGTTCGCGGCTCATCACCGGGGCGTACTCGATCGCGTCAAGGTCAGGGAACGGAAGTACGTCTCGACCGACACGCTCTTCCTCGAGGTCAAGCACAAGGACAAGAAGGGCGTGACCCGCAAGACCCGCTCAACCGCCGCTCGCTGGGACGACGACCTCGACCCGGCCGTGACGGGTGTGGCGGGCACGTACCCCACCGATCCAGGAGGGAGGCTCTATCCGGTGATGTGGAACGCCTACCAGCGCCTTACGCTCGTCGCGATCGACCGGCCCGAACGCGTCACCATCGACACGGGTCTATGGTTCTCGTCGTCAGGCGGATCGGTCGGGCTCGGCGGCCTCAGCGTCGCCGAGGTGAAGCAACCGCGGATCGACAGGGCCTCGCTCATGATGACGCGCCTGCGCGAGCTCGGCGTCAGACCCGGCGGCTTCTCCAAGTACTGCATGGGCGTCAGCCTGCTGGTACCCGGCGTGAAGCACAACCGCTTCAAGCCGCGCCTGCGGCGCATCGACCGACTGGCGGGAGACCTCACGCATGTGGCCTGACGTTCCCTCCTTCCTGCTCGGCGCCGCCGTCAACCTGGTCGCGGCGCTGGCGCTCGTCGCAGGCATCTACTACCGGAAGAGCCCGAACCGCGAGTACGTGTTCTCGTACCTGGCGTTCAACGTGGTCATCTACTGCGTCATGGCGCTGCTGACGCGCACCGAGTTGAGCGTCGGCGTCGGGTTCGGCCTGTTCGCCATCTTCTCCGTCCTGCGCTACAGGACCGAGGAGACGTCGTTCCGCGAGATGACGTACCTGTTCGTCGTCATCGCCCTGCCCGTCGTCAACGCCGTGCTGGTCCCCGCTGGGGACCTGGCGCTCGCGCTGGTGGCGAACGCGCTGGTGATCGCGTTGGTGTACGTGATCGAGGAGGGCTGGGGGTTCCGCTTCCAGGCTCGCCAGCCGGTCCGGTACGAACGCCTCGAGTTGATAGTCCCGTCCCGCAGGGACGAGTTGTTGGCCGATCTGAGGCACCGCACCGGCCTGCCGGTGGTGAGCGTCGAGATCAGACGGATCGACCTGTTGACGGACGTGGCCGACCTGATCGTCACGTACCGGGAGGAGCCGCGCCGCTCCGGTCGTGCACTGCACGAGGACACGGCGCGACGCGAGACCGCCATCGGCGGAACGGAGGCACCATGACGCACCACCGTGCACGCATCATCCTGGCGCGCCCACGACGCATCGTCGCGGCAGCACTCGCCGCGTTCGTCCTGTTGGCCGGTACGGCGGCGGGCGTAGCCCAATCGGTCGCTCGACCCGACGGCTGGACGGACGCCAGCCACTCCAACTCGGTCGAGCCCGACTACGCCACCGTGTTCCCTGACGATACGGTCAACGAGATCACCATCACCATCGCGCCCGACCAGTGGGCTCTGATGCAGGCGGACATGGTCGACCTGTTGGGCGAGCCGGGAACGGCCGACCGAGGGGGCTTCCCGGGGTTCGGCGCAGGGCAGGACGGCTTCGGTCAGGGGGAGGACGGGACGTTCCCTGGCTTCCCACCGGGAGCGGACGGGGCGTTCCCTGAACCGCCGGCCGACTTCGCCGACCGCATGCGCGACGGTGGGGGAGGGTTCGGACCCGGCGCGTTCGCTGGCGGGGGCTCGCTCGTGTCGCGCAACCCGACGTGGGTCGAGGCGACCATCGAGTTCGAGGGCCAGGAGTGGACGCACGTCGGCGTGCGCTACAAGGGCAACTCGACGCTCACGACATCGTGGAGCTCCGGCAGCCTCAAGCTGCCGTTCAAGATCGACTTCGACGAGTGGGAGGACGACTACCCCGAGATCAAGAACCAGCGCTTCTTCGGGTTCAAGCAGCTGTCGCTGTCGAACCTGGTGGCCGACGACTCGTACCTGCGCGACACGACGGCCTACGACCTGCTCGAGACCGCCGGCCTGGTGGCCGCGCAGACGGCCTTCTATCACGTGACCCTCGAGTACGGTGAGGGCCCCGTCGACCTCGGGATCTACGTCGTCGTCGAACCGATCGATGACACCGTCATCCCCGAGTACTTCGGGGGTGACGACGGGAACATCTACGAGGCCGAGGGGACGGCAGCGTCGTTCGCGGCAGGTACGCGGGACGAGATCGCAGCGTCGTTCCAGAAGGAGAACAACGACGAGAGCGACTGGAGCGACCTCGAGGAGCTGTACGACGTGCTGCACTCCGACGCTCGCACGGCCGCTCC
>Ga0123332_1004944_pt1 | contig 11471 bp, 9 predicted proteins | sample BioC12SIPDNA_4_FD_89958 | JGI IMG/M metagenome (GOLD analysis project Ga0123332, IMG submission 89958) | Anaerobic biogas reactor microbial communites from Washington, USA - Biogas_R2_A C12 SIP DNA | ecosystem: Engineered > Bioreactor > Anaerobic > Unclassified | place: Washington, USA...
GCCAACCTCCAACAGCCGCCTCCGGAACAGGCCGTGCAGGATCCGAACGGTCCACCCTTCGACCCTGGCCACCACGCGCACCGACCAGACCCGCTCGGGCATGGCCGCGGTGATCTCGGCCCACGCCGCCTCCAGGTCGAAGCCGGGTGGCCTCACCACCCGTTCATCGAGCGCTACGACCTCGAGAACCCGGTCCACGCGGAAGGTGCGGCGGCCCCGCTCGGTGTCGGCCACCAGGTACCAGAGCGGTCCACGGGCCACGATCCCGAGCGGGTGCACCCGGCGCCGGGTCTCGACGTCGTTGCGGTCGAGGTAGTGGAGGTCGGCCTGCACCGACCGGACGACGAGGTCCTGCACCGCGGAGAGGACCGGTGGTGGGGTAGCCGCCTCCAAGCCCGACCAGGTGGCCCGGTCGACGAACACGGCTTCGGCGGCCGCCGCGGCCTCGTCCTGGAACGGCTCGGGCACCGCGTGGAGGAGCTTGCGCAGCGCGGAGGTGACCTCCGCGGGCTGACCGGGCACCGAGCCGGCGGCGAGGAACAGGGCCCGCACCTCGGGCGCCGACAGTCCCGAGAGGTCGGTGCGCGCGCCGCCCACCAGCTCCCACCCTCCACCTCGGCCGGCCACCGAGTACACGGGGACGCCCGCCACGGCCAGCGCCTCGAGGTCACGCCGGGCGGTGCGCTCGGAGATCTCCAGCTCCTCGGCCACCCGCGCCGCGGTGATCCGGCCGTGGCGCTGCATCAGCATCAGGACCGCTATCAACCGATCGGCTCGCACGAATCCGAGGTTGGCACACAAAGTGGCCAGACGTTGGCCAGTTTGGTGCGGATCATCGGGCCATGACCGAAACCGACATGACCGAAACCGACACCCCCACCTCCTACGACGTTCCCGTCAGCGACCCCCGGCACGCGCTGTTCACCGCCTTCGACGCCGCCCTGCCGGTGCTCGCCGCGGCCGAGCAGGCCGACCAGTCCCTGCCGACCCCGTGCGACGACTTCACGGTCGGCGACCTGCTCGCCCACCTCAACTCGGTGGCGCGACGGATCACGGGCATGGCCCAGGGCCGACCGGCGAGCGAGGTCCCCGACTCCACCGTCGAGCCCGACGGCCGCTACGCCCTGGCCTGGACCCGGCACCGCGACGAAGTCGTGGCCACCTGGGCCGGGCTACCCGACGATGCTGAGCTGGTCGCGCCGTGGCGACCGCTGTCGCGGGACGACGCGGCCGGCATCTACGCCGCCGAGGTCCTGGTCCACTCCTGGGACCTGGCCGTGGCCGTCGGAGCACCGTTCACCGTGAGCGATGCCGTCGCAGAGGTGGGCATCGCCGCGGTCGGCACCGAGCTGCCACCCGAGGCCCGAGCCGGCATCTACGCCCAGATCAAGGAGCAGCTCCCGCCGGACTTCCCGTGGGAGGACCCCTACGGAGCAGCCGTCGCGGTGCCGGCCGAAGCGTCGGCCATCGACCGCCTGGTGGCGATCAGCGGCCGCTCCCCCCGCTGGCCCGCCTGACGCCGGCTGGGTCCGCGGCCTCAGCCGAATCCGCCCGGCCCGGGGGAGTAGCGGGCGCCTACGTCGCGCGGGTCGTACCCGTACCCGCCGAGAACGCCACCGCCCCAGACCAGCAACTCGGTCCCCGTCCATGCGACGGCCGCTCCCTCCACATCGTCCAGCCCGGAGTAGGGCAGTTCGCTCCACGTCCCGGCGGCGTCGACCACCCAGATCACCTGCTCTCCGCCCTGGTCCATGCTCGACCCCGACAACGCGAACGCAGTCGTCTCGTCGATCCGTTCGAGCCGATCGACCTCTCGAGCTCCGGGCACATCCCCGAGGTCTGTCCAGGTTCCATCGCTGTCGAACGGGTCGTAGGACACCAGCCGTCCTACGGCTGGCCAATCCACCTCGCCGGTCTCGGGATCGGTCCGCAGCTCGCTGCCGGCGATCAGGATCTTCTCGGGGCCGAGGCCGACCCCTGCCCTCACGGTGCTGAGGGGCGGACCGCCTGCCGGCATCCATGAGGCGGACTCGGAGTCGTAGAAGAGCTCCACTGCGAGCTCGCTGCTCGTGTCATCCCCCTGCGCGACCACGACGCGGTCGCTGACCACCATGACCATCCAGTTGCTCGTCACCTTCAGCGGCGGCAGTTCGCGCCAGCGGTCGAGCTCAGGGTCGTACGCCAACGTCGGTTGCCCACGGGGGAGCCCGCGAGCCGATGGGTCGCGCCGCTCTGAGCCGCCGGCCACGATCACCTCCTCCCCCGTCCAACCGATCGAGAAGCCCATCCGCCCACCCCAGCCTGCATCGGCTATCGCCCGCCACGAGTCGGCGGCAGGGTCGTAGGCCGCACCCTGTCCCTCCGGGCCACCCCAGATCACCAGCTCGCTTCCGGTCCACACCCCCTCGTAGTGGAACCTGGACCCCTCCTCCGTCGTGAGAGGGCTCTCCGCGAGCGTCCGCCAGGTGTCGGTCGATGGGTCGTACGCGGCGCCGCCGTAACGAGCGGGCTCGCCGCAAAGCAAGTTGTCGGTGCTCGTGGGGCGGCACGTGTCGGTGGTATAGCCCTCCCCTCCCCAGACCAGCAGCTCTTCTCCGGACCACGCCGAAACCGCGTTGACCCGAGGCGAAAGCGGCGAATCAGACAGCGGCAACCAGTTGGGCGAGGGCAGCGCTCAGCGCCATGCTCAGCACCGTCTCATCGCCCCGGTCGGTGCCGGCCGAGACGACCTGGCGCCGCATCGTCTCCCTCGCTCGCTCGGACGGGCCGCGTCGCCGCACCACGTCGATGGCAACGTTGGCGGCCACCCGTTGCACCCAGGCCTCCCGGTGGTCCAGCCGGCCGACCCGGCTCCAGTCGACCAAGGCGCGGGTCAGCGCCTCGGCCGCCGCGTCCTCTGCGTCAGCGACAGAACCGAGGATGCGAAGGGCGACCGTGCGCGCCAAGCGGTAGAGCGAACCGAACTCCTCCTCGAAGTCCCCCGGCACCACGATCACATCGCCCACATTGCCCCAACGAACGAGCGAGGCCGTTCGGGTGACGACCGAGCACGGTTCCAGTTCAGACCTCCAGCGGGATCCCCATCACGTCTGCGACGCTCAACAGGTCGGAGTCGACCGCCAGCAGCGACGCGCCGTGACGCAGCGCCACCGAGGCGATCATGCAGTCGATCAGACCACGCGGCGTCACGCCGACCCGCCGGCACCGGCGATAGATGGTCGAAGCGGCATCGAAGTCGGCGACGGTGTCGAAGCGCAGCAGGTCGAACCGGGCGAGCAACCGTCGCAGGTCGGACTCACGGGCGTCGGTGCGAGCACCGGCCACCACCTCCATGACCACCGGCTCGGTCACCGCCACAGGACCGTCGGTGCTGATGAGCTCGGTCAGACGTCGGTCGATCAGGCTGCCGGTGGCTCGATCGAACTCGACCCAGGCCGATGTGTCGACGAGGACCCGAGTCATGCGGGGTGGTGGTCGCGGGGCACCTCATCGATGGCTTCAGCTCCGCGCATGGCAAGCGCCTCCTCGCGCGACATCGGCTGACCGGCGAGGTGCCTGAGGGCGAGATCCACCGCCTCGGTCTTGGTCTTGACCTCGTGCCTGTCCATGATCATTCGCAGAAACCGTTCCTCGATCTCGATGTTGGTTCGGATCCGACCCATACACCAATCGTACACGTAAGCCGGCGACGGTCTGCGGGGAGGATGGCCGCCGAGGGGAGCCGGCCAAAGATCGCTGGAGCCTCGGTACCCTCGCTCTGGCATGGCTGAGCAGAGTTGGTTGCGTGATCTCGGTACGGCGTTGCGGCCGCACCGTCGCAACGTGGTCATCGCGTTCGGCGCTGCCGCGGTGGGCCAGGTCATCGCCGCCCTGGTCCCGCTCGTCGAGCGGTACGTGATCGACGAGGTGATCATCGCCGGGAGCGCTCCGGTGGTCCCGGCCGTCGCACTGCTGCTCGCAGCCGCGGCCGGCCGGTTCGCGGCCGCCTTCGCTCGCCGCTACTGGGCCGGGCGGGTGAGCCTCGACGTCCAGAACGACCTCCGGACCGAGGTGTACGACCACCTCCAACGGCTCGACGTCGCCCGCCACGACGAGATGTCGACCGGTCAGTTGGTGAGCCGGGCCATCTCCGACATCGGGCTGGTGCAGGGCCTGATGGCGTTCCTGCCGCTCGTCATGGCCAACGCTCTCTTCCTGATCGTGGCGCTCGCCGCCATGGCGCTGCTGAGCCCCACGCTCACGCTCATCGCCCTGGCCACGCTCCCGCTGCTGATGATCACCGCGTTCAAGCTGCGCACCACGATCTTCCCGGCTTCGTGGGATGCCCAGCAGCAGGCCGGCGTGGTGGCCGGGGTGGTCGACGACGCGGTGAGCGGCGTGCGGGTGGTGAAGGGATTCGGCCAGGAGCAGCGGGAGGTGGCGCGGCTCGCCGAGTCGGCCGAGCAGCTCTACGCGAGCCGGGTCAGGATGCTCCGGTTCCAGGCGCGCTACCAGCCGGTCATGCAGGCCCTGCCGTCGCTCGCCCAGGTGGCGGTGCTGGCGCTCGGTGGCTGGATGGCCATCGACGGCCAGATCAGCCTGGGCACGTTCCTCGCGTTCACCAGCTACGTCAGCCAGCTCCAGGCCCCCGCCCGCATGCTCGCCGGTCTGGTCACCGTCGGCCAGCAGGCCCGGGCCGGCATCGAGCGGGTGTACGACCTGCTGCGCTCGACGGCCACCGTGGTGTCGCCCCCCGACGCGGCCCGACTCCATGCGCCGCACGGCCGGATCGAGTTCGACGAGGTCGCCTTCGGGTACATGAGCCACGAGCCGGTGCTGTGCGGCCTCACCCTCGCCATCGAACCGGGCGAGACCATGGCGGTGGTGGGCACGTCGGGCTCCGGGAAGTCGACGCTGTCCTTGCTGCTGCCCCGCTTCTACGACCTCCAGGGCGGCACCATCCGGATCGACGGCACCGACATATCCACGGTGAGCATCGAGTCGCTCCGCCACCACATCGGTCTGGTGTTCGAGGACGCCTTCCTCTTCTCCGACTCCATCGCGTCGAACATCGCCTACGGCCGCCCCGACGCCTCACCCGCCGAGATCGCCGCCGCCGCACGCGTCGCCGGTGCCGACGGCTTCATCGAGGATCTGGCCGACGGCTACGACACCGAGGTCGGCGAACGGGGGCTCACGCTCTCGGGCGGCCAGCGGCAGCGCATCGCCCTCGCCCGGGCCGTGCTCACCGACCCGCGCATCCTGATCCTCGACGACGCCACCTCGGCCGTCGACAGCCGGGTCGAGGCCGAGATCCACGCGACCCTCCAACAGGTGCTGGCCGGTCGCACCACGCTGCTCGTGGCCCACCGCCGCTCGACCCTCCTGCTCGCCGACCGCATCGCCGTGCTCGACAAGGGGCGGGTGGTCGACGTCGGCACCCACGACGAGCTCGAGGAGCGGTGCCCGCTCTACCGCCAGCTCCTGACCGGACCCGCCGATGGAGACGGCGACGAACTGGCCGAGGAGCTGGCGGCGCCGGCGATCGACGGGTCGTCGGAGAGCACGATCGAGGACGACGCCACCGAGCGCGACCTGTGGGCCCGACCCGACGACCGCCTCGCCGGCCTGGCTGGCTCCACGTCGACCAGCAACGGCCTGGGCGTGGGCATGGGGCCGGTCACACCGGGAGGTGGTGGAGGGTTCATGGACGGCGCAGCAGCAACGCCGGAGCTGCTGGCCCAGGTCGACGCGCTGCCGCCGGCCACCGACCGCCCGGACCAGCCGCTCGCCGACGCCCAGGCGCCTTCGCCGCAGTTCCGCTTCCTGTCGTTCATCGGTCCCTGGCGCGGCCAGCTCGCGGTCGGCCTGGCGCTGGTTGCGCTCGACGGCCTCGCCACCCTGGCCGGGCCGCTGCTCGTCCGTCACGGGATCGACGCGGGGGTCGATGCCGGCTCCACCGGCGCGCTGCGAACCGCGGTGATCGCCTACCTGGTGGTGGTGGCGTTCAACTGGGTGGTGGCGTCGGGCCAGCTGTTCGTGACCGGACGCACCGCCGAGAGGGTGCTGTGGTCGCTGCGGGTGAAGGTGTTCTCCCACCTGCAACGCCTCGGGCTCGACTTCTACGACCGCGAGATGGGTGGCCGGGTGATGACCCGCATGACCACCGACGTCGACGCCCTCACCCAGCTCCTCCAGACCGGGTTGGTGAACGCGGTGGTGGCGCTCCTCACGTGCGTGGGGGTCGGCGTGGCCCTGTTCTTCCTCGACTGGCGGCTGGCGCTCATCGCCCTCGCCGTGAGCCCGGTCCTGGCTGCCGCCACGGTCTGGTTCCAGCGCCGGTCTGGCGCCGCCTACGACGAAGCACGCGACAAGGTCGCGGTGGTCAACGCCGACTTCCAGGAGAGCCTCAGCGACGTCCGCGTCGCTCAGGCCTACGGCCGCGAGGACCGCAACACCGATCGCTTCTCGCAGCGCGCCAACGAGTACCTCGATGCCCGGGTCCGGGCCCAGAAGCTGGTGGCCACCTACTTCCCCTTCGTGGAGATGCTCGCCGGCGTGGCGGGGGCCCTGGTGATAGCGGGAGGCGCTGCCTTCGTCCGCCAGGGCTCGCTGACCCCGGGCGAGCTGATCGCGTTCCTCCTGTACCTCAACCTGTTCTTCAACCCGATCCAGCAGCTCTCGCAGGTGTTCGACCTGTACCAGCAGGCGCGGGTGGCCACCGACCGCATCGGCGAGCTCCTCCGCGAACCGTCGAAGGTGCCCGACGCCGCAGACCCCGTGGACCCCGGACGGCTCACCGGCCGCATCGAGCTGTGCGACGTCCGCTTCACCTATCCGGGCACGACCACCGAGGTCCTGAGCGGCGTCGACCTCGTGATCGAAGCCGGGAGGACGGTGGCCATCGTCGGCGAGACCGGCGCCGGCAAGTCGACGGTGGAGAAGCTGGTGGCCCGCTACTACGACGTGAACGGCGGCGCGGTGCTGGTCGACGGACACGACGTGCGCTCCCTCGACCTCACCTCGTACCGGACCCAGCTCGGGGTGGTGCCCCAGGAGCCGTTCCTGTTCGCGGGCACGGTGCGCGACAACATCGCCTACGGCCGCCCCGACGCCACCGACGCCGAGGTCGAGGCCGCAGCTCGCGCCGTCGGGGCGCACGAGGTGGTGGCCGGACTGCCCGGTGGCTACCTGCACCTGATCACCGCACGCGGCAAGTCGTTGTCGTCGGGCCAGCGCCAGCTGCTGGCCCTGGCCCGCGCCCACCTGGTCGACCCGGCCATCCTGCTGCTCGACGAGGCCACCGCCAACCTCGACCTGGCCACCGAGGCCCGCGTCAACCGGGCCATGGGCGTGGCCGCCGAGGGTCGGACCACGCTCGTGATCGCCCACCGACTCAACACCGCGGCCACCGCCGATGAGATCGTGGTGATGGACGCCGGCCGGGTGGTCGAGCACGGCCCCCACGCCGCCCTGCTGGCCGCCGACGGCCCCTACGCCAGGTTGTGGGAGTCGTTCACCGGAGAACCCGCCGTGGCGTGAACCACCCGCCGATCGGGAAGCGCCGCTACCCGATCACCCGGCGGACGTGGGCCTCCACGGCCGACAGGTCGTTGGGGAGGGTGTCGAAGCGCTCGGTGCGGTCGAACAGGTCGGCGAGGTGCTCGGGAAGCTCGGGGCGGATGCCGATGGCCTGCTCGACCGCGTCGGGGAACTTGGCCGGGTGGGCGGTGGCCAGGCACACCATGGGCACGTCGGGATCGCGACGCACGGCCCGGGCGGCGGCCACCCCGACGGCGGTGTGCGGGTCGAGGATCACGCCGGTGTCCTCGTAGGTGCGGCGGATCTCGGCGCGGGTGTCGTCGTCTGAGAACGAGGCGCCGTCGAACACCTCGGTGACGGCGGCCAGGCGGGTGTCGCCGGTGTCGACCCGGCCCTCGGCCCGGAACTCGGTCATCCGCTCGGCCAGATCGCCGGCGTTGCGGCCGTAGAGCTCGAACAGGAGGCGCTCTGTGTTCGACGAGACCTGGATGTCCATGCTCGGGCTGATGGTGGGGTGCACGCCGTGCTGCTCCATCACGCCGGTGGCGAGCCAGCGGGTGAGGATGTCGTTGCTGTTGGAGCCGACCACCAGCTGGCTGACCGGCGTACCGGTGGTGCGGGCGACCCACCCGGCGAACACGTTGCCGAAGTTGCCGGTGGGCACCGAGAACGAAACAGGGGACGTGACCGAGGCTTCGAGGGTGCGGGCGGCGGTGGCGTAGTAGACGACTTGGGCCATCACCCGGGCCCAGTTGATCGAGTTCATCGCCGACAGTCCGACGTCGTTGCGGAACGACACGTCGGCGAACAGCGCCTTCACCATGTCCTGGCAGTCGTCGAAGGTGCCCTCGACCGCCACGTTGTGGACGTTGGGTTCGTCGACGGTGGTCATCTGGCGACGCTGCACGTCGCTGACCCGGCCCGCCGGGTGCAGCACCACGATGTCGAGGTGGTCCTTGCCGCGGCACGCCGCGATGGCGGCCGAACCGGTGTCTCCCGAGGTGGCCACCACGATGGTGGCCCGTTCGCCCCGCTTGGTGAGCTCGTGGTCGAAGAGGTGCCCGAGGAGCTGGAGGGCCACGTCCTTGAACGCGATGGTCGGACCCCAGAACAGCTCCAACATGTGGAGGCCCGAGTCTCCCAACGGGGTGACCGGACAGACGTCGGGGTGGGTGAAGGTGGAGTAGGCGCTGGTGACCATCACCCGCAGCTCGTCGACCGAGATCGACGGAGAGACGTACGGGGCCATGACCGCGACGGCGGCTTCGAGGTAGCCGGCACCGGCCAGCTCCGGCGAGGTGAGGTCGGGCTGGGTGGGCCACTCGTCGGGGACGTAGAGCCCACCGTCGGTGGCCAGCCCGGCCAGCAGGACGTCGCCGAACTCCAGAACGGGGGCCTGGCCCCGCGTCGACACGTACTTCATGGTCTCCTGCCTCAGTCCGAGCCGACCACGCGCAGCACCGACGTGATGTTGAGGATCACGTCGAGCTCGCGCAGATCTCCCAGCGTGGCCTGCACCGAGGCCTCGCGTGCCTCGTGGGTGATGAGGATCAGGCGGGCGCCGTCGTCGGTGTCCTCCTGCTCCATGGAACGGATCGACACCCCGTGGCGCTCGAACACCTCGGCGATGGCCCGGAGAACGCCGGGCCGATCGACCACGTCGAGGTTGACGTAGTAGCTGGTGAGCAGGTCGTCGATGGGACGGATGGGGCGACGCACCAGGCTGATGACCTCGGCGTGGGTGCCCTTGCGGAGGTTGGTGGCGGCGTCGATGAGGTCGCCCAGCACGGCCGACCCGGTGGGGTCGCCGCCGGCGCCCCGCCCGTAGAACATGAGATCTCCGACGGCCGCGCCCTCCACGAACACGGCGTTGAAGGAGTCCCTCACGCCGGCGAGAGGGTGCGAGACCGGGACCATGGTGGGATGGACCCGCACCGCCACCTCGGCGGGACCGTCGGGCACCTCCACCAGCTCGGTGATGGCCAGGAGCTTGATCACGTAGCCGAGGCGCTTGGCGAAGTCGATGTCGGTGGTGGACACGTTCGAGATGCCCTCGTGGTAGACGTCGCCCGCCACCACCTTGGCGCCGAACGCCAGGGAGCCGAGGATGGCCGCCTTGGCTCCGGCGTCGAAGCCCTCCACGTCGGCGGCGGGGTCGCGCTCCGCGTATCCCAGCTGCTGGGCCTCGGCCAGGGCCTCCGCGTAGGAGGTGCCGTGCTCGGTCATCTGGGTGAGGATGAAGTTGGTGGTGCCGTTGACGATGCCGATGACCCGGCGGATCTCCTCGCCGACCAGCGACTCGCGCAGCGGGCGCACGATCGGAATGCCTCCGGCGACCGCGGCCTCGAACAACAGGTCGACCCCGCCCGCTGACGCCGCCTCGAACAGCTCGGCACCGTGGTTGGCCAGCAGCTCCTTGTTGGCGGTGACCACGGGCTTGCCGGCAGCGAGCGCGGTGAGGATCAGCTCCCGGGCCGGTTCCACGCCCCCTATGACCTCGACCACCACGTCGACGCCGGGGTCTGACACCACCTCGGCGGCATCGTGGGTGAGCAGCTCCTCGTCGATGTGCACGGGGCGCTTGCGGGCGATGCTGCGGACCGCCACCTTGGCCAGCTCCAGGCGGACGCCGGTTCGGGCCTCTATCTCGTGGCCACGGTCGGCGATGAGCTGGACCAGCGCACCACCGACGTTGCCGCAGCCGAGGAGGCCGACCCGCACCACCGAAGGAGGCTGGTCGTTCGGCTGCTGCTTCGTCTCCGCTGGTTGGTCACCCACGATGGCGAGGCTACCGGCCGCCTGAGCGTGGCTCTAAAGCAGATACCCGGTCTGCCGGCGACGAAATTCACAGTGCTCCCCCCACCCGCTTGGAGCACGCTTGGCTGCATGGCGAGAGCGTGGGACGACTTGGGGGTCGAAGCCGACGGTGGGAACGGGCGATACGTGGCCACCATCTCGGATCACTGGCAGCTGGTGGTGGCCCCGCTCGGCGGGATCGTGGCCGCGGTGGCCGCGCGTGCCATGGAGACGGAGCTGGCCCAGCCCGACCACAGGCTGCGGACCATGTCGGTGGTGTTCGCCGGGCAGGTGGCCTGCGGCCCGGTCGAGATCGACGTCCAGGTGCTCCGGCGAGGACGCTCGATGTCGCAGTGCAGCGCCACCGTGCGCAACCCGGGGGCCGACGCCGGGCTCACCGCCATCGCGGTGTTCGGCGGCCAGCGGAGGGGCTTCGAGTTCACCGACGTCCGGCCTCCGGTGGTTCCCCACGCCGACGACCTGCGCTCCTTCCGCGATCCCATCCCCGACGGGATCGACTTCGAGTTCAAGCGGAACCCGATGCCGTTCTGGGAGTGCGTCGTGGACGGGCGCCTGGCGCTGGGCCGAACACCGTGGGACGAGTTCGAGGACGGCCCGGCCGAGGTGGCCGTCTGGTACCGGCCCGACGACCCGCCGATCCGTCCCGACGGCAGCCTCGATCCGCTGGCCCCGGTGGTCATGTGCGACATGATGCCGGGCTCGGTGAACCAGAAGGTCCGCCCCACCGACGACATCTGGTTCGGTCCCAGCACCGACTACACGATCCACCTGTTCGGCGACGTCGAGCCCGGCTGGCACCTCGGCCACTCGAAGGCCCGCTGGGCGGGCGATGGCTATGCGTCGGTGGAGATGACCCTGTGGAACGAGGCCCTCACCCGCCCGGTCGCCTACGCCACCCAGGTCATGTTCTTCGCCTTCGGCCGGTGAGCACGGGGTGACGCTGTCTTCGAAGCATCGCTCCCGGCAAGCTCAGACCACCGGGGGCGGTGGGTCGGCTCGGAGGATGCAGAGGCTGCCGGAGGGGTCGTCGGGATCTAGGAACAGGCGGAACGGGAGGTCGTGGGGCTCGCCGTCGGCGTCGACCTCGATCACTATCTGTTCTTCGCGGGGCGGGTCGAGCACCTCGCGCAGGC
>Ga0123332_1004945_pt1 | contig 11466 bp, 9 predicted proteins | sample BioC12SIPDNA_4_FD_89958 | JGI IMG/M metagenome (GOLD analysis project Ga0123332, IMG submission 89958) | Anaerobic biogas reactor microbial communites from Washington, USA - Biogas_R2_A C12 SIP DNA | ecosystem: Engineered > Bioreactor > Anaerobic > Unclassified | place: Washington, USA...
CGTCGTATTCGTGTGCGTTTAGAAATCGTCATTTATCCAACTCCAGCTTAGGGATTTTTGCCATCATAACATACTCATCGGAAATAGCTTTGCTTCAACGCTTAAGGCGGATCACAATCCGCCGTCCTTGCAACGCCGGATTATGATCTGGCGCAAGCACTTTAGTAACCGCCGATACCAGCATACAATACGAGGGATTTTACCAGGGGGTTTTTACGCACCGCGACGTCTCAAGCGCCTCCCGCGCAGCCAACCCACCAGGTAGTTGACCAGTGCAATCGCGCCTAACGCAAGCAACCAGCGTTGCATGACCGGGCGGACCGGCGCCATGCGCGGTCCCCAAACCCGGCGCGCGCCCCGGCGATAGACGCCCTGCACCAGACCGGGGAGCAACACGTCGGCGAACCAGTAAGCCGGGCGCGACACTGGCGGAGAAGGCTGCCGACCACGCGGAATGGGATGAGCTTCAGGCAACACAACCTCGGCGCTGGTGAAAGTTTCGCCCTGCTCCTGGGTCAGTTCGGCGAGCACGCGCCCGTCTGCCCCCACGATTTTGCAACCGGGGACGAAAGTGTAGGCGGCGTGCAAGTGGTGGACGTAAGGCAGATGTTTGACTAGCGCAGGCGACAACGGCAGAATCGCCAGGAACGCTGCACGGACGTTTGGAATGGCGGTGGTGATCTGTCCACAACTCACGGTGTTGACCGCGGGGACGCCGAGCCAGGCGGCTTGCTGGTCGATCGTCGCGCCGAAGACCTGCGGCGCAACGTCTTTCATGCGGCAGAAGAGCGGCCCCATGTCGTCCGCCGTCACCCGCGCGCCATCGGGGAAATGGTAGATCGGGTTAAGTATGTCCGGTGGGGAACTGGCGATAAGCATAAGGTCCACCCGACCCGCGTAGCGCCGCCACAGTTCGGTATGCGCCGCATCCCAGCAGACCATCATGCCGATGTCGCCCAGATCCGTGTGCGCCACGGTGATGCGGTCGCTCTCACGGAAGTAGGCGCGCTCCCAGGCACAGGGGTAGTGCTTGTCGTAGCGCCACATCCGGCCATCAGGCGCGAAGAGTAACAGCGCGTTGTAGATTTCGTCCTCGTCCAGCAGCAACAGCGATCCGGCGAGGTGGATGCGCAGCCGGGCGGCGGTGGTCTGCATCCACGTCGCAGTGGGGCCGTCGAGCAATTCGGCGCGGTGGAAGTTTTCGTCGGCGTAGGCGTAGCCCAGGTTGAACAGTTCCGGCAAGACGACCAACTGTGCGCCCGTTGCGGCGGCCTGCGACACAAGTGTTTCGGCGCGCGCCAGGCGCTCGGTCAACGGTGCGACGTTGGCGTCCATTTGAATGGCAGCGATGACAACGGTGTGTTTCATGGTATGCCTCCTTATCGGGTGTTGTCAGACGGCTTCAGCTAGAAAGATAGGGTTGGTGACCGCAAATAGCGCACCACTTTTGTTGTGGATCCCCACCGGCGCGAAGGTCATCATAACTTCTGGTGTAGAGAAGCTTCAGCAACATTTTATGGCGACCAGGCTGGGTCTTTATTGCGCCCATTATCGGTTAATCTGAGCAAGTTATTGCCATCTACATCGATCACATAGATATTGCCATCCCCACCATGGAACTCTGAGGATTCAAGTGTAATGCGCGTTCCATCCGGTGACCATTCAATGTATCCATAGCTGACAATGTCGGTCAATTTAAGGTAGTTATGCCCATCAGGGTCCACGACATAAGTCCCGCCGCTGCAGGTAAATGCAATACGGTCTCCATTGGGCGACCAAGCAGGATATAAACAATCTACGGTATTCTGTGTAATTCTGGTAGGCTCGCCTCCATCTGCGCTCACACTGTATATTCTCGAGATACCATCATCTCGAGAAGACATAAACGTAATTCGTTTTCCATCTGGCGACCAGTTAGGTTCCGCACTCCCGACACCTGCACCTGACGGTAGAGTGCCAGGCAAGGTCCAGCGGCTGGTAGTCAACTGGATGGGGTCGCCGCCAGCAACATCCACGACATAAATTTCATACTGACCACTCCTATATGAAAAAAAAGCTATGCGGCTTCCGTCTGGTGACCATTTTGGAGCATAATCACCTCCTCCAAAGTCGGTCAGTTTGGTCACATTGCTCCCATCGACATCCATCACACGAATTTCACCTGTATCGTTGGAAGTAAAAGCGATGCGCCTTCCATCTGGTGACCAGGAAGGATTGCGATTTCCTCCTGCGTTGTTGGTTAACTGGATAAGGTTACGCCCATCTGCATCAATCACATAAATATGACTCTTTTGGCCGTAACGTTGGGCAGCAAACGCGATACGAGTCCCATCCGGCGACCAGGAAAAGCGTGCAACCCTGGTTTGGTTATCGGTAAGTCTGAGAACGTTGCTTCCATCAGCATCCATCACATAGAGTCCCCAGTTCCCATCACGGAACGATAAGAAAGCAATCCTGTCCGTTTTTTCTACAGCGGGTGTCACCAAGGCAGCGGTAGGTAGTGTTGTAGGTGAGATGGTAGGGAGAGGTATGGGAGTCTCAGTAGGTGAAATGGTGGGGGGAGGTACGGGAGTCTCAGTAGGTGAAATGGTAGGGAGAGGTATGGAAGTCTCAGTAAGTGAAAATGCCGGAGTTAGGTAAGGAGTACAAGTTGTTGTGGCGGGTATATCCAGCGGAGAGGACCTGGTAGGGAGTACGGCAGTGGGTGTGAAAACAGGAACGACTTGACATCCCACCAATAACAATAGGCTCAGGTAGACCGTTACGGAGCTTTTCAAAAAGTATGATCCGTGTTTTACGACAAACATATTTTATTACCCCATAATTTTCGCGGTTGACAGGGAAGCGGTTGAGTTAGTCGCGGTGGTATTGCCAGCCGAGTATACGGTGGAAGTTCCCGTCAGCATAGGCGTAGCCCAGGTTGAACAGCTCCGGCAGAACCACCAACTGCGCGCCCGTTGCAAAGTCTTGTATCGACGACGACGTAAACCTTTGTTGAAGTGGTATACTGTCATTATATTCAACACAGCGAAAGGGAAAACGATGAACCCTCAAACAGCACTGATTACCGGCGCATCCAGCGGCATCGGATTGGAGTTGGCGACACTGTTCGCCCAAGACGGCATCAATTTAGTGCTCGTGGCCCGTAACAAAGAGCGACTGGAGACCATTGCGGCAGACCTTCATGCAAGGTGCAACATTGGTGCGACCGTGCTCGCCTATGACCTGGCGCAACCTTCGGCGCCGGAGGCCATCGTCCAGGAGCTGCAAACCCGTGGCCTTACGATCGACTATCTGGTGAACAACGCCGGCACGCAGGTCTACGGCCCCATACAGGACACCGACGTGACGCGGCAACTACAGCTTATCCAGGTCAATCTGGTGGCGCTGACCCATCTGACGATGCTGCTGCTCCCCGATATGGTCAAGCGCGGCGCAGGACGCATCCTCAACCTGTCCTCGATCGGCGGCTTTGCTCCGGCGCCGCTCAATGCCATTTATTGCGCGTCGAAGGCTTACATCCTCAGCTTCTCCGAGGGCATTGCCAGGGATTTGGAACACACGGGCGTCACCGTGACCTGTCTGTGTCCCGGCGCGACCCATACCGACTTTGCCCGGCGCGCCGATATCGAGGATATGCGGCTTTTCCAAATGTCCGCGATGGATGCCCGGCAGGTCGCGCAAGCCGGATACGCCGCGCTGATGAAGGGTAAGACGACGATCATCCCTGGTCTTTTCAATCAATTGATCGCGTTCTCCGTTCGGCTCAGCCCTCGACAGCTGGTGACGCGCGTAGGCAGATATTTGATGAGTCGCGCGCCAAAAAGATAGGATTGGTCACAGCGAGCATCACACCGCTTTTGTCGCGGATTTCCACCGTCACCCAGTCGGCCTCATCGGGCGTCAACGTCCACGTATGCGCGCCTTCGCTACCGGCGGGCAGTGCGTGCAGCAGTCTGCCGTTGACGATCACCCGCATCTCCGCGTCGGGCGGGCAGTCGCGCCAGCGAACTTCGAACGTCACCGGGCGTGTGACCGTGTCGCCGAGCATCCACGTCGCGCCGTCGTCGTCCTGTGCCTGGAAGGTAAGCTGCGGGCCGGAACTCAGGTACAGGCGACCGGCCAGCACGCCTTCGAGCAGCGCTGCTTCGGAGAGCACCTCGGCGTAGATGACGTTGAACCCCGGCCTGGAGGCGTAATCGCGTGGGCCGTGCGCATCCGAGCCGGCAGTCGCTGCGAGGCGCACGCCCTGGTTGAGCCAGTCGTACCACAGCGCCAGCGCCTTCTCGTTGTTGGAGTCGCAGCCCCACGACCCGTTCCAGACTTCGACGACGCACGCGTTGCCCGGCATCATTTCGCCGAAGCGCCAGGCGCAGCCCGTGCAACCGGGTTCGCCGTCGGCCTGCGGGTGCGCGATGACGAAGACTTGCCCGCGCGCGTAAGTCGACGCCGCAACGCGCGCCATGTCGCCGGTTCCGGGACGCATCCGCCAATCCACCCATTCGCGCGCGCCGAGGCAAAGCGCGTGGCCGTAATAGGTCGTCAGTTCCATACCCCCCGCGCTTAACAGTGTCTCACTGGCCGAAGCGTCCATTTCGGGCAGACCGCTGACGGCGTTGTGGTCGGTGAGGAAGACGAAATCCAGCCCCGTCTCGCGCGCCAACCGGAGCAGATCGGCGACGGGGAAGTCGTGCGCGTCCGAATGATCGGAGTGCGTGTGCAGGTCGCCGCGATACCAGCCGGGTTGAGAGCGCGCTATCACCGGAACACGTTCGCGCGGCGGGACAACGGCGTCCGTCGCGCCTGCGGTCAACGTCACATCGAGCGTGTAGCTGACGGCCTCGCCCGGCATGATCATGTGCGTATCGACTTCCACAATCCACGTCCCGGCAGGCAGCAGGCCGGGGAAATAGCCGGGCGTCGCTTCCGTCGCGCTCAACGTGGCGTGGTGTTCGGTCCCGCTACGATGCCGCGCCCCGCGAAAGCCGTGCGGATCGAACACGGTCAGTGTGAGCAGGTTCCTGATCCCCTGCGACCGTTGCGGCGCATACGCAAACTCAATATCGATGCGTTCGCAAGCTTCCGGGACGGCAAACTCGTGCGGGATGTAGCGTTTGCAATCGCGCGCGGTGAGATAGCCTTCAAAATGATAAGCCATACAATCCTCACAAAGTATCAAGCAATCAGTTTCTTAAGCAACAACATTCTGAACGTCGATTCCAGTTCCAGGGTCTTTGCCGTCCTGCGGGTATCTTCCAATCCCATATACTCTCCGCCCACATAGTACCCGGCTTTCGCTTCCTTCAAAAAGGCAGCCGGGAAAGCGTATGTGCCCCGCTCAGTGCGATGGGTTTCCAGCAGCCGCATTCCTTCCTGGAACCAGGCGGATTGATGCGCCGCCGGAAAATGCGCCAGCAACTCCAGGCGTTGCACAATCTTCCTTTGATTGTAAGGCGCGGCGCTGTCCAGGTCGGGCAGATCGAGGTTCCAGCCGCAAGCGTAACACATTCGGCGGCTAGTCCCCGGGCAGACGTAGCCATAGCCCGGCGGAAAGGCTCTGTACCGTTCGTCGGTCACGTAGATGGCGATGTCATCGAGTTGCCGTCGCGTCACGGCAGACAAAGATTCAGCCGGCATGTAGGCGAAAGCACGGAGATCGTGAATAAACGGCAAAGGCGTCGTTCCCGTCATTGGGTCCATATCTGGATTAATAATCGGTTTCCCCGCCCATTGTTTCGGAAGGCCGGCCAGTTGCGCCTCTGGCAGGTGAATGTCGTAAATCTTTTTCGCCGCCAAACGTGATATCGACACAACGCGCCGTAGGACAAACTGCATCACCTCATCATAAGCATACCCGCCCCGCATAAAGTACGAAGCCAGCACAGTGGCGACAAGGACCGCCCTGCCGCCTTCGACGGTGGGATGCGTGGGGTCGTCAAGCGCTTGGCGAACCAGAGGATTGTCCACATACTGTCGGAAACGCTCCATCTTCTCATCGAAAACGGCTACCCCTGCCCGCAATCCCCGCTCCAAAAGGCGCGGAATGATATTTTCCAGGCAGGTCGGCCTCATCCCGTGCAGCGCATTCAGCGTGCCAATATCGACACGGGTAAGTGGCCCAAAGCGATCCAGTTGGTCCAATAACCACTGGGTCTTCTCCGTCTGAAGCACCGCGTGCAACGCCGCTTCGCAATCGGAAGAAGCAGTATAGCCCGCCAGCTCGACCAACGTCCGGTAACGGATCACAGGGCCGCCTTCGTCGAGCAGCCATTGGATGAGATCAAACGTTTCGGATTGCATAGCTACCTCGCCAAACATCCACTCCACACAATGCCACTGCATCGACGTGGCACTGTTCTATAGCTCTTCTTGTCGTAAATACCCACGCACGACGGCATCGTTTATGATACTCTGAACATACTCCCATAATGCTGGGGAGCCTCGTTCTATGCGACGATTTCGGGCTATGACCTGATCACGCGTCACGTGTAAGCGTTGCCATTGCAGCCCTTTTGTCCTATAGTTGTGGAGTAGCGGCATAAAGCTGTCTAGCGCCTGGACATACCGGGCCTCAGCTGTCACACCATCTTCAAATTCTGTCCACAGCGCCAAAAACTCAGGCCCCTGATCCTCAGGGAGCATACTGCAAATCCGTTCGGCCGCCCGGAGTTCTTTCAGGGCTTTTTCAGTCCAATTGACGTTTCCATAGACAAAGGTATCGCCCGCGTCGATTTCGACAATATCGTGCAACACGATCATCTTCAACACTTTCGCCATGTCCAGATCAGGCCCATCAGCATATTCGGCAAGTACCAGCGCCGCCACCGCCATGTGCCAAGAATGCTCGGCGTCATTCTCCTTCCGTGAGGCGTCCATAAGAATCGTGTTGCGGAAAATCTGCTTCACCTTATCCAGTTCCACGATAAATGCCAGTTGTCGTTCCAATCGTTTAGTGTCCATAATGCTGCCTATCTTTCATAAGTATCTGTCTCAGATCTTCTGAACCTTATCAGCGTGGAGCAAAGCATTTGTTCAGCACCAGGCCGGTCTTGTCGTCGACTCGGATATTTACGTTAGCTCCACGGTTTCCTGCATTTGTTCGGATATACCACGATACTTTCCCAAACAAAAAGAATTGGCGCTCTCTGGTTACCATAACCGGTTCGACCCAGGGCCACCCCTCTTCTTCAACCACCAAGCAGGCTATTCGAACAACTTCTTCACGAGTCATCTGTACCTCGAAGCTGTAACGCCACCTAACAATTCCCTCACACGTTCAGTCATATTCAGGATTTCCCAAATCCAGCCGGAAGCCTTTGCGCTTCCAATCCGGGCAGTCTGTACGGTCAAGCATCGGTTCGCCGCTTCCGCCCGACGCAGCCCACCCGTCCGGCGTCAACATCACCACCTCTTCGTCTGGATCGTAATAAAGATGATGCTCAACCGTCAGTGACTCCTCGGCGACCAGCCGGTGGCCTTTGTCACACCGCATCCAGTTCGCGCCCCGATCCAGGTCGCCGGTCAGGAAGTGATGGCAATGCTGACAATCGCGCTCCACAGCAGGCACTTGCTCTTTGTTGGCAGATCGAAAAAGTTTCATGTCACCTCCGTGAAAATGGCAAATGAGAGAATCAGCAAATGAGAAAATCGGCAAATAAGCAAATCTCCAATCAACCAATCAAAAAATCCGTTAGAATCCGTTCAATCCGTTGACATTATGGCATCCGCCGCAATCCCTCAACGCGCACCGCCCACGCGCCGTTGGCGGAGAAGCCCGGCGTTGGGCGGTCGGGCGCAGTGTCCCACCCGGCGGCCATCATCGCCACAGCGGCGAGCAGGCCGCCGTTGCCGGGCAGGTAGAGCGGCAGCCGCGCGGCCTGGTAGTTGTGGCCGTTCGCCAGGTAGCGGTTCTTGGGCGAGTCGAGGAACAGCGCGTCCATCGCCTGCTCCGGGCGGCCCAGGCGCGCCGCCGTCATCGCCAGCATGGGATAGTCCCAGCCCCAGGTCGTCGGCCAGTCCCAGGTTCGCAACACGCGATCGAGCGTCCGCTGCATCACCGCCGGATCGATCAGCGGCGTCTGCGGAACGACGCCGAGCGCCGCGAGCATCGAAGGGTGATCGGTGGGGATCGTGTACGGCGGCGTTTCGATAGCCGTGTAGACGCCGTCGCGCACGGAAGGCCGCGCCAGGCCACGCAGCACGCGCTCCCACTGCGGATCACGCCCCATGCCGAGCCGCTCGCGCCAGCGTTGCGCCACATCCAGCGCCCAATGCCAGTACGCCAGCTCGAAGGTCGGATTGAGTGTGTGCGCCCGGTCGGCGGCGTAGCTCTCCTGCGCTGGGATCAGCGCCGGGCCGAGGACGTAGCGCTGCCCAACTCCGTCCCACACCGGATAGGACGCCATAAACTCGGCGGTCTCGAAGACAACTTGCCGGTACTGCTCCAACGTCTCCCGCTGTGGACGCGCGCGATAGCAGAGTTCGGCAAGGTAAATGGGATGCGGCTGCTGCCATATCAGGAAGATGCCGACCTCGCTGGGGCTATTCTGTCCGTCCGGGCCGACCATTTTGGGCCAACGCGCACCGCGATAGCCTTGCCGCGCAGCGGTTTCCTGCGCCAGGGGAAGGATACGATCGTACCACGGCAGGCTGCGTTCGAGCAACGGCAGTCGATCCCACAGCGCGAAGTGGGCGGCGTGCCACCAGTGCATCTCCAAATGCGCCTTGCCGTACCAACTGTTGCAGACCAGTCCCGTCTCCTGCGGCGGCATCGAACCGGCACACTGGCTGGCGGTGAGATACTGCGAGAGCACCACGCGGCGCTCCAACTCGACGGCGCGGGGATCGGTACAATCGGAGAAATCAAGCGCGCCACCGCTCTCCCAGAACGCGGCCCAATAGCGGGCCGCCGCTTCGCGCGTCGCGTCAAAATCGGGCAGCGGATCGATGAGCGGCTCCGGCGAAAAGGCCAGCACGAAGTCGAATGTGTCGCCTTCACACGACAGTAGCTCGTACTCGTGCGCCGCGACGGCCTGCACGCGCCCCGCTCGCGAGCAGACGAGCCGGACGAAGTAATGGTCAGCGTCGAGAATGCGGGTGAAGCTGGCCCGGTTATTGTCGATTATCGCCTGCGTCTGGTGGCGCTCCGACTGCGTCCAGTCGGCGGCGTTGCCCCACTGAGTCGCGCCGTAGGGGAAGGCCAGCGTCGCAGTCAGCCGCCCTTCCGCCAGCAGCGGCGATGTGATGCGCACCGCCAGCACATCCAGCGCCGGATGGCAGACGGTCAGCACGTGAACAAGTCTTTCTTCCACTTCGAAGCGACTGTCGAGCAAGCCGGCCCACAAGTCGAGCTTCTGGCGCGGGTGCGCGACATCGTCAATCGCAAGTGGCGCACCGCCGGTTTTGACTATGCGAAGACCGAGCTGTCCCAGGTGCAGGCGGTGCGGGTTGGCGCGCAGCCACCCCGAGGCCGGTGTGTACTCGCCGGATGCGTCCAGCCCGGAGAGGTAAGACACGGCACGTCCGTCCACGATGTAGTCTTCGAGCGCGTCTTCCAGGCGATAACCGGCGGGATTCGGCAGGCTGTGCCACCCCCACTCCGCGTGCGTTCCCAACGACATCCCGCGCGCGTGGAAATCGGGGAACGTTTGCAGCCCGGTGACGTCGGCGGTGAAAGCGAACGTCCCGTTGCCCACGCTCAGCGGTGTCAACGGGTCCGCCCGTTCAAGGATGATGGTGTGCCGCGTCACCACCGCGCGGCGGTCGATATGATGTTCGATCATAATGTCCTCTTCAAACCGCGAATCGCGCGAATTTTCGCTAATCTTTTATACTAAATTCGCGTAGATTCGCGCGATTCGCGGTTAAAATCTGCTAACCCACGGTGATGATCCCGTCCAGGCGGGTGTCGGCGGAGGAACTGCCGAGCATGAGTTGCACGGTTCCGGGCTCGACGGTCCAGCGCTGGCGTTCGGTCTCCCAGTAGACGAGCGATTCGCCCTTGAGCGGGAGCGTCACGGTCTGCGTCTCGCCAGGTTGCAACGTGATGCGCTTGAAGCCCTTCAACTCCTTCTTGGGCCGCTCCACCGCCGAACGCAGATGTTTCACGTAGAGCTGCACGACCTCGTCGCCCGCGCGGTCGCCGGTGTTGGTCACGTCGAGGCTGACGGTCAGTTCGCCGTCCGCCGGAAGATGCTCCGCGCTTAGGCGCAGGTTGCTGTACGCGAACGTAGTATAGCTCAGCCCAAAGCCGAACGGATAGAGCGGCTCGCCCTTGAAGTACATATACGTCCGACCGTTGCGGAGATCGTAGTCCAGGCGCGGCGGCAACTGCTCGATGCTGTGCGGCCACGTCTGCACCAGTCTGCCGCCGGGGTTGACATCGCCAAAGAGCACGTCGGCCAGCGCATTGCCCAGCTCCTGGCTGTTGTGCGTCATGTGGACAATGGCGGGGACGTGGCGCTGCGTCCACGGGATGGCGAAGGGGAAGCTGCTGATGAGGACGACAACGGTGTTCGGGTTGGCGCGGTAGACCTGCTTGACCAGCTCCTCCTGCTCCAGGATGATGGCGCGGCGATCCACCGCCTCCTTGCCGTCGCTCGGCGTGGGGCACTCGGCCCAGCCCGCGTCGCCGGTTGGATGGTTGCCCACGCAGACGATGGCGACGTCGGCCTCGAGCGCGGCGTTGACGGCGGCATCATCTGTATTGTCCTTGGCGTAAATCACGCGCGTCGCATCCCCCACCCTGGCACGGATGCCGTCCAATGCGGTCACGACGTAGGGCGGATCGCCGCTGTACCAGTCCAGCAACACCTCATCGGCGCGGCGGCCGATGACGGCGATGGTCTTGAGCGCGCCAGCGTCCAGCGGCAGCAGCTTGTCCTCGTTCTTCAGCAGGACGATGGATTTCTGCGTCACCAGCCGGGCGAGGGCCTTGTGCTTCTCGCTTTCCCAGGGGAGCTTGGGTTCACTGCCAATCGTGCTGTAGGGCACAAGTTCAGGCGGATCGAGCACGCCCAGCTTGATCATCACGCGGAAGACGCCGCGCAGCGCCGCGTCGAGGTCGGCCTCGGCGAGCCAGCCGTGTTCGACGGCGGCGTGGACGCTCTCGCGGTAACGATCCAAAAACTGGTTGATGCCCGATTTGACCACCACTGCCGCCGCCATGTCCAGGTCGGGGTAGTAGTGGTGGCCCGTCATCAACAGGGTGAACGCGCCGCCGTCGGTGCAAATGATGCCGTCCTGCCCCCACTCGTTCACCGTAATCTCCTTGAGAATGGGATGTACGGTGCAGGGGATGCCGTTGTAGGCGTTGTAGGCGGCCATATACGCCCGTGCGCCGCCGTCCACAATGCCCATGCGGAAGGGGACGGAGTAGTATTCGCGGAAGAGGCGCTGGTCGAAATTGGACGACGAACTGAAGCGCTCGTCCTCGTTGCTGTTGGCGAAGAAGTGCTTGAGCAGCGA
>Ga0123332_1004955_pt1 | contig 11449 bp, 5 predicted proteins | sample BioC12SIPDNA_4_FD_89958 | JGI IMG/M metagenome (GOLD analysis project Ga0123332, IMG submission 89958) | Anaerobic biogas reactor microbial communites from Washington, USA - Biogas_R2_A C12 SIP DNA | ecosystem: Engineered > Bioreactor > Anaerobic > Unclassified | place: Washington, USA...
ATCGTGACGCCCGACCTGCAGAAAGCCGGCGGATTGGCCGAGGCCAGGAAGATCGCGGACATGGCGGCGGCGGTCGACAAGCCCTTCGCGCCGCACATGATCGGCAGCCCCATCGCCCTCATGGCCACCGCACACCTGTGCCTCACCGTCCCCAACCTCCTCGTGTGCGAGTTCCATGCGCACGATGTCCCCTTCTTCTACGAGCTGGCGCAGGGCGACATGTCAGAGTGGTTCCGCCACGGCTGGGTGACCCCACCGGACCGCCCCGGCTTCGGCATCGAGCTGGACGAGAAGGTCGGCAGGCAGTACCGGCTGCCCGGCTCAACCTGGTTCGACGAGAAGTGACACCCGGCATCGTGTATCCTACGGGGGCGTGCTGATACGGCACGCCCCCGCTCTTCTCTTCCTTCCAGCGGAGCGCACACCCATCAGCCAGAGCAAATGTCCGGCGTAGCTGTTGACACCACCGATGCAACATGTAAATATACGTATATGTTTTCCCTCCTCCCTGACAGGACGGAGATGCGGTGACTGCGGCGGCGATAGGCGACTCCGAGGGACTCAACCCCATCCGCACTCCCGGCAAGTTCACTGACGCGGCGTACGTCGCCATCCGCACCGGCATCCGCATGGGCCGCATCCTGCCCGGCGCACGGCTGCATGAGGCTGAACTCGCCGCACAGCTCGGCACCAGCAAGACTCCCGTGCGCGAGGCGCTGCACCGTCTGCTCGCCGAAGGACTCGCCACCGCCACCGGCGGCGGCAAGTCCGCTATCTACGTGGCGCGCCTCTCCAATCAGGAGATCATCGACCTCTACGAGGCCCGCGTCATCATCGAGCCGCCGCTGGCCAGGATGGCCGCCGAAAGAGCCTCCGCTACAGGAGTGGCCATGTTGCGCGGCATACTCACCTCGTTCGAGTCAGCACTGGCCCAGGATGATGTCTACTCGCTCATGGAGCTGGACAGCCGACTGCATGAGACCATCGCCGCCATCGCCGGAAACCGTGCCCTCGCCCAGGCGCGTGAGCGGCTGGACAACAGCATCGCCATCGCGCGCGTCACATCCGTGCAGAACTCTCACTATAAGACATCCGAGCTCGCGCTCAAGGAGCATATCGGCATCTGTGACGCCATCGCCGCTCACGATGCCGCGGCCGCCGAGCGCCGTATGGCCGACCACATCAATCGAAGGCGCGACGGCCTCATCACGCTGCTGGCGTCGACGCTGGAACAGGGGAGAACAAGCATCGGTGAAAGCCCCGGAACCACGAAATAGGTCTCGAACGAACGAACTGTCGGTGCGGACGCGACCACCGCGCCGGGGCCGCACACTCTCGCATTCCTTCGCGCCTGATCACTCCGTCATTCTGAGGAGGAGCATGTCATGGCTGAGTCTATTCGACACCTCTGTACCACCGCCGCCGGCGAGACCGCCGTGCTGCAGGGCAATATCGCCTTCGCGGTAGGATGCGTGCGTGGCGGTGTTCACGCGGCCGACGGCTATCCGGGGACGCCCAGCACTGAGGTCATCGACCGCGGCCTGTCCGAGGTGCAGGACCTCATCACCGTGGGCTGGTCGGTCAACGAGGCCATCGCCTCTGCGGTGGGCCAGGGCCATTCCATGGCCGGGCGCGACTGCGTCGTCACCATGAAGATACCCGGCCTGTACCAGGCTGGGGACGCCTTCACCACGGGGGCGCTCTATGGCATGCCCCGCGGAGCGCTCGTGTACTTCATCGCCAGCGATTTCATCCCCAGCGCCACGCAGCACACGCTCGACCCTCGTTACCTCTTCAAGAGTTGCTTCGTGCCCGTGTTCGAGCCGCGCAATCACCAGGAGATGCACGAGGCGGCCGCCCTCGCCGTTGAGATAGGACGGCAGTACAACACGCAGGTCGTGGTCATGCCCAGCGGCGTGCTCTGCCACAGCGAGGGACTCGTCCACCTCATGCCCACGCAGACACGAGAGCCCGTTGATGTCACCGCAGGCTACCGACAGTTCAACGCCCTGCCCGCGATCGCCCGGGGGAACTACGACCGTGCCGTCACCACGCGCCTTCCCGCACTGACAGAGATGGTGGAGCGCAGTCCGCTCAACCGCTGGGAGAAGGGCTCCAGGCGGCTTGGCGTCATCACCTACGGCATCTGCGACCTGTACGTACGTGAGGTGAAGCAATCGCTGGACCGCGAACTCGATGTCCTTTCACTGGCATTCACCAATCCGCTGCCCCTGCAGCTCATCACCCGCTTCTGCGAGAGCATCGATGGTCCCGTCTTCGTCATCGAGGACGGCTACCGCTTCGTCCAGGAGGCGCTGCTCCAGGCAGGGCTCAAGGTCTACGGCAAGACGGCCGACAATCCCATCACTGAGTGGTCGCCGGCACAGGTCGCGGAGCGGCTTGGACTGGCGACTTCCCACCCGAGGGGCAACGCGACGCCCGTACCACGCCCACCGGCCATCTGCCCCGGCTGCCCCTACCGGCTGTTCGCGCTTGAAGTCGCCGCGATGAAGAAGAAGGGCCTCATCGACGTGGTGTTCGGCGATATCGGCTGCTACGCGCTGCTCTACTTCCTCAACGCGGTGGACACCGCCCTCTGCATGGGCGCAGGAGAGGCCATGCGCCAGGGGTTCGTGCTCTCCCGGCCGGAGGAAGTGTCTCGCTGCCTCGCCGTCGTCGGCGACAGCACCGAGTGCCACACCGGCATGGCGGCCACCCGCAATGCGGTCCTGCGCAATATCGCCGGCGTCAAGGTGATACTGGACAACTCATGGACGGCCATGACCGGCGGGCAGCCTTCGCCCACCTCACCGCACAACCTCGCCGGCCAGGAGATCCGGTTCGACCTGCCGAAGACTATCGAGGCGCACGGCGCGAAGACGCATGTGGTCGCCGCGTACGACCGCAAGGCGGTGCACACGGCTCTGACCGACGCCCTCGCCGATGCGAAGAACGGGGCGTTCTCTACCATCATAGTAAGAGAGGGACAGTGCCTCCGGCAGAGCGCCGCCAGCACGCAACGGGTGCAGGCCGATCCCGATATCTGCAGGCAGTGCGGCCTGTGCCTCATCTGCCCCGGCATCGAGAAAGGCCCCGGGGGCTCCCCTGTCTCGAACCAGCTGTGTTCCGGCTGCGGCGGCCACACCCCATCCTGCATCCAGATGTGCCCATTCGATGCACTGAAGACCACCACGCTCGAAGACCTGGACCGCGGGACCACTGTGGAGTACCCGGAGCCTCCCGAGATTACACGACTGCCTTCATACTCCGCGGAGTCTTTGCCGGCACGGCTGTCCCTCGCGATACGCGGGGTCGGCGGCCAGGGCAACCTCTTCTTCGGCCGGGTACTGACTCAGCTCGCCTTCCTCGCCGGCTACGGCGAGACCAACATCGTCAAGGGCGAGACCCACGGCATGGCGCAGATGGGCGGCCCCGTCATCTCCACCTTCGCCTGCGGCGACGCCGTCAGCCCCGTACTGATGCCGGGTACTGCGGACGTGGTCATCGCCCTCGAGGAGAGCGAGGTGCTCCGGCCCGGCTTCCTCGACATGCTGAAGCCGGGGGGCACCATACTGCTCGCCACCACGCGGATCATCCCTCCCGGGCTCAAAGAGGAAGACTACCCGACTGCTGAGCAGATGCAGAAGATACTGCCGCCACATCGCATCATAAGAGTGGATGTGCTCAAGCAGGCGCTAGAACTGGGGGACGCCACCGGGCGGATGGCGAACGTCGTCATGCTCGGACTGCTCAGCAACCTGCCCCCGTTCGACGTCTTCCCGGTCGAACTCTGGCACGAGGCGCTCAGAAGGGCGAACCCGCGCCGCGGCGTCTGGCCCGCCAACTACGCGGCATTCAACTCCGGTAGAAGCAGACTGCTGCGCATCGGATGACGCTGATACAACCTGAATCCCCGAAAGGAGAGGTGCGGGCCGGTGGGGCAGCCACCAGGCCCGCCAAGCGCGAGATGAACACAGCCACACTACGGACCCTGCTCGAGCCCGCCAGCATCGCGGTGGTCGGGGCCAGCGACGACACGTCGAAGCCCGGAGGCAAGCTGGTTCGCAACATCCTGCTGCGAGGCTACGCCGGCCGCCTCCTCCTGGTGAATCCGAAGTCCACTGAGGTCCAGGGTGTGCGCGCCTATCCCTCGGTGGCCGCGCTCCCGGAAGCGCCGGAGCTCGCGTTCATCGCCATTCCGGCCAGACTCGTCAGGACGGCGGTGCAGGAGCTGGCAGACAGGGGCGCGCAGGCCGTAGTGGTGCTGAGCGCCGGATTCGGCGAGGTCAGCGCCGCCGGCAGGCAGGAGGAGCGGGCGCTCGTCGATATCGCGAACACGCACGGGATGCTCCTAATCGGCCCGAACTGCTCCGGTATCGTCTCTCATGCCCATGCCAGCAAGTTCAGCGGCGTCCCGCCCGTCAGCCGCAAGGGAGCCATCGATTTCCTCAGCGGCTCGGGCGCGACCGTCGACTTCCTCTACGAGCTTGCCACCAGGCGCGGACTCCAGTTCAACTCGCTGCTCAACGTCGGCAACTCGGCGCAGACGGGCGTCACCGACCTGCTCCGCCTGTACGATGAGGCGCAGGATTCGGCCGACTCGCGCATCAAGCTGCTCTATATAGAAGTAATGAAACAGCCGGCGGAGTTTCTGCGGCATGCGCGCAGCCTGACAGAGAAGGGCTGCTCTCTCGCCGGCATCAAGTCCGGCGCCACCGAGGCGGGCAGCCGCGCGGCCGCCAGCCATACCGGTGCGATGGCCACGAACGACACCGCAGTGCAGGCGCTGTTCGACAAGGCCGGCATCATCCGGCTGCAATCGCGTCCCGAGCTGGTCGACGTGGCCACCGCACTCACCTGCATGCGCGGGAAGCTGGACGGCCGGCGCATCGCCGTGGTCAGCGATGCCGGCGGCCCGGCGGTGGTCCTCGCCGATGAACTGAACCGCCTCGGCTTCGTGGTCCCTCCGTTCTCGCCACGCACCCGGGAGCGCATCGCACAGGCGTTGCCGCCGGGCGCGGCCAGCGGCAATCCGGTGGATTGCCTGCCCACCCGCAACGGCGAGAGCATCGGCAACGTGCTGCGTATCGTCGCCGAGGATGAGCGGGAGAACGTCGACTACATCCTCTTCATAGATGGTGATTCCGGCCTCGCCGACAATTGGGAGATCTGTAAGTCGCTCATGCGCGCCCAGGACGAAGGCGTCATACCCGTCCTGCCGTGCTTCCTCTCGCCCGTCTCGGCGGAGGAGGCGCTGGCGCAGTACCGGGCAGCCGGGCGCTGCTATTTCGAGGATGAGGTGGCCATGGCGCGCGCGCTCGCTCGCGTGGTCAACCGGCCGACGGTGACCACGCCCGAGACAATGGTCGAGGGATTCGACCCCGACCGCATCGCTGCGCTGCTGTCTGCTGAGGCAGGGGTCCTCGGCCCCGGGGTCGCGGGAGAGGTGCTCGCCGCCGCCGGCATACGTCTGCCCGGACAGGCGCAAGCACGCGACCGTGGTGCGCTGGCGGACGTCAATATCCCGTTCCCCTGGGCCATGAAGGTGACCGGGCCGCTGCACAAGAGCGACGTTGGCGGCGTCAGGCTTGGCATTGCCAACATGGACGACGCCCGCAACGCATGGGATGCACTCATGCGCATCGAAGGCGTCACCGGCTGCCTCGTGCAGCAGATGGTGACGGGCACCGAGGTCATCATCGGCGCCAACCGGGAGGAAGGGTACGGACATCTCGTCGCTTTTGGCCTCGGGGGCATTTACACCGAGGCACTGAAGGACGTGCAGTTCCGCCTGGCGCCGCTTTCTCGGCAGGAGGCGGAGGCGATGATTCGCGGACTTCGCTCCCTGCCGCTTATCCAGGGAGTCCGCGGCCAGCCCGGCATGGACATCAACGCACTGGTCGACATCCTCATCCGGGTGAGCCTGCTGCTGACGCACTTCCCGGCCATCAGGGAGATGGACCTCAACCCGGTGAAGGGTTCCGCTACGGACCTGTATGCGGTGGACGCGCGGATAATCCTGGACGAGAAGCCATAGCCCCGTGTTCCGTGCTGACGATGAAGCAGCGGCCGATGGCATCCCGCTTCCACACGTACGGACGGGCCTCCTGAGCCGCGGATGACTGCCCACTCGCGCTCGACCGCTGCAGCCACCGGCGCAATGCCAGCCACGGACGGACAGGCGTTCTGCCCCGCCAGTACTCGGCGAATTCTTCGAACTCCCGGACATGATCCATTCCGGGATAGTCCGCCAGCAGGCCGTTCAACCGCTCTGCGCCCTGCTCTGAGGGAAACCCTGCACGTTCAAGGATGTGGTACAGCACATCGGGGCACACGCTGCGCGGTCTCCGCGCCGTGGACTCCTCCGGTCCCGGCTCGCAGATCACGTCGTAGTACCGCGCTGCGCCGCCTCGTGCATCTTTGACTCCCTGCGCCGCCACCTCCCGGTGCGTCACCCTCTCTTCCCCCGTATCCCCCTTCTCTCCCTCTGCCTCAATACCCCTCCAGAACGCACTCTCTGCCGTAGTCTCTGTCGTAGTCTCTGTTCTTGAGTGGCCGACCATCGACCGCTCCAACGGTTCAAGTTCGACCGTTCGAAATGCCGAACCCCGGCGCTGCGGATGGTCGACCGTCGGCATTCCCTTGCGAGGCCCTCCCTCGGCATGAGCAGCCGGCGCACTGTCGTCGCGTTCGCCCTGGCGCGCGGGGCAGGGCGCGTCACACCGCGAGCGCTCCCCGGATGTCGCTTGCGCATCCTCCGCACTGTGGACAGAGTCCTCGCTCCCCATGTGTATCTGCAGCGCGCTGCGCAGCGCACCGGACCTCAGCCGCAGGTGCAGTATCCGCCGGGACTGCACCAGGTGGTGCGCTTCCTCCAGCAGTCCGAGGGCGCGCAGCGTGCGCCTGGCCACATCGAAGCGGTACCGGTTCATGCGCAGTTCCGAATACCATTCGCTCCTCGCCTTGTAGATCCAGCCGTCCGCGTTCCGCGTCCGCTCCGTCCAGTAGAGAAGCTGGTTCAGCAGCAGGGCGGCATTCGGGTCCCCTGTCAGTTCGATGAAGATGGCAGGCGCGGCGAGCACCTCAACCCACCCCCGGCGCTCCCGGATGAACTCGAATACCTCGTCACGTGTGCGCATTGAACCTCCGCGAGTGCAGCCCGCATGGTGACCTGCAGACCAGACGGCGCCCGTCTGGTGAAGGCTGCCGCAAGTGCCACCATTAGTATGCTTACTAACCGTATATTGTGTCAATAGTGCAACAACGAGGGCGGCCTTGCTTTGCCCTCACCGGCAGCATGAATCCGCTTGTGCCACAATTGACTCTGCCGGCACACCCGTGCTGCAGCGGGCGCGGCGGGAGGTGACACCATGGCGTTGAGAAGCGACTCGCTCCGCACAAACGCACCTGAGGCCCTCGCCCTCTACCTCTCCGGTGCCGCCACCGAGGAGGACTTCGGCCGGCCGCTCATCCTGGTGCACTCCACCTTCGGCCAGTCGCATTCCGGCAGCTACCACCTGGACCGGCTGGTGCGGCAAACCACCCTCGGCGTGCACGAGGCCGGCGGTGCGGCCTTCAGTTTCACCACCACCGACCTGTGCGATGGCGTCGCCACCGGCCATGACGGCATGAACTACATCCTTCCGTCCCGTGAGTACATCGCCGGCATGATCGAGGCGTACGTGCAGGGCCATGCCTTTGACGGCGCGGTACTGGTTGCGAGTTGTGACAAGGCGATTCCGGCCGCGCTCATCGCCGCCTCTCGGCTGAAGGACGACATACCCGTGGTGCTCGTGCCCGGCGGTTCGGGCGGCATAGGCAGCTGCTACCTGATGAGCGGCGATATCGCCAAAACCTTCGCCCGCGTCGAGGCGGGCATGGAGCAGGCCGCTGAGCTGCGCCATGTACAGCGCCACTCCCTGCCCTGCGAGGGCGCCTGCCAGTACATGGGCACCGCATCCACGATGCAGGTCATGGCGGAGTCGCTGGGACTGGCCCCACCTACGTCAGCGCTCGCACCCGCCAACGAGCGCTACGTGCTGACGTCCGCGCGCCGGGCCGGACAACTGGTGATGGACCTGCACAACCGCAGCATAAAGACGGGCGACATCCTCTCGGAGGCATCGCTGCGCAACGCGGTGGTCATCCACCAGGCGACGGGCGGCTCAACCAACGCGCTGCTCCACCTTCCCGCCATCGCCGCCGCCGCCGGACTGCCGTTCGATGTACGGATGTTCGACGAGCTGGGCGCCCGCACCCCGTACCTCACCAACCTGCACTCGGCCGGGGAGTACGCCTCGCGCCAGTTCTGGTATGCGGGAGGGGTTCAACGTGTCATCGCGCTGCTGGCGGACTCCGGACTGCTGGAGATGAACGCGCTCACCGTCACCGGCAAAACGCTGAAGCAGAACTTGGAGGACGTTGCAGCCTCGGACTTCTTCAGGGCAGGCGACGGCTACCTGGCGAACTACGCCACCCGCGACGGCTCGCGCAGCCTGGCGCGGACGGATGTCATCCGCGATCCAGGCGACCCGCGCAATACCTTTGGCTCGGTGGCCATACTCAGCGGCAACCTGGCTCCCGAGGGCGCCGTCTTCAAGTACAGTGCCTGCGATCCCGCCATGTACGAGCACACCGGGCGGGCGGTGGTGTTTGAGAGCGAGGAGGCGTGCTTCGCGGCAGTAACGAGACTGAAGGTGGAGCCCGGCGACGTGCTCATCGTCCGCAACGAGGGACCGGCATCGTGCGGCATGCCGGAGCTGTTCAATACCAGCTCGGCCATAGTCGCCATACCGCAATACCGCAGTTCCATCGCCCTCGTCACCGACGGGCGCTTCTCGGGAGGCACCGCCGGCCCGGTCATCGGGCACGTATCGCCCGAGGCCGCCGCCGGAGGCCCCATCGCCGTCATTGAGACCGGCGACACTGTGGAGATCAGCCTCAGCAGGCGGTCGCTCAATATCGTTGCCGTGCGCGACGGCTTCTCTGCGCCCGGTGACGTTGCCCGGGCGCTGGCGCAGCGGCGGGCGGCGTGGCAACCACCGGCGCGCCGCTACACCTCCGGCATACTCGGCGCCTACACTCGCCTCGCGGTCTCACCCATGAAAGGCGCCTACATGGACGGCGCGTAACGCGCAGTCGTGCTACATCGCCCCCGTAACCCCCAGGGCGGACGCGGAGGTCCGCCCCTACAACAGATCACGCGAGGGGTTTGGGGGTGTCCGTCCGTAGGGGCGGCATACATGCCGCCCGCCAGCGCCGGCCTGCGGGCGCTTCTCGAAGCGCCCCTACAATGTCACCATCCCCACCACCAAACCCGGAACCCGCCAGCATTCGGCCGTCCATGTAGTTGCCCCATTGATGCAAGGGCGGACTCAGAGGTCCGCGCCCTATAGGCGGGTTGCGGCAAGGCGAATCAGGGGCATCCGGGCGCATCACCGGCCCGCGTTCCGCCACATTCATCCCTTCTTCGTGGGCATTTCACTCCATTTTCATCCACATGGGTCTTGACAAGTGTTATGGCAAACGTCTAACGTCATTACTATCGACCCGAAGGGTCTGCCTGTTGTTGTCGACCCGGAGAGCCGAAATATGTCAACAAGGAGGAGCGCCTACTGCAACAGTCCCGACGCACGGGCCCTCGCCCATCTCTCCCTCCACCCCCGGTCCACAACTCGTTGCTTCCTTTCCGTGGCAACATACCCGGGGTGACCAGGCCGAGACGGCCAGCGACCGGTTCCAACAGAGGGGATGACACGAAGCCCGGCCCCAGGCACGTGACGCGCCGGCAGGCAGGGGAGTCAGCGGCAATGAAAGCCGTGTGACGTCCAGGCGCAGACATCAGGGGCAGGCCCGGTTACGAGGCGGGCCTCGATGAATAAGTGCTTCGTAGTGGCATGCACACAAGCACTCCGGTACTGTGGGGAGTCGAACCCCTGCCCGGAGGAAGAAAACAAATAGAGTGATTCTGGAGTGAATACAATGACCAAAGGAAAATGGTACACGCGAGCAATCAGTGTAACCATCGCGCTGTCCTTCATACTGGGCAGCCTGGTCGTCGCTCCTTCCGTTTCCGCCGATCCCGGCACGTCGCAGTGGGAGAAGCAGGCTACACCGACTGAGAAAGATCTGGTGCTCCTGCCCGGCTCCGACATCATCGACATCGCCGTCGGCGGCTCGGATGGCAAGACCATCTACGCCATCGGTACCTGGTACGATTTCTGCGGCCCTGACGCAGACCCTGCGAAGACTTGGGCACTGCTACCGGGTGCACACGACCTCGCCAGCATGTACCATCACCCGAAGCTGTGGAAGTCCACCGATGGTGGCGTGACCTGGAAGGACCGCACCGACAAGGTGCTCGGCGCCAACAACCTGCCAGACTTGACCGCAGCCGGTTGGCTTAACGACGCTGAGGATCTCACGTTCTTCAGCACCGTCGCGGTCGCACCCGATGACCCCAACTTCGTCGTTGTCGGCGGATGGGGTTATGACGACACTGGCATCACGGTTGATGCTTTCACTTACCACTACCTGCCGATCGTGGTTGGTTCGAACGACGGCGCCGATAAGTTCTACTGGATGGGCTGCGGCAACGCCGTCGGCTTCATCACCGCCATCGACATCTCGATGGAGGTCAACGGCAAATACAACATCGCCGTCGGCACCTACGACTTCGAGCAGTTCGAGAACAACTGGGGCGGGGTTGACGCGGTCGACAACGCCGGCCTGTGGCGCTACGAAGCCGGCAGCTACTGGTCCGCCTCGTGGGTCGATGCCACCACCTATGATGGCTGGATGGACATGGATGCCATCGTCGACCTCAAGTTCTCCCCGAACTTCGATGTCGACAACACCATCGTCGTCCTCGGCATCGCGGACGCGACCGACAGCGTCTACGGCGACTACAAGGGCTACTGGATCCAGAACGGCATCTGGGGCAACATCAAGGCCTGGAACGGCGATGGCCCCTTCGGCGCCCCGATCTTGGTCAAGAAAGACAATAACCTAGTCCTGTCCTTCCTCGAGACCTTGTCGGGTGGCGTCAAGATCTCCCTGCCATGGGACCTGGGCCCGATGATCCGCCGCGCCGGTCACATCGCGTTGCCCAGTGACTACATGGGCGACGTCTCCAGCGGCCGCCGCGTCATGGTCGCCGTCAACGGCACCGTGGTGCAGCGCGACGAGAGCTTCGTCGCCGACGGCGGCTTCCTCTTCTGGCTCGAGAACAACAAGTTCAGCCTCGAGATGCTCGAGCACGAGGACAACCCCTACATCGCCTCCCTCGCCTACCATGGCGACAAGGCCATGATGGGCAAGACACTCATCGGACTGTTTGGACCCAAGGACTGGGACTACTCCGACTGGGAGGGATGGTTCGAAGGTGATGGCGTAGATCCCGCGCTTCCCATCTGCGCCGGCGTCCAGGTGCTCCGCTCTGAGACCACCG
>Ga0123332_1004961_pt1 | contig 11442 bp, 11 predicted proteins | sample BioC12SIPDNA_4_FD_89958 | JGI IMG/M metagenome (GOLD analysis project Ga0123332, IMG submission 89958) | Anaerobic biogas reactor microbial communites from Washington, USA - Biogas_R2_A C12 SIP DNA | ecosystem: Engineered > Bioreactor > Anaerobic > Unclassified | place: Washington, USA...
GCCGATGTACATGGACTCGCCCGGTCTCTCGGTGGTGGTCGTCGCATTGAAGCAGAGGGTCCTGGTGCCGGCCTGGCGCGTCAGGGGCGAGACCTCGTTCGCCTTCGACGCCGTCGCGGCCTACCTGGAGGTGAACACCAGCGACGACGCCAGGCCGATGCTCGGCGTGTACCAGGTCTACGAGGTGCTCTCGGGCGACCTGAGCCTGCCGTTCGAGGTGACGGCCAGGTAGCATCCGGCGTGCCCGGCACGTTCGACCTGGACCAGCAGCACTGGGACCTCGACGCCAAGCTCGTCGCGGCGGCAGAGCGACTGGGCCAGGCGCTCCGCGCCCTGCTGCGCCGCGAGGCGCGCCGTCACGGGCTGAGCCCCGTCCAGCTGCAGGTGCTGATCCAGGTCGGCCAGCGCGCCTACCCCAAGCGGGTGGGCGCGCTGGCGGCCCGGTTCGACGTGTCGGCGCCGACCCTCAGCGACGCCGTGGCCGCCCTCGAGGCGAAGGGGCTGGTCGTGCGCCGCCCTGCCGCCGACGACCGGCGCGCGGTCGAGCTCGAGCTGACCGCCGCCGGCCGCGAGGTCGCGAGCCGCGCCGAGGGCTGGGCGGACGGCGTCACGGCCCTGGCAGCCGCGCTGCCCACGGCGGACAAGCTGCAGGCGTTCGCGACCCTGACGGCGCTGATCGCCGGCCTCCAGGCCGAGGGAGTCGTGTCGGTGGCGCGCATGTGCCGCACCTGCCGGTTCCTCAGGGAGGGCACCGACACGCCCTACTGGTGCGCGCTCCTCGAGCTGCCGCTGGAGCGCGAGGACCTCCGCGTCGACTGCCCGGAGCACGAGCCGCGGGCGGCCTAGGCGGCCGCCGGCCGCAGGCCCGTCCGCGGCGCGGCCTGTTCCGGCCGGCCGTCAGCGCGGCGCGCCGGTCTCGATCGGCAGGTCGGTGACGCTCCACTCGGCCCACGAGCCGTCGTAGCCGCGCACGTCCTCGAAGCCCATCAGGCGCAGCACGAAGTAGAGGTGGGCGCCGCGCCAGAACGTCTGGCAGTAGGTGACGACCTCGGCGTCGGGGGTCACGCCCGCAGCTTCCAGCCAGGCACGCAGCTCCGCCGCGGGCCTCATCCGCTCGACGTCGGGGTCCGTCAGGTCGGCCTGCCAGCCGGGCTGGGTGGTGGGGACGACGTCGCCGCCGGTGAGGGCGTCGAACCAGGCCAGGTGCACGGCCCCCGGGATCCTGCCTGCCCGGCCCGAGAACGTCGTCTCGCCCAGGTACTCGGCGCGCGAGCGCGCGTCGGCGATCACCAGCCCGTGCTCGCCCAGTCGACCGGCGAGCTCCTCGGCGGTGACGAGGCGCCCTGGACGGGGGGCGGCCTCGAAGCCCGAGGGGCTGGTCGCTACCGGCCCGCTCTCGACCGGGCCGCCGTGCTCCACCCAGGCGTCCCAGCCGCCGTCGAGGACCCTGACGTCCTCGTGGCCGAGGTACTCGAGCGTCCAGAAGAGGCGCGCGGCGTTCATCATCCCTAGGTCGTCGTAGATGACCACCGTGTGGTCACTTCGCAGGCCGACGGCGCGGAGGGCGCCCACGACACTGTCCTCGTCGAGCTCGAACGGGACGCGGTCGACGGTCGCGACGATCGCGTCCACGGGCAGGCTCACCGCGCCGGGGACATGGCCCGAGGCGTGAGCCGCGGCGCTGCGCATGTCGACGACGAGCATGGTGTCGTCACCGAGTCGGCCGGACAGCCACGCCGGGTCGGCGAGCAGCCTGGCGTTCGGGTACGCCTGCGCCGCAGCGGCGCCCGCGACCGCGAGGAGCGCGGCCAGTACGACCCGGAAGACAGGGAGGACGGCGACCGCCGCGACCGCTGCCGACGAGACGCTCCCGGCCCGAGCGGCCGAGACGCTCCCAGCGCGCCGGGCCCGTCCGGGCGCTGCGGCTGCGGACGGCACGACGGCCCCGCCCCGCGGTGCCCGCGCCGGCCCTGCCCTACCGGGCTCCGTGGTCGTCATGGCCGATCCTGGCACGACCAGGGCAGCCACCCGCGTCGCCCGCGGTGCCGAGCGACGCCGCACGGACGCCGCGCGAGCGCGCATGATCTTGGTCATGAGCGAACCCCTGGTGGCACCGAGCTCGGACTTCATGCGGTTCCTGCTGGCCGACCAGTCAGGCGGCTTCACGCCGTTCGCCCGCGCCCTCGACGGGCTCAGCGGCGAGGACGCCGTGAGGCGCCCCGACGGCAGCCCCCACAGCGTCGCCGAGGTCGTCGCGCACCTGGTGTTCTGGCAGGACCGCTTCCTGCGCATGGTCGACGGCGAGCCGCCGAGCCCCGTGCCGCACGCCTCCGACGGTTGGCCCGCCGTGAGCGCGGGCGAGTGGCCCGACCTGGTCGCGCGCTTCCTCGCCAACCGCGAGCGTTTCCGGGCGCTGGCCGCCGACGAGGCCGAGCTGAGCCGGCCGCTGGTCGCGGGCAAGGACCGCTCGGTGGGCGCGGCGGTGGCGTCCTACCACATGCACGACGCCCATCACCTCGGCCAGGTGATCCTGCTCAGGCGCCTCGTCGGCGCCTGGCCGCCGCCGGGAGGCGGCGACACCTGGTGAGCCCGCCGGAGCGGGCGGCGCGTACCTGGCTCGCGCCGCTCTGGCCGGCGCGGAGCGGCCGCGCCGTCAGCGCGCGCTGTCGGCCGACCGCTCCCGAGCTCGACGAGGCGCCGCCACGACCCCCACGCCCTCGACCTTCCCGAGCGGTCGCGAGAGGCCTTCGAGCAGCGCGAAGCCATGCTCCTCGAGCCTGACGGGGAGGTCGCGAGCGATGCGGCCGCCCTGGGTCGCCGAGGGCGGCTCGTAGAGGAGCAGCAGCCGGCCCTCCGCCGCGAGCAGGGCTCTCGTCGCGGCGAGCTCGCGCCGCGGGTCGAGCCAGAAGGCGTTGACGTTCACGGCGAAGACGACGTCGAACGGCGCCGCCGCGAGGGACGCGCCGGCCGCGTCGCTGACGTCGGCGCACAGCAGCTCTAGCCTGCCCGCCTCGACCAGCCCGCGGTCGCGCTCGCGGGCGGCCTCTATGGCCGTCTTCGAGCGGTCCACGCCGGCGAGCCTGGCTTCCGGCAGCGCCGCCGCCAGCGACTCGAGCGCGACCCCACGGCCGCAACCGACCTCCAGGACGCTGCGCGGGCCCAGCCTCGCTACCGCGTCCACGGCCCACGCGATGCGTGAGGGCACCCTCGGCACGAACGCAGACTCTAGCAGGCGACCCGCCGCGGCGGCCCCGCGCGGGTCCTCCTGGGCAGCGTCCGGGTCGCGCCAGGGCGTTCATACCTGGCGCTGCCCGGCCGGCAGGCTTACGTTGCGTTCGAGGGCGGGTCCGAGGCTTCCATGGTACGAGGCTTCCCCGGGCCCGCCTTCCCGTAAAGTGCCGCCCGAGGTCGGCTTCTCACGGGCGAGGCCCACGCTGGGGCGTGGCTGGGAAGGTCGCTGGCAGGAGGGCGAAGGGGGGCGCCGCGGCGCTACCCGGCAGGCCGCGGACGGGCGCCGAACGCCGCGCGTCCTGGACGGGCGCCGTGGCCGGCGTCGGCCTGATGGGGGCCTGCGACGAGATCGTCTTCCACCAGCTCCTGCAGTGGCACCACTTCTACGTCCACACGACCGCTTACTGGCAGGTCTTCTCGGACGGCCTCTTCCACCTCTTCACCACGACCATGCTCTTCGCCGCGGTCATGCTGCTGTGGGCGCAGCGGCGGGAGCTGGCGACAGTGGTCGGCGGGGCGAGCTTCTGGTCGGGCCTGCTCCTCGGCGCCGGCGCGTTCCAGCTCTTCGACGGGGTCGTCGACCACAAGGTGCTCGGGCTGCACCAGGTCCGCATGGGTGCCGACCCGTTGTGGCCCTACGACCTCGGCTGGCTCCTCGGCGGCGCGCTGCTGCTGGCCGCCGGCCTCGTCGTGAGGCGCCCTACCGTCGCGGACGCCACCGACCGCACGCCCAGGACCTAGAAGGCGCCGGAGGGTCCCAGGCCAGGACCCTCCGGCGCCGAGGCCGGGCGCGGACCTCTGCCCGCGCGAGGCATTCGCCTACCTGAGCTTCACCGCCCCGAAGGCGTCGTCGTCCTCGGCGTCGACGATGCGCTCCGCGATCGCGGCGAGCTCCTCGTCGGTCGCCGCGCTGCCGAGTACGCCGTCGAAGGTGTTGTTCACGGTGGCGTCGATGTCGTTGGGCGTGTTGTTGCTGACGTAGGCCTGCAGGCTGCGCTCGAACACGCTGTTGGCGATCGTCGCGAGCTCGGCCTCCCCGTACGCGAGCACGCCGGCGGCAGTGTTGTCGCCGGTGTACCAGATGTCGGCGAGCGTCACGCCGTCGATGGAGCCGCTCACGGAGCCGCCGGCGCGGCTCCAGTAGAGGATGCCGTTCTGCCCGGTGGTCCCGGTGGGGCCGTGACCCTTGAAGGTGCCCCCGGACACGTTGACCACGATGTCGCCACCGGCGGCGGGATCGGTCGAGCCGTTGCCGTCCACGATGTCGAGCCCGTTCTTGTTCCAGCCGCTCACGTCGGTGTCCACGATGTCGAGCTGCGTCTTCTGGCCGGCGCTGGCGTCGACCGCGATCGCCTGCCCCGTCTGGGCGCCCGACTGCATGCCGGGCCCCGCGACGCCGGAGTCGACGACCGTGCCGGTCGAGGCGTTCCAGAACAGCACCGCGTTGAGCTGGTTGTCCCACACGAGGTCTCCGCCGGTGAGCGTCAGGCCCTGCAGCGTCACGTCGGTCGCCTCGTCGACGAGGACGACGACCTTCATGTCGGCCCTGTACTTGTGGCCGATGCCGGTGGCGATGCTGGCGGCGGGCACGACCTTGGTGCCTTCGCCCGCGCCGACCACCGTGAGGCCCTCGGCGCCGATGATCACGAAGCCGGCGTCGTACTCACCGGCCGCGACGCACACGACGTCACCGTCCTCGGCGGCGTCGATGCCCGCCTGGATCGTCGCCAGCGGCTCGAACGGCGAGGCGCCGGCCGCGTCGTCGGCACCGTTCTCGGCCGAGACGAACCAGCCCGTGCCCGCCGGGCAGTGCGCGAACTCCTCGAGCGCCTGGCCGGTCTCGACCGAGATGCCCACGAGGAGGCTGAGGTCGGCGCCGTCCGCGTCCCGGCCAGCGATCACGAGCGTGTGCGGTCCGACGGTGGCCCCGGCGGGCAGGTCGTACCGCGCGGAGAACGCGCCCGTCGCGTCGGTGACGGTCGAGCCGAGCCACTCAGGCTCCGAGAAGAACCAGACGTCGACCGGCGACGACGGCCGCAGGCCGCTGCCGGACACGGACACGGACCCGCCTTCGGTCACGCGCGGCAGGCCGCCCTCCGCGACCGGCAGGCTGGTGCCGTCGCCGGCGAGCATGCCCACGAGGAGGGTCGCGTCGCCGACGGTCAACGCCAGGGCGCCGTCCTCGTAGTCGGCCACGACCGTGGCGGGCTCCCCGCCGACGGTGGCGGTCGTGTCGCCCGGCTCGATGTCGTCGTCCACGCTGGGAGCGGCGATGACGGTCACGGTGACCGCGTCCTCCTTGGTGGAGTCGGCCACGCTCACGGCCTTGACCGTGGCGACGCCGACGCCTACCGCCGTGACCTTGCCGTCGTCGTCGACGGTAGCGACGTTCGTGTTGGAGCTGGCCCACGCCACGTCCTCGACGACGGTCCCCGTGGCCTCCACGGTCACGGCCAGCGTCGCCGTGTGACCCTGCGCCATCCGGAGGTCGTCCGCGTCGATCTTCACGGCGAGCACGCTGCCCGCGCCGCCGCAAGCGGCCAGCAGCACCACGGCCGCGGCCCCCAGCAGTAGCGATACGTTCGTCTTCAGGTTCCTCAACTTCGACAACTCCAATCCTGTCTTCTCGGGTGGTCGGTCCCAGGGCTAGGGAGCCTGCCACCGTGGGCAGATCCCAGCGCCGGGGCACGTAGCCGGAGCCAGCTGGCGTTCGACTTGGAAGGCTTCTTCACCCCGACGTGGGCTCGTCGGCCCCTACCGACGGCACGGCCCGCTAGCCCCCGGACCTACTCACCTGGTTCGGACCGTAACCACGGCCGACTCACGAGTTACTTACAGCGCCCGCTTGGCCCGTCCCGCACGCGAACGTTGGGCCGGTGGCGGAGTGGGCGCGACCCTGCCCCTTGCAATCTATTAGCCATCGCTAATACGATGCCCCGTGCGGTCGACAGCCCAGGGCCGCCCCGGAGGAGCAGCGATGGCGTTCAGCCTCGAGGACCACCTCACGACGATGGACCGCAGGGTCTCGCACGGCACCCGCGACGGCCAGGAGACGGTGATCGTGCACGCCGCCAGGACCTACACGACGGACGTGCTCGACCTATGGGACGCGGTCGTGAACCCCGAGCGCCTCTCGCGCTGGTTCCTGCCCATCTCCGGCGACCTCCGCCAGGGCGGCCGTTACCAGCTCGAGGGCAACGCCGGCGGGACGATCCAGGAGTGCACGCAGCCCGAGACGATCCGCGTGACGTGGGAGTACGCCGGCGGGGTGAGCTGGCTGACGCTGCGCTTCCTCCCGCAAGCGGACGGCACGCGGTTGGAGCTGGAGCACGAAGGCCCCGTGATGCCCGGGTTCACCGACCGGTTCGGACCCGGCGCCGTGGGCGTGGGCTGGGACCTCGGCTTCGTGGGCCTGGCGCGGCACCTGGCCGACCCTGCGGCGGAGCGGCCGCCCGAGGCCGAGGAGGGCTGGGCCACGTCGCCGGAGGCGCTGGACGTCTACCGCCGCTCGGCGGAGGCGTGGGGCCGGGCCGACGTCGCGGCCGGCACCCCCGAGGCCGCCGCCATGGCCGCCGCCGAGGCGACCCGCGCCTTCTACTCCGGCGAGACGCCTATGGGCGGCGAGCCGCAGCCGGCCGCCGGGGGCGAAGGGGGGGAGTAGGCGCGCCTTGCACCCGTTCGCGGTACTCGGCGACCCGGTGAGGCGCCGCATCGTCGAGCTGCTCGCCGGTGGCGAGCGCTCCTCCGGTGAGGTCGTCGACGTCGTCGGCGCCGAGTTCGGGATCACGCAGTCGGCCGTCTCGCAGCAGCTCAAGGTGCTGCGGGACGCCGGCTTCGCCCGCGTCAGGGCCGAGGGCAGGCGGCGCGTCTACGCCCTCGACCCCGGGCCGCTGCGGACGATCGACGCCTGGCTCGAGCACTACCGCGCCTTCTGGCGGGACGCGCTGGAGGACCTCGCCGCCGAGGTCGAGCGCGGCAAGGCCGAGCGCCTGGCCAAGGGGGAGCGGCCCAGCTAGCCGCGAGCGGGCGAGGCCTGCCGGACCCGGGCCGTCGGGCCGGCCGCCGGTCCCAGGCGGGCGCGGGGCGAGGCACCGGCCGGCGTACCGCCGAGCCCGGCGCGGCGGGGGGCGATAACGTGTCGCGATGCCAGGCACCCCCGCGGCTCCGCTCGAGGGACGCGACGCCCTCGGGGCGCAGCGGCCGCTGACCGTCGGGATCCTGCTGGGCGTCACGCTCGTCGCCTTCGAGTCGCTGGCCGTCGTGACCGTGGCGCCGCGCCTCGCCGAGGAGCTCGGGGGCGTGGCCCTGTACGGCTGGATGTTCAGCGGCTTCCTTCTCGCCTCCCTGCTCGGCACCGTCGTCGCCGGTCAGATGGCCGACACCGGGACGTTGGCTCGCCCCCTCGCCCTCGGCCTGGCGGCCTTCGGGCTGGGCCTGGCCGTGAGCGGCTCGGCGCCGACGATGCTCGTCGTCATCGCGGGGCGGGTGCTTCAGGGGCTGGGCGGCGGGGCCCTGAGCACCGTCATGCTCACCGCGATCACTCGCGCCTACCCCGACAGCCAGAGGGCCAGGATGATGGCGCTGACCTCGAGCGCCTGGGTCGTACCGGCCCTGCTCGGCCCGACCGTAGCGGGGTTCGTGGCCGAGGCCCTGCACTGGCGCCTCGTCTTCTGGGGCATCGTGCCGCTGCTCCTCGTCGTCGGCGCGATGACCGTGCCGCGGTTCCGGCACCTGGATCCGCCTGTGGCGGCGCGGCCGCCGCGGGGGCGCTTGGCCGCGGCGCTGACGCTGGCGCTGGGCACGGGCCTGTTCCTGACGGGCCTGGGCGCCGCCTCGGCGTGGCTAGCCGCACTCCTCGCGGTGCCGGGCGCCGCGGCCGCGGTGTACGGGCTGCGCGCGCTGATGCCTGCGGGCATCGCCAGGCTGGGCCGCGGGCTGCCGGCCGTCGTCGCGTCGCGCGGCCTCGCGTTCGCCGCGGTCGTCGGCGTCGAGGTGTTCCTCGCCCTCATGCTGACCGCCGTCCACGGCTACTCCTCGACCGTGACGGGCGCCGTGATCGCGACGGGCTCGGTCAGCTGGTCGGTGGGTTCCTGGCTGCAGTCGCGCCTCGACCAGCGCTCGGCCGCGACGCGCGGGCCGCGCCTGCGCGCCGGTGCCGCCGTCCTGCTCGTCGGTCTCGGGCTCCAGGTGGCGGCGCTCTACGCCGTCTGGTCGCCGCTCGTGATCGTCGTCGCCGGCTGGGTCCTCGCCGGCCTGGGCGTGGGCATGACGCACGCGACCGCCTCGGTCGTCGCGTTCGCGCTGACGCCCGCCGGTCAGGAGGGCAGGGTCTCGGCCGCGCTGACGATCGCCGACCAGTGGACCTCGGCCGTGAGCGCGGGCGTCGGCGGCGCGCTCCTCGCCCTGGCGGGCCGGCTCGGTCGCGCCCAGCCGGACGCGATCGGACTGGCGATGGCGTTCGTGATCGGCCTGTGCGGGCTGGCCGTGCTGGCGACGTGGCGCTCGGGCCCTGCCCAGGCCTAGCGCTCAGGGCTCGAGCGCGGGGCTGCCCAGGTACCCGGCGAGGCGCGAGGCGACGTCGGTGCGGAGGGGCGGATCGTGGCTGGTCACGCGCGACCTCCGTGGAGCGCAGGCTGGACCGTGGCGGCGGCGAGCGTGGCCGCAGCGTTCCCCCGCGGCTTGGGAGCGTAGCCGCGCTCCGGCCGACGCGACGGTGCGGTGGCCCACGGTCGGCCGCTCCCACGGCGCGGCCCCACGCAGGTAACGCCCGGGTGATATTGACACGGCAATATCACCCGGGTGATAATCGTCGGATGGACCGCGCACGCACCTACACGCTCTTCGTCGGCGACGAGCTCGTCGTCTCCGGCGACCTGGCCGCCCTGCTGCCCGAGATCAAGCGACGCTTCGACGCCGACCCTGGCGAGTACCTCCTGATCCTCGACGACGCCACGGGCAAGCAGGTCGACTTCGAGCTGCGCGGCACGCTCGAGCAGGTCCTCGAGCGCCACCTGCCCCCGCCCGAGCCGCGCGGCCCGGGCCGGCCCCGCCTCGGGGTGGTAGCGCGCGAGGTCACGCTTCTGCCGCGGCACTGGGAGTGGCTCGCCGACCAGCCGGGCGGCGCTTCGGCCACGCTGCGCCGGCTCGTCGACGAGGCCCGCAAGCACGAGACGCCCAAGGCGCGCGCCAGACGGGCGGCGGCCACGGCCGGCCGCGCGATGACCGCGCTGGCCGGCGACCGGCCGAACTTCGAGGAGGCCTACCGCGCCCTGGACGCGGGGGACCGCGACCGCTTCGAGGCGCTCACGGCGGGCTGGCCGGAAGACGTGAGGGGCTACCTGCTGCGCGTGGCCCAGGAGGCGTTCGCGGCCTGAGCCCTCGGCGACCCACCGGGTTCGGCTCCGCCGCGGCGCCCGGCGCGGCCCACGCGCGCCGCCGCTGACGCCTTCCCCTCGTAGCGGCGGCTCTCACGTCCGCGGCGTATCACTGAGGGCGAGCGTCACGTTCCGGAGCCGTCGGGGCCACGCATCCCGGCGGCGGAGAGGGGAGACCATGTGGCCCTTCGGCAAGAGCGCCAAGCAGCGGCTCGAGGAGGCGCTGGCCGACCAGCGCCTGACGGCTGACCTGGGACTGAAGGTCGAGGTAGCCGACAAGACGGCGCGGGTCTCGGGCAGGGTGCCGAACGAGCGCTACAAGGGCCTCATCGAGGCGATCGCCGGCGGCATCAACGGGATCAGGGACGTCGACCTCAGCGGCATCGAGGTCGCGGCCCCCGCGGCGGCGGTCACGGGCGGTATGGACCGGCCCGGCGCTGCCGCCGCCGGGACGGCCGCCGACGACCCCAGCGCGCTGGCGAAGGCCGCCCTGGCGGCGATCAAGAAGGAGCCGCGGCTCGCCGACGACCCGGTGGACGTGCTGCAGAAGGGCACCACCGTCGTGCTGCGCGGCGCGGTCGGCTCCGAGTCCGAGCTGGACCTCATCCGGCAGGTCGTGTCCGGCGTGCCGGGCGTCACCCAGGTCGACGACACTGGCCTGCAGGTCATCGAGCACGCCGCGCAGCTCAACGTCACCGACGAGAGCGGCGACGTCGTCTACACGGTCAAGGCCGGGGACACGCTGTCGCACATCGCGCTCAAGTACTACGGCAGCGCCGGCCGCTCCAGCTACATGCGGATCGCCGAGGCGAACGGCATCGCGGACCCCGACAAGATCCGGGTGGGGCAGACCCTGAAGATCCCCGGGACCACGAGGGGCCCGGACGCCGTCCTCGGCTGAGCCGGGCCGGCCTCGCGCGCGCCTCGCCCTCGTTCGGGGAGCGCGCCGCGTCACCGTGGAGCCGCGTCGCGACCTGGTCGAGCGACGACCCGGCCGCGCTGCCCGCGGTCACGACGCGCCCTTGCGCCTGGCGTACGCTGGCGGCGAGGGGCGGTCGCCATGACGAAGGCAGCGAGACGAGCTGACGACGCGGGCATCGAGGTCGTCCACAACCCTCGGGCCAGGCGCTTCGAGGTCTCCCAGGACGGCCACCTCGCCGTGCTCGAGTACGCCAGGGTAGGCACCTCGCTCGTGCTCAAGCACACCGGGGTGCCCGAGGCGATCGAGGGGCGCGGCATCGCCAGCGCCCTGGCCCGCGCGGCCCTCGACCACGTGCGCGACACCGGCTTCGTCGCCGTCCCCATGTGCCCGTTCGTGCGCGGCTACATCCGCAGGCACCCGGAGTACCTGGAGCTCGTCGGGTTCGGCCAGCGCGGCGACCGCATGTGCTGAGCGCTTCAGCCCGTCTGCTCGGGCGCTAGCAGCGCCCGCACCGCCTCGTCGAGGCTGGGTGGCGCGCGCCCGCTGTCGCGTCCGGCCAGCAGCGCCTGCGCCCGCTCGCGGTGCTCCGGCCGCGTCGCCGGGTGGGTCGCGACGAGGGACGCGAGGCCCGGAGCGTCATCGTCCTGGCGCAGCGCGGCGAGCTCCAGGACGGCGGCCAGCGCGAGGGGCAGCTCGGCGAGGTCCCAGGCCTGCGCGAGCGCCTCGCGCAGCAGCGCCTCGGCGCCCCCGAGGCCGGCGTCGTCGTCGACCGCGGCCGCGGCGACCTGACCCAGCGCCAGCTTGGCCTCCACCTGGAGCGAGCGCTGGCCCAGCTCGCTCGCCACCGCGAGGGCGAGAGCGGCGTGGCGCTCGGCGGCGCCGAGGTCGCCGTGGGCGCCGGCCAGCGCGGCGAGC
>Ga0123332_1004964_pt1 | contig 11436 bp, 10 predicted proteins | sample BioC12SIPDNA_4_FD_89958 | JGI IMG/M metagenome (GOLD analysis project Ga0123332, IMG submission 89958) | Anaerobic biogas reactor microbial communites from Washington, USA - Biogas_R2_A C12 SIP DNA | ecosystem: Engineered > Bioreactor > Anaerobic > Unclassified | place: Washington, USA...
GGGCGTCGCGGGCCGGCTCGATCGTGACGGCGGCGGTGCGCGTGGCCGTGACGGCGCCCGTCGCGGCCACGACGGTGCTCACCTGGCGCGGCAGCGCCTCCTGGCCGAACGCGGCGCCGGTCAGCAGGGCGAGGGCGGCCGCGGCGACTGCGCGCGCCGCCGAGACGGCCGCGAGCGAGGACCGGCCGGCCGCGGGAGCCGCGCGCCCCGTGGTCCCGGGCGCGCCCCTCACCGCGCCGCCTCGCCTTCGAGGGGTGCCAGGCCGAGGTCGTGCATCGTCGCCGACTGGAGGCGCAGGAGGGCGAGCAGGTGCTCGTGGCGGGCGGCCTGCAGCTCGAGCCGGCGCTGCCGGGTCTCGAGCTCCGCCTGGTCGAGCTGGAGGCGCGAGATCAGGCCGCCGGCCAGGCGCCTCTCCTCGAGCGCCAGGCGCTCCTCCGCGGCGGCGGCGCGCTCCGCGGCGACCGCGTGCCTGTCGGCCGCGCTGCGCGCCTGCAGGTAGGCGTTGCGCGCCTGGAGCTCGAACCCGCGGCGGGCCTCGGCGACGAGCTCCTCGGCGGTCGCGAGCTGGGTCCGCGCGCTCTCGATCTGCGCCAGCGGGGCGTAGGCGGGGTCGAGCAGCTCGACGCCGGCGCGGGCGAGCGCCACGCCGTGGCTGGCCTGCAGGAGCGTCGGGTGCTCGCCCAAGCGCGCCACGACCTCCTCCAGCGCCGGCAGGGCGACCAAGAGGTCGTCCGGCACGGGCTCGAGCTCGGCGGGGTCGACCTCGGCGCCGATCATGCCCTCGAGGTTCGCGCGCGCCACGTCGAGCCCGCTGCGGGCGGCCTCGACGCCCTGGCGGGCCTCGTCGACGCCGATCTCGGCGTCGCGTACCTCGAGGCTCGTCGCGCCGCCGTTCGCGAAGCGGATCCGCGCCACCTCGAGGCCGGCCTCCGCCAGCTCGAGGCCGGCCTGGGCCAGCGCGACCTGCTCCCTGGCCTGGAGCACCGACGTGTACGCCTCGGCGATCTGCTGCAGCGCCGTGAGGAGAGCGTGGCGGTGCTGGGCCCTGAGGAGCTCGACCTCCTGCGTCGCCCGCAGGCGGTCGAGGCGCAGGGCCAGCGGGTCGGACTCGACGCGCAATAGCGCGCTCTCGGCCGTGATCAGCTCCAGGCGCGTGGTGATCGCGTCCGGCCTGGCCGGCACGCTGCGCCACGCCTCCGCGAGGTCGAGGGCGTTGGCGTTGGCGACGATGGCGAGGACGATGGCGAGGATGGGTCGTCTCATGGTGCGGGTGCCTCCGGTGCGGTGCCGAGCGGCAGCGCGTAGAGCTCGTAGAGGTCGAGGGTGGTGCCGAGGACGTTCAGGCTGGCCGAGCGCAGCTCGAGCTGGGCCCTGGTGACGGCGAGGGCGTCGCTCTGCAGCTCGAGGGGCGTGGCGAGGCCGGCGTCGACGCGCGTCCTGGTCTCGGCGAGTCGGTCCTGGACGTCAGCGAAGCGCGCCTGGGCGAGCGCGAGCGCGCGCTCGGCCTGCTCGACCGCGGCGAGGAGCGCCTCCTGCCGCAGCGCGGCGCCCTGCCTGGCGGCCTCCAGCCCCAGGCGCGCGGCCTCGAGCTGCGACTCGGCGGCCGCGAGGGCGTCGAACGCCTCGGGGGAGATCGACCACGCGACGCCGACGGTGAGAGCGCCGCGGATCTCCGTCTGGGGGAACGCGCGGCCCTGCGCCTCGTGGCTGAAGGTGACGCTCGGCTGCAGCGTCCGGGACTCGAGCGCGAGCGAGAGCGTGTCGTGCTCGCCGAGGTTGAAGCTGTAGCTGGCCTGCGCCACGGGCAGCAGCGCGCGCTGGGCGCCGCGCGGCCCGAGCTCGGCCAGGCGCACGCCGAGCCCGGCGCGCAGCACGTCGACGGGCTCGCCCGCCGGGCGAGGCAGCGCGAACGCCCCCGGGTCGACCTCGGGGAGGTCGTCGGTGCCGAGCAGCGACCGCAGCGTGAGCTCGGCCAGGGCCTGGTTCTGCCTGGCGTCGAGGAGCAGGTTCTCGGCCTCGGCCAGCCCCGCCCTAGCCTCCCGGACGTCGCGGTCGGTGGCGGCCCCGCGCTGCGCGCGCAGCTCGGTCGCGGCGAGCGCCTCCCGCGCCAGCGCGGCGCCCTGCTCGGCCACCGCGACGCCGGAGCGCGTCAGCTCGAGCTGGAAGGCGGCCTCTAGGGTCCGCGCCTGGACCGAGACGAGCGCCTCACGCACGTCGAGCTCGGCCTGGGCCACGGCGACCTCGCGCTGGTCGACGAGGTCGGCGATGTCGCCGAACGCGAACGGACGGAACGAGAGACCGGCGCTGACGTTGATCAGCGTCCGGTCGAGCGGCTGCACGCCGGGGGTGATGGGGTCGAGGTCGATGTCGTCGACGTCGAGCCGGGTGAGGGCGGAGCTGACCTCGAAGCGCACGGGGCTGCGGGCGGCGCGCAGCTGGGACCGGGCCGCCTCGAGCGAGGCGAGGGCCGCGCGGACCGCGGGGTGCTCGGGCGCCCGCGCCAGCAGCGCCGCGACCTCGGTCCGGGACGCGGCGGCGGCGGCCTCCTGGTCCGGTTGCGCGGGCTGGGGCGCGTCCTGGGCCGCGGCCGTCGGCAGCCACGCGAGGAGGAGCGCCGCCGCGGCCAGCAGGCGGTGGTGGCCGTTGCGTGCGGTCATGCGGCCTCCGTGACCTTCCTCAGGAGGTCGCGCAGGGTCACGGCCTCCTCCTCGGTGAGCGCCGTGAGCTGGCCGACGTTGAGGTCGTTCCACGCCTCCGCGGCCCGCGCCAGCAGCCGGCGGCCGTCGTCGGTGACCTCGAGCCTCACGCGGCGGCGGTCCTGCGGGTCGAGGCTGCGGGTGAGGAGCCCGCGCTCCTCGAGCTCGGTGAGGAGGTGGGAGACGGCGGGCGGCGCGAGCTCGAGCGCCTCGGCCAGCGCGCTGGGGTGCTGCACGCCGTCGCGGTCGATGAGCCGCAGCACCATCGCGCGCAGCACGTTCAGGCCCAGCGGCGCGAAGCGCTGCGCCGCCTGCTGGCGGTAGCGCCAGACGAGGTGGAAGAGCGCCTCGTTGATCTCCTGGACCAGGCGTGCGCGCTCGGGTGTGAGGGTGGTTCCGGGCATGGCGGCGCTTATGACATCACAATGATGTCGCAATTGCAACTATTCTCCGATGTCCATCACCGGCCACGTATCGCGTGTCCCATGGGTATCTTGGCCTCAGCTATGCCGACCCGACCGGCCGGCCCGAGCGCCGCCTGCCTCCTCGTCCTGCCGCTCGCTTGCCTCCTCGCGGCCGCGGCCGAGGCCGCCGAGCTCAGCGCCGTGCTCTTCGACACCGAGGTCACCCAGGTCGTCCGCGAGGGGCCGGGCGACCTGAGCCCCACCGAGCTGAGGATCGTGCCCCCGGCGCTGGGGGTGGCCGCTTCGCGCGACGCCTGCGAGCCCACCGACGTCCACTGGCTGACGCCCCGCACCCCGTCGCGGGCGCGGGGGAGCTTCACGCGCCGCGGCGCCGACCAGGTGATCGTCAGCGTCAGGCTCCGGCGCTGCGACGACGTGGAGGAGAGCCCGCTCCCCGGCGCCCTGGTGCTCTACGACGCCGACGCGGTCGTCGCGACGTTGGCGCGACGCGCCAACGTGCTCGTCGTGAGCGACGTCGACGGCGACGGGCTCGAGGAGGTCGTGATCGTCACCGACGAGGTCGGGCTCGGCGCCTTCCAGAGGTACGCCAGCCTGTGGGGCTTCGCCCAGGGTGAGCCGCGCCTGCTCGTGGACTTCGGCGAGGTCAGCGCCGACTACTGCGGGTCGTACATCCTCTACGACGAGCCGGTCACGCACTCGCGCGTCACCTACGTGCCGGACGACGGCGCCCCGACCTTCGACGTCGTGCGCCGCGCCGCGCCCTGTAGGTACTGACCGTCGCCGCCCCTCGGGCGCCATGGACGACCCTCACGCGACCCTAGATGAGAGCAGGGCGTAACATCTGTCGCAGGAGGCGCTCTCTTGCTTTCCCTCTCCCTCGGGCGCGTGCTTCGCGCCCTCTCCGTGACCGTCGCCCTGGTCCTCGTGGTGCACGTCTTCCTCCAGCTCCTGCGGTTCGACTTCGTCGGCAAGGACGTCCTCAGGCTCGTCTTCGACGTCGACGACGAGTCGAGCCTCCCGACGTTCCTGGCCGCTGCGCTCCTGACCGCGTGCGGCGCCCTGGCGTGGTGGCTCTCGCGCCTCGAGCGCCTGCCCCGGCCCGGCTGGCTGGTGCTCGCGCTCGTGTTCGTCCTCGCCGGCGTCGACGAGGTGGCCGCGATCCACGAGGAGCTGAGCGAGCCGTTGAGGGACGCTCTCGACCTCGAGGGCAGGCTGCGCTTCGCCTGGGTCCTCGTGGGCGGTGTCGTCGCGGCGGTCGTGGCGGGCCTGTTCCTGCGCCCGTTCCTCGCCCTCCCCGGCGCGCTGCGGGCCCGGCTGGCCCTGGGGGCCGCTCTCTTCCTCCTCGGCGCCTTGGGGATGGAGACGGTCGGCAGTCGGCTCTACGTCCCCGGCGGTCCCCAGACGTCCCCGTACCTGCTCGTCGCCGCTGCCGAGGAGGCCCTCGAGTTCGCGGGTGCCCTGGTGTGGCTCGGGGCGCTGGGCGGGAGGCTGCGCGACCTCGCCTCGCCGCCGACCCTGACCCTCGAGGGGTAGCCCGGCGCTCCGCCGGCCGCGTGCTCGGGGCGATGGACACGGCGCGCGCGGCGTGGCACCATCGCGCGCATGGCAGGCGACACCGTAGACCCCCAGCGGCTGCGCGACCTCGCGCGGCTGCGGCGCGTGCGCGACCGCATCGACAGGGAGTTCGCCCTGCCCCTGAACGTCGAGGCGCTGGCCCGAGAGGTCGGCATGTCGGCCGGGCACCTGAGCCGCCAGTTCAAGGCGGCGTACGGCGAGTCGCCCTACGCCTACCTGATGACGCGCCGCATCGAGCGGGCGATGGCCCTGCTGCGCCGCGGCGACATGAGCGTCACCGACGTCTGCTTCGAGGTGGGCTGCTCCTCGCTGGGGACCTTCAGCACGCGCTTCGCCGAGCTGGTCGGCGTGCCGCCCAGCGTCTACAAGGAGCGCTGCGTCGGGGAGATGCGGGGCGTGCCCCCCTGCGTCGCGAAGCAGGTGACGCGGCCGATCAGGCAGCGCGGCCGGGCGGAGGACGGCGACCTGGCGCGGGACCGAGGGTCGGGCGAGGACGGCGACCCGGTCCGGGACCGAGGGTCGGGCGACGACGGCGACCCGGTCAGGAATCGAGAAGCGCAGGCGGCGTAGGCGCCCCTATAGTCGCGGCCATGGACATCACCATCCACTCCGCGATGCTGCCGCAGACCGACCCCGAGGCCGCCCTGAGGTTCTACCGCGACGGGCTGGGGTTCGAGGTCCGCAACGACGTCGAGTACCAGGGGATGCACTGGATCACGGTGGGCCCCGCGGGCCAGCCCGAGACCTCGATCGTCCTCTACCCGCCCGAGGCGACGCCCGGCCTCACCGACGAGGAGCGGCGCGTCGTCACGGAGATGATCGCGAAGGGCACGTACGCCAGCATCAACCTCGCCGCGCGGGACCTCGACGCGGTGTTCGCGCGACTCGAGGCCAGCGGCGCCGAGGTCGTCCAGGAGCCCACCGACCAGCCCTACGGCGTGCGCGACTGCGCCTTCCGCGACCCCGCGGGCAACATGGTGCGCATCCAGCAGCGCGGCTGAGCCGCCGCGCGGCGAGCGGGCCGTGGGCGCCGGCGCGACGGGGACCCGGCGCGACGAAGCCTCACGGCAGAGGAGACCCGAGGACCTAGGAGGACGACATGGCCGAGAGGGAAGCAGCCAAGGCCGCCACGAAGCGGACCACGGCGAAGAAGACGGGCAAGGAGGCCGGAGCGGGCTTCACCGCGGAGGAGAAGGCCGCCATGCGGGAGCGCGCCGCCGAGCTGAAGGCGGAGGCGCGCCGCGCCAACAAGAGGGAAGCGGGCGAGCAGGACCTGCTCGCGAAGGTGGCCGAGCTGCCGCAGCCGGACCGCGCGATGGCCGAGAGGCTCCACAGGGTCGTCATGCAGGCGGCGCCCCAGCTCGAGCCGAAGACCTGGTACGGCATGCCGGCGTGGGCCAAGGAGGGCAAGGTCCTCTGCTTCCTGCAGCCGGCGGCGAAGTTCGGCACGCGCTACGCGACGTTCGGCTTCAACGACAACGCGGCCCTCGACGACGGGCCGATGTGGCCCGCCTCCTTCGCCCTGAAGGAGCTCACGCCCGAGGTGGAGGCGAGGGTCGCGGCCCTGGTCGAGCGGGCGGTCGGCTGAGCCCGACGCGCCGTTGGACCGGTTCGGCCGGGCAGGACCCGTCCCGCCCGGCCGGGTCATCCTGGCTGGCTCGCCGACCCGGGGCGGCCCACGCCGGGCCCGCCCCAGCCGCCCACCGAGACGGAGGCCCGATGACCATCGCCACGAGGACCGACCCGGAGCGCGCTGCCGCACCCCGCCACCCCGCCGACAGCCACGACACGATCCGCGTGCAGGGCGCGCGGGAGAACAACCTCAAGGACGTCAGCGTCAGCCTCCCGAAGCGCCGGCTGACCGTGTTCACGGGCGTGTCGGGCTCGGGGAAGAGCTCGCTGGTGTTCGACACCATCGCGGCCGAGTCGCAGCGGATGATCAACGAGACGTACAGCGCCTTCGTGCAGGGCTTCATGCCTGCGCTGGCCAGGCCGGACGTCGACGTCCTCGAGGGCCTGACTACCGCGATCATCGTCGACCAGGAGCGGATGGGAGCGAACGCCCGCTCCACGGTCGGCACCGCCACCGACGCGAACGCGCTCCTGCGGATCCTCTTCAGCCGCCTCGGCGAGCCGCGCATCGGCTCCTCGCAGGCGTTCTCGTTCAACATCGCCTCGGCGACCGGGGGCGGGTCGATGACGGTCGCTCGCGGCGACGGGGTGACCGAGTCGCGCACGTTCACGGTCACCGGCGGCATGTGTCCGCGCTGCGAGGGCCTGGGACGCGTCAACGACGTCGACCTCACCCAGCTCTTCGACGCGGGCAAGTCGCTGAACGAGGGCGCCATCACGGTGCCGGGCTACTCCGCCGACGGCTGGTACTCGCGCATCTACCGCGCCGCCGGCTTCCTCGACCCGGACAAGCCGATCCGCGACTACACCGAGCGGGAGCTCCACGACCTCCTCTACAAGGAGCCGACCAAGGTCAAGGTCGACGGCATCAACGTGACCTACGAGGGGCTCGTCTCCCGCCTGCACAAGTCCCTGTTCTCGAAGGACGTCGACTCCCTGCAGCCGCACCTGAGGGCGTTCGTGGAGCGGGCCGTGACGTTCGTGACGTGCCCCGACTGCGGCGGCACGCGGCTCAACGAGGCCGCGCGCTCCTCGAAGATCCGGGGGATCAACATCGCCGACGCCTGCGCGATGCAGATCACCGACCTGGCCGAGTGGGTCCGCGGCCTGGAGGAGCCGTCGGTAGCGCCGCTGCTGGCGAAGCTCGGCCAGGTGCTCGACTCCTTCGTCGAGATCGGCCTCGGATACCTCTCGCTGGACAGGCCGGCCGGCACGCTGTCGGGCGGCGAGGCGCAGCGCACGAAGATGATCCGGCACGTCGGGTCGGCGCTGACCGACGTCACCTACGTCTTCGACGAGCCGACCGTCGGCCTGCACCCCCACGACGTCCAGCGCATGAACGACCTGCTCCTGCGCCTGCGCGACAAGGGGAACACGGTCCTGGTCGTGGAGCACAAGCCCGAGGTCATAAGGGTCGCCGACCACGTCGTCGACCTCGGTCCCGGCGCGGGCTCGGCGGGCGGCCAGGTCGTCTACGAGGGCAGCGTCGAGGGCCTGCGCGCCAGCGGCACGCTCACGGGCAGGCACCTCGAGTACCGCGCGCGGCTCAAGCCGTCGGTGAGGGAGCCGCGCGGAGCGCTGGAGGTACGCGGGGCGAGCACGAACAACCTCAAGGACGTCGACGTCGACGTCCCGCTCGGCCTCCTCGTCGTCGTGACCGGCGTGGCGGGCTCGGGGAAGAGCTCGCTGATCCACGGCTCGGTGGCGGGCAGGGAGGGCGTCGTGACGATCGACCAGGGCGCGATCAAGGGCTCGCGGCGCAGCAACCCCGCCACGTACACCGGCCTCCTCGACCCCATCCGCAAGGCGTTCGCGAAGGCGAACGGCGTCAAGCCCGCGCTCTTCAGCCCGAACTCTGAGGGCGCCTGCCCGAACTGCAACGGCGCCGGGGTCGTCTACACCGACCTCGCGATGATGGCCGGCGTCGCGGTCACGTGCGAGGTGTGCGAGGGCAAGCGCTTCCAGGCCGAGGTGCTCGAGTACAGGCTCGGCGGCAAGGACATCAGCGAGGTGCTGGCGATGCCCGTCGCCGAGGCCGAGGCGTTCTTCGGCGCGGGCGAGGCGCGCACCCCGGCCGCGCACGCGGTCCTGAGGCGCCTCCTCGACGTCGGGCTCGGCTACCTTGCGCTCGGCCAGCCCCTCACGACGCTGTCCGGCGGGGAGCGTCAGCGGCTCAAGCTCGCCACCCACATGGGCGAGGAGGGCGGCGTCTACGTCCTCGACGAGCCCACCAGCGGCCTCCACCTCGCCGACGTCGAGCAGCTCCTGGGGCTCCTCGACAGGCTGGTGGACGCAGGCAAGTCGGTGATCGTCATCGAGCACCACCAGGCCGTGATGGCTCACGCCGACTGGATCATCGACCTGGGTCCCGGCGCCGGCCACGACGGCGGGCGCGTCGTGTTCGAGGGGACCCCGGCGGACCTGGTCGCGTCCCGCTCCACGCTGACGGGCCGGCACCTGGCCGAGTACGTGGGGGCCTGAACCGACCCCGGGCACGGACAGCGGCTGCCGGCTTGCCTACCATGGCCACATGGACACGGCGATCCGTCATCTCCTCAGGGCCGGCTCGGCCGCCCTGCTCCTCGTGCTCGCCCCCGTCGCCCTGGCGCAGACTGCGGGCGCCTGCGCCGCCCCGACCGACACGGTCGCGTTCCCCGACGCGGGGCTCGCCGCCGCCGTGCGCAGCGCCCTCGAGCTGCAGCCCGACGCGCCCATCCCCTGCGGCGCCCTGGCGGGCCTGCGGACCCTGATCGCCAACGAGGCCGGCATCACGGACCTGACCGGTCTGGAGCACGCCACGCGCCTGACGCGGCTCGACCTGAGACGGAACCAGCTCACCGACATCGCGCCGGTCGCCAGGTTGGAGCGCCTGACGCGCCTCGACCTGCTCGAGAACCAGGTCTCCGACCTCTCGCCCCTGGCGGGGCACCCGAGCCTCAACCGCCTCGACGCCAGGCGCAACCGCGTCTCCGACCTCGCGCCCCTCGCGACGATCCCCCGGTTGGCGCGCCTCGACCTCAGGGAGAACCTGATCGCCGACGTCGCGCCGCTGGCGCCGAGCCCGGCGCTCAGCGTCCTCTACCTGTCGGGGAACCTGATCGCCGACGCCTCGCCGCTGGCGGAGGTCACGAACCTCACGTACCTCGACCTGGCCCGCAACCGGCTCACCTCGGGTCGCGGCCTGGGTCTCCTCGAGCGGCTCGAGTACCTCTCGCTGCGCGACAACCCCATCGGCGACCTGAACTTCGTGCTCTTCCTGCTGAACATCGAGGAGCTGGACCTCAGGGGTACGGGCGTGAGCGACCTCTCCCCGCTCAGCGGTCTCACGACGCTGCGGACGCTGCGGCTGGGCGGCAACGAGGTCACCGACCTCTCGGGCCTGAGCAACCTGACCGAGCTCCGCCTGCTCGACCTCGACCGCAACGCGGTCACTTCGCTGGCGCCCATCGCCGGGCTCACCGAGCTCGAGCACCTGAACCTCAACCGCAACCAGGTCACCGACGTCTCCCCGCTGCGCGACATGACGGCGCTGCGCTACCTCAACCTCACGCGCAACCAGGTCGCCGACGTCGAGCCCCTGCGCGGGCTGACGGCCCTCGAGGACCTGCTCCTGGCCCGCAACGCCGTGTCCGACATCTCGCCCCTGACCGGGCTCACGGCGCTGCGTAGGCTCGACGTCAGCTACAACGCCATAGCGGACCTCACGCCGGTCGCCGCCATGCGCGAGCTGCAGGTCCTCAACGCGCGCACGAACGAGATCGCCCACGTGCAGGCGCTCAGGGCGCTGACGAACCTCACCGAGCTGAACCTCACCGAGAACCAGGTCAGGAACGTCGAGCCCCTCGCGGGGCTCACGGAGCTCGTCGCCCTGTCCCTCGCCTCCAACCAGATCGCCGACATCACGCCGCTGGCGGGCCTGACGAAGCTGGAGAGCCTCTCGGTGGCCCGCAACGAGATCGCCGACCTGAGCCCGGTCGCCGGCATGGCCGCCCTGACCAGCCTCGCCGCCGACTACAACCAGCTCACCGACGCCAGCGTGGTGGCCGGCCTCACGGGCCTCACGACGCTGACCCTGCGCACGAACCAGCTCGCGGACCTCGGCCCGATCGCCGGGCTGAAGTCGCTGCAGACCCTCGACCTGCGGTCCAACCAGGTCACCGACCTGACCCCGCTCGCCGGTCTCACCGAGCTGCGGACCCTGCGCCTGGGCGGCAACCTGGCGAGCGACCTCGGCCCCCTCGCCGGCCTGAGGGCGCTCGAGCTGCTGGACGTCGCCTCCAACGGCGTCACGGACCTGACGCCCCTCGCGGGGCTGACCAACCTGACGTCGCTCGACGTCTCGAGGAACGCGCTCACCGACCTGGGACCCGTGGCCTCGCTGAGCCGTCTCGAGACGCTCAACGCGTCGCGCAACGAGGTCACCGACGTCGGCGCGCTCGCCGGCCTCACGCGGCTCGCGAGCCTCGACGTCTCGCGCAACCGGATCGCGGACGCCGCGCCCCTCGTCGAGCTCGGCTCCCTAGCCTCGCTGAGCGTGCACCGCAACTGCATCACCGCCGAGCCCGTCACGCTGGCCGTCCTGGCGGCTATCGCCGACAACGGGGTCGAGGTCGTGAGCGAGCCGTTCGGTTCCTGCGAGTGAGCCGAGGGAGCGCCTGACCCGGCGCGCTCGCGGGGGGTCCCCACCCTGCCCGCGAGCGCGCTCGTCGCCTGCCTCGGTCGGTCCGTTGTCACGCCTCGGCGCGCTCCCCGCGCGGTCGCGGCGGGCGCGGCGGTATGCGTGCGGAGCGGAGAGGGAGAGGGAGGTCGTGACCGTGCGCATCGACTACGGACGGATCGGCAACGAGGGCGTGGCGGCGCTGGGTCGGGTCGAGGCCTACGTGAGGCGCAGTGGGCTGGAACGCTCGCTGCTCGAGCTCGTGAAGATGCGGGCGTCGCAGCTCAACGGCTGCGGCTACTGCCTGGACATGCACAGCAAGGACGCGCGGGCGGGAGGCGAGACGGAGCAGCGGCTCTACGTCCTGCCCGCTTGGCGTGAGGCGCCCTTCTACACCGAGCGCGAGCGCGCCGCTCTCGAGTGGACGGAGGCTATCACGCTCATCGACCAC
>Ga0123332_1004967_pt1 | contig 11432 bp, 8 predicted proteins | sample BioC12SIPDNA_4_FD_89958 | JGI IMG/M metagenome (GOLD analysis project Ga0123332, IMG submission 89958) | Anaerobic biogas reactor microbial communites from Washington, USA - Biogas_R2_A C12 SIP DNA | ecosystem: Engineered > Bioreactor > Anaerobic > Unclassified | place: Washington, USA...
CGAGTGTCGCTACCTGCTGGCGCCGGCGGCGGCGCTGGCGGGCGGCGCCCCGCTGCTGGCGGGCCGCGGGCCGCGCCGCGGGCTCTACCCCGCCGGCGCCGTCTACCTCAGCGCCACGTTGCTGGCCAACTTCACCCTCGACGCCTTCCTGCCCCTCGGCGGCTTCTTCCTGGTCAACGTGGGCACGCTGTTCTTCGGCGTCACCTTCACCCAGCGCGACCGCGTCCACCGCTACGGGCGCCGCGCCGTGTACGGCACCATCCTCACCGCCGCCGTGGCCAACGTGCTGCTGGCGGCTGCGCTCGGCACGCCGCGGCGCTTCGTGCTGGTCAGCTTCCTCACCATCGTGCTGGCCGAGGCCGCCGACACCGAGGTGTACCAGCGCCTGCTGAGCCGCCGCTGGCTGGTGCGGGTGGCCTCCTCCAACGCCGTCAGCGCGCCGCTCGACACGGTGCTGTTCACGCTGCTGGCCTTCTGGGGCCAGCCGTACGCCACCCCCGGCTGGATGGCGCAGGTCATCGTCACCGACGTGCTGGTCAAGTACGCCGCCGGCATCGTGGCGGCGCTCGGCATGCTGGCGCTGCTGCGCTCGGTGTGGCCGCAGGCGCGCCTGGGCGCGGCCCTCGACCCGGGCGCGCCGCCGGGAGGGGCTGATACGCTGGCGCCAGCACCGGCCGACGGCCGACCTGGAGGCGACCCATGACGCACACCACCTTCGCCCGCCTGCCCGACCTGGTGGGCCGGAGCTTCGGCCCCTCACCCTACGTGCTGGTCGACCAGGCGCGCATCGACGCCTTCGCCGACACCACCCTCGACCCGCAGTGGATCCACGTCGACCCGGAGCGCGCGGCGCGCGGCCCCTTCGGCTCCACCGTGGCGCACGGCTACCTCACGCTGTCGCTGCTGGTGAAGATGGTGCAGGACCTGGGCGTGCTGCCGTCCGACGCGCAGCTGGTCGTGAACTACGGCCTCAACAAGGTGCGCTTCCCGGCGCCGGTGCCGTCGGGCTCGCGCGTGAGCTGCCGCGCCGACCTGAAGTCCTGCGAGCCCAAGGGCGAGGGGCGGCTGCTCCTCACCCTGGCCTGCACCGTGGAGGTCGAGGGGCAGGACGCCCCGGCGCTGGTGGCCGAGGTGCTCTACCTGGTCGTCGCCTGAGCCGCGCTCAGCAGCCGTCGAACAGCTTGGCGATCGCCAGCGCCAGCTCCTCCTCGCCGGGGCGCGTGGCGATCATCAGCCCCACGGGCAGGCCGCCGGGCGTGCGCGCGGCCGTGACGCTCGCGGCCGGCGACGCCAGCACGTTGAAGGGCGCGGTGTTGCGTAGGATCAGCCGGTTCGCCTCGTGGTAGGCCGCGTCGTCGGACTCGACCTCCGCGATGCGCGGCGGCAGCCGCGGGATGGTGGGCGCCACCACCGCGTCCACGCCCGCCAGCTCGGGCCAGAAGCGGCGCCGCAGCGCGGCGCGGCCGTATACAAGCCGCAGGTAGTCCGCCGACAGGCGGCGGCTGCCCAGCAGCACGCGCTGCACCACGCGCGGGTCGATCTCGGCGCCGCGGGTGGTGAACTCCTCCTCGTACAGCGCCCACACCTCGTGGCCGGCGAAGCTGCCGTAGCGCTCGTAGAGCGCCGGCGCCTCGGCCAGCAGCGGCAGCGGCTCGCGGCGCACCTCGTGCCCCAGGCCCTCGAGGCGCGCGAGCGCCGCCTCGTAGCCGGCGGCCACCTGCTCGTCGAGCTCGTCGAGCACCAGCGTGGTGGGCGCCAGCAGCGTGAGCCGGCGCGGCGCCGGCGCCAGCGGGCGGTGCGGCTCGGCCGCCATGGCGAGGTAGAGCGCCCAGGCGTCGTCGACGGTACGCGCCATCGGCCCCAGCGTGTCGAGGGTGGTGGATAGCGGCACGCAGCCCTCGGTGGGGATGCGGCCGTCGGTGGTCTTGAGCCCCACCACGCCGTTGACGGCGGCGGGGATGCGCACGCTGCCGCCGGTGTCGGAGCCGACCGCCACCGCCGCGAGGCCGCTGGCCACCGCCACCCCCGAGCCCGAGGAGGAGCCGCCCGGCACCCGCTCGCGGTCGGGCGCCGCCCCGGGCGTGCCGTAGTGCGGGTTGAGCCCGAGCCCCGAGTAGGCCAGCTCCGTCATGTTGGTGCGGCCGAGGAACACCGTCCCGGCCGCGTCGAGGCGCGCCGCCACCGGCGCGTCCTGCGCGGCGGGCGGGCGCTCGGCGAGCACCTTCGAGCCCGAGGCGCTGACCTCGCCGGCGGTGTCGACCAGGTCCTTGATGGCCAGCGGCACGCCCTGCAGCGGGCCGAGGTCGACGCCGCGCTCGAAGAGGCGCTGTGCGGCCCGCGCCTGGCGCAGCGCGCGCTCGGCCGTGACGACGCGGTAGACCTTGGCGCCGTCCGGGTGCGCCGCGATGGCGTCCAGGTACGCCTCGGTGACGCCCACGGGGTCGAGGGCGCCGTCGCGGTAACGCTGGGCCAGCTGGCCCAGCGTCAGAGCGGTGATCGTCTCTGGCATGGCGCATGCTACCGCGGGGTCCCGGGCGCGCCCCCGCCGCCCGCGGTAGAGTTGGTACATGCAGCGCACCAGGGCCGAACTCGAAGCCATGAGCCACGAAGACCTCGTGAGCCGCGTGCTGGAACTGCAGGAGATGCTGCGCGAGGGGCTCGCCGTGCGGGCGTCGCTCCACGCCGTGCTGAACACCGTGCTCAACGCCAAGAGCGAGGAGGTGGCGCGCTACGCCGAGGCGCCCGACGCCACCCTCGACCCCGAGGAGCTCGAGCTCAAGCGCGCCTGGGCGGCGGCGCGGCACGCCGTGTCGAACCCGCTGGGCGCGGCCAGGAAGCGCGCCCAGAGCGCGCAGGGCGCCGAGCGCTAGCCGGACCCGGCGCGCTTCGAGGCGGCCGGACCGGCTAGGCGGGAGCAGCGCCGCTCCCGCGTCGACGCTGCGGCCCGGACGGTCAGCGCTCGGGCCTCTACCCGCGCCCCAGCCTTAGCTCCCCGGCTCGGCGCCGGGCGCCTTCCCCCACGCGCCGGGCGCGCTCGGGCTCGGGCCCCGGCCGAGGGGCCTCTCCGCGACCCGCGCCGCCCCCAGCGGGAGCGCGTCGACGCGCTGCGCCCCGACCGCCCCCAGCAGCTCCAGCACCTCGTCCAGGTGCTCGTAGAAGAGCGCCACCAGCGCCCCCTGCGCCACCTCGTCGAGCAGCCCCGCCAGCGCCTCGCGCGCCGACGGCACCACCTCGACCGCCGCGCGCGGCGCCACGCGCCCGATGGCCGCGCGCAGCAGCTCCGGCACCTCACCGGGCCGCCGGCCGCGCAGGTCCTCGTCCTCGCGCAGCACCAGGCGCGGGAACGCCCGGGCGGCGGCCTCGCCCGCCTGGCGCACGAGCGCGTCGCTGCGGTCGCCGGGCACGCCCACGACGCCGACCAGCGGCCCGTCCCAGCCCGACAGCAGCGCGCCGGTGGCCGCGATGGCGGCGGCGTTGTGCCCGTAGTCGACGAGCACGTAGCCGCGGCCGTGCGCGAAGAGGTTCACGCGCCCAGGGTTGTGCGCCCCGCCGAAGGTGGCGAGGCCGTTGGCGATGCGCTCGAACGACACACCCATGGCGCGGGCGGCCGCCGCCGCGGCGAGCACGTTGGCCACCTGGAAGCGCGCCGTGCCGCCCATCACCAGCGGCACGTCGGCCAGGCGCGCGATGGAGCGCTCGTAGCCGCGGCGCCCCTCGATCAGCCAGCCGTCGCGCACGAAGTAGCCGCGCCCGCCGGCCTGCAGGTGCGCCGCCAGCGCCGGGGTGCCCGGCTCCAGGGCGAACAGCACCAGCTCGAGGCGCTGCACGTCGACCCACGCGCGGCCCACCACCTGCATGGCGCCCGGGTCGTCGGCGTTGAGCACGAGCGTGCCGCCGTCGCGCACGCGCTCCGCCACCAGCGACTTGATCCACACCAGGTCCTCGAGCGTCTCGAGGCCGTCCTGGCCGAGGTGGTCGGCGGTGATGTTGGTGATGACCCCCACGTCGGACCAGTCGTAGCCGAGGCCGCGGCGGAAGATGCCGCCGCGGGCCGTCTCGAGCACCGCCACCCCCACCGTGGGGTCGGAGAGCACGGTGCGAGCCGAGGCCGCGCCGGTGAGATCACCGACGCGCACCAGGTCGCCGCCGATGTGGATGCCGTCGGTGGTGGTCATCCCCACGCGCTCGCCCGTCTGGGCCATCAGGTGGCCCACCAGGCGCGTGACGGTGGTCTTGCCGTTGGTGCCGGTCACGGCGCAGACGGGGATGCGCCCGGTGGCGCCCGGCGGGAACAGGGTGTCGACGATGTGGCCGCCCACGTCGCGCGCCTGCCCCTCGCTCGGCGCCACGTGCATGCGCAGGCCGGGCGAGGCGTTGAGCTCGAGGATGCCGCCGTCGAGCGGCTGGGAGATGTCGCTGGTGACGAGGTCGATGCCGCACACGTCGAGGCCGATCAGCGACGCCGCCCGCTCGCACTGCCGCTGCGTGACCGGGTGCACCTGGTCGGTGACGTCGGTGGCGGTGGCGCCCATCGACAGGTTGGCGCTGGAGCGCAGCACCACCTCCTCGCCCGGCGCCGGGACGTGCTCCAGGCTCAGGCCGGCGCGCTCCAGCCGCGCCAGTAGCGCCTCGTCGACCTTCACCTTGGTGAGGGGCAGCTCGTGGTCCTCGCCCCGCAACGGGTCGTCGTTCAGCGCCTCGATGAGCTGCGCGACGGTGCGCTCGCCGTCGCCCACCACCGCGCAGGGCCGGCGTTCGCTGGCGGCGACCATCTTGCCGGCCACCACCAGCACGCGGTAGTCGCGGCCCGCCACGGCGCGCTCCACGATCACGCGCTCCGAGCGCTCGTGGGCGAGGGCGTAGGCCGCCACGAGCTCCTCCTCGCTCTTCACGCCCACGGTGATGCCCTTGCCCTTGTTTCCGTCGAACGGCTTCACGGCCACCGGCGCGCCGACGTCGCGGAACAGCGCGAGCGCCTCCCCGAGGTCGTGCGCCACGCCGCCGAGCGGCACGGGGATGCCGGCCTCGTGCAGGATCTCCTTGGTGCGCGCCTTGTCGTCGGCGAGGTCGACGGCGATCAGGCTGGTGCGGTCGGTGACGGCCGCCTCGACCAGGCGACGGTGCTTGCCGTAGCCCAGCTGCACGAGGTTGGCGTCGTCCAGGCGCCGCCACGGGATGCCGCGCCGCGCGGCCGCCTCCACGATGGCGCCGGTGCTGGGCCCCAGGTCGGTGTCGGCGCTGATCTCGCGGTAGCGCTCGTGGACGGGCGCCAGGTCGAACGCCTCCCCCCGCAGCAGCGCCTCCACGAGCGCCACCGCCTGGCGCAGCAGGTAGCGCATCCCCTGCTCGGAGGCGAAGCGCACGGCCACGAAGTAGGCGCCCGGCTCGCCCGCCCCGCGCGTCTTGCCGTGGGTGGCGGCGCTGCCGTTCAGGCTCTCCAGCTCGATGGCCACGTGCTCGACCACGTGGCCGAAGAAGGTCCCCTCCATCAGCCGTTCCACGAAGCCGCCCGGACGGCCCTTCGCGCAGTGGTGCTCCGTCAGGCCCGGCAGCAGGCGCAGCAGGCGCTCGACGAACTCGGGGTGCTCCGCGGTGGTTGTAGCGCTCAGGTCCTGCAGCTGAAGCCGCATCACCAGCATGGGCTTGTGATGGTAGACGTTCGGGCCGCTCAAGGTCCGTATCTCTTCGATCAGCATCCGGCTGCCTTTCTGGTCCGCTCCGCGGACTCGGTCCTGCGTGCCGCCCTTCAGTCTTAGAGACGGGCGCGATGAGTTATGTGCGCGTTTCCGGCAACTGCATGAAACCCTCATGACAGAGTGCGTTCCAGTCAGGCGCGCAGGCGCGCGCTGGCCGGGGCCAGCGCGCGGGAAGGAGCCGGAGGTGGCGAAGGGCGAACAGCCGAGGCGCGGTCATCTGCTCCTGATCGGGGGCGCCGAGCGGCGCGAGCCGGAAGGCGAGATCCTGCAGCACTTCGTGCGCTCGGCCGGCGGCAAGAAGGCGCGCATCCTCGTGTGCGGCGCAGCCACCCGGGAGCCGCAGCGAGCGCTGCCCCGCTACAAGAAGGTGTTCGAGGAGCTGGGCGCGGCCGAGGTCGTCACCGAGGCGCTCGACGACCGCCACTACGCCGAGGACGAGCGGGTGATGACGGCGCTCGAGGAGTCGACGGCGCTGTTCTTCACGGGCGGCGACCAGCTGCGGCTGACCACGCTGGTCTCGGGCACGCCGTTCGGCGAGCGCATCCGCGAGCGCCACAACAGCGGCGGCTACCTCATCGCCGGCACCAGCGCCGGCGCCACCGCCATGGGCAGCGTGATGATCGAGATGGGCCCGGGCGGCGGCAGCGTGCGCCGCTCCGACGTGCGCGTGGGCATCGGCCTGGGCTACCTGCGCGACGTGATGATCGACACCCACTTCAACGAGCGCGGGCGCTCGTACCGCTTCCTCACGGTGTTCGCCATGAACTCGCAGACGCTGGCGATGGGCATCGACGAGGACACCGCCGTCGACGTGCGCTTCGGCGAGCCGTACCGCGTGCTGGGCTCCGGCGCCGTGACCATCTTCGACGGGCGCATCGACTACACCAACGCCGCCGACGCCGGCGAGGACGACATCCTGGCCGTGTCGGGCGTGAAGGTGCACGTGCTGCCGCGCGGCTACGGCTTCGACCCGAAGGAGATGCGGATGGTGCTGCCCAAGGGGGCGCAGGAGCGGCCGGCCGCCAGGACGAGCTAGGCGGCGACCGCGACGGCGGTATCGTAGGCTAAGCCATGCTTCGCGGCGCCACGATCGTCGCCGGCGTCGTGTTCGTGATGGCGCTGGTAGGCATCCTCTCGCGGCCCTTGGGGGCGCTCGCCCCCGTGTGGCCCGCCAACGCGGTGCTGGTCGGGCTGCTCGTGCGCCGTCCGCGCCTGGCCACGCCCCTCGCCTGGTTGGCGGCGTTCGTCGCCTACGCCGCGGCCGACCTCGTCACCGGCAGCGAGCCGGGGTTGGCGCTGCTCCTAGCGGTCGCCAACGTGGTCGGCGTGACGGTAGCCTACCTATCGTTCAGGCGGCTGCCCGCCAAGCACCGCCGCCTCGAGGAGCCGCGCTCGCTCGCCTACCTGTTCCTCGTCTCCGGCGCCGCGGCCCTGGCCGCGAGCCTCGTCGGCAGCTTGGCCGGGCCCGTCTACCTCGCCGCGCCTTGGCATCGCATGGTGCGGCTGTGGTTCGTGGCGGAGTTCGTGAACTACACGGTGCTCCTGTCGGTCGTGCTCACCGCGCCGACCGTCCGCCCGGGCGCCTGGCGCGAGCGGCGCGCCTCGGAAGCCCCCGGCATGGCGCGCTGGTACCCGCTCCTCGCCGTGGTGGCCGCCACCGTGCTGGGCATGCTGCTCGACGGCTACGGCGCGATCGCCGTGCCCGTGCCAGCGCTGCTGTGGTGCGCCATCCGCTACCGCTTCTTCCCGACCGCGCTGGTGACGGCCGGGTACAGCATGGCGATGCTGACGCTGCTGTCGCAGCGCGCCAGCGAGGGCGGCACGAGCATCGCGTCGCTGGCGCTGGGCCTGCTGGCGGTGGTGGGGGCTCCGCTGACGCTGAACCTGGTGCAGCGCCAGAACGCCGAGCTGATGCAGCGCCTGTCGCGCGCCGTGAACCACGACGCCCTCACCGGCGTGCTGTCGCGCCGTGCGCTGGGCCAGCGCTTCCAGGAGGCGCTGGCGCGCTGCCGCGCCGAGGGCGCCAGCGCCGCGGCGCTGGTGCTCGACCTGGACCGCTTCAAGACCGTCAACGACCGCTACGGTCACGCCGTGGGCGACGAGGTGCTGGTGCGCTTCGCGCGCGCCGTATCCGAGCCGCTGCGCAGCGAGGACCTGCTGGGCCGCCTGGGTGGCGAGGAGTTCGTCGCGCTGCTGCCCGGGCTGGAGCACGAGGAGGCGGTGGCGGTGGCCGAGCGCATCCGCGGCACCGTCGAGCGCCTGCGGATGCCGATCGACGGGCACGAGGTCGCCTGCACGGTGAGCATCGGGGTGGCCACCGCCACCGCCGACGGCCTGCCCGAAGACTGGCGCGAGCTCGTGCAGGCTGCCGACCAAGCGATGTACGAGGCGAAGGAGAGCGGCCGCAACCGGGTGGCGAGCGTGGCGCTGCGGCCCGCGGCGCCCTCTCCCTCCGAGCTCGACACCGTTTGACGCCGCGGCGCTGGCCGGGGCGGGCACGCGTACGGCGCGCCCGCTCGGCGGGTTGTCGCACATCGCAAGCCCGGCTCGCTCCCCGTGTTGCCCGCTTCGCCTTCCGATAACGCGTGCTGGACGCTAGACGTCTGGTAACCTGAGTCGCGGCCCGCGACCCCCCACGCGGGCCGCTTTCGTCTTTCGACAGTTCGTTGGCGCTGCACGCAAGCTTGGGGCGTGGCCGAGGCCGCCGAGCGCCAGCGCCGCGAGGGCGCTGCTACCGCCCAGGGTCACGAGCCGAAGGCGCGGCGCCGGCGCTCCGGTGAACGCGCTACTCGGCGCGCCCACGAAGACGAAGCCCGACCCCGCGATCTCTCGCCTGGGTCGGGCTTCTGCTTGGCTCGGCGGGTAGGATTCGAACCTACGACCAATCGGTTAACAGCCGATCGCTCTGCCACTGAGCTACCGCCGAACGCGCGCTCTGCGGTGTACCGCCGGGCGGTGGCAACGCCCGGGCGCGGAGCGAAGCGTAGTTTAACAGAGGGTCCCGGGGTTGGCTACCCCCCGAGGCGACGCGGGCGACCGCGCAGCCCGTCCACCACCGCCGCCCGGTGCGAGCAGCTCACCCTGCCCCGGCGGCACGCGCGCCTGGTTACCATCGCGCCATGACGCTCGACGAGTACCAGGCCCGCGCCCGCACCACCGCCCTCTACCCCGAGCACGCCCGCGTGCTCTACCCCGCCCTCAAGCTCGCCGGCGAGGCCGGCGAGGTGACCGAGAAGCTCGGCAAGCTGATGCGCGACGAGGGCTACCGCGCCGGCGACCACCTCGGTGAGGCCCAGAAGGAGGCGCTGGCGAAGGAGCTCGGCGACGTGCTGTGGTACGTCGCCAACCTCGCCGCCGACCTGGGCCTGACCCTCGAGGAGGTGGGCGAGCGCAACCTGGCGAAGCTCGCCAGCCGCCAGGCGCGCGGGGTGCTGGGCGGCAGCGGGGACGACCGCTGACGACGGAGAGGCGGCGCGGGGAGCGCCGTGCGTGATGGCAGCGCAGCGAGCGGGCCCTCTCCTCTCGGCGACAAGCAAGCGGCCCCGCGGTAACGGGGCCGGTCGAGGACATGAGCGAGCATCGGGGGCGCTTCTCTTAGCGCCGGTCCAACGGATCGAGGTACTGGCTGAGGAAGCGGAGCTCGGCCTCGCGCGGGAGATCCCAGAGGAAGAGCACCTCCTCGGAGAGCTCGCTAGCGGTGAAGACCGCGGTCGCGCCGAAGTAGGCGTTCACGACGTCAGCCTCGCTGGCGTTCCAGGCGGCGTCCCAGCCCTCCAGGCCGCTCAGGTCGGGGATGGTGTAGGCGCTTCCTGCCGACCAGCCCGGGGTGATGGTCCCTTCCCAAGCGATGCCCAGGTCGTCCGTATCGAAGGAGAAGTAGACGCTCGTGAAGGCGCTGTCGAGGTCTCGCCAAGCCAGGCCGTAGAGCGGGTACCCGCTCTGCGTCACGGGCACCTCGGTCAGTTCCAGGTCGCCTTCGGGGAGCTGGATCTCCGTGTCTCTACCTGTCAGGAAGCTGCGCTCGACGGTGCGCCGGCTGCCCGACCCGTCCACGGCCGTGACCCATAGACGGTTCTCGTGACCGGCCTCGAGCAGGGCGGCCGGCGCCGCTCGGTAGGTGGTCTCGTAGGAAGTGGTGTCCACTAGGTCTCCGCTGTTCGAGAGCTGCTTCCAGGTGCCGTTCTTGGTCACCAGGTCGCTGATCACCGTGACCGAGGCGCCGGCGGTCACGCCTTCGACGGTGACGTCGAAGACCTCGGTCGACAGGCTCTGGTCGAAGTCGACGCTCACCCCTCCCGGAGCGCTCGTGTCGGCGTCGTGGTGGACGACCAACCGTTCGGGGGCCCCGCTCGCGTCCTCGAGGTAGACCACGACGTCATGCAGGCCCTCCCACAGCGGGCCCAGGGCGCGCTCGTAGGGAGCTTCGCGCACCCAGTAGGTCAGCCCGGCGACGCGGATGCCGTGCTCGGCGCCCGGGACGGGGTTCTCGATGGTGACGGTCAGGTCCGTGGTGGCCTCCGGCGTCTCCCAGGCGGCCTCGATGCATGGGATCGTCACGTCATTGAACTCGTCGGTAGTGGCGTGGAACACGACGGGCTCCAGGTACCGCCAGGCATCGACGCCTGTACCCCCGTGGTAGTAGCACACGAGGGCGACGCCGTAGCGCCCGGCCTCGTCGGTCACCTCGAAGCTGTAACCACCGTCGACCGCGTCGAGCTCGCGCCAGGCGTCCGCACCGTCCTGGTAGGCGACGAGCCGGACGAACCCCTCGTGCCCTTCGGCGATCGACACGGTCACGCGGTCGGGTTCAGCGGGCGGCTCGCTGGTCCGGCAGCCGACCAAGGCGAGCGAGACGAGCAGGGCGAGGAAGAAGACGCGCATGAAGTAGTACCTCCGAAGGGCGACGAGCTTGTCGGGGTGAGTAGAGGCGATTGTAGCCCGAGCTCGCAGTTGGGCGCGTAGGGAGGTGCGTGGAGGCCGGGAGGGCGTTCAAGGACCAGGCAGCGTTCACGCTCCTCGAACGTCGTGTCCCTCCTGACCGCTAGGGACGGCTGGCATCGAGCTCGGACCGATGAGGGGGCTCGACACGGCAGGAGCCCGCTAGTAGCGGGCTCCTGTGGGGTCAACCCCCGGCATGCGATCGGATACCTAACCGCACTTGGAGTAGCCGCACGACTCGCACTTCTGGCAGCCCTCCTCGAAGCGCAGCGGGGCGCCGCAGTCGGGGCAGCCGCGGTTCTTGTTGAGCACGTTCTCGACGCCGGCCGTCTCGAGGGCCACGGCCAGCAGGTCGGCCTTCGAGGCCACCAGGCGGCCGTGGTAGGTGCCGTACATGCCGCCGTTGATGCCGCGCAGGGTCTTGATCAGCGCCTCGGCCGGCACCCCGTACTGCAGGGCGATCGACACCACGCGCCCCAGCGCCTCGCTGTCGGCGTTGGCCTCGTCGCCGGCCTTGCCCGACACGATGAACACTTCGGTGGGCAGGTCGTCCTGCTTGTTGACCGTCACGAAGAAGCCGCGCTTCTCGCCGGTGGGCAGCATCAGCTTGACGCTGTCGGTGAAGCCCGAGAGGCGGATGGGGCGCTCGAAGAGCGGCTCGCCCGGCAGGTGGTCGGCGCGGCGCGCCGGGGCGGCGGAGGCCGCCATGGGGGTGGTGGCCACGGCCGCGACGCCGCCGGGGCGCGCGGGGGCGGCCGGGCGGCTGGCGACCGCCGCGGGGGCGGCCGCCGTGGCCGC
>Ga0123332_1004968_pt1 | contig 11431 bp, 9 predicted proteins | sample BioC12SIPDNA_4_FD_89958 | JGI IMG/M metagenome (GOLD analysis project Ga0123332, IMG submission 89958) | Anaerobic biogas reactor microbial communites from Washington, USA - Biogas_R2_A C12 SIP DNA | ecosystem: Engineered > Bioreactor > Anaerobic > Unclassified | place: Washington, USA...
AGCGGCCGAGCATGGTCACGAGCTTCGCCGACGGCACGAAGATCAGCTTCGAGCAGGCGAACGTCGCGAACGCGTTCGGGTTCACGATCGAGAGGCGTGGCATGATGGGCCGCGAGCACCGCGAGCACGTCGACACGGCGGTCAGGTACTACGACGTCGACGAGCTGCGCGAGCTCGGCGGCGTCGTCGACTACCTCGTGGGCGCGCTGCCCAGCCCCGGCGTGTTCGTGTTCGCCACCCACGACGACCCCAAGCAGCGGCACTACCTGAACCTCTACAAGCTCGGCGAGGGGCCGCTCTACAGCTTCTACACCCCTTACCACCTCTGCCACTTCGAGGTACCGACGTCGCTGGCGCGGGCCGTGCTCTTCCACGACGCCGTCCTGGCGCCGGCCGGCCCGATGCGGGTCGAGGTCGTGACGACCGCCAAGCGCGACCTGAAGGCCGGCGAGGTGCTCGACGGGCTGGGCGAGTACATGACCTACGGCCAGTGCGAGACCGCCGCCGAGACGCTGCGGCTGGGGCTGCTGCCGATCGGCGTCGCCGAGGGCTGCCGCCTGAAGCGGGACGTCGCCAAGGACGAGGTCGTCACGTACCACGACGTGGAGCTCCCGCCCGGCCGGCTCATCGACGACCTGCGCACGCGTCAGGCGCGGCACTTCAGGCTGCCGGGCGGCGGCGGGGCCAGTGGCGCGCGGGGCGCGGCCGTGGAGGTGAGGGCGTGAAGGCAGTGATACTGGCAGGCGGGTTCGGCACGCGGCTGTCCGAGGAGACGACGATCAAGCCGAAGCCGATGGTCGAGATCGGCGGCCGGCCCATCCTGTGGCACATCATGAAGATCTTCGAGGCCGGCGGCGTCGACGAGTTCGTGATCGCGCTCGGCTACAAGGGCGAGATCATCAAGGACTACTTCCTGAACTTCTACGCCATCAACAACGACATCACCGTCGACCTCGCCACCGGCACGACGACGATCCACGACGGCAACCAGCCGAAGTGGAAGGTCCACCTCGTCGACACCGGCCTGAACTCGATGACGGGCGGGCGCCTGAAGCGGGTCGAGCCGTGGCTGACGCCGGGCGAGCCGTTCTACTTCACGTACGGCGACGGCGTGGCCGACATCGACCTCAGGCGCCTGGCGGCGTTCCACCGCTCCCACGGGCGCATCGCGACCGTCACGACCGTCCGCCCGCCGGCGCGCTTCGGCAACCTGACGTTCGAGGGCGACCGGGTCGAGAACTTCCACGAGAAGCCGGAGGAGGGCGAGGGCTGGATCAACGGCGGCTTCTTCGTCCTCGAGCCGCAGGCCATCGACTACATCGACGGCGACGCGAGCGTCTGGGAGCGCGAGCCGATCGACCGCCTCGTGCAGGACGGCCAGCTGATGGGCTACCGCCACTACGGCTTCTGGTCGTGCATGGACACGCTCAAGGAGAAGCAGCTCCTCGAGGAGCTGTGGGCGTCAGGCAAGGCGCCGTGGCGGATCTGGGACGAGGCCGTCAGGGAGCCCGTCGCCGCGCGCTGAGCCGGGCGTCGGCGCGGGCCCGCTCGGCGTAGGCGGGACGAGGCGGACGCCGGCAGCGTCGCCCCGACGCCGGCGGGGGCCGGCGGACGCGCGCTCGGGTGCGGCTGCCGTCAGCGCGGCGGCAGGAAGATCCCGGCGACCTCGCCGAGGTCGACGAACCTGTCGCAGGCGTCCTTGAGCTCCTGGCCGGCGAAGTCCCGGAACGCCAGCACCTCGACGCGCGCGCCGCGCTCCTGGCACAGCCTGACCAAGGGGGTGAAGTCGGCGTCCCCGGTGGCGAGGGCGACGACGTCGCACAGGCCCATGGCCCTCACGACGTCGACGGCGATGCCGAGGTCCCAGTCGCCCTCGAGCACCTGCCGCTCGTCCGCCCCCACGCGCACCCGCACCTGCATCCGCCGCACGCGGAACCCCAGCGCCGTCAGCTTGAGGGCGAAGCCGTGGCCGGCGGTGTCGCCCTGCCGCTCCACGACGTAGGCCGTGGCCTGCGAGAGGCGCCGGCCGCGAGCCGCGACCTCGAGGAGCTTGGCGTAGTCCACGGCCGCGCCGCTGAGGTCCCGGGCCGCGTAGAACAGGTTCTGGGTGTCGACGAAGAGGGCTACGCGCTGCTCGCGCCACTCGAACGCGCCCGCGTGTGCGTCGGCCACGGGCGCCAGTCTACCCGGGGCCGGCGCCCGCCTCGAGCCACTTGCCCATGATCACGTTGTCCTCGAACTCGTCCCTGCCCCGCTCCAGGCGCACCTGGCCGCGCTCGCGTCCCTCGACGACGAACCCCTCCGACTCGTAGAGCGCGATCGCGGCGGCGTTGCCCGCCCTCACGTGCAGGCCGACCTTGAGGACGCCGACCTCGCGGCACCAGTCGTACGACCGTCGCAGCAGGCTCCTCCCCACGCCGCGGCGGCGCTGGGAAGGCGCCACGGCCAGCGTCAGGACGGCGACGTGCTCGAGCCGCCAGGCGTGCGAGCGGTGCAGCTCGAGCCAGCCGGCGACCTCGCGGCCGCAGACGGCCACGAGGTAGAGCGAGCGCCTGGGGTCGTCGGTGGCGATGCGCGCCGCCAGGGACCCGGAGGCGGCGGGGGCGTCGCCGACGAAGTAGCGCCGCTCGGCGTAGATGCCCTCTAGCAGCCTCGTGACGGCCGCAGCGTCGGCGGTGCGCGCGCGACGGACCTCGATGCCGGGCTGCGGCATGTGCAGAGTATAGGCGTCTGGAGGCTGATATCCTGGCCGTGGCCGCCTCGCCGCGGGCCGGCGGCGGCCGCGTCAGGAGCCCACATGGCGAGACTGGTATCGGCAGAGTCGGTGACCGAGGGTCACCCGGACAAGCTGGCCGACCGCATCAGCGACTCGGTCCTGGACGCGATCCTCGAGCAGGACCCGGGCGCACGCGTGGCGGTCGAGACGCTGCTCACGAAGGGTCTGGCGCTCGTCGCCGGCGAGGTCACGACCTCGGCCGACGTCGACATCCAGGCCCGGGTGCGCACCGCCGCGCGCGAGGTCGGCTACGTCGACGCCGCCTACGGCTTCGACGCCGACCACTCCGCGGTCCTGATCGCCCTCTCCGAGCAGTCCCCCGACATCGCCCTCGGCGTGAACAACGCGCAGGAGGCCGCCACCGGCGACCGCTTCGACAAGGTCGGCGCCGGCGACCAGGGGCTGATGTTCGGCTACGCCATCGACGAGACCCCCGAGCTGATGCCGCTGCCGATCACGCTCGCGCACCGCATGGCCAGGCGCCTGGCCGAGGTGCGCCGCTCCGGCGCTCTGCCCTACCTGCGGCCCGACGGCAAGACGCAGGTGACCCTCGTCTACGAGGACGGCATCGCGACCGCCCTCGACACGGTGGTGCTCTCGGCGCAGCACCACGACGGCGTCGACCTCCAGACGCTGCGCTCCGACCTCGTGAGCCAGGTGATCGAGGCCGTGCTCCCGCCCGACCTCGACACCGCGAACGCCAGGTACCTCGTCAACCCCACGGGCCGCTTCGTCGAGGGCGGGCCCGCCGCCGACGCCGGCCTCACCGGGCGGAAGATCATCGTCGACACCTACGGCGGCGCCGCCCCCCACGGTGGCGGCGCCTTCAGCGGCAAGGACCCGACGAAGGTCGACCGCTCCGGCAGCTACTACGCCCGCTACATCGCGAAGAACGTCGTCGCCGCCGGGCTCGCGAAGCGGTGCCAGGTGCAGCTCGCCTACGCGATCGGCGTGGCGCGTCCGGTGGGCATGTACGTCGACACCTTCGGCACCGGCGCCCTGCCAGACGACAGGCTCGGCGATGTCATCCAGCGCTGCTTCGACGGCCGCCCGGCGGCGGTGATCTCCGAGCTCGACCTGCGGCGGCCCATGTACACGCCGACGAGCTCCTACGGCCACTTCGGCCACGCGTCGTTCCCGTGGGAGCGCACCGACAGGGTCGAGGCGCTCATCGTGGCGGCACGCGAGGCCGCCTAGAGCGCTTCCCGCGGCCTCGCCGCGCGGCGAGGTCGCCCCAGCGGAGCGAGCAGGGACCAAGGCGCCCGGTCGGGGCCCGACGGCCACGGCCCGCGCGTCGGCGAATAGGGCGCTCAGGACGGGCTTCCCGGGTCCTGGCCGCCGGCGGGTTCGGTTAGACTTGGCGCATGGCGCGAATCGTGTTGGGCAACAGGGAGGGCACCCTGGCCGTACGCCACGGCCGCGGCGTGATGGAGGCGCTGAGCGAGGAGTGGCCCGACCTCAACGTCACGGTGAGGACGCTGCAGGGCGGCGTCGGGGCCGCCCCGCTCCTCGACGCGCTCGCCAAGGGCGCGATCGACGTGGCCGTCGTCCAGCTCGACACGCTCCCGACCGTCCTCCCCGAGGGCCTGACGCTCGCGGCGGTGTGCCGCCGGCCGGAGGCCCGCAGCGCCCTCGTCGCCAGGGGCGCCGGCTCCCTCGAGGCGCTGCCCGAGGGCGCCACCGTCGGCGTCTTCACCGAGCGCGACGCGGCCTTCCTCGCCGCGGCCCGGCCGGGCGTGACGCCGCGCCTGCTCACGGGCACGCCGGAGCAGCGCCTGCCGCTCGTGACCTCAGGTGAGCTCTCGGCGATCGTCATGCCGGCAGCCGCGCTCATCGCGCTCGACCTCAGGGACCACGTCAGCGCCATGCTCGACTACGAGGCGTTCACGCCGGCTCCCGGACAGGGCGCCGTCGGCCTCGTCGTCAGGTCGGACGACGACCTGGCGTTCGAGTCGGTCTACCCCCTGCAGCACCGCCCCAGCTTCGACAGGGCTCGCGCCGAGCGCGCGTTCGCCACGGCCGTCGGCGAGCTGCCCGTCGGCGCGGCCGCCACGGTGACCGACGACGGCGAGCTCACGCTCGTCGGCGCCGTCGTCAAGGACGACGCCACCCTGCAGGCCAGCGTCAGCGGCGAGGCCAGGGAGGCGGAGGACCTGGGCCGCGAGCTGGCCCACGACGTGCTCGAGCGGTTGGCGGGGATCTAGGGCCTTCCGGCCCTTGGCCGCAAGGCCTAGGACCCCGAGCAGCGCGAGTAGGAACCTTCAGGCTCGGTCACCGTGGCCAAGGGCCCAGGCGGAGCCCGTAGGAACCTTCGGACTCGGCGTCAGCGCCTAGGACCCCGGTGCGCTCACCCCACGGCGCGCTCGGCGCCCTCGGCGGAGCGCGCGGCCAGCACCTTGTCGGCCACGTGCTGCGGCACCACGTCGTACTTGTCGAAGCGCAGCGAGTACGCGCCGCGCCCGCCCGTCATCGAGCGCAGGTCTGCGGAGTAGCTCTGCAGCTCCGACATCGGAACGTGCGCGCTGACGACGCTGACCGAGCCCTCGGAGTCCATGCCGAGGATGCGGCCGCGCCGCGTGTTCAGGTCAGAGATCACGTCGCCGGTGAAGCGGTCGGGGACGCGGACCTTGACGAGCATCACGGGCTCGAGGAGCTGCGGCGAGGCCTGCGCCATCGCCTCCCTGAACGCGTGCGCCGCTGCCGTCTGGAACGCCACGTCCTTCGAGTCGACGGGGTGGTCCTTGCCGTCGTAGACGACGACCTTCACGTCCTGCACCGGGAATCCGCCCAGCGCGCCCGACGTCATGCCCGCCCTCACGCCCTTCTCGCAGCTCGACTGGAACTGCGTCGGGATGGCGCCGCCCACGACGGCCCACTCGAACGCGAAGCCCTCGCCGCGCTGCAGCGGCTCGACGCGCAGCGCGACCTCGGCGAACTGACCCGCGCCGCCGGTCTGCTTCTTGTGACGGTAGCGGGCGTCGCCGGTGCCGGCGATCGTCTCGCGGTAGGCGACGGAGGGGGTGCGCGTGTCGACGTCGACGCCGTAGCGCTCCTTGAGCACCTGCGCGGCGATCTCGAGGTGGACGTGGCCCATGCCCCAGAGCACGGTCTCGCGCGTGTCGGCGTTGCGCTCGAGGCGCAGCCCGGGGTCGGCCTCGAGGAGCCGGTGCAGGGCGTCGCCGAGCTTGTCCTCGTCGGCGCGCGCCTTGGGGAACAGCGCCACGGCCATCACGGGCTCCGGCATGCGGATCTGCGACAGCACGAGGTCGACGCCCGGCTGGGCCAGGGTGTCGCCGGTGGAGACGACGTCGGCCTTGTTCAGCGCGCCGATCATCCCGGCCGTCAGCTCCTTGACCTCCTTGAGGTCCTTGCCCTCCGGGACGTACAGGTGGGCGGTCTTCACCTCGGCGCCCTTGGTGGTGTCCACGACGGGGTCGCCGGCCTTGAGCGAGCCGCCCAGCACGCGCAGCATCGAGACCTTGCCCATGTACGGGTCGATGACCGTCTTGAACACGCGCGCGGTGAAGGGGGCGTCGGGGCCCAGGGCGGGCGGCTCGCCCCTGTCGACGCGCAGCGGCATGTGGTCCTCGACCTGCCGCACGCCCTCGAGCATGAAGTCGAGGAGCAGGCTCACGCCCATCACGCGCGTGGCCGAGGTCAGGAGCACCGGGGTGAGCTCGTTGCGCCGCACGGCGGCCTCGAAGGCGGCCTTCAGCTCGGCGTCGCCGAGCTCGGCGTCCTCGAGGTACTTGAGCATGAGGTCGTCGTCGGTCTCGACGATCGCCTCGACCAGCCGGTCACGGTACTCCTGGGCGATGCCGGCGACCTCGTCGGGCACGGGCACCGACCGCGGCTCGCCGCCGCCGGCGTCCCACTCGTAGGCGCGCATCGTGAGGAGGTCGACGAGGCCGCGGAACGACTCGGCCTGCCCGATCGGCACCTGGATGGCGGCGAGGTTGCCGGGCAGCGTCGCCTCGATCTCGGCCATCGCGCGGAAGAAGTCCGCGTTCTCGCGGTCCATCTTGTTCACGACGACCATCGTCGAGAGCTCGCGCTCGCGGCTCGAGCTCCACACGCGCTCGGTGCCTACCGCGACGCCGGACACCGCCGACACCACGATGATCGCCGAGTCGGCGGCGGCCATCGCGCCGCGGATCTCGGACACGAAGTCGGCGTAGCCGGGCGTGTCGATGACGTTGAAGCGCTGCCCCTTCCAGGTCAGCGGGTGGATGGTCGAGTAGATCGAGATCTTCCGGCGCTTCTCCTCCGGCGTGTAGTCGGAAGCGGTAGTGCCGTCCTCCACCGCGCCGAGCGTGGGGATGGCGCCGGCCTGGTAGAGCAGAGCCTCGACCAGAGACGTCTTGCCGGCGCCGCTGTGCGAGAGGACCGCGACGTTGCGGATGTCGGACATCTCGGCTCCTATCCTCGTGTGAGGGTGCGTTGCCGCGGCGTGCCCCAGGTGGGCGCGCTTGCCTGTGAGTGGGCACATGGTAGCAGAGGCGCTAGAGTCCGGATGTGGACGTGGAGCGCGAGCAGGACTACGTGACCGAGCGCGAGCTGAAGTACTCGACGACCGACGAGCACGTGCCGAGCCACGCCGAGCTGGCCGCGGCCGTGGCCGGCACCGGCCTGACCCTGGACGCGCCCACCGTCGAACGCTACGTCGACGTCTACTTCGACTCGGCCGAGCGCGCTCTCGTGCGGGCCGGCGTCGCGCTCAGGCGCCGGCACCGGCCCAGCGGCACCTACGCCACGCTCAAGGGCGCCGGCTCCCGCGAGGGCGAGCTGCACTCCCGCCCCGAGCTTGAGGTGCGCGTCGAGCAGGACGACGCCTGGCCCGAGGCGGTGCTGGCCGCCCTGCCCGAGGGCGCCGCCGCCGGCCTGGCGCCGATCGCCGAGCTGTGGGTGGAGCGGGTGAGGCTGGTGGCGAGGAGCGAGGGCGCTCCCGTCGCCGACATCGCGTTCGACGCCGTCGAGTGCCGCGCGCCCGGCCACGAGGGCGGCTCGGTGACCTTCAACGAGGTCGAGGTCGAGGCCCTCCACGCCGGGCCGGAGTCCGACGCGGCGCTAGGAGCGCTGGCCGACGCCGTCGGCACGCTGGTCCCCCTCACGCCGTCGAGCCACTCGAAGCTCGAGCGCGCGCTGGCGCTGCTGGCCGCGTTCGCGTAGCGCCGGCGCGACCGACCGGCCCACGGTTCCCCGCTGGACCGCCGGGACGCTTACCCTCGCGTGGACGGGCGCCGCGAGGCCCGCTACCTGGCCAGGTACCCGCCGTCGACGGGGATGTACGCGCCGTGGACGAACGACGCCGCGTCGCTGGCCAGGAACAGCGCCAGCGCCGCGACCTCCTCGGGCTCGCCGAGGCGGCCGATCGGATGCAGCGAGACGAGCATGTCGTAGGCGGCCTTGTCCTCCTCCAGGGCCGAGATCAGCGGCGTCCGGATGAAGGCGGGGCCGATCGCGTTGACGCGCACGCCCTTGGCCGCGTACTCGAGCGCCGCGGTCTTCGTCAGGCCCACGACGCCGTGCTTCGCGGCGACGTAGCCCGCCGACGTCGCCCAGCCGGCCGCGCCGAGGATCGACGCCATGTTCACGATCGAGCCGCCGCCGGCGGCCAGCATCGCCGGGATCTCGTACTTCATCGCGTAGAAGACGCCGGAGAGGTTGATGGCGATGACCTTGTCCCAGCCCTCGACGCTCATGTCGGCGACCGCGTTCACCTCGCCGCCGATGCCGGCGTTGTTGCAGGCGACGTGCAGGGCGCCGAAGCGCTCGACGGTCTCGCGCACCATGCGCTCGTTCTCCTCGGGCCGCGAGACGTCGGCGCGCACGAAGTGGGCCTCGCCGCCCATGCCGGCGACCTCCTCGACGGCCTTGCGGCCGTTCTCCTCCGACATGTCGACGATCGTGACCTTGGCGCCTTCCCTGACGTAGGCGTCGACGACCGCCCGTCCGATGCCGGACGCGCCCCCGGTGACCAGGGCGACCTTGCCTTCCAACAGTGCCATGTAGGGGTTTCCTCTCTCCGCCGACGGCGCCCGCGAGCGCCCGCGGCGGCTGGGACGAGCCGCAGACGCGGCCACGTTCACCACGTTGCCACGCACGGGTGAGGACCGGCAGGAACGGATGTCCCGCGGGCCCGCGCCGCGGCGCCCGGCCGGCGCTCGCGGAGACGGGCTCGTGCCGGTAGGCCGCGGGCCCGCGCCGCGGGGCTCGGCCGGCGGCCCGGACATATACTCGGCCGCATGTCGCGGGACACCACGGTCTTCGAGCTCATCGCACGCGAGCACGAGCGTCAGCGGCACGGCCTCGAGCTCATCGCCTCCGAGAACTTCGTGTCGCGGCAGGTCCTCGAGGCCGTCGGTTCGGTGCTGACGAACAAGTACGCGGAGGGCTACCCGGGCAAGCGCTACTACGGGGGGTGCGAGGTCGTCGACGAGGTCGAGACCCTGGCCATGGCGCGCTGCAACGAGCTGTTCGGCTCGACGTGGGCGAACGTCCAGCCGCACTCGGGCTCGAACGCGAACCTCGCCACCTACTACGCGCTCCTCGAGCCCGGGGACCGGGTCCTCGGCATGGACCTGGCGCACGGCGGCCACCTCACGCACGGCTCGCCGGTGAACTTCTCGGGCATCTACTACGAGGTGCGCGGCTACCCCGTCGACCGCGAGAGCGAGACGATCGACTACGACGCCCTGGCGGCGATCGCCGAGGAGTTCAGGCCGAAGCTGATCATCGCCGGCGCCTCGGCCTACAGCCGCCTGATCGACTTCGCGCGCTTCAGGCAGGTCGCCGACGCGGTGGGGGCCTACCTCATGGCCGACATCGCCCACATCGCCGGCCCCGTGGCCGCCGGTCTCCACCCGCACCCCCTGCCGCACGCGCACGTCGTGACCAGCACGACGCACAAGACGCTCAGGGGCCCGCGCGGCGGGCTGATCTTCGGGCAGGACGAGGAGGTCGGGCAGAAGGTCGCGCGCACGATCTTCCCCGGCACGCAGGGCGGCCCGCTGATGCACGTGATCGCCGGCAAGGCCGTCGCGTTCGGGGAGGCGCTGACCCAGGAGTTCAGGGACTACACGCGGCGCGTGCTCGACAACGCCGCCGCGCTGGCGAGCGCCCTGCAGGGGCGCGGCTACCGCATCGTCTCGGGCGGCACCGACAACCACCTGTTCCTCGTCGACCTGAGGCCCCAGGGCATCAAGGGCAACAGGGCGAGCAGCCTGCTCGACGCGGCCGGCATCACCGTCAGCAAGAGCATGGTCCCCTACGACCCGGAGAAGCCCTGGGTGACGTCGGGCATACGGATCGGCACGCCGGCGATCACGACGCGCGGCTTCACGCCCGAGGAGATGCCCGTCGTCGCCGAGCTGATCGACACGGCGCTGCAGGGCGGCGACCCGGAGAAGGTCGCGGCCCGCGTGCGCGAGCTGACCGCCTCGAAGCCGCTGCCGGCCTGAGCCTCCGGGCGCTGAGCGAGGCCCGCCCCGGGCGCGTCCCTCAGCGCCTGCGCCTGAGGCGCTCCATGCCCTCGCGCAGGCTGATGCGCATCCGCTCGACGGCGCCGGCGATCTGGCCGAGCTCGTCGTCGCGCTCGAGCTCCACGGGCTTCTCGAAGTCGCCGTGGCTGATGCGGTCGGTCGCCACCAGCAGGTAGCGGACGGCGTCGGTGACGCCGCGCGTCAGCGAGAGCGCGGCCAGGACGGCGAACAGGACCGGCACGAGGCCGACCAGCAGCGAGGTGAGGAGCACGCGGCCCAGCTCGCCGCGCAGGCCCGAGGGGTCCACGCCGACGACGACGGCGCCCAGCGGCGAGCCGGAGCGCTCCATGCGGGCCGCCGCCACCACCGGCTCGGCCCGCCGCAGCCCCACCACGGACAGCAGCGTCTCCCAGGTGCGGGCGAGGTCCGCCGTCCAGCTCGCAGGCTCGTCGGCGAGCTCCCCGCGCGCCGCCGCCAGCGCCAGGTCGCGCGTGGCGGGCGACATGTCGGCCGCGCCCGACTCCCACCCGAGCAGGACGTTCCCGTCGGGCTCGACGATGGCCATGAACGACACGCCCTGCGTGGCGAGCTGGGACGCCGTGCGGTCCTCGACGGCCCTCAGCTGGGTCCTGACGAGAGGCGAGGAGAGCGGCAGCCCGCCCGAGAGCCCCTCGACCGTGGCTGCCACCGCGGTGGCGGTGCCCTGGGCCCGCTCCGCCTGCTGGGCTCGCAGCAGCGGCAGCAGCGTGAAGGTGAGGACGAGGAGCGCCGCGAGGAGCGTCAGGACGGCGGGCAGCGTGGCCGCCGTCGCGATGCGCCGGCTGAGCCCGTGGCGCTCGACGTCCGGCGGCTCGCGCGTGAGCGTGGTCTTCATCGGGTCGCGGGGCGGCGTCGTCGTCGTGGCCCCGGCGGGCGGCACCTGCGTCGACCGCACCGACCGCTCGACGGGCGGGGCCTCCGGCTCGGTGGCGGCGGATGCTGCGGACTCGCTCCCCGCCTCCGCCCGGTCGTGCGCCGCGACCGCCTCGTCGTCACGGTCGCGGTCAGCGGCGTCGGCCGACGCCGCGTCGTCGCCGGCGGCGCGTGCCCGGGCCGGGGACGGCGGTATGCGCAGCGCCTCGGCGCGCGGGTCGAACGCGGCCTCGCCAGCGCCGGAGGCGACGGGCTCGTCCTC
>Ga0123332_1004970_pt1 | contig 11425 bp, 7 predicted proteins | sample BioC12SIPDNA_4_FD_89958 | JGI IMG/M metagenome (GOLD analysis project Ga0123332, IMG submission 89958) | Anaerobic biogas reactor microbial communites from Washington, USA - Biogas_R2_A C12 SIP DNA | ecosystem: Engineered > Bioreactor > Anaerobic > Unclassified | place: Washington, USA...
AGCTGCCCCAGGGGGTCGACGACCTCGCCTGGCACACGGCCGGCGTGCAGCTCCGCTTCCGCACGGACTCCCGGCGCATCAGCCTGCGCGTCAAGCTGCGCGGCGCGCATGCGATGGACCACATGCCGGCCACGGGCGAGGCCGGGTTCGACGTCTACATCGGCGAGGTCGGCGCCATGCTCGTCGCCGGCACCGCGCGCTTCAACCGCGCCCTCGACGCCTACCAGGCGACGCTCTGCAATCTGCCGACGGCGGAGCGCCGCACCGTGACGATCAACTTCCCGCTCTACAAGGGGGTGGCCGAACTGGAGGTCGGCCTCGACGCCGGCAGCCGCCTCGCCGCGCCGCCAACGCACGCCTGTAAGCGGGCGGTCGTGGTCTACGGCACGTCGATCACGCAGGGCGGCTGCGCCACGCGCCCCGGCATGGCCTACACGAACATCCTGAGCCGGCGCATCGACGCGCCCTTCATCAACCTGGGCTTCTCCGGCAGCGGGCGCGGCGAGCCCAGCGTGGCGCGGGTGATCGCGACGCTGCCGGCCCCGGCGCTCTTCATCATGGACAACGAGGCCAACGTCGGCGGCCTCGAGAAGGTCCGCGAGACCCTGCCGGTCTTCCTCGACATCCTCCGCCGCCGCTGGCCGGAGACCGGCATCCTGGTCGTCTCCAAGGTGGCCTTCGCGTCCGAGGCCTACAACGCCGACGCCCGGAAACAGCGGCTCGCGGTGCGCGACTTCCAGCGGCGGACCGTGGACCGCCTGCGGCGTGCGGGGGACACGCGGATCGCCTTCGTCGACGGCGGCACGCTCCTCGGCAAGGACTTCGGCAACTGCAGCGTCGACGGCGTGCACCAGACCGACCTCGGCTTCCTGCGCATGGCGGACCGCCTGGAGAAACCGGTTCTGTCGCTCCTCAAGCGGGTGGCCGCGCGCCATGCGTAGGGAACTGCACGACCTGCATGTCGCGCACCTGCGCGAAGGGTGAAGGCGTGGACGGGCGGGCGCCGCCGGCGCGCGGCGCAGGTGGCTTTCCGTGGTCTTCAGTTCGCTGACATTCCTCTATCTCTTCCTGCCGCTGACGCTGGCGGCCTACACGCTCGCGCCCGCGCGCGCCCGCAACGGCGTCGCGCTGGCGGCGAGCCTCCTCTTCTTCGCCTGGGGGGCGCCGCGCTTCGTCTTCCTGCTCGTGGCGGGCTGCCTGATGGACTACGTGATCGGGAACCGCCTGGCGCCGGGCGCCGCCGGCGCGGTGGCGCGGCGCCGGTGGCTGGGGCTCGGCCTCGCGGTCAACCTGGCGCTGCTGCTCTATTTCAAGTACGCCAACTTCGGCCTGGAGCAGCTCAATGCCCTCCTGGCGCTGGCGGGCCGCGGCCCCCTCGTCTGGACGCGCGTGGCGCTGCCCATCGGCATCTCCTTCTTCACGTTCCAGAAGATCAGCTACCTGATGGACGTCTTCCGCGGCACGGCGCGGCCGGCCGCCAATTTCGGGCGCTACCTGCTCTTCATCGCGCTCTTCCCGCAGCTGATCGCCGGGCCCATCGTCCGCTACCACGACGTGGCCGCCCAGCTGGAAAGCCGCCGGACCGACGCGGAGAACCGGCTCGCGGGTGCCTGGCGGCTTGCGCTGGGGCTGGCGAAGAAGTGCCTCCTGGCCAATCCGCTGGCGCTCCTGGCCGACCAGGCCTTCGGCGCCGCCCCGGGCACCCTGGGCGCCGGCGCCGCCTGGGCCGGTCTCTACGCCTATGCCCTGCAGATCTACTTCGACTTCTCGGGCTACTCCGACATGGCCCTCGGCCTGGGACGCCTGATGGGTTTCCACTTCCTCGAAAACTTCGACTTTCCCTACATCTCCCGCGTCATCGGGGAGTTCTGGCGCCGCTGGCACATCTCGCTGGGCAACTTCATGCGCGAATATCTCTATATCCCGCTCGGCGGCAACCGTGTGGCACCCGCCCGCCGCGCCTTCAATCTCTGGCTTGTCTTCCTGCTCTCGGGCTTCTGGCACGGCGCCGCCTGGAACTTCGTCATCTGGGGCGCCTGGCATGGCCTCTGGATCGTCGTCGAGAAGCGGCTGGCGGGCCGGCGCGGCGCGCGGACGCGGCCCGCGGTCCTCGCGGTACCCGCCACCTTCCTGCTGGTGCTGATCGGCTGGGTCTTCTTCCGCGCGGAGAACCTGGCCGCCGCCGGCGCCTACTTCCGTGCCCTGGCCGGTCTGGCGACGGCGCCCGCTGCTCCGCCGCCGGCGCTGGCCGACCTGCGTACCGCAACGGCGATGATCCTGGGCACGGGCCTTAGCTTTGCACCGCTCTTCACGCGCCGGGTGCCGTCGCACGACTGGACGGTGGCGGACGGGACGCCCGTGGCCGCGTGCCGGATCATCCTGCGCACCGCCGCCACGCTGGCGCTGATCGGACTCTCGACGCTCCCGCTCCTGCTGGGCGGCTTCAACCCCTTCATCTATTTCCGCTTCTGACATGGACCGGCAACCCGACACGCCTGCCGCGCCGCGGACTCCTCCCTCCGGAGGAACTGCCCGGGCACGCCGCATCTCCCTGGCGGGGATGGCGGCCGTGTTCGCCCTCGTCTTCTGCGGCACCTGGTGCGGCTTCCCGCCCGATGTGCGGCTGGGCGGAGTCGAGCGGCGCGTGACCGTACCGCGCCTGACGGCGAGGTCGTGGCTCGATGGCGCCTTCGCCGCCGCGGTCGAGCCGTGGCTCGTCCGGAACCTCGGGTGGCGCGGGGTCGGCATCCGCACCGCCAACCAGATCAACACCACCCTCTTCCGCCGCCAGCCGGGAGGCGCACGCACCACCGTGATGTTCGGCGCGGACGGCTGGCTCTTCGAGAAGGCGTATGTCCGCGAACGCACGCACCGGCCGGCCTTCCGGCCGAAGGGCGCCGAAGCCTTCGCCGCGGATCTGGACCGTTTGCAGCAACGCTGCCGGCAGCGCGGCATGGCCTTCGCGGTGCTGATCGCGCCCAGCAAGGCCGAGATCTATCCCGAGTATCTGCCCGAACCGTTCCGCCGCCTGCCGCCCGCCGTGGCGGCGCAAACCAACGCCTACCAGCAACTTGTCGCCGCCTTGCAGGAGACGGACGTCGCCTGCGTGGACGCCCATGCCGCCTTTCTCGAATGGAAGCGCGAGGGTGTCGACCTCTTTCCGCCGGGTGGCACCCACTGGAACCACTACGGGGCGCAGCGCGCGCTAGCGCGCGCCTGGCAGGCGCTGCGGGAACAGCCGACGGCCCGTGCCCTGCCGGTCCTGCCGGCGGTCGCCGGGCACCGCCTGCGAGCGCCGGTCGGCACGGACAACGATCTGGTGCATTTGCTGAACCTGTGGACAGCCACGCCGGGTGGTAGGCGGCCGGTGCCGTTTCCGGTGCTGGACGCGGCGCCCGCCTCCGACGCCGCGATCCGGATCGTGATGGTCGGCGACAGCTTCGCCTTCACGCTTATCGATGCTTTGGCCCGCACGGGAATCCGCGGTGAGGTCGATTTCTTCTTCTATTGCCGGCGCCACTACCAGGTGCGCCTCACGGGGACGCGCCGCGAGCGCGCCGCGCCGACGGAACTGGGAGAGATCGGTTTCGAGGACGTGGTGGCGCATCCCCGCCTCGCCGGCGCGAACATTCTGCTGCTCGTCTTCAACGAGATCTACACGCGGAAATGCGGCTGGGGGTTGCCGGCCGCCCTGGTGGCGGCAGGCTCCGGCACCGGCGACGCGGGGGAAACGGGAGAACACGCGCCATGAAGATCGTCCGTTTTTTGGATGCCGCGGGAGAACCCTGCCACGGGTTCGTCGAGGGGGATCGCATCCGCGTCGCCGCGGGCGACCTGTTCGACGGCCTGGCGCCGACGGCGCGTACCGTGCCGCTGGCCGGCACACGCCTGCTGGCGCCGCTGGCACCCGTCAACGTGCTGGCGATCGGCCGCAACTACAAGGCGCATGCCGAGGAGTGGGGCGGGGGAGTGCCGCGCGCGCCGGTCATGTTCATGAAGGCGACCAGTTCCGTGATCGGCCCGGAGGCCGACGTCGTGCTGCCGGGGATCGCGCCGCGCGCGGTCAACTTCGAGGCGGAACTCGCGGTGGTGATCGGCAGGGCCGCCCGCAACGTGGGCGAGGCGCAGGCGCTGGACTACGTGCTGGGCTACACCTGCGCCAACGATGTCAGCGCGCGCGACTGCCAGCGCGGCGACGAGCAGTGGTGCCGCGGCAAGTCGTTCGACACCTTCTGTCCTTTGGGTCCCTGGATCGAGACCGAGCTGGATCCGTCCGGCTGCACGATCCGCGGACGTGTGGGCGGGGAGACGCTGCAGGACGCGAACACGGCGCAGCTAATCTTCAACGTGCCCTGCCTGATCAGCTACCTCTCGGCCGGCATGACGCTGCTGCCCGGCACGGTGATCCTGACTGGGACGCCGGGAGGCGTCGGCAGCGCCCGCCAGCCCCCGCGCTACCTCAAGCCCGGCGACGTGATGGAGGTCGCGATCGGCGGCATCGGCGTGCTGCGCAACCGCGTCGTGGCGGCACCGTGAGCGCACCGGCCTTGCAGTGATACGCTTGTCGCCATCTCCCGCTGCGTAACCGCGGCGTGGCCTCGCCTTGAGCGCGCCGGTCTTGCAGTTGTACGCTTACAGCAACACTCCGCCTGCTCCATCAGGCCGCGTCATGCCCCGATTTGCAGCCGCTATTGATTGAACACGCGACTCCCGACAACTATGGCAATCAGTTTCTGGGCGTGGATAGGCAAGCATGCCTGTCGCACCTTGTCCGCGAGAGCCAGGCGCACCGCAGGAGAACGAGAGCGCCGGAACGTGGAGTCCGCCGTCCTCGGCGTTTTGTGCTCGATCCGTGCACCGTAATCGTCGCCGTACGCGTCCACCGGTTCCCCACTGGCTGCGCGGTCTCATAGATCCCGCGCTACTTGCCGTCGCGGGCGGCCAGCAGCGCGGCCCCGCGGCAGGCCGGCTCGGGACAGTCGGCGGGGAAGATGTCGAGGCCCAGGCGCTCGCGCTTGAGCTGTAGCCAGAAGTCGCTGTGCGCTCCGCCGCCGGTGGCGACGACTTTATCGGGGCGCCCGGCGGGAGAGAGCCGATCCAGCAACACGCCAAGCGTATCCGTTGTGGAAGTCATGATGGCACGGGCATAGTGGCCGTGGCCATGCGACGCGCGCCGGTTTGTGAAACCATCGAGTCCCGGCTGCCGGTGTGCCAGCGGAAGCGCGGTGAGGCCGTCGCAGTCGGGCGGCACGGCGGCAGCGAGCCGGTCGAGTTCCTTGAAGCTTGTCTCGGGCGCGAAGGTGCGCCGGTACCACTCGAGCACGCCCGCGCCGTTGCTGTCGAAGGCCAGCTGCGCCCAGGTGCCGGGCTCGACGCCGGGCAGGGTGCAGAGGTTCTTGCGGGGCTCATAGCGGTCGCACATCGCCACGCAGGCGAGCACCGTGCCGGTCGACTCGCTGACGGGCGCGCGCTCGCCGAGTCCCGCCCCGATGGCGGCCGCGTGGTGGTCGAGCGAACCCGCCACCACCGGGATGCCCGCCGTCAACCCCAGCCTCGCCGCGCCGGCGGGCGTGACCGGGCCGACAAGGGTGCCGGGCCGCAGCGGCTTCGCCAGCTGATCCTCCCGCAGACCGGCGGCGGCCAATGCTTCCGGCCACCAGGCGAGCCGCCGCTGGTCCATCAGGCCCAGCAGCGAGGCCGTCCCGGCATCGCCGGAGCGGTGGCCGGTCAGCGACCAGGCCAGATAGTCGGCCAGGGTCAGGACGCGCGCGGCGCGCGACCAGCAGGCCGGCGACTCGTGCTGGAACCAGAAGAGCTTGGTGACCGCCGAGCCCGTACCGAGGCCGGTGCCGATGCCGGTGGTGGTCAGGAAGTCCGGATGGTTGTTGAGTTGCCGGAGGGGCTCCGGCAGCACGGACTGGCGGGCATCGGTCCAGAGCAGGAAGGGGGTGAGCGGTGTGTCGGCGCCATCCAGCAGCAGGAAACTGTTGGCCTGCGAGGACCAGGAGAGCGCGCCGATGTCGCCGGCCGACGCGCCGGCCGCGGCGAGCGCCTCGTCGAGGCCGCGGCGCAGGGTCCGCCAGAAGGCGTCGACGGCGACCTCCTGCCGGGGCGGGGGTCCGGCGACGGGCACCGGCTGCCGGCCTAGACCACGCAGGCGGAGGACTGTGTCAAAGAGACCCAGCTTGAAGTAGCTGGTGCCGAGGTCGATGCCCAGCAGCAAGCCCATGGTGGTTGCTCCGTGGCGCGGCCGGCGCGTGGCGCCGGACCGCGCCGGGTGGTCGCTACGGGCGCGTCTCGTCGAGCAGCCGCTGCGTGGCGGCGACGAGCCGCTTGCCGCTCTCGGTCGAGAAGAGCGAGGTGGAGGCCTCGTAGCCGCCCTCGGCCGCCGCCTGTTCCGTGGCGATGTAGCCGGCCATGCTGCCGTTGGCGCAGGTGCAGACGAAGACGCCGGGGTTCGCCTGGCGGATGGCGAGGGCGTACTCGATGAAGACCTCGCCCTGCCAGCCGACCACGGCCCAGGGACCGATGCGCAGGAGCTGGATCTCGGCCGGCATGCAGCTCTTGAGCGCGGCGTCGATGCGGCCGTCGGCCTTCGACTTTGCCAGCGCGTGGCTGGCCTCGGCGCCGAAGAGGTCGCACTCCGTCGTGCGCACGATGGCGCGGGGCGTGCCGTCCTGCTGCTGGCGCGCGAACTTGGCGCGGACCGCCTCGACCTTGGCGGCGGCCGTTGCGACGTCGGGCAGGTCGCGCAGGGGGTACTCGATGGCGGTCTGCACTGCGGCGAGCGTCAGATGCGGCTGGAAGGCGATGGAGGCGATGGCCTTCTCGACGGCCTGGCCGAGGATCGTGCCGAGGCGCACGGCCTCGTCGAAGGTCTGGCCGCGGACGCAGTGGCGCGGGCTCTGGTTGCCCGCGGCGCCCATGTGGTGCAGAACGGGAACCTTGGCGCCGAGCGCCTGCTGCAGGTACTGGCGGCCCATGGCGGGGAAGTCGCCCGAGACGAGGCGCGAGTCCTCGTGCAGCACGGTCGGGTGCATGGCGTAGATTTCCATGATGCCGATGAGGGCATGCGTGCGCGCGTCGCGCGCGGCGAAGACCGGGATCTCGGGGTCGGCCGGACCCGCGGGGTCGCGCCGGTTGGTCCCGATGCCCTCGACGCGGGCGGTGGCCATGCCGATCTCGGCCGGGCGCCGCGACCAGAAGGCGGTCTCGCCGGCCTGCACGATGCCGTTCTCGAGGAGGGCGAGGTAGGCGGGATCGGCATTCGGCACGACTTTGTCGTAGCTGCCGGCGCCGCGGTTGCTCACGACGGGCCCCGAGTGGGTGTGCGTCGCGGAGATCAGGATGCGGCCCTCGGGCATCCCCGTGGCGCGGGCGAGGCGCTGGCGGGCGCGGGTCACGATGCTCTTGGGCACATAGAGGATGTCGTTGGCGATGAAGAGCAGGCAGGTCTGGCCGTCGTCGAGGGCCAGCGCGCTGCTGGTCAGGGGATCGTGCAGGCCGGTGCTCCAGCGCTCGACATGGGGATAGCCGCAGAGGAACTGGGAGGTGGCCGGGCTGATGTCCGCCGTGGCGGCGCCCGCCAGGAACGTATTCTTTTTGGTCATGGTCAGCATTCCTTGTTGAAGACGGAGGTTCCGGCAATCCAGGTCTGCTGGACGTCGAAACGCTCGTCGAAAAGCACCAGGTCGGCATCGTAGCCGGGGAGCAGACGGCCCTTGCTGCCGGCCAGGCCGAGCACCTGCGCCGGATTGGCGCTGGCCATGCGGACGGCCTGGGGCAGGCTGGTGCCGGCCATCTGAACGGCGTTGCGCACGGCCAGGTTGAGCGTGAGGCCGCTGCCGGCCAGGCCGCCACCCTTGCGCGCGGGGCTGTCGGCGAGCCGTGCCGGCGCGCCGGGCGCGGCGAAGAGCACGTCCTGTCCGCCGAAGGAGTGGCGCCCCGGGGGCAGGCCGGTGCCGACCATGGCGTCGGTGATGAGGCAGACCCGGTCGGGCCCCTTGCACTGCAGGGCCATCTGGACGGCGACCGGGTCGACGTGCACGCCGTCGAGGATGAAGTCGACCGAGACGCGCGGCGCGGCGAGGATCGCCTCGACGGCGCCGCAGGGCCGCACGCCGCCCTCGGTCACCGGGGGCACGGGAAAGACATCGTAGAAGTGGGTGGCATGGCAGGCGCCGGCGGCGATCGCGCGCTGGGTTTCGGCGACGGTGGCGGCCGTGTGGGTCATGAAGACCGGCGCGCCGCTCCGCGCCATGCGGCGGATCAGCGGCTCGATGCCCGGCATGTCCGGCGCGATGCTGAAGATGGCGGGGTAGGGGGCGGCGGCGGTCATCAGCGCCTCGACGCGCGCGGGATCGGCCGGTCCGAGGGCGTCCTTCGAGATCGCCCCCGTGAGCGTGAGGAAGGGGCCTTCGAGGTGGAAACCGAGCACGCGGGCGCCGGGGGCGGCGGGGGCGGTCTCCGCGAGCGCCCGTAGCGCCGCGGCATCCCGTCCGGAGGGCAGTGGACAGACTGTCGGCAGGAACCCGGTCACGCCGTACCGCGGCAGGATCGCCGCGGCGGCCGCCAGGTCGGCGGGGCTGTGGTCGACGAGGTGGCGGTGCATGCCGTGGATGTGCAGGTCGATGAATCCCGGCGCGAGGTAACGGCCGCCGGCATCGACGCGCGCCGCGTCGCCGGGCGCGGAACCGTCGTCGCCGGCGGGGCGGATGCGCAGGATTCTGCCGCCGCCGATCTCCACGGCCGAGTCCGGAAGCAGGGCGCTTTCGCCAACCACGCAGGCGTGGTCGATGATCAGGTCAATTTTCATGGCAGGGACGACACCGTTGAATGAAGTGTCCAGCGTAGCAGATGCCTTCCCGTTCGGCACGTCAAAAGGCGGTCAACATGGTCACATCGCCCTTGCGTACCCTAGTACGCATGCATTATACTCTCAAAATGATCAGTTCCTCTTGCGCGGCCGCTCCATGAAAGACACGTCAGCCAATCGCAGCGCTTCTTCGCAGACCCTTGTCCTCAAGGAGACGGATGGCGACGCCATCAGGATCCGGAAGACGAAGCTGCTGATCATCAGCGGCCCGCTCCAGGGGCAGGAATTCGTCATCAACAAGGAGGTCTTCTCGATCGGTTCCGGCAAGCAGAACGACCTCACCCTGGCGGATATCACCATTTCCAAGCGCCATTGCGAGATCACGGTGGACGAGGCGGGCTACCAGATCCGCGACCTGGAGAGCACCAACGGCACTCTGGTGCAGGGGGTCAAGGTCTCCGCGGCCTTTCTCAATCCGGGTGCCGAGTTCCAGCTCGGCAAGACGCGCGTCATCTTCTGTCCCCTGCAGGAGTCGCGGGACATCCCGCTGAGCCGCAACGAGAGCTTCGGCGCGATGATCGGGCGCAGCGTGGCGATGCGCCGGATCTTCCATCTGGCCGAGACGTACGCCCCGACCGACGCGACGGTGATGATCACGGGCGAGACGGGCACGGGCAAGGAGATCCTCGCCGCGGAGCTCCACCAGCACAGCCAGCGGGCGAACAAGCCCTACATCGTCATCGACTGCGCCGCCATCTCCAAGGATCTGATCGAGAGCGAGCTGTTCGGCCACGTCAAGGGCGCCTTCACGGGGGCCAATGCCGACCGGCAGGGGGCCTTCGAGCATGCCGACGGCGGCACGGTCTTCCTCGACGAGATCGGCGATCTCAAGCCCGAACTGCAGCCCAAGCTGCTGCGCGTGCTGGAGAACCGCGAGATCCGCCGCGTCGGCGACAACCGGGTGCGCAAGATCAATGTCCGGATCATCTGCGCCACCAACCGCAAGCTGGGCCAGGAGGTGAATGCCGGGCGCTTCCGGGAGGATCTCTACTACCGCCTGTCGGTCGTGCAGATCGAGCTGCCGCCGCTGCGGCGCCGCAAGGAGGATCTGCCCCTGCTGGCCAAGCGGTTCCTGTGCGACCTGCACGGGGCGGACGCCATGAGCCAGGTGGCCCGGTTCGACGAGACGATGGACCTGCTCAAGCGGCACGACTGGCCGGGCAATGTCCGCGAGCTGCGGAATCTCGTCGAGGTGGCCTTCTACGCCTCGAGCCGCCCCGTGGATCTCAGCGCCTTCCTGGGCCTGGGCCGCTTCCTGCCGTGCCTGGAGGAGGAGGCCGACGGATCCGCGGTCTCGGCCGACCGGCCCTTCAAGGACGCCAAGAACGACCTGATCGAGGATTTCGAGCGGAAATACCTGGAGGATCTGCTCCGGCGCCACGAGGGGAACATCTCGCGGTCGGCCCGCGAGGCGGGCATCGAGCGCGCCTATCTGCAGCGGCTGATCCGCAAGTACGATCTCAAATGAAGCTGATCGACCTCAACGGGAGCTGGCGGGTACGCGCGGTGTCGAAGAAGAAGTGGGTGCCGGCCAGCGTGCCCGGCAGCATCCACACCGACCTGATGGCGGCGGGCCTCATTCCCGACCCCTTCCTGCGCGACCACGAGGCGGACTTGCAGTGGATCGGCCGCGAGAGCTGGGTCTACGAGCGGGAGTTCGACACGCCCCGCTGCTCGCCGGAGGCCGACGTCGTGCTGCGTTGCGACGGGCTCGACACGCTGGCGACGGTGATGGTCAACGGCGAGGTGGTCGGGCACGCCGACAACATGCACCGCGGCTGGCGCTTCGATCTCCGCGGGCGGCTGCGCGAGGACGTCAACACGCTGACGATCCGCTTCGATTCGCCGCTGGACTACCTGGCGCAGCGCCAGGCGGCGCACGCCCTGTCCGACGGGCCCGGCGTGGGCGAGCCGGCCGGCCGCGGGTGGATCCGCAAGATGGCGTGCCAGTTCGGCTGGGACTGGGCCCCTTCGCTGGTCACCTGCGGCATCTGGCGCGGCATCGGCATCGAGGTCTGCGAGGACGCGCGTATCCAGTCGGTCGCGGTGCGGCAGATCCATGGCGCGGACGGCAGCGTGGCGCTCGACGTGGAGACGTGCGTCGCGCGCGAGCCCGGCGCCCCCCCGGGACTGACCCTTGGCGCCCGCCTCAACTACAAGGGCACCTTCGTCACCGAGGCGCGCACGCTGCTGCCGGAAGATGGCCGCGCGCGCTTCCACCTCAAGGTGCGCAACGCCCAGCGCTGGTGGCCCAACGGACTCGGCGAGCAGCCGCTATACGAGCTGGTGGTGGATCTGACCGGCGCCTCCAGCCGCCGGCCGCTCGACAGCTGGACCCGACGGATCGGCCTGCGCACGCTACGCCTGGACCGCTCGCCCGACGGCCGGGGGGGCGAGCGCTTCCAGTTCGTCGTCAACGGCCAGCCCTTCTTCGCCAAGGGCGCCAACTGGGTGCCGCCGGACGCCCTCGTCACGCGTCCCACGCGCGTCGAGTACGCCCGCCTCGCCAAAGCCGTCAGCGTGGCCAACATGAACATGCTGCGCGTGTGG
>Ga0123332_1004971_pt1 | contig 11425 bp, 8 predicted proteins | sample BioC12SIPDNA_4_FD_89958 | JGI IMG/M metagenome (GOLD analysis project Ga0123332, IMG submission 89958) | Anaerobic biogas reactor microbial communites from Washington, USA - Biogas_R2_A C12 SIP DNA | ecosystem: Engineered > Bioreactor > Anaerobic > Unclassified | place: Washington, USA...
CGCGCAGATCGTGCAGGCCGTTTTCGTCGCGCGCGTTTCTGAACTTGGCGCGGATTTTGCTGCGGTAGCTGGTGGCAAATGCCCGGAACCGGCGCGAATCCCGCGCCCACCCCTCGAACTCATGGTAGAGCGGGGGCGTCTTGCCGTCGAAGATGAAGGTGAGCAGGTCGTCGAGGGCGGCCATCTCGCGGGTCACGCTGCGCGGCTATCATGGATCTCCAGATTATAGTCGAAAACGTACGACAGGCTCTCATGTTCTCCGCCGCCGCGCACGCTCTCCCTTCGATTCCGTTCGGGCGGAGCTTGACATATGGCAGAAAGCCTTTTTATAATATATTCCTAAAATTATTATGATGCTTATTTAACAATTGATCGTGATATCTGTCTGCCGGATAGCGCCCGCCTGGCCATTCACCGCACTGGCGCACCCGGCTTTCAGAGCGACGTCTGAGCCTCGCGCCGAGGACGCAGCCCGCAGCCGCAAGGGGCACCCGACACCCCACGGCTCATCATCGACCGCATCGGACACGCAAGGAGACACGCATCATGGTCAAGTCAAACACCCTGGACGTATCGACAGTCCAATCGCTGGCGGGGCAGGTCAAAGGCCCCGTGATCCTCCCGGATGACGCCGCCTATGACGAGGCGCGCAAAGTGTGGAACGGCATGATCGACCGCTACCCCGCACTGATCGTCCGCCCGTTGGACGTTTCAGACGTCATCGCGGCGGTCAACTTCGCCCGCGAGCACGATCTGCTGCTCTCGGTTCGGGGCGGCGGGCACAACGTGGCCGGTCACGCGACCAACGACGGGGGCATCGTCATCGATCTCGCCGAGATGAAGCAGATCGAGGTCGACCCGGCCGGGCGAACGGTCCGCGTCGGAGGCGGCGCGACGTGGGGCGACGTCGACGCGGCGACGCAGCCGCACGGTCTGGCGACGCCGGGCGGCGTGTATTCCCGGACGGGCATCGCCGGGCTGACGCTGGGCGGCGGCTATGGCTGGCTGCGCAGCACCTACGGCCTGAGCTGCGACAACCTGATCGCGGCGGAGGTCGTAACCGCCGATGGCCGGCTGGTGCATGCCAGCGCCACCGAGAACCCCGACCTGCTGTGGGGACTGCGCGGCGGCGGCGGTAACTTCGGCATTGTGACCACCTTCGAATTCCGGCTGCACCCCGTCGGGCCGGATGTCATGTTCGTCTTCGTCTTCCACGATGGCCGGGGCGAAGACGCTATGAAGCGCGCGCTGCGCCTCTACCGCGATTTCAGCGAGACCGCGCCGGATGAAGCGAACACGATCGCGGCTCTCGGACAGATCCCGCCCGACGAGCACTTCCCCGAGGAGCTGCACCGCACGCCGTTTGCCGCGTTCGGCGGCCTGTACGTGGGGCCGGTGGACGAGGGCGAGAAGGTTCTGCGGCCGCTGCGCGATCTCGGCACTCCGCTGCTGGACTTCAGCGGCGTGATGCCCTATGTCGAGGCCCAGCGGGCGTTCGATGCCGATTACCCGGACGGGCTGCGCTACTACTGGAAGTCGCTGAACCTGACCCGGCTGGACGAGGACGCCATCGAGCGGATCGTCCGGCACGCGCGCCAACAGCCGTCGCCGTTCAGCACGACCGACCTCTGGCACGTCGGCGGTGCCATGAAGCGCGTCGGCCCGGACGAGAGCGCGTTCAGCGGGCGCGATGCGGCATTCCTGCTCAGCCCCGAGGCAAACTGGCTCGACGCGGCGGACGACGAGGCGAACCTCCGCTGGGTGCGAGATTTCGTGGCCGATATGGCGCCCTTCTCCGATGGCAGCCGCTACCTCAACTTCGCGGGTTTTCAGGAAGAGGGCGACGACATGATCCAGGCGTCCTACGGCGCCCAACATGCCCGCCTGCAAGCTTTGAAGCGGCAATACGATCCGGGCAACCTCTTTCGCCTCAACCAGAACATCAAGCCCTGAGGACCTGTGCCGGGGCGCGGTTGTCTGCCCAGACCGTGCCCTGGCGCGCGCTCCAGTACCCCGCACGCGATGTCCCTTTCGCGGCCCTGGCGTACCGCGCCGGGCGCTCGCCCAGGACGCGGGCCGGGGTCCCTCCGCCCGCTGCGCCAATCGGTGTTACAATAAGCGCGGAAAACGTGGCTTTGCATAGTCGCCTTGCAGGACGCGGCCCACCACGTTCGACCGCGCTCGCGACGGCTAACACCCTGTTCGAGTGAATCCTAGCGCACCAGGAGTAAGCCAAAATGCAGGTCTCGGATTGCATGAGGACCCAGGTATTCACGGTGGGAACCGGCGCGACTCTGGTCGAGGCGATGCGTGTCATGGGCAGCCGCAAGGTGGGCACCGTTCCCGTTATCGACGAAGGTCAGCATGTGACGGGTGTGCTCGTGCTCGACGATCTGCTGACCCAACTGATGCCCAAGTTCGTGCAGGTGCTGCGCTCGACCGATTTCGTCCACGACTACGGCAAGTTCGAACTGGGACCCTACGCCGCCCATCTACTCGGCAAGCCGCTCCGCGAGATCATGCGCCCGCCTTATTCTCTCAAGGAGGACAGCAGCTTGATGGAAGCCATGGTGTTCATGCACAATCATCAAGTGGACGATGTGCCGGTGGTGAACGCCGCCAAGGAGCTTGTCGGCATTGTGTCCCGCGTGCGCGTGGGAAGCCTGTTCTTGATCGACTGGCTCGACAAGACAAGCGAATAACGCCCCGATGACAGAAACAGTGGCCATTGGGATTTTCGTCGTCACGCTCGTTTCGATCTTTGGTGGCAAATGGCATCGCATGGTCGCCAGCGGGCTGGGGGCGTCGGCGATGGTGGCGGCTGGCCTGCTGCTGGATTTCTACAACGAGGAACACGCTGTTGAGGCGATCGAATTCGAGACGCTGGCGCTGCTGATGGGGATGATGATCCTGGTGGCGCTGCTGCGCACGACCGGGTTCTTCGAATATGTGGCGATTTTGGTGGCGCAGCACAGCAGCGGGAGCGTCATACGCCTGATGCTCATGTTGGGGCTGACGACCTCCCTGCTGTCGATGGTGCTGGACAACGTAACGACCGTGGTCCTGATCGCCCCGATGACGGTGCTGATCGCCGAATTTCTGGATATTTCGCCTGTGCCGCTGCTGATGTCACAGGCGATTTTCTCTAACACGGGCGGCATGGCGACCCTGGTGGGCGACCCGCCGAATATCCTGATCGGCACGGCCGCCGGGCTCAGCTTCAACGACTTCCTGACACACATGGGACCGATCGTGCTGGTGATGTGGGGGAGCATCTTCCTCGTGCTGCGCTATCGCATGGGCGAGGGGCTTCGTACGCCAGAAGCGGCGCCGCAGCGCGGCAGCGCCCTCCAGAGCCTGGACGCGCACGCTGCCCTGACCGACCGGCGCAGCGCCCGGCGCGTGCTGCTGGTTCTGGCGGGCGTGATCGCGCTGTTCATGCTCGAGCGCCCGCTTCACATCACCCCGGCGTTCGCCGCGCTCACCGGGTCGGGCGTGGCGCTCGCCTGGACGCAGGGGGGCGTCCACGACATCTTGAAGGACGTCGAGTGGGACGTGCTGCTGTTCTTCACCGGCCTGTTCGTGATGGTGGGCGGCCTGGAGGCGGCGGGCGTGCTGTCCCAGGTCGCCGAACGCTTGCTGGACCTGCAGGACATCTCGCCGGTGCTGCTCGGCCTGATCGTGATGTGGGCTCTGGTCGTGCTCTCGGCGCTGGTCGACAACGTGCCGGTGACGATCGCCATGATCCCGGTCGTGCTCAACCTGGGCGCGCGCGGCGTCGACATCCAGCCGATCTGGTGGGCGGTGGTCCTGGGCACGGGCATCGGTGGCAACGCAACGCCGATCGGGTCCACAGCGAACGTCGTGGTCATCGCCATAAGCGAGCGAACCGACCGCGCCATAACCGATCGCGAATGGCTGTCCGTCGGCATCCCGACGGTGATCGTGTCGACCCTGGTGGCGAGCGCGCTCTACGTGCTCCTGTTCGATTTCCTGAGCGCGGGTTGACGGCGCGCGGCCGGTGGCGCCGGGCGGCGCCGTGACGCGTGCTGCGAGCGATCACGACCGGCTTGCGCGAGGGTTTTGCTTCCTGTAGGCTGAGCGCATGACCGTTGCTGAGAGGCCGGGACGACCTATGCTGGAACGCCAACCCCAAGGCATGAGACACTGGGCACAGTCGATGGAGGCGCAGATGGCCGGCCAGCGCCAGCGCCTGCGCGCCCGCCTGCCGCAGCGCATCGCGGACAACAGCGGCGCGGCCTGGACGCCATCTGGCCCCGCTGAGGGGACGCTGTCGCTGGCGTACTTCCAGCGCCCGCTGAGGGTCCAGGTGCCGGAGTATCTCGTGCTCGAAGCGAACGGTGCCGCCGCGCCGACGATGGTGCAGGCGCTGGTGACGGCGTACCTGCTGATGGCGTCCGGCGCTCCGCGGGCGGGCGAGTGGGTGGCCTTTCGCGATCTGCCCGACGGGGCGTTCTATCACCAGGCTTTTACCGGATACACGGGCGACCTTCTCAGCCGCGCGCTGGGCGACGATCTCGAGGCGTTCGAGCGCGGCGCGCGGGCCGCGCGGGGCAGCCGGTTGGGCGGCCTTGGCGATGCGGCCTACGAATTTCGCGCCCTGCCAAGGCTGTGGCTGGCGGTGACGTACTGGCTGGGCGACGTGGAAGACGACTTCCCGCCGCAGGCCCGGGTGCTGTTCGACCGCGCTGCGAGCCAGTACATGATTATCGACGGGCTGGCGATCATCGGCAGCCAGCTTGTCCGACTTATTCTGTCACAAGCGGGCGCCGGTTAGCGCTCAGGAGAAACCTGATCATGAGAGTGTTGTTCATCGGTGGAACGGGCAACATCAGCGTCTCGGTCAGCCAGCTCGCCCTCAAACGCGGCATCGACCTCACCCTGCTCCACCGGGGCGTGGACTTCACGCTGCTCCACCGGGGGCGGCAGGATCGCATTATCGAAGGCGCCCGAACGATCAGGGCGGATATCACGCAGCACGAGGCGGTGCGCGCTGCCCTGGGCGAGCAGACCTTCGACGTGGTGGTCGACTGGATCGCCTATCGCGAGCCGGACATCGAGCGCGACCTGGACCTGTTTCGCGGGCGCTGCGGGCAGTACATCTTCATCAGCTCGGCGTCCGCCTACCAAAAACCGCTGACGGTGCCGGTCATCACCGAATCGACCCCGCTGGCGAATCCCTACTGGCAGTACTCGCGGGACAAAATCGCCTGCGAGGAGCGCCTGATGCGGGCCTACCGCGACGAGGGCTTTCCCATCACGATCGTGCGCCCGTCGCACACCTACGATACGCGCATCCCCGTGTCGGTGGGCAACTGGGCCAGCTATCTGATCCCCCAGCGGATGCTGCAGGGCAAACCGACGATCGTGCACGGCGACGGGACGACGCTCTGGACGCTGACCCATTCCGAGGATTTCGCGAGGGGCTTCGTCGGGCTGCTGGGCCACCCGCAGGCCATCGGCCACGCCTTTCATATCACGTCGGACTTCGTGCTGACGTGGAACCAGATCTACGAGCAGATCGGGCACGCGTTGGGCGTGGAACCGGACATCGTGCACATTCCGTCTGACGTGATCGCCCGGGCGGATCCCGAGATCGGCGCCGGGCTGCTGGGCGACAAAATGTGGTGCGCGGTGTTCGACAACAGCAAGGTCAAGCGCTTCGTGCCGGACTACGTGGCGACCATTCCCTTTCACGAGGGGATCCGCCGCACGCTGGCCTGGTTCCAGGCGGACGAGCGACGCATGCAGGTCACGCCCGACGACCACGCGCGCCTCGAGCGCATCCTCGCCGCCAGGGGAACGTGACGCGCCGCCGCCTTTCTTCACCCCTTCCACCTGCAAACGATAGCGCGGTTCCTGAGCTCAGGACCCGCGCTTGCTGTGCGTCTAGGTGAGCAGTGGCTCTACGGCCACGAGACTAACGGCAGGTTCGCGCAGTCCCCACTGAGGATCGCGGAAGTCCCCGGCGCGTTGGGCCACCAGATGCCTCCGGCGGTTTTGTACCACGAGGGATTGCTGTCCCAGCGCGCGACGGGGAGGATTTCGCCTCCGGCAGAAATCTCGTCGAAGATGTAGTCGGGCAGCGCTTCCGGCTGGATGTAGAGCAGCTCTTCCGCCGTGAAGCTGACCAGGCACGGCCCGGACGGCGTCGGGGTGGTGGTGGGCATGGGCGGCTGGGTGGGCATGGGCGGCTGGGTCGGCATCGGAGTCGCCGAGGGCAGCAGCGGGGCCGGCGTGGGAGGCGGGACCATCACCACCAGCGCGTCGCAAAGCCCGCTGGCTGTCACGGCCGATACCGCCGTCCAACCGGTGACGCCGCTATAGCTGACCTGGTACCACTGGCCATCCGGCGAGATGCCGATCACGTCCGCGATCGCGCCGCCCGGCAGGGCGATCACGGCGGGCGCGTCGATGCTAGTCGTCTGGCGGATGTTGGCTCCCCCGGCCAGTTGGGGCGTGACCGTGCACGCAGCCGGGGTCTGCGGCTGCTCCGGGCTGGTGGCCGGCGGCGTGCCCCCGGCGCAGGCGTCCGCGCTGATCGCGCTGAGGCACACGCTGAACGGCTGCTCGTTCACGAACCCACCGTGGCTGATCTCAAGCTGGAAGGCCGCGTTTCCTGCCGGAATCACCAGGCGTGCGCCGAGCAGATTGGGGTCCACGGCGGCGCTCAACCGGCCCGTGGTCAGGTTGCGGACGCGCACCTGGACCCCCACATCCGGCAGCAGGGATCCGGCGTACAGGTAGGCCAGTTCGGGCAGGGCGCTGAAGGTGTACACGGCCACCGGCGATTGCACGGTCACCACACCCTGGATCGGGCTGGCGGCCGCGAGCGGGACCGGGGTGACGGGCATTTCGCCCTGCACGGCGACCAGGATGCTGCCAGTCGTGCCGTTGCGCGCGCCGACTTCCACCACGTAGTCACCGGCGGGTAGAAAGGCATTCAGCGGGACGATCAGGGCGCCTTCGGGATTCGGCTGCTCGGCGATCAGCGTGCCGTCGCGCAGGATCGCGAGGGTGGGCTGAGCCGTCTGGCTGATCGCCTGCAGCGAGACGGCGCGGGCCTCGCTGAGCGTGTAGGCAAGGCGCGCGGTTTCGCCCGCAGTGGAGAGGGTGACGGCGACCGGCTGGCCCATCACCAGGCGGTCGGGATCCTGAGCGCCGGCTGTGCCAGCCAGGGCCAGGAGCAGCAGGGCGACGCCAAACAGCCCGAAGAAGCGTTGTGCAGCGAACATGCGTTGGTCCTTTCGTGTCATGGTTGGGTGTGATGATCGAGCGGTGATAGTGTCCTGTTCGGAAGCAGTTGCGTTGGAACAGTGGGCAACCGCCTGTCGTGCGGGAGCTCGCCAGCCTCGCGGCGGCGAGCTGTGCCAGGGCGCGCCGACCCTGGCGATCTCGCTCCGCCTGAGTGCGCTCGAGCGGCAGGTTGTAGGGATGGGCTAGCGCCCGCGCGGCCAGCGTATTCGATTGTCAACCGTGTGCAGCTTGTGACCAGCACGACAGCGGTAATTGAAACTATTATAGATAAATTTATTTGTTTTTCAATCCCCTTCCTGCGCGATTTTCACGCTCACGCGGTGACAACCATCCCAAACTGGCCCGCCGGCTGGTGTAATTCGTGCAATTACTTCAACAATTTTTGTTATAATAGAGATGTTTCAAGATTCAGAAACCGGGCGCGCTGGCGCGTGACCCGGCCATTTTGTCAGAGGCGGCAGGCTTGGCACGACCCATTCTCTTTCTGGTGGACGACGATCCCGATGTGCTGCAGAGCATCACGCGCGACCTGCGCCGCGAGTTCGGCGAGCGCTTCCGCGTGCTCAGCGCCGGCTCCGGGGACGAAGCGCTGGGAGCCCTGCGCGAGTTGAAGCTGCGCGGCGAGCCGGTGGCGCTGTTCGTCGTGGACCAGCGCATGCCGCGCATGACCGGCGTCGAGTTCCTCGAGCGCGCGCTGGAGATGTATCCCGGCTCCAAGCGCGTGCTGCTCACCGCCTATGCGGAGATCGACGCCGCCATCCGTGCGATCAACGTCGTCGGGATCGACTACTACCTGACCAAGCCGTGGGACCCACCCGAAGAGGTGCTCTACCCGCCGCTGCGCGATCTGCTGGACGACTGGCTGGCGGCGTATCGCCCCCCGTTCGAGGGTGTGCGCGTGATCGGCCACCGCTGGTCGCCCGCCTGTTACGACATCAAGCGCTTCCTGTCGCTTAACCAGGTGCCGTACCAGTGGCTGAATATCGAGACCGAGCCCGAAGCGCAAACGCTGCTCGAGCAGGTGGGGCTCGAGTCGACGCTGCTGCCCATCCTGCTCTTCCCGGATGGCACCTGGCTGGCGGCGTCCGATCAGGGCGCGATCACCGAGCGGCTGGGGCTGCGGACCCAGCCTGAGCGCCCGTTCTACGATCTGGTCATCGTCGGCGCGGGACCCGCCGGGCTGGGCGCGGCGGTGTACGGCGCCTCTGAAGGGCTGCACACGCTCTTGATCGAGAAGGCGGCGCCTGGCGGCCAGGCGGTCACCTCGGCGCGCATCGAGAATTACCTGGGCTTCCCCGTCGGTTTGTCCGGCGCGGATCTAGCGCGGCGCGCGGTGGCCCAGGCGCGCCGTTTTGGCGCCGAGATCCTCTCGCCGCAAGAGGCCGTCCAAATTCGCCGCGAGGACCCGTACCGGGTGGTGACTCTGGCAGACGGGCGCGAGGTGAGCTGCCACGCGCTGCTGATCGCCACGGGCGTGGATTACTGCCGGCTGGAGGTGCCCGGAATCGACGCGCTGACCGGCGCCGGGGTCTACTATGGCGCGACGATGAGCGAAGCCCCGGCCTACAAAGGCCAGGACATTCTGATCGTCGGGGCGGGCAACTCGGCGGGGCAGGCGGCGATGCACTATTCCAAGTACGCGCGCAGCATCACCCTGCTGGTGCGCGGGCCGAACCCAGGGCGCAGCATGTCGCGCTACCTGGTCGATCAGCTCAAGACCCGCGACAACATCACCGTCCGCGTGCAGACTCAGCTCGCGGAAGCCTGCGGTGATGGCCATCTCGAATCGGTCGTGATCGAGGATCTGGATAGCGGCACCACCCAGCGCATTCGGGCGGACGCGGTGTTCATTTTCATCGGCGCCCGGCCCCAGACACAGTGGCTGCAGGAATTCCTGGAATGTAATGAGCACGGCTTCATCCTGTGCGGGCCGTACCTTCCGCGGGACAGTCGAGGGCGGCCTCGCGGCTGGCCCCTCGATCGCGATCCGCATATCTTCGAGACGAGCGTGCCCGGCATCTTTGTCGTGGGTGATGTGCGGCACGGCTCGGTGAAGCGGGTGGCGACCGCGGTGGGCGAGGGCGCGATGGTGATCCAGATGGTGCACCAATATCTCGAGGGATTGTAGCCATGCACGACGCATTACGCCGGGCGCTGCCCTTTGACACGCTCACCGATGAGCAGATCACCGCCTTAGGGGATGTGGGTGAGGAGCTGTTTCTACGCGATGGCGACACGCTGCTGGAGGAAGGCCAGCCGGCCAGCGGGCTGTACGTATTGCTCGAGGGAGCGCTGACCGTCACCAAGCTGATCGGCGGGCGCGATGTCTTCCTCAGCAACCAGTATCCGGGGGCCTTCGTCGGGGAGATCTCGCTGCTCACTGGCCAGCCGCACCTGGCGACGATCAAGGCCATCGCCGACAGCCACCTGGTGCGCTACCCGCCCACGCTGGTCAAAGACGAGTTGGACGCCGCGCCCCTGCTGCGCGGGCTGATGTCGACCATGGCGCAGCGTCTGCGCAGCACCGAGGCGATGGTGCAGCAGCACGAGAAGCTGTCGGCGCTCGGCAAGCTGGCGGCTGGCCTGGCCCACGAGATGAACAACCCCGCCTCGGCCAGCGTGCGTGCGGCCAAGCAGCTACCGGAGACGGTCGCCACCGTGCAGAGCCTGTCGCTGCAGCTTGGGCGGCTGGCCCTGACCGACGAGCAGATCGCGCTCGTCCAGGACCTGCAGCGCGCACTGGTGGAACGGAGCGCGCGAGTTAGGCTGCTCGACCCGCTGGCGCGGAGCGATCGGGAAGAGACGCTGCTGGGATGGCTGGCAGCGAAGGCCGTGCCCGAGGCGTGGCGCTTGGCGCCGGCGCTGGCTGGGGCGGGCGCCGAGATCGCCGAGCTCGACGCGCTGCGCGAGAAGCTGGGGGCCGAAGCGCTGGCACCGGCGCTGACCTGGCTGGAGAGCGCGCTGACCACCGCCGAGCTGCTCAACACGATCGAGCAGAGCGCCACGCGCATCTCCGATCTGGTGTCGGCCATCAAGGCGTATACGTACATGGACCGCTCGCACAAACAAGAGGTCGATGTGCGCGAGGGGCTGGAACACACGCTGACGATCCTCAAGCACAAGCTGCGCGATATCACCGTCACGCGCGACTACGCGCCCGACCTGCCGCGCATCACCGCGCACGGCAGCCAGCTCAACCAGGTGTGGACCAACCTGCTCGACAACGCGATCGACGCGATGGATGGCGCCGGGCAGATCCGCATCCGGGCGGCGCGGGAGTATGACCGGGTCGTGGTCGAAATCTCGGACAACGGGCCGGGCATCCCGCCCGACGTGCAGCCGCGCATCTTCGAGCCGTTCTTCACGACGAAGGACGTGGGCGACGGCTCGGGCCTTGGCCTGGACATCGTTTACCGCATCGTGGCGCACGAGCACCGCGGCGATATCCAGGTGTCCTCTGCGCCGGGCGAGACACGCTTCAAAGTGTGCCTGCCGATCCAGGGCGAGGGTGGGTAGCCGCCACGTTTCGAGGGCGATCAAGTCCTCCTGATCGCCCGCGCTTCCAGACTGATCGGACGAAATGGTTGACAAGCCACCGCTTTTGGAGTACGCTTCAAATAACTTATTTCACTGAGTGAGAAAAGATTGTGAACAAGCCTCGTCGTGGAAACCGGGATCTGATGCGCGCGATGAACCGCAACCTGCTCCTCAACACCGTACGGAGCCAGGGGCCGCTGTCGCGCACGCAGCTCACCGAGCTTTCCGGCCTGAGCGTGGGGGCTGTCTCCCAGATCGTGAACGACCTGATCGAGTCGGGCTGGGTGACCGAGGCCGGCGAGAGCGATTTCACCGGTGGGCGCCGCCAGGTATTGCTGCGCCTGAATCCCACGGCGGGCTATGTCGTCGGGCTGAAGCTCATGGAAAACCGCGCGGTGTGCGCCGTCACCGACCTGGAAGCCACCGTCCTGAGTTATCTCGACCGCCCGCTGCCCACCGCGCAAGGTCCGGAAGCCGTGGCCGAAACCTTGTCGCATACCGTTATTCACGCGCTCTACGGGGCGGATATTCCGCGTGACAAAGTGCTCGGCGTGGGCGTCGGGCTGGCGGGCGTCATCGACAGCACAGCGGGGATCGTCCACTACTCGCC
>Ga0123332_1004972_pt1 | contig 11425 bp, 8 predicted proteins | sample BioC12SIPDNA_4_FD_89958 | JGI IMG/M metagenome (GOLD analysis project Ga0123332, IMG submission 89958) | Anaerobic biogas reactor microbial communites from Washington, USA - Biogas_R2_A C12 SIP DNA | ecosystem: Engineered > Bioreactor > Anaerobic > Unclassified | place: Washington, USA...
CGAGTACAGGAACGACGCCCCGAAGTGCGCATAGGCGAACGACTGCGTCCCGTCAGGGATGTTGCCCATGACGATGTTGAAGTTCGTCATGAAGTTGTCGCCCGGCGTCAGCTGGGGCGGGATCTTCGCGAGCGTCGCGTCGTCACCGGTCGAGACGATGAACATCCACCAGATCGGGAAGAACCCGACCAGCAGCGTGATGATCAGGAAGATGTAGTTGTGGATGCCCGCAGGGGTGTCCTGCGGGGAACGGCTCAGCAGCGAGACCTTCGTGCGCTGCGGGGCCGGGCGGTCGATGACAGGGGCGCTCATCGCTTCGTGCTCCCTCCCTGGCCGATGCGGGAGGTCAACCATGCGTTGAAGCCCGCGATGACGACGATGATGAGGAACAGCGCCCACGACATGGCCGCCGCGTAACCGAGGTTCAGGTTGACCCACCCGGTCTGGTAGATGAGCTGACCGACGGTCTGCCACTGGCGCAGCGCACCGCCGTTGGGGTCCGGGGTGTCGCCGAAGAGCATCGGCTCGGTGAACAGCTGCAGGCCGCCGATCGTCGAGAGCACGACCGTGAAGATCACCATGGGCCGGATCATCGGGACCGTGATGCGCCACAGCTGCTGCCACGGCGTCGCGCCGTCGAGCGCCGCGGCCTCGTAGACGTCCTTGGGGATCGACTGCATCACGGCCAGGTACAGCAGGGCGTTGTAACCGACCCACTTCCAGTTGACCATGGTCGCGATCGCGACCCACGAGGCCCACTTGGTCGCACGCCAGTCGATGCCGTTGAAGACCGTCCCGGCGGCCTCGGACTGGATGCCGAACATGCCGAGCACCGAGTTCGCGAGGCCGTAGTTCTTCGAGAACACGTAGGCGAACACGAGCGAGGAGGCGACGATCGGGGTGACGAAGGGCACGAGCACGCCCACGCGGAACAGCGTCTGGGCGCGCAGCCTGCGGTTGAGCAGCGACGCGACGAACAGCGCGAGGAGCAGCTGCGGGATCGTCGAGAGCAGGAAGATGCCGAAGGTGTTGACGAGGGCGTTCGCGAAGAAGCCGTCGGAGAAGAGCTTCGTGTAGTTGTCGAAGCCGGCCCAACCGTCGTTGGTGGGGTTCTTCAGGTTCCAGCGGCGGAACGAGACGATGCCGTTGTAGATGAGCGGGAAGATGCCGAAGACGGCGAAGAGGATGAAGAACGGCGAGATCAGCAGGTAGGGCACGACCTTGGTGTCGAACCGGCCCTTGAACCGCTGCCACGGGCTCTGCTCGGGCTGAAAGCTGCCACGTGACGAGATGCTGCTCCCGGCCGCACGGGTGTCGACGGCGACCCGGGGTGCGGTGGACATACGGGGCCTCCAGGGAGGGACGAGAACGGGGGTGAACCTGGTGGATGCGAGTCCGGGCGGGGACGAGAGCCGTTGGCTTCGCCCCCGCCCGGAGCACCCGCGTCCGAACTTCTCGGACCAGTGCGAGAAGGTCAGCTCAGGTTCGCGTTGACCTCGGAGACCGCGACGTCCCACGCCTCGGCGGCCGTGATCTGGCCACCCTGGACGGCGTTGAGAGCGTTCTGCATCGCGGTGCGGACCACCGACTCCTCACGGCCGATGTACTGCGGCTTGAGCGCGAACGCCGACTCCGCGAAGATCTGGCCGTCAGGGGCGTTGTTGAAGAACGGGTCCGTCGAGTTCTGGATCTCGTCGCTCTCGAGGATCGCCTTCTGCGAGGGCAGGTTCCCGACGTTCTTGAAGATGCGGATCTGCTGCTCGGGCTGGATCAGCCACTCGATGAACTTGTAGGCCGCCTCGTGGTTGGCCGACTGCGCCGGGATGGTCCAGAAGGAACCGCCCCAGTTGCCGCCGCCGCCCGGGATCGCCGCGAGGTCCCACTTGCCCTCGGTCGACGGCGCGGAGTTCTTGATGTGACCGCGCATCCACGCGGGGCACGCAAGGACGGCGAAGTCACCGTTCTCGAAGCCCGCGTTCCACTCGTTCGACCACGCCGCGAGGTTCGCCGACAGGCCCGCCTCGACGACCGCGAGGGCCGTGTCGAAGGCGACCTTCGGGCCACCGTCGAGCGCGAGCTCCTCGTCCTCGGTGAAGGAGGCGACGGGCTGCTGGCCGAGCACCGGCTGGTAGATGTTCACCGCGTTGTCGACGAACTTCTTGCCGGACTTCTCGACGTACTCCTTGCCGAACTCGATGAAGTCCTCCCACGAGCCGCCGATGGCCGCAGAGACCTCCTCGCGCGTGTAAGGCAAGCCGGCAGCCTCGAAGAGGTCCCAGCGGTAGCACATGGCCTGCGGGCCGATGTCCGTGCCGAGGCCGACGATCGTGTCGTCGTCAGCCATCTGCGCCCACTTCCAGTCAAGGTAGGAGTCCTTGTACTGGTCGGCGCCGAAGTCCTTGAGGTTGACGAACTTGTCAGCCTGCTCGCGGAACTGCACGACGTAGTCGAGGTCGATCGCCTGGACGTCGGGCGCACCCGAGCCCGCGATGAGGTACTGCTGGAGCGCCTCGTGCGTCGCGGGGTGTTCGCCCGGGACGAGGGTGATCTTGACGCCCGGGTTGTCCGCCTCGTACTCGTCGACGAGGGAGTCGCCGTCGGACTGCAGGCCGAAGTCGCCCCAGAAGGCGACCTTGAGCTCGACGTCGCCGTCGGCGGCGGGGGCCGAGGACTCGGACTGGTCGTCCGAGGGTGCTGCGTCGGACGTGGGCGACGTCGACGGACCGGAGGAGCAGGCACCGAGCACGAGCGCCGATGCTGCACCGAGGGCGGCGATGCTGACCGCCCGGTTACGAGACCACTTCATTGCCTATCCCCTTTGGTGGCGTGGATACGCTCCCACTTTGGAACGCTCAGCCAACATAGCGCCGTTCTCACAGGAGTGGGAGCGCTTGCGGTCACGATTTGGTGACGAAAGGATCTCCCGCCCAGGAGCGACACTTCGGGCGTCGAGCACCGGCTCTCGAGCGACCTCGACACACCGCGCTGGAACTTAGTCAGACGCCTGTGACCAGGGCGTTCACGCTCCGCAGCACGCGCGGCGAGGTCAGCTCGGCGGGGTCGATCGAGCGCTCGCTCACGACGCGCAGGACGGCCTCGGAGCCCGCCTCGAGCGTCACGAGTTGCTCGCTCACGGTCGCGTCAGGGTCGACCTTGTCCACCAGAAGGGTCAGATCGCGCACGAACGAGCTCGCGCGCACTCGCACCTCGTACCCGCCGGGCACGGCAGAGGACTCGGCCACGAACCCCGCGGGGTCGTACGCCACGTCGCGATCCTCGGCGAACAGGTGGAACGCCGTCGTCGTGCCCTCGAGGTCGAGGCTCGCCGCGAGATACTCCCGTGCCGCGTCGCCCGGGACCGCGACCGCGTCGTCGAGCACGAGCGTCGCGACCGAGCGGGCCGCGAGCTCGACCGGTGCCTGCCGCACCGCGAGCTCGGTGCCGTCGAGCGCGCGGCGGCGCACGGTCGCCGTCGTCGTCCGGGCCTCGTCGGTGTCGTTCACGACGACGACGGCGAGCCCGCCCTCGCGCGGCTGGAAGGTCACCAGCCGCGGGGCGTAGGCCGCGCGCAGCGCGAACCACAGCGGCTTGAGCCGCTCGTCACCATCGATCGCGGCCCAGCTCGTCACGGGCCAGCAGTCGTTGAGCTGCCACACGATCGACCCGGCCGTGCGCGGCCACCACGAGCGGTAGTGCTCGACCGCGAAGGCCACCGCACGTGCCTGGTTGAGCGAGGTCGCCCAGTGCCAGTCCTCGAAGTCCGTGGGGATCGGCAGGTGCGGGGCGAGTCCGCGGTCGAGCTTGCCGTTGCCGTCCTCGGCCTTCTGGTGCAGCAGGAAGGTCTCGGTCTGCTTGCCGAGCTCGGCCGCGGGGATCGCGCGCGTCAGGGTGGCCCACGTCGCGGGGCCCTGCCAGCCGAACTCCGAGCAGAACCGCGGGACGTCCTCGCGGTAGAACGCGTAGTCGCGCCGGTTCCAGCACTCCCACTCGTGGTGCGTGCCGTGGTCGGGGTGGTTGGGGTGGATCCCGTCGATCGGCTCACCGGGGGAGTACGGGGAGTTCTCGGAGTACGGGCGCGTCGGGTCGAGCTCCGCGACGATCTGGGGGAAGACCTCCTGGTAGAACCGCAGCCCCCACGAGCGGCCCTGCAGGTCCGCGGGCCAACCCCAGTCGCGATAGCCCCACATGTTCTCGTTCGCGCCGTTCCACAGCACGAGCGAGGCGTGCGGGGTCAGGCGGGCGACGTTCTCGCGCGCCTCGGCGACGATCTCGGAGAAGATCGGCTCCTCCTCGGCGTACGCCCCGCACGCGAGCAGGAAGTCCTGCCACACCATGACGCCGCGCTCGTCGCACACGTCGTAGAAGTCCTCGGTCTCGTAGATGCCCCCGCCCCACACGCGCAGCATGTTCATGTGCGCCGCGACCGCCTGGTCGACGCGGCGCTCGAGACGCTCACGCGTGATGCGGGTCAGGAAGTGGTCGTCCGGGATCCAGTTCGCACCCTTGACGAACACCTCGCGGCCGTTGACCACGAAGGTGAAGCGCGTGCCGTGCTCGTCGCGCGAGGTGTCCACCTCGACCGTGCGGAACCCGATGCGCCGTTCATAGGTGTCGAGCCCGCCTGCGGGGCCCAAGAGCGTGGCACGCAGCTCGTACAGGCGCGCCTCGCCGTACCCGACGGGCCACCACAGCTCGACCTCGGGCACCTCGAGCACGACGACGGCGCTCGTCGCACCTCCCGGGACCTCGACGCTCGCCGTGCGGCCCGCGACCTCGACCTGAAGGTGCAGCGCGACGTCGTCGTCCCCGAGCCCTGCGCGCTCGAGGTCCGCGTGCAGCTCGACCCGGCCCGAGCCGTCGTCGGCGACCGTCACGAGCGGGCGGACCGAGGCGAGGCGCGCGGTGCGCCAGCGCTCGAGGCGCACGGGCTTCCAGATGCCCGCTGTCTGGAAGTCCGGTCCCCAGTCCCAGCCGAACGAGCACGCCATCTTGCGCACCGCGTTGAAGGGGTGCGGGTAGGGGCGCGGACGGAAGCCGAGCCGGGCCTCGACCTGCTCGGCGTGCTCGAGCGCGGGGGAGAAGTCGACCGTGAGCTCGTGCTCGCCACCCGCCGCGAGCAGCGTGCGCACGTCGAAGCGGTAGGAGCGGTGCTGGTTCGCGGTGCGGCCCAGCTCGGTCCCGTCGAGCGTCACGGCCGCGACCGTGTCGAGGCCGTCGAAGGTGAGGTCGACGCGCTCGTCGTCGGCGGGCGGGGCGGTGACGAACCGCGTCGCGAACCGCCAGTGCGTGCGGTGCGCCCACACGAGCTCGGTCTCGTTGCGCCCGAGGAACGGGTCTTCGATGAGTCCCGCGGCGAGCAGGTCGGTGTGCGCCGAGCCGGGCACCGTCGCGGGGACCACGCGTCCCTGGATGTGGTCGGGCACGGGCCCGGCGGTCGTGGTGAGCGTCCACCCCTCGTGCAGTGGGAGCGCGTCCAGGTGAGTCATCGTCGAGCTCATCTTCCGTGGTGTGGGGGAGGTTCGTCAGGCAGGTGAAGTTACCTTAGAACGATTCGACCAGGATCGGGGCCGGGGAGCGCGACGATCTGCTCGCGTACCCTTGATGCTCGTGGCAACCATCGACCTGGCCAGCGAGATCGCGGCCCTGCGCACGACCCTCGGCACGATCACGGCCGTGTCGGACCCCGAGGCGCTCAAGGTGAAGATCGCCGAGCTGTCCGAGCAGGCCTCCGCCCCCGACCTGTGGGACGACACGACCAAGGCCCAGGCCGTCACGAGCGCGCTCTCGCACGCCCAGACCGAGCTGCGCCACCTCGAGGAGATCACCCAGCGGGTCGACGACCTCGAGACCCTCGCCGAGATGGCAGAGGAGGCCGACGACGACGAGACGCGCGAGGAGGTCGCGGCCGAGCTCGAGTCGCTGCGCAAGGACATGCGCTCCTACGAGGTGCGCACCCTCCTGCAGGGTGAGTTCGACGAGCGCGAGGCCGTCGTGACCATCCGCGCGGGGGCGGGCGGGGTCGACGCCGCAGACTTCGCCGAGATGCTCCTGCGCATGTACCTGCGCTGGGCCGAGCGGCACGGCTACCCGACCAAGGTGCTCGACACGTCCTACGCCGAGGAGGCCGGGCTGAAGTCCGTGACCTTCGAGGTGAACGTGCCCTACGCGTACGGCAACCTCTCGGTCGAGTCGGGCACGCACCGCCTGGTGCGCATCTCACCGTTCGACAACCAGGGCCGGCGTCAGACGTCCTTCGCGGCGGTCGAGGTGATCCCGCTCATCGAGTCGACCGACCACATCGACATCCCCGAGTCCGACATCCGCATCGACGTGTTCCGCTCCTCGGGGCCCGGCGGCCAGTCGGTCAACACGACCGACTCCGCGGTGCGCATCACGCACATCCCGACCGGGATCGTCGTGTCGATGCAGGACGAGAAGTCCCAGATCCAGAACCGCGCCGCGGCGATGCGCGTCCTGCAGTCCCGGCTGCTCATGGCGCGCAAGGCCGAGGAGGACGCGAAGAAGAAGGAGCTCGCGGGCGACATCAAGGCCTCGTGGGGCGACCAGATGCGCTCCTACGTGCTGCACCCGTACCAGATGGTCAAGGACCTGCGCACCGAGCACGAGGTCGGCAACACCTCGGCGGTGTTCGACGGCGAGATCGACGACTTCATCGAGGCCGGCATCCGCTGGCGCCGCGGCGCCGGCGTCTCCTCCTGACCCCGAACCCCCAACCCCCCGCCCCCCACCCCTCCGCCGAGCTCGGCACCTGGCACCGAGCTCGGCACGCACACCTGCCGAACTGGGCAGAAGGTGCCGAACTGGGCGAATCGCGAGGAGGGCTCTGACCTGCTCGGCCGGGTGGGTCGGCGTGTCACGGGGGCGGTGCACGGACCGGGTGCCTACGCTCGAAGCGGCCAGAGACCCGCAGTGCTCTTCCCCGCCCCCCAGACTGGCCCGGTTGTTCGTGATCAGGTTCGAGAACGTCTCCAAGGTCTACGCGCGCGGCGCGAGACCTGCGCTCGACGACGTCACGCTCGAGGTCGAGCGTGGTGAGTTCGTGTTCCTCGTCGGGCAGTCCGGCTCGGGCAAGTCGACCTTCCTGCGGCTCGCGCTGCGCGAGGAGCGCCCCACGGCGGGCAAGGTGTTCGTGGCAGGCAAGGACCTCACGACCCTCTCGACGTGGGCCGTGCCGCACCTGCGCCGCAAGATCGGCGCGGTGTTCCAGGACTTCCGGCTGCTGCCCAACAAGACCGTGTTCGAGAACGTCGCGTTCGCGCTCCAGGTGATCGGCAAGCCGCGGCACCACATCATGACCGTCGTGCCCGACACCCTCGAGATGGTCGGCCTCGCGGGCAAGGAGAAGCGCCGTCCGCACGAGCTCTCGGGCGGTGAGCAGCAGCGCGTCGCGATCGCGCGGGCCTTCGTCAACCGCCCCGACATCCTGCTCGCCGACGAGCCCACGGGGAACCTCGACCCCTCGACCTCGCTCGGGATCATGCGCCTGCTCGACCGGATCAACCGCACGGGGACCACGGTCGTCATGGCCACGCACGACGACGAGATCGTCGACCAGATGCGCAAGCGCGTGATCGAGCTCGCGGGCGGGCGGCTCGTGCGCGACCAGGACCGCGGCGTCTACGGCTCGGCACGGTAAGGGGCACCGCGTGCGACTTCAGTTCATCCTGTCCGAGATGGCCCTCGGCCTGCGACGCAACCTGTCGATGACCGTCTCGGTCGTGCTCGTCACCTTCGTCTCGCTCGTGTTCGTGGGTGCCGCGGCGCTGCTGCAGATGCAGATCAACAACCTGCGCGCCGACTGGTACGGCAAGGTCGAGGTGTCGGTCTTCCTGTGCCCGCCCGGGAGCCCCGAGCTCAACTGCGCCGACGGTGAGGCGACACCGGAGCAGGTGCAGGCGATCGAGGAGGTGCTCGCCTCGCCCGAGCTCGACCCGATCGTCGAGCGGGTCTACTTCGAGACCAAGGAGGACGTCTTCGAGTCCTTCCAGCGTCGCTTCGGCAACGACCCGACCTACGCCGACATCACGGTCGACGACATGCAGCAGATCTTCCGCGTCAAGCTCACCGACCCCGAGCAGTACGAGGTGGTCGCGGAGGTGCTCAGCGGGCGACCGGGGGTCGAGGAGGTCAAGGACCAGCGCGACTACTTCCAGTCGATCTTCGCGCTGCTCGGTGGGCTCACGATGCTCTCGGTCGGCTTCGCCGTGGTGATGCTGGTCGCGGCCGTGCTGCTCGTCGCGACCACGATCCGGCTCTCGGCGATGAGCAGACGGCGCGAGACGGGCATCATGCGGCTCGTGGGTGCCTCGAACCTGTTCATCCAGCTGCCCTTCATGCTCGAGGGCGCGATCGCCGCGACGATAGGCGCAGGGCTCGCGACGGTGTCACTCTGGTTCGGGGTGCAGACCATCACGACGGACTGGCTCGGGGGGACCCAGGCGGGGCTGCTCGGCAGCGTCGACTTCGTCTCGACGCAGGACGTGCTCACGATCGCCCCGCTCCTCGTGGGGCTCGCGATCGTCCTGGCGACGATCTCCTCGGTGGTCACGCTCAGCAGGTACACGAGGGTCTAGGGAGGGGACGTGACGACGACGGCGATCCGTGGGGCCAGGAGGCTGTTCGGCCTCGTCGCGCTCGTGCTCGCGGCCGCGCTGTGCCTGTCGACCTTCGCACCCGCCTCGCCCGCGAGCGCGGACGACCTCGACGACCGCCGCCGCGCCGCCGAGCGCAAGAAGAAGCAGAACGAGGAAGAGCTCGAGAAGCTCTCCCACGAGCTCGAGGAGATCGGCGAGGAGCTCGCCGAGGCCGTGCTCGCGTTGCGCCGGGTCGAGCAGCAGCTGCCCGACGCGCAGGCCGCGCTCCAGGTCGCCCAGGACGCGTACGCCAAGGCGCGACGTGAGGTCAAGGTCCTCGAGGACCGGCTCGAGGTGCAGCAGGACACCGAGACCCAGCTGGTCGACCGGATCGCCGCGGACGAGCAGCGCAGCCTCGAGACCCGCGCGAACGTCGGTGCGCTCGCCCGCCAGGCGCTCAAGGGCGACCTGTCGACCTCGAGCCTCGCGATCATGCTCGAGGCCTCGAGCGCGCAGGAGTTCGTCCAGGAGTACGGCCTCGTGACGACCGCGCTGCGCTCGCAGACCGCGCTGCTCGACGAGCTCGCCCAGGCGGACGCTGCGAACCGCAACGCCAAGGTCCGTCTCGAGGCGGTGCGCGAGCGCATCGCCGAGCTGCGCGCAGACGCGATCGTCAAGCGCGACGAGGCGAACGAGCGGCGCAAGGAGGCCGAGGCGCACGAGGCAGAGGTCCGCGACCTTATCGCCGAGCAGCGCGCCCGCACCGCCTTCATCGAGTCCCGCAAGGAGGAGATGGAGGCCAAGGAGGCGCAGCTCAAGAAGGACCGCGAGTCCCTCGAGTCCGACCTCAAGAAGATCATCGAGGAGCAGAAGAAGCGCGACGCGAAGCGCCGCAAGGCCGGCAAGCCCGGCCCGGTCGGCTCGGGGCTGTTCCGCAACCCGTCGTCGTACTCGCCCATGTACATCACCTCGCACTACGGCTGGCGGCTGCACCCCGTGCTCGGCTACCGGCGCCTGCACGCGGGGATCGACCTGCGCGCCTACTGCGGGATGTCGATCCTCGCGGGCCGCTCGGGCACGGTGCTGTGGGCCCGGTACCGCTCGGGCTACGGCAACCAGGTCATGGTCGACCACGGGTACGTCAACGGGAACTCGGTCATGTCGAGCTACAACCACCTGCAGGGCTTCACGGTGAGCTCGGGGTCGAAGGTGCGCGGCGGCGACGTCGTCGGCTACTCGGGCTCGACCGGCACCTCGACCGCGTGCCACCTGCACTTCGAGGTGTACATCAACGGCAACACGGTCGACCCCTACCCCTACCTGTGACCGGGGGATAATCGCTCGGTGGGACCTGCCCGCGCGGGTAGGGTCTCGGGGTTCTTCTTCGTCCAGCTCTCCAGGAGGTCGCCGTGGCGCGCGACGGCAAGCGGCACCTCGTCGCATCCAACCGCAAGGCGCGGCACGACTACTCGATCGAGGACGTCTACGAGGCAGGGATCGTGCTCACCGGCACCGAGGTCAAGGCGCTGCGTGCGGGTCGGGCCTCGCTCGTCGACGGCTTCGTGTCCGTCGACGGCGGTGAGGCGTGGCTCGAGGGCGTGCACATCCCCGAGTACACGCAGGGCACGTGGACCAACCACGCGCCGCGGCGCAAGCGCAAGCTCCTGCTGCACCGCGAGGAGATCACGCGCCTGGACTCGCGCGTGCGCGAGAAGGGCCTGACGATCGTGCCGCTCTCGCTGTACTTCCTCGACGGGCGGGCCAAGGTCGAGATCGCCCTCGCACGCGGCAAGCGCGAGTGGGACAAGCGCCAGGCGCTGCGCGAGCGGCAGGACAACCTCGAGGCACGGCGCGCGATGCGCCGTCGCGAGGAGATGTAGGTTCACCCTCCGAGCCGCGAGATCTCGCTTCGCGTGCGCCCTCGCGCCCACTACGGTGGGGCCGTCGCGTCCGACGGAGGAAGGGGCACGTGGTGACGGGACTGGTCAGGCGGCTTGCAGGCGCCGTCGTCGGCGTGCTGCTCGCCGGGGTGTCGCTCGTCGCGGCGGTGCCCGCCCACGCCGAGGAGCCACTCACCTTCGGCCGGCAGATCGTGCGCTACGACGTCACGGTCGAGCTCGCGCGTGACGGCGTCGCCGAGGTCTCGATCGACATGGACTTCGACTTCGGCAACGACCCGGGCCACGGGCCCTACATCACCTTGCCGACGCGTGTGCGCTACGACGACGAGCGCGACCGGGTGTACCGCGTGAGCGACGTGCGCGCCTCCTCCGCGACGGGAGCACCCGCGAGGGTGCACCTCGACCGGTCGCCGAGCTCGGTCGCGATCCGGGTCGGCAATGAGCACCGCGGCAACATCTCGGGCGTCCAGCAGTACACGATCTCCTACCGCCTCGAGGGCATCGTCAACGGTGCGGCGGGCGAGGGGACCTATGACGAGTTCTACTGGAACGTCATCGGTTCGGGCTGGGAGATCCCGATCAGCAACGCGAGCGTGACGATCCAGGGCCCGGGGCCGATCTCCGAGGTGCGGTGCTTCGCCGGGCCGCGTGGCTCGACCGAGTCGTGCACGAGCGAGCAGTTCGAGGCAGCCACGGCCCACTTCACCGAGGACGTGCTCCCCACGGGCCGGTTGTTCTCGGTCCTGGTCGGGTGGCCCGCGGGGACCTTCCGGGACGTCGACCCCATCCTCGAGCGCCGGCGCAGGCCCGGGGACCTGGTCGACCCGGCCTCCCCGGGTGGGCTTGCTGCCCTCGTGATCCTTCTGCTCGGCGTCGGGACCGCCGTGACGCGCGTGCGCACGCGCGGCCGGGACGAGGCGTACCTCGGGC
>Ga0123332_1004973_pt1 | contig 11423 bp, 10 predicted proteins | sample BioC12SIPDNA_4_FD_89958 | JGI IMG/M metagenome (GOLD analysis project Ga0123332, IMG submission 89958) | Anaerobic biogas reactor microbial communites from Washington, USA - Biogas_R2_A C12 SIP DNA | ecosystem: Engineered > Bioreactor > Anaerobic > Unclassified | place: Washington, USA...
CTCGCTCCCTCGCCAGTACGCGGCCGCGGAGCGGGTCAGCTGGAAGCCGTTGCCGATGAGCCGGGTGCTCGGCAGGTGCGGTCCGCGGCACAGGTCCTGCCACGCGACCGACTCGGTCTCGCGCCCGGGTGCGCGCACGTTCTGGTAGATGCTCAGCCCGTCCGCGCCGACCTCGACGCTCGAGCCGTCCTCGTCGCTCGAGGCGCCCTTGAGCCCCACGAGCTCGAGCTTGTACGGCTCGTTCGCGAGCTCGGCGCGCGCCTGCTCCTCGGTCACGTCCCACCGCCGGAAGGCCTGGCCCTCCTTGACGATCCGGTTCATGACCTTCTCGATCGCGCGCAGGTCCTCAGGGGTGAACGGCTCGGCGACGTCGAAGTCGTAGTAGAAGCCGTCGGTGATCGGCGGGCCGATCCCGAGCTTCGCGTCCGGGTCGACCTCCTGGACGGCCTGGGCGAGCACGTGCGCGGTCGAGTGCCGCAGGACCTCGAGCCCCTCGGGCGAGTCGATCGTCACGGGCTCGACGACGGCGCCGTCGGGCAGCTCGAGGTGCAGGTCGCGCAGCTCGCCGTCGACGCGCACGACGACGACGTCCTTGCGCGAGCCGAACAGGTCCGTGCCCGTCGTGCCCGCAGCCACCTGGGTCGGTTCGCCGTCGACGGTCAGGGTGATCTGCTCGGACACGAAGGTGCTCCTGGGTGCTCGTGGGACGCCCGTGATCGGGCCAGGTCGATGCTACCGACCTGCGTGCGGGGGGCCGGGTCACCCCGCTGGAGCAACCCGAGAAGCGGACATCGGGTGATCGCCCGTCCCGGATCGTGAGACGAATCGCCCGCGATCGGGTGCTCTTGCGGGCGAGGTTTGCTCCGTGCGGGTGAGAAAACTCGTGCGAAGCGGACACTTCCGACCACCGCAGACAAACGTGTGCAGACGGTTTGACCTGCGGAAATCATGGCTTCGGATTCCGCACGAGGTGGGCGAGCCCCTCTTTCGGCGCTCTAGACGCCGGACCAGGTGGGTGGGCGATACTGGGTTCGAACCAGTGACCTCCTCGGTGTGAACGAGGCGCTCTACCACTGAGCCAATCGCCCGCGAACTTGGCGGGACCAAGTTGCGACGTGGAGATGTTACCGGTTCCCGCGCGAAGTTCCGAACAGGACACGGCGTGGATCGACGTGGAGGGGAATCGGATGGCCGTTGGGCGCTATGACGTCGTGGACGTCGTGACCATGCAGCTCGTGCTCTCGGACGCGACGGTGCTGCCCGTCACGACCGAGCTCGGGTTCGCCGCGAGCGACCCCTACACGATCCACGCGACGTTCTCCGGACAGAGCGCCATGACGACGTGGCTCATCGGGCGAGAGCTCCTGCAGGACGGCTTCGAGGCGACCGAGGAGAACCCCGCCGGCGTCGGCGACGTGCGCATCTGGCGCGACGAGGACCCCGCCTACGTGCTCATCGCCCTGAGCGGCGTCGAGGGCGAGGCACTCCTCGCGTGCCCCGTCGACCCGCTCGAGCGCTTCCTCGCGACGACCGCGACGCTCGTCCCGCTCGGCAGCGAGAGCGACTCGATGGCTGACCAGATCACCGCGCTCATCGCGGCCCTCACGAGCTGACCCCTCGCGCCCCTCAGGGGTCGAGCGTCTCTCGCCGGCGCGCGTCGAACAGCTCGCGCACCCGCCGCGTGACCGGGCCCGCCGCGAGCGGCCTGCCGTCGAGCTCGACGACCGGCACGACGTTGCGGACCGACCCGGCGAGGGCAAGGTGCGCCCGCCCCGCGAGCACCTCGTCGAGCACCTCGTAGCCGAGGCTCTGCTCACGCACGGGCAGCCCTGCCTCACTCCCCCACTCGAGCACGAGCTCGCGCGTGATCCCCGCGAGACACCCGCTCACGAGCGGCGGGGTCACGAGCTCTCCGTCGCGCTCGACGAACACGTTCGACGCGGTCCCCTCGCACAGCTCGCCGATCGTGTTCGCGAGGATCGCCTCGTCCGCACCACGCTCGCGCGCCGCTGCGAGCGCGACGACGTTCTCCGCGTACGACGTCGTCTTGAGGCCCGCCACGGCGGAACGCTCGTTGCGCACCCACGGGACCCGCACGGCTCTCGACTCGCTCGGCGGGGACGCGGGGCCCGCGAGCACGAGGACGGTCTGGCGGGCAGCGTCCGGGGCATCACGGAACGAGCCGAGCGGGCCCGGACCGTCGGTCACGGTGATCCGCAGCCGCCCGGCCCGGGGGTCGGCCGCAAGCACCGCCGCGACGCCGGCGCGGATGCGCTCCTCGTCGGGCGGGGCGAGGCCGAGCCCTGCGGCGCTACGCGCGAGCCGAGCCAGGTGCCGCGTGAGCGCGAAGACCTCGCCGTCGTAGACCGCGCACGTCTCGAAGACGCCGTCGCCGACCGTGAGCCCGTGGTCGACCGCGGTGACGAGCGGCTCGTGCGCACCCACGAGCCGACCCTCGTGCCAGATCGTGACCGTCATGGGGCCCAGTCTGGCCCGCTCGAGGCGATCTGCACGAGGCGGCTCGCCTTGAGCTCGGTCTCCTCCCACTCGGCCTCGGGGTCCGAGCCCCACGTGATGCCCGCCCCCGTCCCGAAGCGCAAGGTCCCGCCGTCGGCGTCGTCCCACCAGAAGGTGCGGATCGCGACCGCGAGCTCGGCCGTCCCCGAGTCCGCGTCGACCCAGCCGACCGTCCCGCAGTAGGGTCCCCGGTCGACCGGCTCGAGGCGTGCGATGACCTCGAGCGCGGAGGACTTGGGGGCTCCCGAGACCGAGCCGGGCGGGAAGCTCGCCTCGAGCAGGTGCGCCCATCGCTCGGGCGAGGCCGCGACAGCGGGGTCGAGCAGTCCCGAGACGGTCGAGACGAGGTGCACGAGGCCCGGGTGGTGCTCGAGCGCGAGCAGCTCGGTCACCTCGACCGTGCCCGGTGCGCACACGCGCTGCAGGTCGTTGCGCACGAGGTCGGTGATCATGACGTTCTCGGCCCAGTCCTTCTCCGTGAGCCCCTCGGGCTCGCGCGCGGTGCCCTTGATCGGCGCCGAGGTGATGCGGTCACCCTCGAGCCGCAGGAACAGCTCGGGCGAGGCGCTCACGACCCAGGTCCCCGGGACGGGGCCGCCCCGTGGGACGTGCACGAAGCCCGCGTACGGTGCGGGGTTGCCGGTGGCCAGACGCGCAGCGAGAGCGGCCGCGCTCGGCTCGCGCGGCGTCCCGTCGAGGTCCGGGACGGGTGCGAGCGGCGCACTCAGCACTCGGCACACGTTGGCCTGGTAGACCTCCCCCTCGCGGATCGCCTCGCGCGTCGCCTCGACGGCTGCGACGTAGCCCGCACGGTCGGTCGAGGAGCTCCAGGAGGAGCGCGCAGGTCCGCGCCACGCCGCGCCTCGACCCCGGCCCTGCGCGGCGCCGTCGTCGGCCCGTTCGACGTGGGCGAAGCGCCACGCGCGCACCTCGCCCGAGAACGTCCCGACCACGGCCCACCACCCGCCCGCGGCGAGCCGCTCGGGCTCGGCGCGCACGTCGACGCTCTCGACGACGCCGCTCGCGCGGACCCCGGCGAAGCACGCCGCACCGGGCACGGCGGCACGCTGGTGCGGGACGTCAGGGGCGGTCACCGGGACACCGTACCGACGTGACGCGACTCGCGGTGGACCTGGTTGGACGATCGCGCGATCGTTCGGTTAGAGTCTCCGGTGCAACGTCGGAGACGACGTCGCGCGGACGTGGCTCAGTTGGTAGAGCATCACCTTGCCAAGGTGAGGGTCGCGGGTTCGAGTCCCGTCGTCCGCTCGGAGGCACGATGCCACGTGAGCTCGCGCAGCTGGCGGGCAGGAGTCTCGTGGTGGAGTGGCCGAGAGGCGAGGCAGCGGCCTGCAAAGCCGTATACGTGGGTTCGAATCCCATCTCCACCTCGCATCACGGGCGATTGGCGCAGCGGTAGCGCGCTTCCCTGACACGGAAGAGGTCACTGGTTCGAACCCAGTATCGCCCACCAGCACAGGCCGTCCCGGTCCGCCGGGGCGGCCTTCTGCATCCCCGGGCGTGCCTCACGTGCTCACCCTGGGCGGACGCGGGCGGCACGGGCGGCCCGGCGCCGGTCGAGCACGACCACGCCCCCGAGCACCGCGACGGCGAGGGCCATCGAGGCCACGACGTCCGTCACGAAGTGATACCCGAGGTACAGCCTGCTGATGCCGACGAGCAGCACGCCGACCACGACGCCCACGCCCCAGCCCACGGCCGAGCGCACGGAAGGACGCGCGACCCACACGAGGTAGCCCGCGACGAGCAGGAGCGTCGCGGCGCCGATCGTGTGGCCCGAGGGGAACGAGTAGGACTCCTCGATCCCCGCCCCCGTCATCGTGTCGACGGGCGGACGGGGCCGGGCGACGACGCGCTTGAGGGTCACCGAGACGAGCGTCGAGACGACCATCGCCCCCGCGAGCAGCCCCGCCTGCCACCACCGCTCGCGCACGAGCCCCCACACGAGCGCGGCCCCGAGCACGACGAGGGGCAGCACGGTCGTCCCCGCGGCGACGGTGACGACCGTGAGGAAGCCCGTGAGCAGGTCGCTGCGCCCCTGCGCGAGGGTCGTCAGGACGGGTTCGTCGAGAGCGGCGAGGTCGTCCGCGTCGCGCACCGCGTCGAGGACCGCGAGGAAGCCCGCGAGCCCCGCGACGACGAGCGCGAACCCGATCCACACCGCGATCCGCGCGCGCCGGTCACCGACCCAGCTCCCGATCACCTCGGCCGTGCGACGCGCCGTGCTCCTCGCGCGCACGGTGAGGCGTGCCCCGGGCTCGGCCATCAACGCACGCCGCGCATGAGCCGCGTGATCGGCCGCGAGAGCACGAGCAGCAAGACGCCCACACCGATCGTCACCGCGCCGAGGATCCCGAAGTACGCCGCCTCGTTCTCCTCGCTGTAGAACGCCGCGAGGAAGCCCGAGAGCGCCGTGCCGAGCGCGACCGAGAGGTAGAACAGGGCGATCATGAGCACCGGGAAGGCCTTCGGTGCGAGCTTCGTCGTGAGCGACAGGCCCACGGGAGAGAGCATGAGCTCGCCCGCGGTCGCGACGAGCATCACGAGCGCGACCCACAGGACCGGCACACCCTCGACCCCGACCATCGGCAGGAACACGAGGAACGCCGCGCCCATGAGTGCCGTCCCGAGCCCGAACTTCACGGGGGCGGCCGGCTGACGGTCACCGAGTCGCTGCCAGAGCGCCGCGAAGACGGGCGCGAGGAGGATGATGAACACGGGGTTGAAGGACTGCACCCACGGGATCGGCACCTCCCACGTGCCCAGCAAGGGCACCCCCTCGACGACACGGTCCAAGCGCGTGTCGGAGTAGATCGTGATGACCGTGAACTGCTGCTGGAACAGCGCCCAGAACGCGGTCGAGGCGACGAACATCGGGATGAAGGACCACACGCGCGAGCGCTCGTCGCCGTCGAGGTGACGGCTCGTGAGGAGCACCACGAACAGCACGACCGCGGCCACGACGATCGCGCCCACGACGACGCTCGAGAGGTTCTCGGCCGTCAGCAGGCCCGTGAGCACCGCGACGACCACGACGACGACGGCCAGACCAGCAAGGCCGAGGTAGCGCGGGTAGTGCTCGCGCGGGAGCGGGTCGGGGACGCGGTGGACGTGCTCGGGGAGCGAGCGCCGCGCCCACAGGTACTGCGCGAGCCCGATCGCCATGCCGACGGCCGCGAGCCCGAAACCGAGGTGGAAGCCGAAGCGCTGGAACACCAGGCCGGTCAGGAGCGGGCCGAGCAGGCCACCGATGTTGATCCCCATGTAGAAGATCGAGAAGCCCGCGTCGCGGCGCGTGTCCCCCCTCGCGTAGAGCGCACCGACGAGGTTCGTGATCGTCGCCTTGAGGCCGCCCGAGCCCACCGCGATGAGGATCAGGCCCGTCGCGAGCCCCCACGCCCCGGGCAGGAGCGCGAGCGAGGTGTGGCCCGCCATGATGAGCACGCCCGAGCCGAGCATTGTGCGCTCGGGCCCGAGCAGGCGGTCGGCGACCCAGCCGCCGAGCACCGAGAACAGGTACACCGAGCCGCCGTACGCCCCGACGATGCCCGCAGCGACCGCGCGGTCGATCGCAAGACCACCCTCGGCGACCTCGAAGTACATGTACAGCAGGACGATGCCCTGCATGCCGTAGAACGAGAACCTCTCCCACAGCTCGACGCTGAAGAGGTTCGCCAGCCCGCGCGGCTGGCCGAAGAAAGTCTTGCTCGCGTCCTCGGGCGCGCGCGGCGCCGTCGGCGAGCTCGGGGCGCTCGTCATCCCCCCATGCTCGCGCCGGGTCCGCGAGCCCACCACTCGGGGCGCGTCACGCCGTGGCGCCGGGGACCTCGAGCGTGAGGCTCACCACGTCACCGAGCTCGACACCCTCGGCGCGGCGCACCGCGGTCTTGAGCGGGACCGCGTACGAGCCGTCCTTGGGGAACAACGAGGTGTCCCACCGGGTCGAGCCGAGCTGCGCGTGCACCGCGATGCAGCCCCAGCCGTAGGACACCAGCCCCGCGACCTCGTGCAGGCGCGCGGTCCCGGGCTCGTCGACCCACACGTAGTGGAACGGTGCGGGCCCGCGCCAGTACCAGACCTCGCCCGAGAACTGCAGCCGCACCGGACCAGCATCGCGGCCGGTCCGGTGCGACCACAAGGGTCAGTAGCGGTAGACCGTCTCGGCGGTGTGCACGCCGCGCGGGCCGTAGGGCGCCTTCTCGAGCCACGTCGAGGCCTCGACGTCCTGCGGGGCACGCTCGGCCGCCTCACGGATCCGCGCGGCGGTCTCGGGGTCGGGCCGCAGGTGCGCGAGGGCCTCCCCCGCGGCGTCGCGGTTGAACAACGCCGCCGAGCGTCGGGCGAGCGCGAAGGCCTCGACGGGCACCTTGGCCGCACCACGGTTCGTCGCGCGGCTCGCCGCGGCGACCGCGATCGCGGCGGCCTCGGCGTCCGGGACGCCCGAGTTGAGACCGCGCGCCCCGAACGGGGCGAACAGGTGCGCCGCCTCGCCGACGAGCAGCACCCGGCGTGCGGGGTCCGCAAAGTCGTGCGCGACGAGCTGGAGGAACTGGTAGGTCGAGACCCACGAGGTGCGCTCGGCGTAGCCGGGCGGGAGGACCGCGTCGAGCCACGCGCGCACGCCCTCGGGCGAGGCGAGCTCGTCGGGGTCGTCCCCCTCGACGAGCTGCAGGTCGACCCGGTAGCCGCCCGCGAAGGGCACGACGAGCACGTTGCGTCCCTCGACCGCCGGGTGGGCGTAGTGGAAGTGCCGCTCCTGCGGGAGGGCAGGGGTCTCGAGCTCGTCGACGTCGACGACGATGTACCACCCGTCGTCCTTGCTGCCCTCCATCTGCGCGCCGATCTGCTTGCGCACGACCGAGCGCGAGCCGTCGGCGCCGATCACGAAGTCTGCGTGCCACTCGCGGCCCGCCGCGGTCGTGATCGTCACGCCGTCCTCGTCCGCGTGCACGTCGCGGACCTCCTGCTCCCACGCGAAGTCGACGCCGCTCGCGACCGCCCGTGCGAACAGGTAGGCCTCGATCTGCACCTGCGGGAGGCTCGTGAAGTGCGGGTAGCTGCCCGCGGGCGGGTCGGGATAGGTCTTGGCGTAGACCTCCTTGCCCCCGAAGAAGGTCCGCTGGGTGTTCCAGTAGACGCCGTGCTCGTAGAGCTCTGCCCCGAGCCCCGGGCTGATTCGGTCGAGGATCTGCAAGGTCTGGGAGTGCGTGAAGATCGCGCGGCTCCCGGGACGCTGACGGCCCTCACGGCCCGCCTCGAGGACCACCACAGGCAGCCCGTAGGCACGCAGGGCGAGCGCGGCCGTGAGACCCACGGGACCCGCGCCGACGACGATCACCGGCTTGCTGGACATCAGTGCTCCTTCCTGGCGGCCACGACGAGGGCGTCGAGGGCGAGCGGGCCGCGATCGGTCATACGGACAGGGTTGAGGTCGACCTCGGTGACGTCGTCGTGCTCGACGAGGAGCCGACCGACCGCGCGCAGCACCTCGACGAGCGCGGGGCGGTCCACGGCAGGGGCCCCACGAAAGCCCTCGAGGACACGCTGCGGGAGGGCGTCGACCATCTCGGCGGCACGCTCGCGGGAGAGCGGTGCGAGGCGCAGGACGGGGTCCGAGCCGAGCTCTGCGGCGACCCCGCCCATCGCGAGCATCACGACGGGACCGAACACCGCGTCCCTCGTCCCGCCCACGATGAGCTCGGTGCCCTCGCCCGCCATCTCCTCGAGCAGGTAACGCCGGGGGGCGGCAGGCTCGATCGCGTCGATCGCGTCGAGCGCGCGCTCGAGGCCTGCGAGGTCGCGCACACCCACGTGCACCCCGCCGACCTCGGACTTGTGCAGCACGGCCGCGTCAAGGACCTTGACCACGACGGGTCCGGCGAGCTCGGCGAGCGCTGCCCGTGCCTCGTCGCGGGCGTGCGCGACGCGGCGACGCGGGGTCGCGATGCCGTAGGACTCGAGCAGCTCCTTGCCCTCGTGCTCGTCGAGCGTGCGGCCGATCGACCGGCTCGCCCGGCCCGGCTCCTCGTCGGGCACGAGGCGCCCCGCGGCGTCCGCGACGACGGCCGCGAGGCCCGTCGCGAGATCGCCCGGGCTCGTGAACATCGGGACGCCCACCTCGGCGAGCTCCGCGCGACGTGCGGCGAGCGTCGCGGTGGGACCCCCGCTCGCGAAGAGCGCCCGGCCGCGCAGCGGACCGACCGCCTCGAGGGGGTCGAGCGCACCGGGCTCGTCGAGCGCGTACACCCCGACGACGTCGACCGCGGGGTCCTGCGCGAGCGTCTCGACGACCTCGGGGAACGTCGGGCCCGGCCGGCCCGTGTCGACGGGGTTCGCCTGGAACGTCAACGGCGGGAGCAGCTCGGCGAGCCGCTCCCGGGTGCGCGCGGTCACCTCAGGCAGCTCGACGCCTCGCGTCGCGAGCGTGTCCGAGATCACGAGCCCCGGACCCGCCTGGCCCGTCACGAGGCCGACCCCCGCACGGCCCGCGGGCAGCCGCACGGCCCGCAGCGCGGTGAGCGCCGCGACAAGCTCTTCGAGCGAGTCGACGAGCACTGCGCCGGCCTGGCGCAGCGCGGCACGGGTCACCGCGTAGGAGCCGGTCATCGCGCCGGTGTGCGAGCGGGCGAACTCCGAGACGTCCGAGCGGCCCACCTTGAACGCGACGACGGGCTTGCGTGCGGTCGCGCGGCGCAGTGCCGCGACGAGACCCGGGCCGTCCGCGACACCTTCGAGGTGCAGGCCGATCGCCGTCGTGCCGTCGTCGTCCGCGAGGTAGTCGAGGACCTCGGGGACGTCGACGTCGATCGCGTTGCCGAGCCCGACGCCGAGCCGCAGCCCGACCCCGGCGCGGTCGAGCAGGAAGGAGATCGCGAGGTTGACCCCGCCCGACTGCGCGACGACGCTCACCGAGCCGGCCGACAGCTCGCGCACCGCGGGCATGAAGTTCGCCGTCGTCCCTTCGCTCGGGTTCATGAAGCCCGAGGTGTTGGGGCCGAGCAGCCGGACACCGCCCTGCCGCGCGGCGCGCGCGACCCGGTCCTGGAGGGCCGCGCCCTCGGGCCCCGACTCGGCGAAACCGCCCGCGCACACGACCGCGGCGCGGACCCCCGCGGCGGCCGCGTCCTCGAGCGCACCGGGCACGACGTGCGGCGGGACGACGAGCACCGCGAGGTCGACGCCCTCGGTCTCGCGCAGCGAGGCCACCGCGGGACGGCCCAGGATCTCCCCGGCCCGGGGGTTGACCGGGTGCAAGGTCCCTGGGAAGGCGTCGAGGGCCTGCATCATCGCGAAGCCCGCCTTGTCGGGGTGCGCCGAGGCGCCCACGACCGCGACGCTGCGTGGCCGGAACATCGCCTCGAGCCCGTCTCGCGCCGCGCGCGCGGGCGCCGTGCTCGGGTCGAGCGCCGTCATCGCGGCCCCGGACGCGAGTCGTAGTCGATCGCACCCTCGTCGCTCACGCCGACCTCGAGCCGGCCGAGCCGGGAGATCTCGACGACGATGCGCTGCCCCGGCTTGATCGGGCCGACCCCGGCAGGGGTCCCGGTCGCGATCACGTCGCCCGGGAAGAGCGTCATGACGTGGCTCGTGTACGCGACGAGCTCGGCGACGTCGTAGACGAGCTCGCGGGTCGAGGTCTCCTGGCGCAGCTCGCCGCCGACCCAGCAGCGCAGCTCGAGCTCGCCCGGGTCGCCGACCTCGTCGGCCGTCGTGACCCACGGCCCGAAGGGCGTGAAGGTGTCGAAGGACTTGCGCGTCGAGCGGTCCTCCCCCGAACGCACGGTGATGTCGAGCAGCGGTGCGTAGCCGAACACGTGGTCGAGCGCCTCGGCGACCGGAACGCGGCTCGCGGTGCGCCCGATCACGACAGCGAGCTCACCCTCCTGGTCGGTGCGCACGTCGCGGTAGGGCAGCCGGACGTCGGCCCCCGGCCCGATCACGGACGAGCTCGCCTTGAGGAAGACGCCGTAGTCGGCGATCGTGCGCTGCTCGCCCATCTCGGCCTTGTGGTCGAGGTAGTTCACAGGTGCCCCGACGATCTTGCCCGGGCGCGCGATCGGTGCGTCGAGGTCGAGCGCGGCGAGCGGGCGCGACGGGAGCGTGTCGAGGTCGAGCGCCGAGATCGCGCCGAGGTCACCGCCGCGCTCGAGGAAGGTCAGGAGCGGGCCGCCGGGGCCCGTCGGCAGGTCGAGTGCGTCGGTGACGTCGACCGCGACGTCGTCGACGACGACGTGCAGCCGGGAGTCCCGGGTGCTGGCTAACCTCATTGTCAGTGGCTCCCAAGTTGCCGTGAAGAACGTGACATGACTATCGGCGAGCGGCGTATAGTGTGTCAAGTATCCACCGCTCGCGAGGCGTGAGCGGTGTAAGGAGGTCGCGATGGTGCGGACCGGCAGAGGACCCGAGGCGCGCACGAGGCAAGGCTCTCCCCCGAGCCTTCTCCTGACGCTCCTGGGCGACTACTGGTGGGGTCAGGAGGACCCCCTGCCCTCCGCGGCGCTCGTCGACCTGCTCGCCGACTTCGGCGTGAGCGACGTCGCGGCACGGGCCGCGCTGAGCCGCATGGTCAAGCGTGGGCTGCTCACCTCGACCCGTGCGGGCCGGAACACGTTCTACGCGATGACCCCCCGTGCGCAGACCGTCATGCAGCGCGGTGCCGAGCGGATCGTCGCCTTCGGGATCGACGACGACGACTGGGACGGCCGGTGGAGCATCGTCGCCTTCTCGGTCCCCGAGGCGAACCGCGCCGCGCGCGAGGCCCTGCGCACGCGCCTGCGCTGGCTCGGCTTCGCCCCGCTCTACGACGCCCTGTGGATCTCGCCGCACCCACGCCACGAGCGCGCGCTCGCCGAGCTCGCCGAGCTCGGCGTCACGACGACCACGGC
>Ga0123332_1004976_pt1 | contig 11422 bp, 8 predicted proteins | sample BioC12SIPDNA_4_FD_89958 | JGI IMG/M metagenome (GOLD analysis project Ga0123332, IMG submission 89958) | Anaerobic biogas reactor microbial communites from Washington, USA - Biogas_R2_A C12 SIP DNA | ecosystem: Engineered > Bioreactor > Anaerobic > Unclassified | place: Washington, USA...
CCAGACCCTGCGCGAGTACGCCACCCAGGCGTTCCACGTCGGGATCATCTTCGTGCTCGGCCCGATCCTGGCGTTCTACCTGCTGGTGGACCTGCCCGACGTCCGCAAGCGGATCGAGGAGCTGATCCCCGACCGGTCCCGCGATGAGGTCACGTTCATGGCGCACCGCCTGAACGCGGCGATCGGCGGCTTCTTCCGGGGCCAGCTCGCGGTGGCGTTCATCGTCGGCGTGATGGCGTCGGTCGGGCTGTGGGCGATCGGGCTACCGCTGTGGCTGGTCGTCGGGATGATCGCCGGGGCGTTCAACATGATCCCCCTGATCGGCCCGTGGGTCGGAGCGGTGCCCGGCATCGTCGTGGCCCTGGCTACCCGCGACGTCAAGACCGCGGTGCTGGTGGCGGTGGTGATGACCGTGGTTCAGCAGATCGACAACCACTTCATCACCCCGACCGTCATGCGGCGGGCGGTCCAGCTCCACCCGGCCGCGGTGATGATGGCGCTGCTGGCCTGGGGCACGATCGGCGGCTTCTTCGGGCTGTTGCTCGCCGTCCCCCTGACCGCCACGGTCAAGATCATCGGCGGCCACCTCTGGCGCAAGTGGGTCGTCGGCGTGTCGGTCCCCGGCCTCGACGAACCGTTCCCGCCCGACGCCATCCCCGAGACGGCGCGGGTCGAGGTGTCCCACGAGGACGTCGCCAACGTCGACTTCGACCGCACCGCCGAGCTGGAACGGCCCCGCCGCCTGCGCCGCCGCTCGTCCAGTCCCCGCTGAGGGCGGGAGCGCCCCCGGACCGTCCGCGTCGGCCCGCCGGGTCCGGCGTCGGCACCGCTACCATGCCGCACGGCGCCGCGACGCAGTCGTCGGCGACCGACCGACGTCCGCCCGACCTAGGAGCCCGATGAGCGTCACCGTCCGTGTCCCGACCACCCTGCGCACCCTCACGGGTGGCTCCGCCGAGGTGGCGGTCGACGGCAGCACCGTGGCCGAGGTCCTCGACGGGCTCGAGGGCGCCCACCCCGGGTTCAAGGACCGGCTCCTCGACGACGGCGGTCAGCTCCGCCGCTTCGTCAACGTCTTCGTCGCCGACGACGACGTGCGCTTCCTCCAGGGACTCGACACCCCGGTGCCCGACGGCGAGACCGTCGCGATCATCCCGGCCGTCGCCGGCGGTTAGCAGTCGCGGCCCGCGGTTGCTAACGGCGCCCGGAGGTGGTTTGCTGTTGGCACTCATCGCTTGAGAGTGCCAATCGACCACCACCGAAAGAGGAGACCAGGGGATGGCGAAGATCATCACCTTCGACGAGGAAGCTCGTCGTTCGCTCGAAGCCGGCATGAACAAGCTGGCCGATGCCGTCAGCGTCACCCTCGGCCCCAAGGGCCGCAACGTCGTGCTCGAGAAGAAGTGGGGCGCCCCCACGATCACCAAGGACGGCGTCAGCGTCGCCAAGGAGATCGACCTCGAGGACCCCTTCGAGAAGATCGGCGCCGAGCTGGTCAAGGAGGTCGCCAAGAAGACCGACGACGTCGCGGGTGACGGCACCACCACCGCCACCGTGCTGGCCCGGGCGCTCGTGCGCGAGGGGCTCCGCAACGTCGCCGCCGGCGCCAACCCGATGAGCCTCAAGCGGGGCATCGAGGCCGCCGTCGAGGCCGCCGTCGCCGCCCTGGGCACCGTGTCGCGCGAGGTCGACTCCAAGGACGAGATCGCGTCCGTCGCGTCGATCTCGGCCAACAACGACTCCGAGATCGGCGGCTTCATCGCCGAGGCGATCGACAAGGTCGGCAAGGACGGCGTGATCACCGTCGAGGAGTCGAACACGTTCGGCCTCGAGATCGACCTCGTCGAGGGCATGCGCTTCGACAAGGGCTACATCTCGCCCTACTTCGTCACCGACACCGAGCGCATGGAGGCCGTCCTCGACGACGCGGCGATCCTCTTCGTCAGCTCGAAGATCACCGCCGTCCGCGACCTCGTGCCGGTGCTCGAGAAGGTCATGCAGGGCGGCCGTCCGCTCGTCATCGTCGCCGAGGACATCGAGGGCGAGGCGCTCGCCACGCTCGTCGTCAACAAGATCCGCGGCACGTTCAAGTCGGTCGCCGTCAAGGCCCCCGGCTTCGGCGAGCGGCGCAAGGCGATGCTGGCCGACATGGCGATCCTCACCGGTGGCCAGGTCATCTCCGAGGAGGTCGGCCTCAAGCTCGAGAACGCCACGCTCGACCTGCTCGGCTCGGCCAAGAAGGTCATCGTCACCAAGGACGAGACCACCATCGTCGAGGGCGGTGGCGACGAGGCCGACATCAAGGGCCGCATCGCCCAGATCAAGGCCGAGATCGAGAACACCGACTCCGACTACGACCGCGAGAAGCTCCAGGAGCGCCTGGCCAAGCTGTCCGGTGGCGTCGCCGTCCTCAAGGTCGGCGCCGCGACCGAGGTCGAGCTCAAGGAGAAGAAGCACCGCATCGAGGACGCCGTCTCCACCGCCAAGGCCGCGGTCGAGGAGGGCGTCGTGCCCGGCGGTGGCGTCGCCCTGCTGCGCACCCAGGAGGCCATCCTCGACGTGGCCGCCAAGCTCGACGGGGACGAGGCGACCGGGGCGCGCATCGTCGCCCGCTCGGTCGAGGAGCCGTTGAAGCAGATCGCGGTGAACGCCGGCCTCGAGGGCGGCGTCGTGGTCGACAAGGTGAAGGGCCTCGAGGGCGGGCACGGCTACAACGCCGCGACCGACGAGTACGAGGACCTGTCCAGCAAGGTGCCCGACGCCGCCAAGGTGACCCGGTCCGCCTTGCAGAACGCGTCGTCGATCGCGGCCCTGTTCCTCACCACCGAGGCGGTCATCGTCGACAAGCCCGAGGAGGCGGCCGCCGGCGGCGGCATGCCCGACATGGGCGACTTCTGATCCGGGACCTCACCCGGGCCTGAACGACCCTCGTTCGAACCGGCGCGTGGTTCCCGCCATCGGCGGCGGGAACCACGCGCCGGTTCGCGTCGCGTTCCGAAGTGGCGCGGGTCCGCCGCCGTCGGCGGCGGGGTTCACGCGCCGGTTCGGGGCGGGGGCGCGGCGCTGGCCTGGACGGCGCCGAGGATGACCTCCTCGTCGCAGACGACGTCGCGGGACTGCGACTGCGACGGCGACGGGGGAGGGGGCGCGGTGATCGCGTCGGGGTCGTCGCCGCCGTGGATGAAGTGGCGGCCGAAGCAGCGCATCACGTGGGCGACGCCCTTGGGGCTGACCTCGCGACGATCGGGCTCGAAGTAGTCGCGGTCGGCGGTGGCGCTGGCGATGATCTCGTAGGACGGGAAGTAGTCGACGCCGTCGAGCCGGGCGGCCTCGTCGGCGGCGACGCGCAGCACCGACTTGCTGGCGACGGTCGACACCAGGACGTGCCGCGGCTCGTAGGTGGCGATCAGCGGCACCGGCGAGACGGTGAGCAGCACCCGCACGTCGGGGTTGACCGACCGGACGAGGTCGACCAGCTCGACGAGCCCGGCCCGCACCTCGTCGACGCCGAAGTTGACGAACTCGTAGCCGGTGGGATCGACCGGGTCGCCGGCCGCCCCGGGCGCGGCGGCGAGCACGGTGCCGTCGGCGGTCGACCGCCACGCCTCGGTGAGTCCGAGCGTGAACACGAACACCGAGCACTCCTCGAACACCCGTCGGGTGGCGGCCAGGTGGACCTCGCGCGACGCCGCGAGCGCGCCCGCGTCGGCGAAGCCGTCGGGCTCGACGAGGGGCCGGAACGGGTCGACGAGCGCCCCGTCGTCGCGCCGCCACGGCCCCTCGGCGGGCACCAGGTCGCCGTAGGCCCGGCGGAAGAGCTGCACCGCCTGGGCTACGGTGTAGACGTTGCCGTAGCGGGCCGAGAACAGGCCGTACTGGCGGACCTCGGCGTCGGCGGGGCTCATGCCGTCGGGTGGGGCCTCGGCGACGAAGTAGTCGAGACCCGACCGCTGGAGGTGACGGGCCAGGTGCTGCGCGAAGCAGCTCCCCATGGTGGCCACCGGGTCGTCGGTCCCGATCGTGTACGGCGCCGCCACGACGGGGTCGACGCCCGCCGGGGGCACCCACGTGACGGCGCGGTTCCAGAAGTGGTGGTCGGGCAGGCCACGGTACGGGTGGCTCACGCGGAGGCTCCCGCCGGGCGGCGACCCCGCAGGGCGGCGACGAGGCGCGGGTCGTCGAGCTCGGGCGCATCGAGCGAGTCGGGGTCGACGATCCGGTAGGTCTCCAGCGATCGGCGCACGAACTCCTCCAGCCCGAGCAGCTGCCCGGACCCGGTGCGCCACACGAACCCTCCGTCGAGGCCGAGCGGGGCGGCGACGACCGGGTAGACGGGCCAGACCTCCGACGTGGCCAGCAGGCCGTCGGGCACGACCTGCTCCCACGGGAACGCGACCCGCTCGGGATCGGCGCCGAGGCGCCCGGCGGCGAGGCGGGCGAGGTGGATCAGGGCGTCGACCCGGGGATGGTTGTCGGTGAGCATGAACGCCGTACCGCGGGCGAGCGGCAGGTAGACCTCGGCCCAGTCGAGGTCGCTCAGGTCGACCCGCCGCTTCAGCTCGACCAGGTGCGTGGTCCAGGAGCGGTCGTGACCGAGGGCGCGGCCGGTCGCGTCGTCGAACCGGGCGAGGATCTCGTCCTCGGACAGGCCCAGCCGCCAACCGGCGAGGACGATGGTGGAGTTGTACGGCCCCGCCGCCCCGGTCTGGAGGATGCCACCGTCGCGGAACTGCACGTGGACGATGTCGGGGTGGAACCCGAAGAAGCGCACGTCGGGCAGGTACAGCGGCGACGGGGCACTGGGCGCGGCGTCGCCGACGGTTCGCTGGACCGTCGGCGACACGTTGGTGACCCACACGTCGGCCCCGGCGACCGCGTCGCGGTGGCGGGCCTCCGACCCGGGATCGCCCGGGATGTGGGGCACCGGCTCGACCTCGTCGTCGGGGAGCATCCCGGCGAGGGCGGCGCTGATGCCCCCGATCTGGCAGTTGCCCGAAACGATGATCCGGCGGGCCACGGCCACCTCTTCGCTCGACGACGACGCCGAGCGACCCTACCGCCGCCCCGGGCGGCCGCGGTGCCCGCCCGCGGGATCGGTCAGACGGCGCCGCCGCCCGCGGTGACGATGTCGGTGCGGATGCGCTCGATGTTGGTGCGCAGGACGCCGAGCTGCTCGACCGCCTCGTTGAGCTGGGTGCGGGTGTTGGGCCACGAGCCCCGGAAGGTGGCGGCGTGGACGCCGTCCCACACGGCGGGGTCCTCGAGGAGGTTGCCCTGGGCGATCAGGTTGCTGATCTGCTCGGCCAGCTCGCCGTTGATGATCGTGCCCATGGTGGCCGACGCGGTGGCGGCGGTGTGGGTGGTCAGGGTGGGAAGCTCGCTCATCTCGGGGTCTCTCCATGTCTCCGGTTCATCTCCGGCGGTCGCCGGAGCCGGGACCTGCGTACCCTTCATGCATATCGATAAACCTCGATCACCGACGAGTCACCCGGGCCCTGCTCAGGGCAGGTCGTCGAGCTGGGCGACCTGGAGGAGGTCGGTCTCCCCGCCGATGGACACATAGCCCCGGCCGGGGCCGATGGCGGTGGTCGAGCGGCGGGGCAGGCGCAGCGACAGCAGGTCGCCGTCGAGGTCGACGTCGGGACGCAGGAGCACTCCCGCCCGGGACTGGCGCACCGCCCGGCTCCAGTGGGTGTAGAGGCCCCGCAGGACGTCGCCCCGCCCGGCCACGACCGCGACCACGTCGGGACGGGCCAGCACGGCGGGCATCGCCTGGCCGTCGGGGTCGACGGTCTCCGCGTCGTCGACCAGCACGAGGGTCGTGCGCCCGGCGGCGTCGAGCGCCGGGACGAGGCGCTCGACGATCGCGTCGGGCGGCACCGCCCCCGGGAGGTCCCGCAGCGGTGACCGGCGGCCGGCGACGGCGAGGACCGGCCAGCCGGCGCGGAGGGCGACCTCGTAGGCCACGCGGAGGGCGGTGGATCGGCCCGATCGCGGTGGGCCACCGATGAACCCGTGCTCGCCCTCGTACAGCACCAGCCCCGCCGGGGCGAGCGTGCGCTCGGCGATGCCGAGCGGAAGGCGGCGCGGCGAGGCGTCGAGATCGGCCGCGTCGACGAGGTCGGCGACCGCGACCTTGGCGGGCAGCGACGCGATGGCGGCCGGCCGTCGCGTCGCGGGGGCGTGGACGGCGGCGATCCGGGCCAGTTCGGCGTCGAACCCGTCGGCGGGCCGGGCGACCTGGAGCTCGAGGTGCCGCTCGGCGTCGACGGCCCGGCCCGGGACGAACTCCGGCAGGTCGGCGAGGCGCAGCCCGGCCTGGCCGTACTCGAGGCCGTCGCCCAGCCGGAAGAGGAGCTGCCGGCGCACCAGGCCCCGGAGCGCGTTGGGCAGGGCGGTCAGCCGGTCGCCCGCGACGACGGTGTGGATGCCCAGCTCGGGACCCTCGGTGAACGCCTTGCCGAAGCCGTCCATCACCGGGCTGAGGACCTCGTCCCACTCGGCGCGGAACGCCCCCATGCCGTCGACGAGCAGGAGGATCCGCGGTTCGGTCGTGGCGGGCGATCGCAGTGCCCGGCGGCGTTCGACCTCGCTGCGCAGCCAGGCGGTGAGCCGCGCCTGGCGCTCGCGGTCGGGCGCGGCCACGACCGCGCCGGTGTGGGGGAGGGCGGTCAGCGCCGAAAGGCCGCCGGTGCCGAAGTCGAGGGCGTAGACGTGGAGGTCGTCGGGGCTCGTCGCGCGCGCCGCCGCGGCGGCGACCGCGAGGAGCGTGGTGGTGGTACCGCTACCTGGGAGGCCGGCGAGCTGGAGGTTCCCGTCGGCGGGACTCCACCCGACCGGGACGCGGGTCTGGTCGTCGGGCGCGTCGGCGAGGGCGAAGACCACCTCGGATCCGGGGGCTCCGAAGGGGAGCGGCGCCGGGTCTCGGACCTCGTCGAGGCCGAGGTCCGGCGGGAGCGGATCGGGCCAGGGCCGCCGCGGCGCGGGCCGCCCCGACGCCGCGTGGGCGGCGGCGCACGCGTCGACGAACAGGGCGAGGTCCGACGGACCGTCGGTGCGCTCGACGCCGCCGGCGCCGGTTCGGCCGCCGCCGAGGGTGAAGCGGCACACCTCGACCGGGCCGTGGCCGCCGCGGGTCACGCCGGTCGACAGGGCGGTCTGAACCGGCACCACCTCGCCGGGTCCGAGCCGAGCCAGCGCCCGTCCGGGCTGGTCGCGGCCGATGCGGGCGGCGTCGGCGACGTCGATCACGTCCTTGGAGTCGCCCGCGTCCTGCACCCGGAGGGCGATGCGCAGGTTCGTGTTCGCCTTGATGTTCTCGCTGACCGCGCCGCTCGGCCGTTGGGTGGCGAGCACCATGTGCACGCCGAGGCTGCGGCCGCGCTGGGCCACGCCGACCAGCGAGTCGACGAACTCGGGCAGCTCGGACCGCAGGGTGGCGAACTCGTCGATGACGACGACGAGGCGCGGCAGCGTCGGCCGCTCCTCGTCGTCGGGGAGCCGCCGGTAGGCGGGGAGGTCCGGCGCACCGGCGTCGCGCAGCACGCGCTCGCGGTACCGCAGCTCGGCCTCGAGGCACCGCAGCGCCCGCTCGGCGAGGTGCGCGTCGAGGTCGGTGACCAGACCGACGGTGTGGGGGAGGGCCGCGCAGCGGTCGAAGGCGCTGCCGCCCTTGAAGTCGACCAGCACGAAGGTGCAGTGGTCCGGCGAGCTGCCCGCGGCCAGCCCCGCCACGAGCGACCGCAGCAGCTCGGACTTGCCGGCCCCGGTCGTCCCCGCGACCAGGCCGTGGGGACCGTCGCGGACGAGGTCGACCTGGAGCACGCCGTCCTCGGTCACGCCGATCGGGCCGACCAGGTCCGGGTCGCGCCCGCCCGCCGCCCAGCGTTCGGCGATCGCCTCCGGCGCGGGCGGGTCGAGGCCGAGCAGCGGAAGGAGGGCGACGATCGGTGGAAGCCCGGCGCCGGCGACGTCGAGCTCGGGGTCGTCGAAGCGGGCGAGGCCTCGTGCCGCCCGCCGCGCCGTCGCGATCGACACGCCGCCGGCGAGGACGTCCGCGACCCGCTCGCCGGTGCGGACGTGGTGGACCTCGGCGGTGCCGTCGACGTCGCGGATCTCGACGACGGTCGTGCACGCGGCGGGGAGCTGGTCCTCGGTGGCGGCGACGACGATGCCGGCGATCGGCCCGCCGGCCCCGCGCAGCAGCGGGCGGACCGGAGCCCGGCGCCCCTCGGTGAGCGTCTCGTCGTCGACCACGACCAGCGTCGCCGGTCCGACCGTCGGGCCGCCGCCCAGGGAGCGGTCGCCGCGCGCCTCGTGGGCCTCCACCATCGCCCGGCAGACCGCCTCGGCCGCGTCGGGATCGGTCGTGATCAGGCGTCGGCCCGACCCGCCGGGGTCGACGGCGTGCGGCAGCCACTTCGCCCACTCCCAGTCGTCGGCCCGGTCGGGGGCGGTGAGCACGAGGGTCGGCAGGTCGGCGGGACCGTGCAGGACGGTGGCCTGCACCACGAGCGACCGGGTGACGGCGAGGGCGGCGGCGCGGGGTCCGACGACGCCGACGACGCCGCCCTCGGCCAGGTCGACCGCGACCGGCGCCCCGTCGAGCCGGGCGGCGCGTTCGAGCACCTCCCGCACCTCGTCGGTCGGGGTCCGCGATCCGGCGCTCGCGACCGGGGGCGTCCAGCGCTCGGGACCGATGCCGACCCGGAGGCACAGCCAGTCCTGGTGGCCGGGCCGTCGCTCCCAGAGGCGGGTGCTCGGTTCCTCGATGCGACGGAGCAACTCCGCCGGGTCGGGTCGCTCGTCGGCGAGGCGGCGTCGGGCCGCGTCGGCCGCGTCGGCCAGTCCCGCCCGCAGCTCGTCGATCTCCCGCTCGAAGCGGGCCCGGTCCCGCCGTCGGTTCCTGCGGCCCCGCCGCCGACCGTCGATCGCGTGGCCGATCGCCATCAGCGGCGTCAGCACCAGGAACAGCGCGAAGCGGATCTCACCGGTGATGGCGACCATCGCCCCGCCCATGACGAGCGGGGCGAGGATGGTGGTCAACCCGAACGCCGAGCGGCCCTCGCTCTCGGCGCGCGGCGGCTCGGGGAGGGGCAGGTCGGGGGCGGGCTCGGCCGGGGCGGGGCGCGGTGGTCGGTTGAACGGCACGGTCGCTCCGCCGCGCCCGGGGCCGCCCCGGGCGGCGGGCCGGTCGTCGGCCACGACCCGCGCCGCGAGCTGGACGGCGCCGAGCCGGGCGACCGCGCCGTGGTCGAGCAGCCGGGGCTCGGTCGCCGCCGCGCCGCCGACCCAGGTGCCGTTGAGCGACCCGGCGTCGACGACCGTGACGACACCGTCGTCGTCGACGGTGACCTCGGCGTGGCGGGCCGAGACGGTGTCGTGGTCGAGGCGGATCGCGCCCTCGCGCCCGACCGGATGGCGCCCGGGCGTGAGCGGGGTGCGGGCGCCGGCGTCGAGCCCGCCGACGACCGCCAGCTCGAGCCGGTCCGGCCGCGGCCCGTCCGTCCCGGCCGGTGCCGCCGAGCCCCGCGGCACCAACCTCACCGTCGCGCCCGACCGGATCCCCGAGCGGTCGAGCCGCCGGTCGGCGGCGACGACCTCCCCCTCGGCCTCCAGGTCGGCGGCCCCGTCGTCGCGGCCGGTCAGGGCGGCGACCAGGTCGGCGACGGTCGCGTCGGGGTCGTGGACGAGCACGTCGAGCTCGTGCTCGCGGCCACGGTCGGACAGGACGATCTGCATCGCCGGGCCCTTGTACCCCGGCTCCCGGTGCTTTGACCCGCTCCGTCCGCCGTTAGGTTGGCCGCGATGGTCGATCCGGTCGTTCCCGCTGTCGGTCAAGGCGCCCTGCACCTGTTCTGGCGGGTGCCGGGCGAGGGGGTGGTCGACCGGGCCGCGGTGGCCACCGCCGTCGCCTCTGCGCGCGACGACGGCGCCCAGGTCGTGTCGGTCGCCCTCCTCGGCCACAAGGGCGACCTGGCCACGATGGCGCTCGCGCCCGACCTGTGGCGGCTGCGTCGCCTCCAGAGCGAGCTGGCCGCCGCCGGGCTCGACCTCGTCGACTCCTACGTGTCGCTCACCGAGCTGTCGGAGTACGCGCAGGGCGTGCCCGACGAGCTGCGCCAGGCCCGCCTGTGGCCCCAGCTCCCCCCGGAGGGCAAGCCGGCCTGGTGCTTCTACCCGATGTCCAAGCGGCGCTGGGTGGGGGCCAACTGGTTCGCGCTGCCCTACGACGAGCGCAAGGAGCTGATGTACGAGCACGGCGGATCGGGCCGGAAGTTCGCCGGCCGGGTGCTCCAGGTCGTCACCGGCAGCACCGGCGTCGACGACCACGAGTGGGGCGTCACCCTCTTCGCCGAGCGACCCGACGACCTCAAGGAGGTCGTGTACACGCTGCGCTACGACCGGGCCTCCGCCCTCTACGGCGAGTTCGGCACCTTCTACACCGGCATGGTCGCCGAGGTCGACGACGTGCTCGACCGCCTGCTGCCGGGGTAGCGGTGGGCCCCGACCGGGCGGGCGACGTGGCCGCCGGGCTCGTCGTCCGGCCCGCCATCGACGCGGACTGGCCGGCGATCTGGTCGATCTGGCGCCGCGTGGTCGCGACCGGCGACTCCTACGTGTGGGAGGCCGACACGACCGAGGAGGACGCCCGCCGGTACTGGATGCTGCCCCCACCGGCGGAGGTGGTCGTGGCCGAGCTCGACGGGATCGTCGTGGCGACCGCGGACCTCCGGCCCAACCAGGTCGGGCGGGGCGCCCACGTGGCCAACGCCAGCTTCATGGTCGACCCCGACCGCGCCGGCCGGGGCATCGGGCGGACGTTGGCCGAGGCGGTCATCGCGCGGGCTCGGCGGGCCGGGTACCGGGCGATGCAGTTCAACGCCGTCGTCGCCACCAACGCCGCGGCGGTCGCGCTCTGGGAGTCGCTCGGGTTCACCGTCGTGGGACGCGTGCCCGGTGCGTTCCGCCACGACGACCACGGACTGGTGGACCTACTGGTCATGTACCGGGAGCTCTGAGGTCCGCCGCGGGGTAGGCGGGCCCGACCGGCGTGTGAAGGTCACGTGACGATGCCCGGGTGGTCCGAGCCGAGCGCGGCCGCGGGGGCTAGGGTCCGCCCGTCTTGACCGCGAAACTCACACCTTCGAGGCAAGCACGGAGGGCGGGGGCCCTGCTCCTGCTCCTGTGTGGGCTGCTGGCGCTCGACCTGTTCGGCGCGCCGCCCGGCGGGGCCCAGGACGCGCCCGGGGGCGACGAGCCGGCCCAGGACGCCGACGCGCCCCGGTTCCGCGGCACCCTCGAGGACAAGAAGGGCACGCGCACCCGCTCCGACGACGAGCCGGTCGCCGGGGTGGTGATCATCGCCCGCGACGCGAGCGGCGAGCAGGTGGCCGAGACGACCTCGGCCGAGGACGGGTCC
>Ga0123332_1004977_pt1 | contig 11420 bp, 10 predicted proteins | sample BioC12SIPDNA_4_FD_89958 | JGI IMG/M metagenome (GOLD analysis project Ga0123332, IMG submission 89958) | Anaerobic biogas reactor microbial communites from Washington, USA - Biogas_R2_A C12 SIP DNA | ecosystem: Engineered > Bioreactor > Anaerobic > Unclassified | place: Washington, USA...
AGTTTGTCGCCGTCGGGGGCCCACAGCGCCAGACGGAAACCCAGGTCGCGCAGGCTGACCAGGCGCAGGGGGATGGGGGATCCGGGCATGGTGAAGCGCGCGCGGTTGAGCCAGGGCCGGGCGGCGATGATTTGGCGCATGCCCAGGGGCGGGGCCTGGGGCCGCACCGTGTTGAGCGCCAGTGTGATGGGGTTGCCCGTGGCGGCTTCCTCGGGCGTGAATGGGCGTGAATTCAACACCTTGGTGCCGGTCGCGTTTTCCTCCAGGACAATGCAAACCTGGTAGGTGTTGGTTCCGGCCACGGGATGCAGACGGAAGGGGTAGCGGGCGGGATCCGCAGTGTAGAAGTCCTGCGCAAACCAAGCTCGGACGCGGTCCTGGGAGAGAAGGTGTTCGCTGCTGAAGTTGGTGAAGGCGATATAGACGGTGTAGAGCAGGGGCATGAGCACGAATACGGCAAAGGCGGCCAGCCCGGGCAGGAGATAGCGGGAGGCGTGGGTGCGAGGGGACAGGTAGATCCACGCCGCGCCCAGGCCTGCGGCCGCCAGGGCCGCACCCAGGGCCGGCGCCCTCCCCAGCGCCATCCGCGCCGCCAGAAGAAACAATCCGACCAGCAGGATCGCCCAAAGGATGCGGTGGCAGGTGCGCGCGATCATGTCAAGGACTCCGCGCCATGCGCCGGCGGGCGTTTTCCAAGGCGTCCTGCGGCGTGGCGCGCCGCGATGTGATGGTGGAGAGGGCCGATTCCATGGCGCTCCAGAATGCGCCCATCTGCGGTATGTTCGGCATCAGCACCCCCGCCTCAATGTTTTTCATCGAGCCGGCGATGTGCGGATCGGCGGCCATGGCCTCGTAGGAGGCGATCAGGGCGGGCACGCCGAGGGGCACATGGCGGTCCATCGCCTCGAGGCCGCGGGGGGTGATGAGATACCGTTCGAGGAACTCCTGCGCCAGGTCAAGGTTGGGGCTTGAGCGGTTGAAAACCGCCCCCACCACGCCGACGAACGGGCGGCCCGGATTGCCGTCCACGCCGGGAAGGGTGGTCACGCCGAAATCGATGCCGCTTTTGCGGAGGTTTTCCCAGGCAAACGGACCGGAAATGAACATGGCCAGCTTGCCCTGGTTCATGTGGGCCTCGGCGATGGAGTACGACAGGCTGGAAGGCAGCACGCCGGTCCGGATGAAATCCACGATCGTTTCCATGGCAGCGACGGCAGCGGGGTGGGTGATACCGATATCGGCGGTGTCGTACGAACCGTCCGGACGCCGGCCGAAGACATAGCCCCCTGCGGAGGCCAGGAGACCGAACGTGAAATAGGTGTTGTTCAGGTCCCACATGATCGGGGTCGCGCCCTGGGCCTGGAGGGCGGGGGCCAGCCGCGCGCAATCGGCGAGATTCGCCGGGATTTCATCCTCGGAGATGAGGGCCTTGTTGTAAATGAGGCCGGTGGACTCCATGGCGATGGGGTAGCCCCAGAGGCGGCCGCGGTGGGTGAAGGCCTCCCACGCCTTCGGGAAGATGCGGGGCAAAAACGCCGGATCCGGATCAATGGGCAGGAGCAGGCCCGTGTCCGCCCACTCCCCGAGCCGGTCATGGGCCCAGATCATGATATCGGGCCCCTTGCCGCTCTTGGCCGCATGAAAAAACTTGTCCGTGGCCCCTTCGGGATGCTCAACGTTGACGGGAATGCCGGTGTTTTTCTCGAAGATTCCGCCGACTTCGACAATGCCCTGGTAGCCCTTGTCGCCGTTGATCCAGATGAGCAGGCGCTCCGGCTCCCAGGCGGAGCCGGTCAGGCACATGGCCCCGAGCAGGACCCCGCACAGCCACTGTGAACATCTTCTCACGCCGGCAGAATACCGGGACCGAGTGACCCGGGCAACCGGAAACCAGAATCTCATCAAGCCACAAGCGCATCGGTGATGGGGTGTACGGGGTTGCAGATGGCTTTCATGACAGGGCTGTTCCGGAGGGGCAGGTTCCGTTCTGCCCAGTTCCTGTCATTCTCAAAGGCGGTCAATCCGGGGTTTGCCTTCATTATGGAGTTTATAAACACCATACTATGGAGTTTATAAACTCCATAATGAACCAGGACCTGAATTTTGCCCTGTCCTGCAACTTGAAATGGCCATGGATTCAGGGGCCTTATCCTGCACTTGAAATCTCTTGAATTGGAACGGAAGTTCAGTTACGGTCTGGACCATGCCCGTCATCCGGTCAGCTCCCGGCCTGCAGGACAAGCTGGGGATCCTGTCGGCCGACGCCCAATACGATCTGTCGTGCGCGTGTTCGTGCGGGTCGGGGGATCCGCGGCGGCGTGGCTTGGACAACCGCTGGCTGTATCCCGTGACGCTCCAAAGCGGTGGCCACAGCCTCATGTTCAAGACGCTCGTCTCGAACGTCTGCACCAACGACTGCAAATACTGCCCCCTGCGCGCCGGCCACGATGTGACAGCACGCTGTTCGCTGGCTCCCGAGGAAATTGTGCGCGCGTTCCTGCCCTATTGGAAATCCGGGCAGGTGATCGGCCTCTTCCTGACCAGCGGGGTGTGCGGAAATCCCGATGCCGCCATGGACCGCATGCTGGCCGCGGCGGAACTGCTGCGCCGGCGCGAGCGCTACCGCGGCATCCTGCACCTCAAGATCATTCCCGGCGCGTCGGATGCGGCCATCGACCGCGCGCTGGCCCTGGCCTCGGGCGTCTCGCTGAACATCGAAACCGCCGGCGAGTCGCACTTTGCCAAGCTCACCACGCGCAAGGACTACCGGCAGTCCATCATCCGCCCCCTCCGGCGCATCGCGGCGCTGACGGCTAAGGGCGCGCGCTACGAGCGCGTCAAGACCAGCACCCAGTTCGTGGTTGGCGCCTCGGACGAGACGGATCGCGAAGTGGTGCGCTACATGGGCGGGCTCTACGGACGCCTCGGCCTGAAGGGCATTTACTTCAGCGCCTACCAACGCGGCCTCGGGACTCCGGATCTGCCCGGCGAGAATAGCGCCGCTTCCAACGCCGACCTGCTGGCGCGGGAACACCGGCTCTACCAGACGGATTACCTGCTCCGGAAATACGGATTCGCCGCCGAGGAAATCGGCTTCGATGCTGCCGGCAACCTGCCGCTCGACATCGATCCGAAGGAACACTGGGCCCGGCGCCATCCCGAACGTTTTCCGGTGGATGTGAATCGCGCCGGGCGCGTCGAACTGTTGCGGGTGCCCGGGTTGGGGCCCGTCACCGTCCGGCGCATCCTGGCCGCGCGCCAGGGGGGCGGCCGCCTCCGCAGCCTCGAAAGCCTCGGCCTCCGCGGCGCCCGCGCCCGCAAGGCCGCCGCCTGGATCGCCGTCTGAGATTTTCCACGGCGTGGAAAAATCCGCCGATGCCCCTGGCGGCGTGCGGCCGCCTCGGCTGGTTCCTGTGGCGGGGTCCGTCAATGGTCGGAGCCGCGGCCTGGAAAACCGCGGGGCCGGTTTTTCGGAGGGGTGGAGGGGAGGGTGCGGGCGCGGCGGATGGCCGTGGGGCCGTGGACTTGCCGGATCCGATCGATGGCCTGGTCCAGGTTTTCCTTCCGGGTACGGATTTCCACGGGCAGATCGAAGAGGTCGAGTTGTCGGGTGCCGTCGGGCTCGACGAGACCGGTGACGCCGAAGCCGATCAGGCGGACGGATTGGTCAAGGCGGATATCGCGGAACAAGCTGCGGGCCAGCGTCTGCAGGTCCTCTTCAAGACGGGTGGGACGGGGGAACTGGCGCTGGCGGGTGAAGGTTTCGAAGTCCTTCCAACGGATTTTCAGCCGTCCGCCCGTGGCGAGGCGTCCATCCGCGCGAAGCCGGCGGGCGACATCTTCGACGAGGCTGAACAGGGTGCTGTCGAGCACGGTGCGCGAACGTTCGTCGTGCAGGAAGGTGTGCTCGCGGGAGATGGTTTTTTCGCGCAGATCGAGTTCGATCTCGCGGGAATCCTCGCCGAAGGCCAGCGCGCGCAGGTGGGCGGCGTTGTGCGGACCCACGACAGATTGCAACAGGGCGAGGGGCGCGTCCTGAATATCCCCGATGGTATAGAGGCGGGCGCGGTCAAAGGCCTGGCGGGTGATCTGGCCGACGCCCCAAAGGCGCGTTACGGGCAGGGGGCGCAAAAAGCCCAGCAGGGCGGATTTGTCGAAGGGCAGGACCGTCAGGCCGTCGGGCTTGTTGTATTCAGAGCCCAGCTTGGCGAGGAATTTATTGGGCGCAACGCCGACGGAACAGGTCAGGCCGGTTTCCGCGAGGACATCGGCCTTGAGCCGGCGGGCGATCTGTTCGCCGGGGCCGAAAAGGCGCTGGGAGCCGCTGACATCGAGGAAGGCTTCGTCGATGGACAGGCCTTCGACGTACGGCGTATAGCGGTTGAAGATTTCGAAGATCTGCGCGGACACCATTTCGTAGCGGGGCATGTCGGGGGGCAGGAAGATCGCCTGGGGGCAGCGGCGCGCGGCTTCGCGGGAGGGCATGGCGGAATGGATGCCGAAGGTGCGGGCTTCGTAGGAGGCCGTGGCGACCACGCCGCGCTGGTCGCGCGGGGCGCCGACCACGACCGGCCGGCCGCGGTATTCCGGATGGTCGCGCTGTTCGACCGCGGCATAGAAAGCGTCCATGTCCACATGCAGGAAGACGCGTCGGGGGGGCGGTTGGCTGGTCATGTCCGCCTCCGGAATTACCAGATGACGGCCTCGGTGGCTTCGGAACGCTCGGGCGCGGCTGGCCGTGGCAGATGAACGCGCGGGCGAAGCGTGACCGCGGGGGGCGGGGCCGCGATGGGCGCCGGCACGGGGGCAGGGGAAATGGCTGTCGCAGGGCGCGCCGGCGTTGTCGAGGCGGACGGGAGCGGGCCGGGCAGTTCGATGGCTCGCCAAGCCACCCAATCCACCGGAAGCCCGTCCTTGTGCAGTTCCGCTCCCGTCAGGATTTTTTCCGGATTTCCGAGTCGGGCGAAGGGCACGCGCACCGTGACTTCATCGGGGGGGCCGGGCTGCCATTCGACGGCATCCTTCGGCAACGGAGCATCCAGATCCATCGCGGAGTGAAGGCGGTCGGACGCGGCATCGATGACCATCTTGGGCATGTCGCCGAAGGGGGTGTCGGCCCGGAAGCCGAAGATGGCCACGACCAGGCGCGTGGCGGGGGTGAGGGGCTTGAGAAACTGAAAAGAGAGGGTCAGGGCGGCGCCGTCGCCGGTGATGGTGCGCGCGATGAAATCGTTGTCGTGGCCGCCGAGTTCGGCGGTTTCGAAGGCGTTTTGTTCCGCGATGGCCCTCCATTCGTCGCGGTCCCCGGCGAGGGCTTGGAAGAGATCCGCATCGGGGCGGAACTGGGAGCTGTCGTCTTCGGCCAATTGCACCGAGCCGGTGCCGCCGGGGAGGATCAGGTCGGAAAAATCGCCGAAAAGTTCGCTCTTGCGGATGAAGGCGTTCAGGTAGTTGGCGCCGCTCTGGTACTGGGAGTGATGTCGGCGCAGGGCGCTGAGTTTGCCGGTCACCTGGAAGGGAGCCAGGCGGTATTCGATCCAGTCGTGATGCCCATCGAGTTCGCGGGGCGGGGTGGCGGGCTGGTCTGGCTGGGAAAGGCGCGGCTTGGGCCATTGGGAGAAATGCACGGGTGCTGCCAAAAATTCCGGAGAGAGTCCTTCGGCGGCCAGGTTCCACAGGGCGATCCGGGTAAACAGGTAGAGCGCCCGGTGGTCGGCATTGTGGTCGGCGGGATGGGACACAACCAAATGGGTGGGTTGGAAGTCCCGGATCACGTCGACCAGATCGTCCAGGATATCCTCGCCGGCGTAGGCGGAACCGGGCGTCAGCGCACGGGCGAATGGTACGGCTGCGACGCGGGTGAGCGGGGAGCGGTAGGCGGGCACGGTGCGCCAATGGCGGTTCCAAATCAGGTGCGCACCGTAATCGGGATAGCCTAGGAAGACGAGATCGCCGGGCGCGAGTCCCAACTGGCTGGCCGCGGCGGCGGCCTCGTTCTGGCGGAGCGTGCCGAGCGGCCGCCAGCCGCCAGGCCGGAGCGCCGGATGCCGGCGGGTGAAGAGGCTGGCGATCTCATGGTTGTCGCCCATGGTCAAGAAGCAGACCCGCACGGGCAGGTCGAGGCCGAGCGCTTCCTGGATGAGGCCGCCGGCGGAGAGAATCTCGTCGTCGGGATGCGGGGCCAGGACGAGAAGGCGATCGCCGTCGCCCAGCCGGAGGGGTTCGGTGGCCGCCAGCCCTGCGGCCTGGGCCAGCAGCAGGCAGACAATGGCAAGACCGTGGCGTGAACGCAGCACCATCAAGCTCCCGGCGATTTGACGGGCCAGAACGCGAAATAGACGGCGGCGACCAGGAACACGAAGGACATGGCATGGTTCCAGCGCAGCCGCTCATCCAGGACGACGGCGGCAAAGACCGCAAAAACGCTCAGGGAGATCACCTCCTGAATGATCTTGAGCTGGGTGGCGGAAAAGGTGACATAGCCGATGCGGTTGGCGGGCACCTGGAAGCAGTACTCGAAGAAGGCGATGCCCCAACTGATGAGAATCACGGCCAACAGGGGCCACTTGGCGCTCCGGAGGTATTTCAGATGTCCATACCACGCCAAGGTCATGAAGAAGTTTGAAATAATGAGCAACAGGACGGTTTTCATGTCATTCAACCTAATGGACATCATAAAAGGGCGCGGAACGCCTGCAAAGCCAAAAAGAATCCGCAGTTCCGGAAAGGGCGCATCCCCGTGGTACTGACTTCCACTCACTGGCCGCGACACCGGCCTCAAGCGGCGTCATGCCGCCGCCCTCCAAATTGCGCGGCTCGTTTTGGAGTGCGGGGACAACGACCAACGGGAGGCGGCCCCGCTTTGGCTGTTCCGGCTGTTGGCTGTTCCGGCCGCCACTTCGGTTGCCCCCAGAAAAAGCGGCGTGGCACTCGCCAAGCCTCGCTTCCCGCCGCACTCCAAATTGCGCGGAGATTTATGTTGGTTCGTCCGCGGAAAATCCCTAAGATATTCAATCTAATGAAAAAAGTATTTTACCGGGGCATGGCGCGGATGCTGATGGCGACCGCGATTGGTTGCGGGATGCTCGCCGCGGGAGGGGCCCGGACGGATGCCGCGGAGGCCCAGGCGGCCGTACGCAAGCCGAGTATCCGGCAGGCCAAGTCGCCCCGGGATGACGCTGTTTTTCAACGGATCCGCCACTTTCGCGCCAAACTGCCGGAACAGTATCGGAAACGAAACAACTTTGCATGGGCGGCAGCCAAGATCGAAGGGCTGGACAAGAGCGAATATTTCGCGCACAGCGGTCTGCAAGACTTGGAGGGGCTGTCAACAGCGGCTGCGGATCAGATCCGCTCGATCTCCCTGCGGCCCGACCGGACAACCGCCCGCTTCAAGGTGCGGTGCGTGAACCAGCGCGGCCAGGTGGACGGGCCCGATTGCTGGGAACGGGATGTGGATACGGAATACAAGATTCTGGAGGACATGGCCGCGCGGTTGCCTGATCCCTCCGCGGCCGGCAGTGTCCAGCTCTATACCGATTTGCGCCCCTGTCCCAGCTGCTGGGGTGTCATGCAGCAGTTTCTGGCCCGCTATTCCAATGTGCACATGCAGGTGCTCTATCGGATCGACTGACATGAAAACCTCCGGCTATTACGAACTCCGCTGTGCCGTGGTGGAGATGTTCTACGAAGTCCTCCAGGCCGACAAGAGTGCCGTTGGACAAGCGGCAGGCCGATGCCTGGTGGAATTCCGCGGCGAGGCCCGCAGCGGCGGACGCGAAGCCCTCGTGGTACTCAGCGTGCTGCTGGCGCGCGTGGCCCGTCATGATCCCTCCGCCCTGAAGCGTTTTGAGCCGGAAGTCGGCGCCCTGCGCGCGCTCTCCCGCAAGTCCTCCAGCTGGGGAAATCTCACCAGCAGCGAAAAAGAGCGAATGCAGGAAGATGTCCGGTATGTTCTGGAGAAAGCAGCAACTTGATAAGGTCTCCTTGACCGGCAATAGTGACCGGGTTTGATCCACTGCGACCAGGTGACCTCGCCGGGCGTATTTTTATGCGAATGAAGCATTCAAATGGGTGGCAAATTTTCTGTTGAAATTCCGCCCGGAATCCACCATTTCTTGTGTGGAACACCCGGTTAATGATGACGGAAACAAGACAAAACGCTTGCCTTATGACGTGCCGCCTAATCCACAAATATTTAATTAAGAATGAGATATACGAATTAACATGAAGCAGCCGATTATTTGAAAGATTAAACTTGCAAACCCATTGCAGGGCTAATATATTATTAACATAGATTAAATCTAAATGTAACTATCGATGGGTTCATCCAGGCATGCGCAATCGATGTCCAGCCGGAAGATTCCGGCACTCTGTTCGGAGTCCAACCGGAAGGTGGCGAGGAAGGAGTTCGTTCCCATGAAACAGTTGCACAGGCGGATCGGGCAGGGCGGGGCGGTGGTGCTGGCAGCGTGGCTGGCGGCGGCCGGGGCACTGGCTGGAATTGTATCGCCGTTGTACGTGGGCAATATCGAGCCGGTGTGCGACCAGTATGGTCGCCCGTTGGAGGGTTCATACGATTCGGACCCGGACGACCGCGCCCGGGTGGAGGTGCGCACCACGGTGAACGGCATCGTGTATAAACCTTCCGTTGCCGGCGCGTCCCATCCCAATAATCCGTTGCTCACGCCCGACAGCGTGGGCGGCATCGGCATGAATTCCGGCGTTCCCGGCCTCTTTGCCATGGTGTTTCCAGACCGGCCGGCCAACGGTACCCGCATCTTCGCGCGCGCCTTCAATGCCCCGACCCTGGCGGATGCCTCCTTCTATGCGGACTCCACGGTGTGCATCGTGCCGGCCTCGGGCAGTTCCGTGGTGCTCACCTTCGGACCTGCCATGCCCCTGGACGCCGGAGATGACGACGGCGACGAGCTGATCAATTCCTGGGAAAAGGCGCTCGGCATCGACGACCGTCATACCCCCGACTACGACGGCGATGGCATCAGCGATTACCACGAGATGCTGGCGGGCACCGCTCCCGATGATCCGGATTCACTCCTGGCCTTTCATGACATCCGGCCCGATGATGCGCTGCTACCCACCAGCGAGGGCGGGGAGGATACGCGGCCCGTGCGCGTGGCATGGGAGTCCGTTCCCGGCAAGAGCTACCAGCTTTTCTATATTCCGGAACTGGTCGGGCAGCAGGAATACATTCCAGTCGGCGGGGTGCTGACAGCCGCCGAGGGACAGTATCTGCTCGAAACGATCGTTGATCTGCCTGCCGGCTCCATTGCCGGATCATTCCGGGTGAAGCTGCTGGCCCCGGCGGAGTAGGCCGCCTGTGGTGCCGCCCCGCGTTTGATCTCAAGGCATAACGCTCTGTTGTCCAGCAAGATGACATCGGAGTCCAGCCGGTCATGGTGCCGCGCCCCCAAGCGCAAATGAACCCAACGAAAATGCGGAAATAGCTTGCCATTGTTTTCGACGGTGCCGTATATTGGTCCTTGTAGATAGGGCGGATGTGGAATTTGGTTCACTATAAACCGGCGGGTTTTGGCCACCGTCCGGTCAATGGGTTGCCGATTGTTGACGGCAGACAAGCCGCCTGAGCAGGAAGGAATGAGACCATGAAAGCGATGAGCCGCGAATGTTGGGGAAGCATCGGGTGCTTTCTTGTGCTGTCGGCGGCGTGCACATGGGCCGCCGTGGCTCCCCCGCTGTATGTCGGCAACCTTGAACCGGTCCGCGACCAGTACGACCGTCCCTTGGTTGGTTCCTATCACCCCGCCGCCGCTGCGTCCCGCTCGCGGGTCGAAATCCGCACGGCCCCCAACGGCATCATCTATCCGCCTAGTTCGGGCGGCATCGCGCATCCCAACAATCCCGCCTTGCCCGGCGAAAGCGTGGGCGGAGTGGGCATGAATGCCGCCGAACCGCACTGCGGCCTTTTCGCCATGGTCTTCCCGGTGCGCCCTCCTGCCGGCACGAAAATCTTTGCCCGTGCCTTCAATGCGCCCACGGCGGAGGAAGCTTCCTTCTATGCGGACTCCGCGCTCGTTACCCTCGAAGCCAATGCCACCTCCCTCGTGTTTTCTTTCGGACCGGCCAAGCCTCTGGATGACGCCGACGACGACGGCGATGGTCTGATCAATTCATGGGAAAAAGCCCTGGGCATCGATGACCGGCTGACGGGCGACTACGACGGTGACAACATTGGCGACTACCAGGAAATGCTGGCGGGTACCGCTCCGGACGATCCCGGTTCCCTGCTGGCCTTCCGGGAAATCCGGCCGGACAAAGCCGCTCAGCCAGCGGGTGGTGGCGGCCAGGCGACCGCACCCGTGCGGGTGAAATGGCAGTCCGTCCCCGGAAAGTCCTATCAGCTCTTCTATATCCCCGACCTGGTCGGCGAACAGGAATACATCCCCGTTGGCGGGGTGGTGACGGCCGACGACGACGAATACGAAATCGAAATGGTCGTGGACCTGCCCACCGGCGCCGTCAAAGGCAACTTCCGCGTGAAACTGGTGGTCCCCGAACCGTAAACCGCGGTCCGCTCTCAAGCGGCGGATGCTCCTGCAAGTGCGCCGGGCCCACCGGATCTGGCCGGTTTTCCTCCCGCTTCCGCCCTCAAAACCAGTCATTTTTACCCGCCGCGCGCCGGATTTCTGGCGCGCAAATGCGAATCCACGTCGTTTTGGCTCGCCTGGCTGGCCCGGCAGGGCTGCCGAATAAGCTTTCCGATTGGTTCGCCCGTTGGGCCCGGTGCTGTTTGGCGGTCAGGCGGTTCCCGCGTCAATGACAGGCCGCTTGAGTCGCATTGGCCGCAGACCGGGTCACTGACCCAGCGATTTGCTGTCGCCACCGTACCAGGGCGCATTCCCGGCATGAGGTTCAAGCCCCATACGACAAATCTTTCCATGTGCACACCGACAGTAAAACGGTGCACTAATTTTTTTATTTACATAAGGTTTGACTATCAATATAAATAATATAATACTCAAAATTAAGGACATGAACTGCCAATGAAAACTTGGCGGCACGTTGTCGTTTATTATTTTGTAGATAGTATGCACATGGCCCGTTCCGGATCCATCAAAGAAGGCAACCGCCACCGTCAGGGCTCACCGGACGGCGCACAGGCACAGTAGGTGGAAGCCGCGACTAGGTTGATCGTACCAAATGCGTATAGAGCCCGCAACTTGTGCGCCGTACGGTGCAGCCCATTGTTCAAATTCCGAGTATTCGGAGGTTCTTGTCCAGGAAGGCCAGAAGTTGGGAAATATCGCAGGATAATCGCGGTTTTGGGGCCGTAAGGCCCCCACGGATCGATTTCCCGCGCAAATATTCATAGTTTTGCCGTCGCGGAGGCCTGTGTCGGCAATAATAGGGTATATACGGGGCATAACGCGGTTCTTTGC
>Ga0123332_1004978_pt1 | contig 11420 bp, 7 predicted proteins | sample BioC12SIPDNA_4_FD_89958 | JGI IMG/M metagenome (GOLD analysis project Ga0123332, IMG submission 89958) | Anaerobic biogas reactor microbial communites from Washington, USA - Biogas_R2_A C12 SIP DNA | ecosystem: Engineered > Bioreactor > Anaerobic > Unclassified | place: Washington, USA...
CACCGATTTCGGCGCAGAGATGGTGATCGACACCGTGTGTTTTGAGCCGGGGGAAGCCCAGGCTCTCTACCAGATCCTGCGTGGTCGCGTCGGTCACCTGCTGTTCATCAGCACCGTGGACACCTATGGCTACCCGCTCTCGCGGATCCCTTTTCGGGAAGAGGATGAGTTCAGACCCGTCCGAGGGGACTACGCCCAGAAGAAACGCACCATCGAACTGTTCTATCTGGACAAGTGGCAGAAGGAAGGCTTTCCGGTCACGATCGGGCGGCCATCGCTCTCCATTGGACCGAGCTTCTGCCCGATGGTCTTCTGGGACTGGGGCTTCAGGACTGTTCCCAAGATCAAAGCCAACCTGCCCATCCTCGTCCCCGGTGATGGCAATGGGCTGATGCACGTGGGCTGGGGCTACGATGTCGGGAGAATGGCCGGTCGGATCATCGGCGACGCCAAAGCGCTTGGCAAAGGGTATACCATGAGCGCTGAGAGCTGCCTGACCCGTGACGAGTACATCTCGCTCTTTGCCGACTGTCTGGGTGCCAACCCCGAACGGGTGTATGTCCCGCCGGAGTATATCGAGCGCTACCCGGGTGTGGTGCAACTCGGCACAATCTACCATCTCTACCGGGTCAACATGGCCTTCTCTTTGGAGAACTTCAAGCGCGATTTCCCGGATTATCAATGGTTGCCCCTGCGTAGGGGCGTCGAGGAATTCATCCGGGTCGGCGAACAAAAAGCGAGTTTCCAGGACCCGAGCGTGGAGATCATCGAGGATCGCATCATTCGAGACTGGAAGTTGAGGCTAGCCGGGTGGTAGGACGCGTAGGGAGCGCAAGACGATGATGAAACCGCACCGTTGCATCCGTGTCAGTATGCTGATCATCCTCCTTCTGGCGGCCGGATGTGCCACGCCTTCCACCTCGCCAACCCTCACGGTCACCTCCCTCCCGCCGGCCGGTACGCCGCAGCCCACAGCGACCCTCACGTCCGTCCCAACGGTCACCCCCACCGCCGCGGCGGCCCAGATAGAGATCGACCCGGCCATCACCTACCAGGAGATGGACGGCTTCGGCGCGAACTGCTGGACGTTTCCCTATGCCAACGACATCGGGTGGAACTGGGACGCGGTCAAGTTCGTCTTCGACGAGCTGGATATCGCCTACATCCGCCTGGCGCCGTGGCTGGGTTGGTGGGAGACCGCCAACGACAACGCCGACCCCCTGACGATCAACTGGGAGGGCTTCGGCACGGTCAATGACATCATCAACCACCATGATGTGCCCTTGGCCCAGTACCTCCACGAACGTGGCATCGAGATGGCCGTGGGCGTATGGGACTTCGGCGGGGTAGCCGAGTATTGCGAGGACAAGACGCAGTGCCCCGATTGGCTGGCCAGCGGCCAGCCGCGAACCATCCCGCCGGAGCTGTACCCGGAAATGGGCGAGTCCATCGCAGCCTATATCCTGAACATGCAGGAAAACGGCGTGCCGATCCCCATCGCCGAGGTGCAAAACGAGCCGGACATCCAGGCGAGCATCCAATACCGCAACCCGGAAGCGCTGCGCGACGCCGGCAAAGTGCTGCTGCAGATGCTGGATCACTACGGTCTGGAGAACGTGGTGCTGCACGGGCCAAATCTGCACGCGCCATCCGGCAACGTGCCATGGATCGAAGCCTGGCTGGCCGACGAGACCTTGCGTGAACGTACCGCAGCCGTGTCATACCACACCTGGTGGTCCGCCAACCCAAGAGACTATGAGGCGATCTGGCAGGCCGCGCAGGCGTACGACAAGCCGGTATGGGCCACCGAGTCCGGCTACGCGGGCGATGCTACCAACATCGATCCCACGACCTGGGCGACCGCCTTCGCCTTCGCCGAAAGCCACTACCGCGCCATTGCGTGGAGCCACGCCAGCCGCGTCTATCACTGGTCCTTGCTGGGCTTCGATGGGGCGGTGGGCGAACAGGGTGAACGCTACCCGATGTTCTACGCCATCAAGCATTTCGCCAACTACATCCCTCCCAAGGCGATGCTGCTCGACAGCCGGTCTGATGATGAACGGTTGAGAACGCTGGCCTTCGCGCTCCCCGATGGGGGCTATACCCTGATCATCCTCAATGCCAACCGGGCGCCGCGGGCGGTATCGATCTCCGGGTTGGACGCGGCCTCTGGGAGTGTGACCACGTCCAGCGAGGAGACCTACGAAGCTCAACTCGCTCCCGATGCCGAGGGCATGCTCCTCTTGCCGCCGCTAAGCATCACCAGCATACGGATGGAATCTCTGCAGTAAGCAGCGACACGGTCATCTTCATGCCGTCGTGCCCCCTCCATCCGCTTCCGGTTCCACGCACCGTACGCTAGGGCGCGCGGCCCGCCGCAAACCTGAACCGGGTCAGTTAGGCCAGTAACCGCCGTTCATCAGATAGGCTACAACGAACTTAAGGAGATCGAGCGCGAAGTGGAAGCCGACCGCACGCTCCAGGCCGCGCCTTAGCCAGAGATAGGACGTGGGCAGGGCGTAGAGCGTCCCGATCATGAGCGTGCTGATCAGCGCCCCTATGCCTCCCGGCGTGTGCAGGTAGGCGAACCAGTAGACCATCAGCACGACGGATGCGGTGAGCGCGGTTCGGGGCGTGGCCACACGCCTGAAGGCAAGGAAGAGCAGCGGAACCAGCAGCACGCGGCCCCACGCCTCCTCGGCGATGGCGGGCTGGATGGCGGCGAGCGGCTGCCACCAGTGCTGCACCCAACTCTCGCCCGACGCCGAACCCAGCACGATCATCCCCAAACCCCAGGGGAGCGCGTTCAGCATGCCCAGGGCAAACGCGCGCGCCGCCGGCCCCGCCCCCTCGGTGGGCCACAGGGTGCGCCCAAGGCCGGCGTCGAGCAAGCCCGTGCGGCGCAGGATTGCCCAGCCCGCGAGCAGACCCGGAAAGACGATCGCCACCTGCAGCGCGGCCCACGCCCACAGCGGAATGGTCACCCAGTGTGCGCCCAGCCCGGCGATGGCGGCGACCACTGCCAGCACCAGCGCGTAGGCCACCTCTCCGCGGCCCGCCGGCGGGCGGATCAGCGCCAGGGCCAGCACTGCTATCGCCGGCAAGGCGAAGAGCAGGGGCGGGCCAACCAGGGTGCGCAGCGCAAAGAGCAAGATCGCCACCCCCAGGAACAGGGGCACGAACCGGCCGCGCCGCGTCCGTTCCGGGCCGGGCGGGAGATCGGGGCGTGGGCTGCCCAGCCAGAAGAGGAGCGCCCCCGTGCAGAGAAGCAACGCCAGCAGCGCCGGGAGGGTCGCCTGGGAGTCGAAGGTCGTGTAGCCACGCAGCACTGCCCATCCCAATCCCGCGGAGGTCAGGGCCCAGACGACCAGGAAGATGGCGCGGCGTCGCTGCTCGCGCGGCGTGAGGGGGGCGGATGCGTCGGGGATCACGGTTGGGCTACCCTCGGGCGCCGCGGGTGTGGCGCTGCCAGCACGGCGTGAGTCGCGAGACGGGCCACCGGCATCCTCCTTTTGGCGTTGGTACGGCGGGCACGCTGAGCCCGGGAAGGACCAGAGGCAGAGGACGGGGACCAGGCCGAGCTCGTACTGCGGCTATGTTAGGCCAGGCTGTCGATGTGTCAAGGCGTCACGGGCCGGGGCCCTCGTGGCGTGGCGTCAGAGATCCGGCACGTAGCCGAAGGCCCAGGTGAGCAGGCTTGCATAGACCGTGTGGTAGCGAGGCCCCTTGGTAAGGAAGTCCTCGTCGAGCTCCCGCGCGATCTCGGCCTCGGCGTCCTCCTCGGCGATGCCGTGACGCATCAGGTTGGCCTTCCAGCGGGCGCGCTGCTCGGCGGTGGGCGGCGGGGCGCCGTAGCCTTCGTCGCAGATGGCCTGGTAGAGGCGGCGCTTGTCGGCGGTGTCCAGCGGCGGGAAGAGGCAACGCGCGGTGTCGGAGACACGGATCTGGATATCGCGCAGGCCGGCGCGGTGCATGAGGACCGGCAGTTTGGCGCCGATGTTGTGGTCGACGCCGGTCTGCTGCCGAATCGACCGGTTGAGGGTTTGGAAGAGCGCCAGGGGAACCGTTTCCTGGTGGTTGACCTCGTCGATGTGCAGCATGGCGGTGTGCGCGTTGCGGTTGGCCTCGCAGGCGATCACCAGGCCTCCGGGCCGGGTCACGCGGACCATCTCGGCGAGCGCGCGCTCGGGGTGGGGGACGTGCATCAGGACGGTGTGGGCCAGGGTGACGTCGAAGACGCCGGCGGCGAAGGGCGCGGCGTGGATGTTGCCCCGCTGGAAGGCCCCGCGCCAGGGCGCGACAGCCCAGGTGTCGCGGCCCTGTGCGAGCAGTTGGGCCGATAGGTCGAAGCCGGTGTAGGTGCTGCCCGGCGCCAGGAGCGGCAGCAGCAGCTGGCCCAACTTGCCGGCGCCGCAGCCGAACTCGACCAGGCGGGAGGGCCGGTCGAGGCGCCAGACGCGCGTCACAAGGAACGCCAGGTAGTCGGGGTTGTGCTGCAGCTTGATGGTCTGGCGCAGGTAGTCGGCTGCGGCGTCCCAGTAGCCGGGCGGATAGCGGGGCTCGGGGGAGGCTGCCGGTTCAGCGGCGGGACCGTGGTCGGTTGGGTCGTCAGCCATCGTGGTTCAGGGCTGCCTGGCGTGCTTCGCGGTCGGGGTCCGTCACCACCGCGCACTCCGTGTCGAATACCATCGTCTGGCCCTCGCCGGGGGTAAAGGCGGGCCAGTGGGGCAGGCCGTCGTGGTTGGGGTTCCCCGAGCGCGCGAACGCGAGCCAGGCCTCGCTCATCTGCGACGCAAGCACGCTGGCCGCCGGATCGCCGCCGGTAAGGTTCGAGCAGCGCGCCAGGTTGTCGAAGACGAAGGCGATCTCCGCACTGTGGAAGGCGCCGGGGCGCCCATCCAGCACGGGGGTGCGGTAGGCGAAGAGGTAGTAGTAGGCGGGGGCCTTGCCCTGGGCCGCCTTGCGCGTCGCCTGGTCGACGGCGGACTGCCGGAACGGCGCCACCGAGATGTATGAGAGCAGGTCGAACGGTTGGGCGTCCGGGTAGGAGCGCTGGTAGGCGGCGATCACGCCGGCGGTCCTGTCGCCGAACCGCTCGCTCAACTGCGCCTCGAGCCCGGAGAGCGTCAGGCTATAGGCGTCGGGGTTGTCCACGCCCGAGACGAACTCATTGAGGTTCGTGCCGACGAGCAGCGGCACCCCGGCAGAGACCTCGGGCGCGTCGGGGTCGAAGGGATGGCGGGGCAGGGTCACGCCGTCAACGGTCGGGACCCATCCCAGCCGGCGTGCGAAGCTCCCGGGCTTGCGAGCGCCGCCCGGCCCCAGGGCCAGCTTGCGTGTGGCAGCCTGGGCCGCCGCGAGGAGTTGCTCGACCGTGAACGCCTGGAGGGCCTCCAGGTTGTCCGGTGTGACGCCCAGCTCCGCAAGCACCGCCGCGGCCAGGTACGCCGTGTCCTCGGGCAGCCCCATCCGGATCGTCGAGCCACTTTGCACCGCCGCGCGATGGAAGAGGCCCTGCGCCGCGGGCATAGCCAACAGGGCGCAGACCTTGCCCCCGCCGCCCGACTGGCCGAAGATCATCACGTTGTCGGGATCGCCGCCGAAGCGCTCGACGTTTTCCCGCACCCACTGCAGGGCCAGGACGATGTCGAGCATGCCGGCGTTGCCGGAGGCGGCGTATGGCGCGCCGCCCGCTTCGGCCAGGTTCAGGTAGCCGAAGACGCCCAGGCGGTGGTTGAGGGTGATAACGACGACGTCGCCGCGGGTAGAGAGCGCCTCACCATCGTAGGCGGCCAGGTCATGACCGGAGCCCACCTGGAAGCCACCGCCGTGCAGCCAGACCATGACAGGGCGGCGGGTCGAGCCGTTGATCTCCGGTGTCCAGACGTTGAGGCGCAGGCAGTCTTCCCCCGCGGGCTGCAGGTAGGCCCGGTAGAGCAGGAAGCCGTCCTCATCATCGACCGGGGCGTTGTCGCCGCCGGTGACCATGTAGGATCCATGGATGGCGCCCTGCGGGCACGTGCGCCCGAAGTGTACGCAACTGCGCACGCCTGGCCACGGTTCGGGCCTGGAGGGCGGCATGAAGCGCGCCGCTCCACCCGTTGGGGCGCCGTAGGGGATGCCTTTGAAGGTGCAGATGCCGTTGCGGATGTAGCCGCGGACCTTGCCCGCGGATATTTCGACGATGGCTGCCGTGCTGGACGTGTCCATGGTCACGTAGGGTTCTGCGCTCATGATGCCTCCTGGATGGTGATGACACTCCGCTGCGCCCATACTGGCCCGGAGGGGTGGTTTGTCAAGCCGGCCTCGCGAGATGTAGAGCGGCACATGATCCGAAGGTTCCGGGTCGAGCATGGATCGCTGACTCGTGCGCGTTCCGACGATCTGCGAGGCTGCCGGAACCTTCGGATCGCCGGACGAGACGCGCTTGTCCGCTATCCGTGGGTTGACAAGTAACCTGTACAGTGTATAAGTAATGGGTTGCGGAGGTTCATAGGAGATACGATGCCACGGCCGAAACAGAGCGAAGAGGAGCGGGCGGCGATGCGCGAGCGCATCCTGGATGCGGCCCGCGAGGTGCTGATGGAGCAGGGGCCGCAGGCGCTCAGCACACGGGTGATCGCCGAGCGGCTGGGTGTATCGCACATGGTGTTGTACACTTACTTCGAGAACACCGATGCGATGTCTGAAGCGTTGCGCGCCCGGCTGCGCGAGGAACGCGAGGCGACGCGCGCCGAGGCGCTGCGCCAGGCAGAGATGGGCGACGTCGCCGCTGCGATGCGCGAGTCATTGAGACGCTACGCGAGCGGGGCGAACGAGCATCCGGCAATGTACACCTTTCTGTGGGTCCAGCCCATCGCGCCCGACGCGACCTGCCGGGAGGCGCCCCATCGCCCCTTCGAGGGCAACATCCGCTACCTGACGCAGCTGGCGCGGATCGGCATGGAGCGCGGCGTGTTCGTCGGGCGCGACCCCACCGTGGCCGCCGGGACGGCCTTTGGGATCGTTCAGGCGCCCCTGCTCTTCTATTACAGCGGCCGCCTGAGCGATGCGCAGCTTCGCGACCGCCTCTCCGATGAGGCTTTGGACGTCGCGATGCGCTATCTGATGGGCGGCCCGTGACGCTTGCGCCGCTGCCCTTGCCTGCTCGACTTCGCGCACGCGATTGTCGTGAATGCCAGACCTGAGGAGATATAGATGAAGTCTTTGATGCGTATGTACCAGTTCATGAAACCCTATCGCCGCGACGCGATTGCAGCGTTGTTGCTGCTCGTGTTCGTCGTGGCCGCCGATCTGTCGATCCCGCGGCTGACGCAGCGCGTGATCGATGAGGGTGTCAGGGCCCAGAACATGCAGGTGATTGTCAGGACCGCGCTCCTGATGTTTGGCGTCGCGGTGCTGGAAGCGGCGATATCGGTGGGCAATATCATCCTCTCGGTGCGCGTGGGTCTGAGCACGGCGACCGACATCCGCAGCGCGTTCGTGCGCAAGGTGCAGACGCTCTCGTTCGGCAACCTGGACCGGGTGCAGACGGGACAGTTGCTGGTCCGCGCGACCAGCGACATCAACCAGGTGCAGATGGTGATGATGATGACGCTGCGCATCCTCACGCGCGCACCGCTGTGGGCCGCCGGCTCGGTCGTAATGCTGATTCTCACCGCGCGCAAGCTGGCCTGGCTGTGGCTGGCGATGCTGCCCCTGATCTTCGGGATCGTGGTGTTGTTCCTGGTCAAGGCGCGGCCGCTCTTCCTCATCGTCCAACAGAAGCTGGATAAGCTCAACACAGTGATGCAGGAGAACCTGGCGGGGGTGCGCGTTGTGAAGGCCTTCGTCCGGGGCGAGCACGAGAATCAGCGCTTCAAGCGGGCCAACGATGACCTGATGGCGAACACGATCAGGGTGTTCAACTTCGTCGTGTTCCTGATGCCCCTGATGATGACGATCACGAACCTGGCTTCGGTGGGCGTGATCTGGTTCGGCGGCAACCTGGCCATCGCGGGCGAGATGTCGGTGGGGCAGATCATGGCGTCGGTGAACTACATGATCTTCTCGCTCTTCCCACTCATGATGCTCATCGGCATGATCGCGCCACTGTCCGCCGCAGAGGCCTCGGCGGGCCGGATCCTGGAGGTGCTGGACAGCACGCCGGAGGTCCAGCAGCGCGCGGAGGCGCGGCTGCCCGAGACGAAGGCGGGGCGCGTGGTCTTCGAGGGCGTCTGTTTCAGCTACAACCACGGCTGTACCGACGCGGTCCTGAGCGACATCGACCTGGTCGCCGAGCCGGGCGAGACCGTGGCCATTCTGGGCGCGACCGGCTCGGGCAAGTCGAGCTTGATCCATTTGATCCCGCGGTTCTACGATGTCGATGGGGGCCGGGTGCTGATCGACGGCGTGGACGTGCGCGACTGGCCGATGCAGGAGCTGCGCGCGCAGGTGGGCATCGCGTTGCAGGAGGCGGTGCTCTTCAGCGGCACGGTGCGCGACAACATCCGCTACGGACGCCCTGACGCCACCGACGCCGAGGTGATCGCGGCGGCGCAGGCGGCCCAGGCCCACGAGTTCATCATGGCGATGCCCGAGGGCTACGATACGATGATCGGCCAGCGAGGCGTCAACCTATCCGGTGGGCAGAAGCAGCGCATCGCCATCGCCCGCGCCCTGTGTGTGCAGCCGCGGGTGCTGATCCTCGACGATAGCACCAGCGCGGTCGATGTAGAGACCGAGAGCAAGCTTCAGGATGCGCTGGACGAGCTACTGCGCACCCAACTGGCGCACCGGAGCACGGTGTTCGTCGTGGCGCAGCGCATCAGCACCGTGCTCACCGCCGACCGGATCGTGGTGTTGGATCGCGGGCGCATCGCCGACACCGGCACGCACGCCGAGCTGATGGCGCGCAGCGCGATCTACCGCGAGATCTACGAGTCGCAGTTGGGGAACGGTATCCTGGCCAACGGGCAGCGAGAGGCAGTGGGGCCGGCCTCCGTGGCGCAAGCTGCGCTTCAGACGGGAGCATAGAGACCATGGAACAACGACAGGCATCTTCTGGCAACGGGGCACGTCCGGCAGGCGCCGGGCAGGAGGCTCCCGGCGATAAGCAGCGCGGCTCCGGAGCGCCTATGCCGGGCCCGGGCGGGCGGCGCTTCGGCACACGCATCGAGAAGGCGCGCGACGTCCGCGGCACGCTGCGGCGGCTGTTGGGCTACCTGCGCCCGCACCGCGTGACGCTGGTCGTGGCGACCGTCCTGGTGATCACCACGACGCTCCTGGATCTGGCGGGCCCGTATCTCAACGGTGTGGCGATCGACCGGTTCATCACCCAGCGCGATCTGCCGGGGCTGGCGCGGCTGGTGCTCTTGATGCTGGGTATCTACATCGTGATCTGGGCGCTGCGCGTGGCGCTGGCGCGGCTGATGGTGGGCATGGTGCAGAAGGTGATGCGCACGATGCGCGAGCAGCTCTTCGGGCACCTGCAGAACCTGTCGCTGAGCTTCTTCGACCAGCACCCGCACGGCGACCTGATGAGCCGCCTGACCAACGATCTGGACGCGCTGGGCCGGCTGTTGGCCCAGAACGTCACGGACCTGATCGGCGGGATGCTCTCGCTGGTGGGCATCGTGGTGATGATGTTCTCCATCAACTTCTGGCTGGCGCTGGGCTCGATGTTCGTCTTCCCGCTGATGCTCTGGTTCACGGGCTTTGTGGGGAAGCGCACGCGCCAGGGGTTCCGGGATTTCCAGATGCGCATTGGCCAGTTGAACGGCGAGCTGGAGGAGATCTTCAGCGGGCAGAAGGTGATCCTGGCCTTTGGGCAGGAGGGGGCGACGCTGGCGAAGTTCGACGAGGTGAACGAGGTGACGCGCGACGTGGGCATCCGCGCGCAGACCTACGCCACGCTGATCCCGCCGCTGATGGGCATCTTCAGCAACGCCAACATCGCGATCCTCGCGGGGCTGGGCGGATGGATGGTGATCCGCGGGTGGGCCACGGTCGGCACGATCATGACGTTCTACAACTACTCGCGCCGCTTCGCCGGTCCGTTACGGCAGCTGGGCGACCTGTACAATCAGATTCAGTCGGCGCTGGCGGGGGCCGAGCGGGTCTTCGAGCTGCTCGACGAGGTGCCCGAAATCCAGGACTCGCCGGATGCCGTCGTCCTGGACGATGTGCGGGGCGATGTCATCTTCGACCACGTCAACTTCGGCTACGTACCGGGCGTGCCGGTGCTGAAAGACATGAGCTTCCGCGCCGAGCCGGGCAGGACGATCGCGCTGGTTGGACCGACGGGCGCGGGCAAGACGACGATGATCAACCTGCTCTCGCGTTTCTACGATATCCAGAGTGGCGCGGTGCGAATTGACGGCGTGGACTTGCGCGCCTACAATAAGGCCAGTCTGCGGCGCAAGCTCGGTGTGGTGTTGCAAGACACCTTCCTGTTCTCCGAGTCGGTGATGGAGAACATCCGCTACGGGCGACTCGACGCCACGGATGAAGAGGTGATCGCGGCGGCGACGCTGGCGAACGCCGACCAGTTCATCGGTCGCCTGCCGCAGGGCTATCAGACCGAGCTTTCGGAGCGCGGAAGCAACCTGAGCCAGGGACAGCGGCAGTTGCTGTCCATCGCCCGCGCGATCCTGGCGGATCCGGCGATTCTGATTCTTGACGAGGCAACCAGCAGCGTGGATACTCGTACGGAGCAGCACATCCAGGAGGCCCTGTTGCGCTTGATGGAGGGGCGTACCAGCTTCGTCATTGCCCACCGGTTGAGCACGATCCGGGATGCTGACCGCATCCTGGTCATCAACGAGGGCGAGATCATCGAGCGCGGCACCCACGATGAGCTATTGGCGCAGCAAGGGTTCTACCACCATCTCCACCAGAGCCAGTTCAGAGGCCAGCCCGCCGTTGCGGGGGATTGAGGCATTGCACAATGGCCGCTTCGCCGTTCCTGAGCGTGGTCGTCTGGGCCGCGTACCTTAGCGCGGCCATGACGATTGTGACGCTGATCGCCGGAACGCTCTCCTTCACCTGGATGCGGCCCTTCGGCGTCCTCAGCGACATCGCCAGCGTGCTGCTGATGCTCCTGATGGTGCCGCTGGCGATCGCGACGCCGCGCCTGCTCCCCGCGACCATGCAGGTGCCTGGCGTCGTGGCCGCGGTCATCGGTATCGCCGCGATGGTGGTGGTTGCCGTAGGCCAGAGCCTGCTGATCGCCCGGCAGATCGAGATGGAGAAGGCGGTCAAGTTCCTCCATGCAGCCATCGCGGTCGGCATCTGGCTGTTGGTTGCCAACGTGTTACTCCTCATCGCGGGGTCAGCGCCGGTCGGCCTGTGGTTGGCCGGCCTGGTGGCGGGGATCGGTTATATCGTCACGATGGGCGGCGTTCTGGAGAACAGCAAGATGAACCTGCTCTACAGCCTGG
>Ga0123332_1004981_pt1 | contig 11419 bp, 10 predicted proteins | sample BioC12SIPDNA_4_FD_89958 | JGI IMG/M metagenome (GOLD analysis project Ga0123332, IMG submission 89958) | Anaerobic biogas reactor microbial communites from Washington, USA - Biogas_R2_A C12 SIP DNA | ecosystem: Engineered > Bioreactor > Anaerobic > Unclassified | place: Washington, USA...
GTCTCGGCACCTGAGCAGACCCGCATTGTCGGCGAAATCGCCTCGGAGCTGCTCCGCCTGCGTTTCGACCGTGAGGCTGAGCAGGCTAAGAAGGCCGCCGAGACGACCAAGACCGAGCAGACGACGACCCTTGCCGGCCTCAAGCCGTGGCGCGACGTCATCCAACCCCACCCCGACGTCGCCAGCGGGCGCTACGTGCAGGCCGAGTTTGCCGCCGACCTGGCCCAGGTGGTCGCCGGCACAGCCGCGGAGGAGTACCAGAACCCGGTCGAGTTCTTCCGCCGCACCTACCTGACCGAAGGGCTGGAGGAGATGCTGGTCAGCGGCATCCGCCGGTTGACGGCCCAGGGCGGCGACCCGGTCGTGCAGCTCAAGACCGCATTTGGCGGCGGCAAGACCCATTCCATGCTCGCCCTCTACCACCTGTGCAGCGGCGACCTGACCCTCAACGACATCCCCGGCGGCGAGCGGCTGGCGGCGCGCATCGGTCAGGTGGATCTGCCCGAGGCCAACCGCGCCGTCATCGTCGGCACCGCCCTCGATCCCAGCAAGCCGCGCGACTACGGCAGCGTCACCGCTCGCACGCTCTGGGGCGAGCTCGCCTGCCAGCTAGGAGGCCAGCAGGTCGCGGAGGCCTACGCCATCGTCGCCGAGGCCGACCGCAAAGGGGTCAGCCCTAACTCCAATACCCTGGTCGAGCTGCTGGACCGCTTTGGCCCCTGTCTGATCATGGTCGACGAGTTCGTGGCCTACGCCCGCAACATCTATGGCGTCGACGATCTGCCCGCGGGCAGCTTCGCTTCGCTGATGACCTTCATCCAGGCGCTGACCGAAGCGGTGCGCCGCAGCACCGACTCCATGTTGCTGGTCAGCCTGCCCGAATCAGCCATCGAGATGGGTGGCCCCGTAGGCGAGAAGGTGCTGGAGATCGTCGGCCATGCCGTGGGGCGTATGGAGTCCGTCTGGAAGCCAGTCTCACCGAATGAGAGCTTCGAAATCGTGCGCCGCCGTCTCTTCAGCGACAACGTCGACTATGCCGCGCGCGATGCCGTGGTCGATGCCTTCGCCGCTATGTACCGCAATGCGTCGGGCGAGTTCCCCGCCGGCGTAGCCGAGAGCGATTACCGCCAGCGGATGAAGGCCGCCTACCCCATCCACCCGGAGCTCTTCGACCGGCTCTATCAGGACTGGTCCACGCTGGATCGCTTCCAGCGCACGCGCGGCGTCCTGCGCCTCATGGCCGCCGTCATTCACCAGCTCTGGGAAGGCGGCGACCAGGCGCTGCTCATCCTGCCCGGCACTGTGCCGCTGGCAGCGATCCCGGTCCGCAACGAGCTGCTGCGCTACCTGCCCGATACCTGGGCCGCTGTCTTCGACAAAGACGTGGACGGCGCCGGCTCCATCCCCCTGCAGACCGATCGGGACGTGCCCATGCTCGGCCGCTATGCCGCCGCCCGCCGCGTGGCGCGAACCGTCTTCCTGGGCAGCGCGCCTTCGGTGGCTGCCCAGCACGTGCGCGGCCTGGAAGAGGTGCGTATCCGCCTGGGCAGCGCCCAACCGGGTGAAGCAACCGCCGTTTTCGGCGATGCCCTGCGCCGGCTGGAGAACAGCCTGACCTACCTCTATACCGACGGCACCCGCTACTGGTACGACACCCGGCCGACGGTCAACAAGCTGGCCCGCGACCTGGCCCAGGAGTTCCGCGCCGACCAGGTCAACCAGGAGATCATCGCCCGGCTGCGTCAGGTGCCCAAGCGCGGCGATTTTGCCGCCCACCACGTTGCCCCGCTCACCACCGGCGACGTGGCCGACGAAGACCGCGCCCGGGTGGTCGTCCTCCATCCTGACTACGTCCAGTGGCGCAGCACCTCCCCGACCGATGCCGAAGTTGAGGCGCTGGCGCTGCTCCAGAGCCGTGGCGCCGGGCAGCGCCACTACAAGAACATGCTCCTCTTCATCGCACCCGACCGCGAGGGCATGGATAACCTCCGCCAGGCGGTGCGCAACTACCTCGCCTGGCGGCAGATTGACGCGGAGGAGGAAGCCTACAACCTCGATGCCCAGCAGCGCAAGCAGGTCCGGCAGAGCCTGCGGAAAGACGAAGAGACGGTCGATCTGCGCCTGCGCGAAGCCTATAGCTGGCTGCTCGTGCCCGAACAACCGGAGCCGCTCGGCAAGATCGCCATCCGCGCCAGCAAGATCGGCGGCGACGACAACTTCTACGAACGCGCCGCTCGCCGTCTGCAGCAGGACGGGCTCCTCATCAAAGAGTGGTCGCCCGACATCCTGCGCATGGAGCTGGATAGCTACTACTGGCGCGAGGACAGGGGTTGGGAAGTGCGCCTGTCCGACCTGTGGGCTGATCTGGCAAAATACTGCTACTTCCCCCGCCTGCTCAACCGCGACGTGCTTCGCCGGGCCGTGGAGGACGGCGTGCGCCGCATCGACGCGCCCTTTGCCTACGCCACCGGCGCCGACGCCGAGGGTTGCCACACTGGCCTTGTCTACCGAAGCGGCGGTTCCATCTACTTTGACGAGCGCAGCCTGCTGGTCCATCCCCAACACGTCAAAGAGGCGACTGTGCCGGAGACTCTGGAAAGGGTAGAGTCTGGTGCGGCGCCAGTTCAAGACGGCGGACCCATCGCGCCCCCACGACCCGCGCCGCCACGACGCACCACGCGCTACTACGGCCGCGTCCCCCTCGACTCCCAGCGCGTCAACCGCGAGATCAGCACCATTGTCGAGGAAGTGCTGCAGCACCTTACCGGGCTGGTCGGCGCCGAGGTCGAAGTCACGCTGGAAATCAAGGCACGCCGGCCGGAAGGCTTCGACGAAGCGACCATACGCACCGTTAGCGAAAACAGCCGAACGTTGAAGTTTGAGCAGTTTGGGTTTGAGAAGGAGTAGATGTGGGCGAAGGGGGCTGCTGTCTACCGCGTATACCATCGGTTGCAGGGAAATACTGGTTACCCTCGTGCACTAATGCGTATTTTGTAGCGATACGGTTCCTATACGGCCAACTCAGCCCCAAGATCGATACTTCTGTCCATTCGCGGCCCTGGATATCATCCATGCTCGCTGAGTGACTAGTCAAAGAACGACGTGAGCTCCTCACTTCTCCGGCTGCACGATTAGTCTGGTGCCTCGCCTGACCCGCGCTAGCACTGGCTCTCCGGCCCTACTTGATGTTACAATCCCCTCACTCTTGTCCAGTCACCCCGCAGGACGCCCGTACTTGACTGCGTTCCTCAAACCAATCCTGGCCACACACTTCGCCTGGCTCGCCAACGAGCTGCAGGCTATGCCCCATTTCCGTGGCCAGCTCGCCGTCGGCGCCTGGGCCAACGACCACGGGCTGGCGGTCGGCTACCTCTCCTGGAGTCTCGACCACGATCCCGCCGCCGAGACCGTGGACCTCGTGCTCGCCGTCTCTGTGCCCACGCCTGCCGCCCGGCGCGCCGCTGTGACCTTCGACCTCCTCTGGTCCGATGGCTGGCTCATCGCCCAGTTCATCGACCAGGCGCTCTCGTTTGACTCGCCAGACGCCCTGGCCGACCAGATCGACGCGCTCGTCGCCGGCCGGCGCGCCGTAGTGATAGAGACGATGGGTCGGGCGCTGGATGGCGAGCTGTAGTGTAGCCGCACGCCCGGCTTGCCGGATGCCCTGTCATTACTTCGGCCGCTGTACAGCCAATCCGGTATGTCAAGTATGAGCCATTCATTACATGCCTTGACAGTTATATAACCAAGGCCGTATATTATGCTTATGACCGTCTACGAAGCGCTAGTCGAGCCCAACCGCCGCCAAATTCTTGACCTGCTTCGAGAGCGTCCGCGCTTTGTCGGCGAACTCGTCGATCTCCTGCAGATCAGCCAGCCTGGCGTCTCTAAGCACCTGCGTGTGCTGCGCAGGGCAGGGCTTGTTCGCGTTCGGCAGGAAGCCCAGCGCCGCAGGTATGAGCTGAGGCCAGAACCGCTGGCTGAGGTGGATCGCTGGCTGGCGGCATACCGCGATCTACTGGAAGAACGTTACAGCCGTTTGGACGAGCTGTTGGATGAGCTGCAGCAGCAGGAGGTTGCCGGTGAGCCAGAATAACCGCGCCGTCGTTTCGCTGCCGTCACAGAACGAAATCCTGATCACGCGCCTCTTTGCCGCACCGCGCGAGCTGGTCTTCCGCGCCCACACCGATCCACTGCTCATTCCCCGTTGGTGGGGGCCGCGCGACACCACCACGATCGTCGATCATATGATGGAAGAGGGCCTGCAGGAGTCGTACGTGCGGCTGGACGAGCTGTTCGCCAGCCAGCAGGCCGCAGCGTCCTGATGCCGGCCGAAGCCCCTTTCCTATCCGTTGCCTAACCAGTTCGTTCAGCTCAATGGAGATAGACGATGCACACAGTTACTTCCCGGGACGGCACAATAATCGCCTATGACCGGATGGGCGATGGCCCGCCGTTGATCCTCGTCGGCGGCGCCTTCGAGCAGCGCGCCGCGAACTTCGAAACCGCTCGTCTGGCGGCGCTGCCTCTGCTAACAGAGCAGTTCACCCTCTATCACTACGACCGGCGCGGCCGTGGCGATAGCACCGATACCCTGCCCTATGCCCTGGACCGCGAGATTGAAGACATTGCCGCGCTGATCGATGAAGCAAGCGAGCCGGCGTTCCTCTTCGGTATCTCCTCCGGCGCAGCCCTGGCGCTTGAAGCCGCTCTCAGCCTCGGCGACCGGATCAGGAAGGTAGTCCTCTACGAGCCGCCGTACACCGTGGATGAAGACGGCCGGCAGAGATGGCAGCGATACCGCCTGGAGCTTGACAAGATGCTTGAGGACGACCGGCGCGACGATGCGGTGGCCCACTTCATGATGCTCGTCGGAGCCACACCCGAGGACGTTGACGAGGCCCGCCGTTATCCGGTCTGGCCCATGTTTGCCTCCATTGCCCCCACGCTCGCTTACGATGCCGCAGCGATCGGCGATGGCCCGGTCCCCGTCGAGCGCGCCGCTCGCCTGACCGTGCCCGCGCTTGTCGTGACCGGCAGCGAAACCTATCCCTTCATGCACGTCAGCGCCGATACGCTGGTCTCGGCCCTGCCTCATGGCCGGCGCCTTACGCTGGAAGGCCAGACGCATGAGGTTGCCGCCGAGGCGCTGGCGCCCGTCCTCGTCGACTTCTTCAATTCTGGCGAGCTCGCCTGACCGCTGCCACGCCGCCTGCCATCGGACCTTGTCCCCCACTGCGCAGGTCATTATACTGTGATCCAGCCGGATCCTACCTCGCTGCACAACCCATCCACGCCAGTCAATGTTCCAACGTGCTTCCGCCCGCGATTCGGATTGACGACCGGTCAATGCTTTTTTCCCGGTGAAAGGAGGACTGACCATGACTGCCGATTCAGCAGAGGCCTTTGCGTTGGGCCAGGACGAGATTGCCGCTCTGCGTAAGCAACTGCGCGGACCGCTCTTGCTGCCCGGCGAACCTGCCTATGACGAAGCCCGTTCGGTCTGGAACGCCATGATCGACCGCCGCCCGACCCTCGTCGCTCGCTGTCTCGACGTGGGCGACGTTGTCACCGCCGTCAACTTCGCCCGCGACCACAACATTCCGCTCTCGGTCAAGGGTGGGGGCCACAACATTGCCGGCCTGGCAGTTGGCCCTGGCCTGCTGCTCGACTTCTCGCTCATGCGTGAGGTCCAGCTTGATCCTGCGGCGCGTACGGCACGCGCTGCGGCCGGTTGCCTTCTGAGCGACGTGGACCAGGCGACTCAGGTCTACGGTCTGGCCGCCCCGCTCGGCTTTGTCTCCACCACGGGCATTGCCGGCCTGACCCTGGGCGGCGGCTTCGGCTACCTCACCCGCCGCGCAGGCTGGACCTGCGACAATCTGCTCTCCCTGAACGTCGTCACGGCGACCGGTGAAATCGTGGTCGCCAGCGCAGAGGAAAATCCAGACCTCTTCTGGGGATTGCGCGGCGGCGGCGGAAACTTCGGTGTGGTCACCAGCTTTGAGTATCGCCTCTACCCGGTCGGGCCGGAGATATACGGGGGCATCCGTTTCTGGCCTGCGGAGGACGCCCCTGCCGTACTGGATCTGTATCGTACCCTTGTCGCCTCGGCCCCACCGGAGCAGGTCTGCGTGGCCTTTCTCCGATTTGCCCCGCCCGCTCCCTGGTTGCCGCCCGAGATACACTTCAAGCCAGTCGTCGGCATCCTGATCTGCGATACGGGACCGCTGGCCGATGCTGCCGAACGAGCCGCTCCCATCAAAAGCTTTGGCGCGCCGCTGGGCGACGTGCTCCAGCCCCGCACTTACCTCTCGCAGCAAAGCCTGCTCGACGCAACCCAGCCACCCGGCCGGCGCAACTACTGGAAATCCGAATATCTACCCCGGCTTGAGCCGGCGCTGCTGGAAAGGGCGATCGCCCACGCCCGCCGGATGGTCTCGCCCTACTCAGCCATTATCCTCTTTCCCATTGGCGGCGCCTTGAATCGGCTACCGGAGGGCCACTCTGCCGCAGGTAATCGTGACGCCGCCTTCGCCCTCATCATTGCCTGCGCCTGGGAGGATGCCGCTGCCGACGCCGACAATATCAGCTGGGTCCGCTCTACCTGGCGCGATCTGCGCGCCTTCTCCACCGGTGGCACCTACGTCAATTTCCTCACCGCCGAGGAAGGGGAAGAGCGTATCCGCGCCGCTTATGGACCTAACTACGCTCGCCTTGTCGAGGTGAAGCGCCGCTGGGACCCGGAAAATCTCTTCCACACAAACAAAAACATCGTCCCGCGTCCCGCTTAGCTGCGCTTCCGGCCGGCGCATTAGCCCATTCCGAACGGGGCTTGCCCGCCACTTCACAGCGCGCATAATCACCCTATGCGCCTCCTGCGGCTCCTACTGCCCTTGTTGCTGCTGGTCACGGCCTGCGCAGGCTCTGATCCCACGCCGGCGACCACGACGCCAACCCGCACCGCCACGCCGGAGATTGGCATCTCGCTCGTGACCCGCGCCCCGGCGACCGTCGCCATCGTACGTACCACGCCCACCGCCCTGCCCACTGCGACTGCCACGCCTACGCCGACGCCCATCATCTACACCATCGCCGAAGGCGACACGCTGCTTGGCATCGCTATCGATAACCTGACCACCGTAGACGAGATCAAAGCGCTCAATCCCGGCGTTGTGCCTGAGCTGCTGCAGATTGGCTCCCAGCTCCAGCTCCCACCGCCGGCGACGGCAATCTTCCAGGGCACGCGGAGCACGCCCATCCCGCTGCAGGTCGTCGTCGATCAGGTCAACTTCTACCGCACGCCCGTCGGCAGCCTCTGGGTGCTGGGCGAGGTTGTCAACGAGGGAGAATTCGCCGCCGCCGACATCCAGGTGCAGATCGACTTTCCCAGCGGCGGCCAGTCGCTTGCCATTCCGGCCTGGGTCCAGCCGCCGCTCCTGCCCGCCGGGGACCGGGCTCCCTTCGCCGCCCTCGTGCGCGAGGCGCCCGAGTCAGAGTCCATGCCTGCTGTCTCCATTGTGGGCGGCGCGCCGCTGCTCGACGCCGGCAGCCATTACCTCGACTTGGCGTCCGGGGTGACGGAAGCTACCATTGAGGACGACTACGTGAGCCTGACCGGCACAATTACCAACACTGGTGAGCTGACCGCCAACACGATCTCGGTGGTCGCCATCTTTTACGATTCGCAGGGCCGGGTTTCGGGTTATAGTCAGCAGCAGTTACCGGGACCGTTGCCGCCGGGCGAGACGGCGCCTTTCGCCCTCGACGGCACGCCACCCGGCGCTCCCGTCGTTGAGTACCGACTGCTTGTGCAGGGGCTGGCGGAAACGCCGGCAGCCGCTCCTTAAAGGAACTCTATGTTTTTTCGTGCAGTGTTGCGCGGCCTGCTCAGCTTGGCTTTATTCCTTCTTGGCTCGAAACGGGTGACGGGCTATGAGCACGTCCCGGCGAGTGGACCCTTTATTGTCGTTACCAATCACATGAGCGTTGCCGACGCGCCGCTCCTATTTCTCGTCTTTCCCCATTTGCGGCTGCGTTTTTTCGCCGGCGAAAAGTGGGAGCGCCACATTATCTTCGGCCCAATCATGAAGGCCGTCGGCGCCATCTACATTAATCGTGGCGAGGTTGACCGCCGCGCCCTGCGCGAAGCGCTCAACGCCCTGGCGTCAGGTTCAGTCTTTGGCCTGGCACCGGAGGGCACTCGGAGCCGCGTGCGCCACCTCATCGAGGCCAAAGAAGGGGCCGCTTATCTCGCCAGCCGGGCGCAGGTGCCCATATTGCCGATGGGCGTGGTCAATACCGACGTGATCTGGGAGAACGCCCTGCGCCTGCGCCGCACACGCCTTGAGGTGCACATCGGCAAGCCTTTCACCCTGCCCGTCGGCAAGCGCGCCAAGGGACCGGAGCTGGAGGCCGCCACCCATCTCATCATGGTGCACATTGCCAGCCTTTTGCCGGAGCGCTATCACGGCGCCTACGCAGATAGCCCCGCCCTCGCTGCCCTGCAGCGTGGCGAAGACCCCTGGCCCTACTGCCTGGCTGTAGCCCGAGACCGGGAGCCCGAGCCGGAGCCAGCCCCACCAACCGAACAGCCATGAAGGCAGTCGTCCTGCGCCAGCACGGCACCCTCGAAGACCTCGCCTATGTTGACCTGCCGGCGCCTGCGATCGGGCCGGACGAGGTCTTGCTGGAAGTGAAGGCTGCCGCCCTCAACCGGCTCGACCTCTGGGTCGTCGAGGGCTGGCCCGGCCTGCGGCTGGACTTCCCCCATATTCTCGGCAGCGACGGGGCGGGCGTCATAGCTGCCGTTGGCGAGCGCGTCGAAGGTTTCCAGGTGGGCGACCGCGTCGTCGTCAACCCCACGCTGAGCTGTGGTCGCTGTGACTTCTGCCGGGCCGGCCGGGAGAACCTCTGCGACGAGTTCAAGATTATAGGCGAGCACGTGCCCGGCTTTTTTGCGCAGCTCGCCGCCGTCCCCGCCCGCAACCTGCTCGCATTGCCCGACCACGTCAGCTTTGCCGAGGCTGCCGCCGCCTCGCTGGTCTTGGTCACCGCCTGGCACATGCTCGTCGTCGCCGGCCGGCTGCGCGCCGGAGAGGACGTGCTTGTCGTCGGGGCGGGCGGCGGCGTGAACAGCGCCGCCATCCAGATTGCCCGGCTGGCCGGCGCGCGGCACATCTACGTCGTCGGCTCCACGGCTGCCAAGCTGGCCCAGGCCGAAGCACTCGGCGCGGACGCGCTCATCAACCGCAGCGAAGGCGACTGGGGCCGGGCGCTCTACGCCGCAACCGGACGGCGCGGCGTGGATGTCGTCGTCGACAACGTCGGCGCCGCCACCTTCCACACCTCCCTGCGCTCCTTGAAGAAGGGCGGCCGGCTGCTCACCGTCGGCAACTCCACCGGCCCGCGCTTCGAGCTGGACAACCGTTATCTCTTTGCCAGACACCTGACCATCATCGGCAGCACCATGGGCACGCAGCGCGACTACGAGACGGTCATGGGCCTTCTCTTCGCCGGCCGGCTGCAGGCGGTAGTCGATACCGTCTACCCGCTCTCCGAGGGCGTCGAAGCGCTGCGCCGTCTGGAGCGCGGCGACGTGGCCGGCAAGCTCGTCCTCGAGCCCTGACGCCTGACCCCTTTATACCCCAATCTGTACCCGGCGTTATATCCATGTCTATTGTGCCGCCTGCTGCGCAATGGTATCTCTTGTTGTCATGGGACAGGAAGCCAGTCACATTCTCCGCCTCAGTGATGATCCCCGGGCCGCGGCCCGCGCAGCCCGCTTGCGCTACGTCGCCGACGAGCAGCCGGGCATTGTGCGCCGCCGCCAGGGACGGGGCTTCACCTATCTGGATCCAGAGGGCAACCGCATCACCGACCCGGAGGCGCGGGAGCGCTTCGAGGAGCTGGCCATTCCGCCCGCCTGGACAGACGTCTGGATCAGCCCGCACGAGAACGGGCACATCCAGGTGACCGGGCGCGACGAGAAGGGGCGCAAGGTCTACATCTACCATCCCCGCTGGGAAGAGCTGCGCAACGAGACGAAGTTCAACCGCATGCTGCATTTCGGCGAGGCGCTGCCCCGCCTTCGCGAGCAGATTGACGCCGACCTGCGCCGGCGGAACATGTCGCGCGAGCGGGTGCTTGCCACCGCCGTCCGCCTGCTCCAGCAAACTCTGATCCGCGTGGGTAACGAAGAATATGCCCGGAACAACAACTCCTACGGCCTCACCACGCTGCGCGACGAGCACGTGGATGTGAATGGGTCGAACCTGCGTTTTGAGTTCCGCGGCAAGAGCGGCAAGATGCAGAGTGTAGACGTGCACGACCCGCGTGCAGCGCGAGTGTTGCGCCGACTCCGGGAGCTGCCGGGACAGCACCTCTTCCAGTATGAAGACGACGAGGGAGACCTGCACGAAGTCACCTCTGACGACGTGAACGACTACGTCCGCGGGATCGCCGACGAGCCCTTCACCGCCAAGGATTTTCGCACCTGGGGCGGCACCGTCCACGCAGTTCGCGTCCTGCAGGAGATGGGCGAGGCCGAGGACGAGAGGCACGCCGAAAAGAACGTTGTCGCCCTCTTCAAGCAGGTGGCCGAACAGCTGGGCAATACACCCGCCGTCTGTCGCGACTATTACGTGCATCCCTGCGTCCCTGACTGCTACCGCCAGGGCACCTTCTTCACGCTCGGTGCTGAAGCCCGGCCCACACCCGAAGAAGAAGAGTGGTTGGACCGGGAAGAACAGCTCGCCCTCCATTTACTCCGCCAGCACGTCAACGGCGGCTGAGCAGGCAGGCCGGAGGGCTGTTACTCCCGCAAGATGCGGAGGTAAAGTTGACCGATCAGCAACTGAGGCAATCCGGCGGCAACCCGTCCGGCCGGCCCGAGGATTATGGCGTTCCTCAACCGCCCGAGATCGAGAAGCAGTGGACCTTCTCCACGTTGCAGAAGCTCGGCGTGCCCTTGCTCATTCTGATCCCGCTCCTGGCGCTTCTTGGTCTCTTTGGCGAAAGCTCTGCAGCCGCAACGGAGACCGGCAACACCTTTGCCGTCGAGGTCAGCTATCCGTCGCGCTATCGCTACAATATGCTCAGCCCGCTTACCGTGAGCATCGAGAATCGTTCGGACCAGGTCGTGCCTACTGTGACTGTCTCCTTCGGCCAGGACTACATCTCGCAGTTCTCCAATGTCTCCTTCACGCCGGAACCGGACGAGGTGACCGGCGAGGCCTACTACGTCCGGTTTGACGACCTTCAGCCCGGCGAGGTGCGCCTTGTGCAGGTTGAGCTGCAGGCCGACCGATACTGGCGGCATAATGGGTCGGTGGCGGTTGCCCCGGGCGACGCAGACGACGCTCCCGACGTCGTCATAGAAGTCAGCACACTGGTTTATCCCTAGGAGCCTGCCGTGGAA
>Ga0123332_1004983_pt1 | contig 11416 bp, 10 predicted proteins | sample BioC12SIPDNA_4_FD_89958 | JGI IMG/M metagenome (GOLD analysis project Ga0123332, IMG submission 89958) | Anaerobic biogas reactor microbial communites from Washington, USA - Biogas_R2_A C12 SIP DNA | ecosystem: Engineered > Bioreactor > Anaerobic > Unclassified | place: Washington, USA...
CATGGGACCCGCGCAGGTCCGCGCGGGTGAGGGGATCGACATCGGGCCCCATCCCCACATCGGGCTCCAGACCGTCACCTGGCTCACCCACGGAGAGATCCTCCACCGCGACAGCCTCGGGTCCGAGCAGCTCATCCGCCCCGGTCAGCTCAACCTGATGACCGCCGGCGCGGGGGTCTCGCACTCAGAGGAGGGCACCGCGTACTCGGGTCCCCTGCAAGGGGTTCAGTTCTGGGTGGTGCAGCCCGAGGAGACCCGGCACGGGCCGGCTGCGTTCGAGCACCAGCCCTCGCTACCTGAGGTGGAGCTGGACAACGCCGTCGCCACGGTGTTCATCGGCGAGATGGACGGCGTCGCGTCGCCGGCCCGTCGCGACACCGACCACTGCGGGTTCGATCTCGCGCTGCGGCCCGGCACCACCGTCGTGCCGTTGCGAGAGGACCACGAGTACGCCCTGGTGGTGGTGGAGGGAGAGGTGCAGGCGGGCGGCGCGGTGGTCACCCCCGGCCATCTCGCCTACTTCGGGACCGGGCGCGAAGAGGGTCCGCTCACGGTCAGGGAACCAGCGCGGGCGATGCTCGTGGGAGGCGTGCCCTTCCCCGATCGGATCATCATGTGGTGGAACTACGTGGGCCGGACCCGTGCCGAGGTGGAGGTCGCACACCGGGACTGGACCGACGGCAGCGACCGCTTCGGAGCGGTGGCGTCGCCCCTGGCGCGGATCGACACCGGCCCACCACCGTGGAGCAGCGAGCTGGGCTGACGGTGCTCCACGGCGCTCAGCGGGCGCCGTGGATCACTCCGGTACCAGCGCTGCTGAGCTCTGATCGGCGTCGGAGAGGTCGATCAGGTCGTCGGTGTAGATCGCGTACCGGTCGCGTCCGAGGCGCTTGGCCTCGTACAGGGCGAGGTCCGACCGGCGCAGCAGGGTGGCCACGTCGTCGCCGTCCTGTGCGGCCGCGATGCCGACCGACACCGTGGCCACCAGCGGTTCGCCGTCGATGTCGAGCGGTTGCCCGACGCGCAGGCGGATCCGGTCGACGACAGAGGTGGCTGCTTCTACGTCGGTGTCGATTAGGGCCACCACGATCTCGTCGCCGCCCAGCCTGGACACGATGTCGTGGGACCGCACCTCGGCCCGGATCGTCTCGGCCATGGCTTGGAGGACGCGATCGCCGGCGCCGTGGCCGCGCTCGTCGTTGACCTCCTTGAAGTGGTCGATGTCCATGAAGGCGAGCGTTAGCGGCCTGCCGTCGATGGCACGGTGGTCGAGCGCGGCGGCCAGGCGGACCTCCATCTCGGACCGGTTGAACAGCCCGGTCAGGTCGTCGTGGGCCGCCCGGTGGGCGAGGGCCTGGGTGCTGCGGTGGCGCGCGGTGACGTCGCGCGACACGCTGATGATCGCGGCCACGTCGGGATCGTCGAGCCGGTTGGTGGCCGTGCTCTCCATCCACATCTCGTCGCGGGTGCCCGCGTTGACCCGGTACTCGACCCGGACCCGCTGACCCACCTCGACCTGGCGGAGGGCATGGGAGACCCTCGACCGATCCCGCGGGTCGACGACGTCGAGCACCGTGCGGCCCACGAGCGAGTCGCTCGACAGGCCGAGGAGGCGTCCGACCCAGGGACTGGTCCACTTGACCCGGAGATCAGCGTCGATGAGCACGATGAGGTCCTCGGCGTGTTCGACGATCGATGCGAACCACCGCTCCCGTGACCGGAACTCGTCGGCCGCGCTGCGCTCGACCTCCATCGCGGCGATCTGGGCGGCCTGGTCGCGGTTGTCGCGCGTGAGGGCCACTGCGTACGCGACCACGGCGATCACGAGGATCAGACCGGTGCAGGCCCCCAACATGACCCACGCGCTCATGACCTGATTTTCGTCGCGGAAAGTGATGAACATGAGTTCAATTCTTCATAACTGATCCGAACGGCCCATTGCATCTCTCGGATGCATGGCAAGTCCGGCTCAGCCCACGAGGTCGGCGGCCTCCACGGCGATGGCCAGCTCCTCGTCGGTGGGGACCACCAGGACGGTCACGGGAGAGCCCTCCGGTGAGATCACCCGCGCGCCGCCATCCGGCGAGCGGTTCCGGTCGGGGTCGATCGAGATCCCAAGGAACCCCAGGCCCTCGGCCGTGTGCTCCCTGGTGACGGCGTCGTTCTCCCCCACCCCTGCGGTGAAGGTGAGCGCGTCGAGTCCGCCCATCACCGCGGCGTAGGCGCCGATGTACTTGCGGAGCCGGTGGACGTACACGTCGAGGGCGAGCGTGGCGTCGGCGTCGCCCTCGGCGATCAGCCGGTGCACCTCACGCATGTCGTTGTGACCGGTGAGGCCCTTCATGCCCGACCGGTGGTTCATGAGGTGGTCGATCTCGTCCACGTCGAGTCCCTCGGTGCGTGAGAGGTGGACCACCACCGAAGGGTCGATGTCGCCGGTGCGGGTGCCCATCACCAGGCCCTCCAGCGGCGTGAAGCCCATCGACGTCTCCACCGGCCTGCCGCCCACCACGGCCGAGGCCGATGCTCCGTTGCCGAGGTGGAGGACGATCTGGCGCAGGTCGGCCAGGGGCTGTTCGAGCTCCTCGGCCACGCGACGGGACACGTAGTCGTGGGAGGTGCCGTGGAACCCGTAGCGGCGGATGCCGTGCTCCCGGGCGACCTCGCGGTCGATGGCGTAGGTGCGGGCCGGGAGGGGCAGGTCGTGGAAGAACGCCGTGTCGAACACCGCCACGTGCGGGACGTGGGGGAGTGCTGCCCTGGCGGCGATCATGCCCGCGAGGTTGGGCGGGTTGTGCAGCGGCGCCAGCGGGGCCAGCTCCTCCACGGTGGCGAGCACGTCGTCGTCGATCAGCACCGCCGACGAGTAGCGGTCGGCGCCCATCACCGCCCGGTGGCCCACGGCGGCGATGCCGGGACCGTCGAGGTCGGGTCCGACCTCGCGGCACAGGTCGAGCACGATCTCCATGGCGGCCCGGTGGTCGGGAACGTGGAGGGAGCGTTCGGTGACGACGCCAGCGTGGTCGTGCTCGATGGTGGCGACGTCCTCGCCGATCCGCTCGACGTGGCCGCGGAGCAGCCGAGCGCCGTCGGCGGGATCGACGAGCTGGTAGCGAAGGGACGACGAGCCTGCGTTGAGGACCAGGACGCTCATGATTCGGACCCTCCTCCACCGGTGAGCGCCTGGGCCTGGATGGCCGTGATGGCGACGGTGTTGACGATGTCGCGCACCGTGGCTCCCCGTGACAGGTCGTTCACCGGTTTGGCGAGCCCTTGGAGAACGGGGCCGATGGCCACCGCTCCCGCCGACCTCTGCACGGCCTTGTAGGTGTTGTTGCCGGTGTTGAGGTCCGGGAACACGAACACCGTGGCCCGCCCGGCGACGGCGGAACCGGGCAGCTTCGCCGCCGCCACGGCGGCGTCGACCGCGGCGTCGTACTGGATCGGCCCGTCGACCGAGAGGTCGGGACGCCGCTCGCGCACGAGGGCGGTGGCCGACCGGACCCGCTCGACCTCGGCTCCGCGCCCCGATTCTCCGGTGGAGTAGGAGAGCATCGCCACGCGAGGGTCGACGCCGAACTGCTCGGCGGTCGCCGACGACGAGATGGCGATGTCGGCGAGCTCCTCGACCGTGGGTTCGGGGATCACCGCGCAGTCGCCGTAGACCAGCACCCGGTCGGGAAGGCACATCAGGAACACCGACGACACCACGTCGATGCCCGGTGCGGTCTTGATGATCTGGAACGACGGCGTGATGGTGTGGGCCGTCGAGTGGGCGGCGCCCGAGACCATCCCGTCGACCAGGCCGGCGTGCACCATGAGGGTGCCGAAGTAGGAGACGTCGCTCACGTAGTCGCGAGCGGCGTCGACGGTGACGCCGCGGTGCTCTCGCAGCCGGGCGTACTCCTCCGCGAAGCCGTCGACCAGATCCGACGTCCGGGGGTCGATCACGGCCGCACCGGCGAGGTCTAGGCCGAGCGCGGCGGCCTTGGACCGGACCTCGGACTCGACGCCCAGGAAGGTGATGTCGACGACCTCGCGGGCGAGGAGGGTGGCCGCGGCCTGAAGCACCCGCTCGTCGTCGCCCTCGGGCAGGACGATGTGGCGCTTGTCGGCCCTGGCCCGCTCCAGGAGCATCGACTCGAACATGAGCGGCGTGACCACGGTGCTGCGGGGCACCTCGAGGACGGCCAGGAGGTCGTCGCCGTCGATGTGCGTCTCGAAGGCCGCGAGCGCCCGCTCCTTCTTGCGGGGCATTCCGGGACCCAGCAGGCCCCGCGTGTTCGACGCGATCCGCGCCGACCGGAACGAGTCGTGGTCGGTGACCGCCACGGGCAGGTGGCTGGCGAGGGTGGCCACCAGCCGGTCGGTGGCAGGCCCGGGCCGGTAGCCGCCCACCAGGACGACACCGGCCAGCGACGGGAAGCTCTTGGTGCCGTGCGCGCCGGCCAGGGCCACGAGCACGTCGGCGCGGTCGCCGGGGGTCATGCAGAGCTGGCCGTCGTCGAGCTTGTCGAGGACGTGGTCGACGGTCATGCCGCACACGAGCACGTCCTCGGCCTCGCGTGACAGCAGTTGCTCGTCACCGTGGACGAGGGTTCCGTCGAGGGCCTCCACCACCGCTCCGACCGTTGGAGCAGACAGCAGCGCCACCTCCGGCACCGCCCACGCCGGGAGCCCGGTGAGGCTCAGGCGCTCCTTCACCTCCTCCAGAGAACCGGGGTCGCAGCGGTTCGCCACCACGGCGACGGTGGCCGCGTGGGATCCGGCCAGCTCGTTGACGGCGATGGCGGTCAGCCGGGTGATCTCCTCGGGGGTCCGCTCCAGCCCGCTGACCACCATGAGCACCGGCGCGCCGAGGTTGGCGGCCACCCGGCCGTTGAACTCGAGCTCGATCGGTGCCGTGACGTCGGTGAAGTCGGATCCGATCACCACCACCACGTCGCACTCGGCGGCCAGCGCGCGGTAGCGCTCGACGATGGTGGACAGCGCAGCCTCAGGATCGGCGTGCACGGCGTCGTAGTCGACGCCGATGCACCGGCTCCGCTCAAACTCGATGCCCTCGCTCTCCAGGAGCAGGTCGAGGAACTGGTCGGCCCCGGGCTCGGTGTGGGTGACCGGCCTGAAGACCCCCACGGTCTGTACCCGGCGGGTCAGCAGCTCCACCAGACCGAGCGCCACGACCGACTTGCCGGTCCGGCCCTCGGGTGCCGTCAGGTAGATGCTGCGGGCTCCACCTGGTCCCATGGATGGCTCCTCCGTCGTCTGTGCCGAAGCTGCGCGTTCGCATGCCGGCGGGTCGTGCGCCCGGAACACTACGGGCGAACCCGAGTGGTCGACCTCACCGCCGGTCAGGAAAGCCGGTGGCCGACGTGAGACGGTGCCGGGCGGCTGGGCCACCTCTTCCGCCTGATGTCACGATCCGCTGCTCGCTTGTCGAGAGCGCGAGATCGTGGGGTACCGTCGTTGTCTTGGTGTGCCGGGAAGTCTGGTCGGCGATCTGTTCGACGACCCCACGACGCGCCCGTGACGTACCTGGCCAAGCCCTCTGCTACAGGTCCTGAGTCGTGATCGTCGCGCTGCTTGGTCTGCACGTGGTCGTCGGCGCGGCCACGCTGGCCTTCTCTCGCCGCCTGGGGCGGCTCGGCCTCGTGCTGGGAGCGGTTCCGATGGTCGCGGTCGTGGCCTGGCTGCTCTCCGCGGCGGGTGGTGTGCTCGACGGCCGCCCGGTGGTGGGCACGCTCGAGTGGGTTCCGTCGCTCGGGTTGTCGCTCGACGTCCGGGTCGACGCGTTCACATTCCTGATGCTCCTGATCGTCTCGGGCACCGGGACGCTCGTGGTGGCGTACGCGTGGTCGTACTTCGGCCGAGGTCCCGAGGCCGGCAGGGTCGCCGGACTTCTCACCATGTTCGCCGGAGCGATGGTCGGGGTGGTCGTGGCCGACAACCTCCTCTTCCTCTACGTGTGCTGGGAGCTCACGTCGATCACCTCCTACCTGCTCATCGGGATCGACGACCAGAAGGCGGAGGCCCGCGCTGCTGCCACCCACGCACTCGTGGTCACCGCCATGGGCGGCCTGGTGATGTTGGCAGGGCTCATCCTGCTGGGGCAGCAGGCTGGGACGTACTCGCTGAGCGGGCTGCTGTCCTCTCCTCCATCGGGCACCGTGACGTCGGTGGCTCTGGTCCTGATCCTGGTGGGAGCGTTCACCAAGTCGGCCCAGTACCCGTTCCACAGCTGGCTACCCGGAGCGATGGTGGCGCCCACCCCGATCAGCGCCTACCTGCACTCGGCGGCCATGGTGAAGGCCGGCGTCTACCTGGTGGCCCGGTTGGCACCGGCGTTCGCCGACACCGGGATGTGGCGGCCGCTGGTGGTCTCGGTGGGTCTGACCACGATGATCGCCGGTGGTCTGCGGGCGTTCCGGCCCTTCGACCTCAAGCAGATCCTCGCCTTCGGCACGATCAGCCAGCTCGGCTTCATGATGGTCCTGCTGGGCATCGGTCGCCCCGAGACGACCGCGGCCGGTTGCGCCCTCCTGCTCGCACACGCGCTCTTCAAGGCGGCGTTGTTCATGGTCGTCGGGGTGGTCGACCACCAGATCCACTCCCGTGACATCCGCGAGTTGCCCCAGCTCGGGTCGGGGTGGACGTCGATCAAGGTCGCTGCGGTGGTGGGCGCGGCGTCGATGGCAGCTGTCCCGCCCTTGGCCGGCTTCATATCCAAGGAGATGGCCTACGGTTCGTTGGTGGACGGAACGGGCGGCGACCGGCTGGTGCTGGTCGGCATCGTGGTGGGGTCGATCCTCACCGCGGCGTACAGCATCCGCGTCGCGGTGGCCCTCGTCGGGCCAGCGGCGGTGCGGACCGAGGAACCCGCGCCGCTGGTGGCACCCTCGCCCGCGGTGGCCTTCGTTGCACCGCCGGTTCTCCTCACGGCCGCGACCGTGGTGCTCGGCACGGTGCCGCTGGTCTGGTCCGGCCTGATCGACAGCGCATCGGGCGCGTTGAACCAGTGGAGTCCGACCCATGGGCCACACGTCCACTTGGCCCTCTGGCACGGAGTGGGCCCTGCTCTGGTGCTGTCGATCGTCACGCTGGCGATGGGCTCGACCGTGTTCGCCCTCCGCCGACCATTCGCCCGCTGGCAGGCCGCGCTCGCACCGCGCACCACCGGGGCCGAGGTGTACGACGGCGTGGTCGCCAGGGTGCTCTCGGGAGCCGGTCGGATCACCGCAGTGGTTCAGTCCGGGTCGTTGCCGGTCTACGTGGCGGTGATCCTGGCTACCGCGGCGGCGGCACCCACGGTCGCCCTCGTCACCGGCGGATGGTGGTCCGGATGGCCGGACGCCTACGGGCGCATCGGGCAACTGCCGGTGGCCGCGCTGATGGTGGTGGCTGCCGTGGCGGCGACCCTGGCCACCCGCCGGTTCGTGGCCGCCGTCCTGCTCGGAACCGTGGGCTACGGAATGGCGATCTTCTTCGTGATCCAAGGTGCACCGGATCTGGCGCTCACCCAGTTCAGCGTGGAGACCCTCTCGGTGGTGGCCTTCCTGCTGATACTAAGAAAGCTTCCCGACCGCTTCGAGAAGCCGGCTCCGGCGATGGGTCAGCCCCTGCGGATCGTGGTGTCGTTGGCGGCTGGGGCCTTCGTGGTGGTCATGGCCCTGGCTGCGTCGGGTGCGCGCACCGCGGCTCCGGTCTCCCAGGAGATGGTCGAGCAGGCGTACCCGAAGGGCTACGGCCACAACATCGTGAACGTGATCCTCGTCGACATCCGTGGCATCGACACCCTTGGCGAGATCACCGTGCTGGCCACCGCCGCGATCGGCATCGCCGCGCTGGCCCGGTCGAGCGCCAAGCCCCGGCGCTCCGGTGTCGAGCACCACAGGCGGGAGGTGGGCGGTTGATGCGCCGGTCGCTCATCTTCGACAGCACGGTTCGACTGGTCTTCGACCTCGCGATGGTGCTCTCGGCGTACATGCTCTTCGCCGGCCACAACCAGCCGGGTGGCGGCTTCGTGGGCGGTCTGGTGGCCGGGGCTGCCATCGCTTTGCGCTTCCTGATGGGGGACCTGCGCGACGTGATCGGTGTGGTCCGGTTCAAGCCCTGGACGCCGCTGGCGGTGGGCCTCGCGTTGGCCGCGGGCACGTCGATCTGGACCGTCGCCACCGGGTCGGAGCCGTTGGACCACGGTGCCCGCGAGTTCGACGTCTGGGGCATCGGTGCGGTCAAGGTCACCACCGCCACCGTGTTCGACGCGGGCGTCTACTGCATCGTCGTGGGCCTGGTGCTGATGATCCTCGAGGCGTTCGCCGACGAGATCGAGCCGGCTGACGACGGCGAGCCCGGCGAGGTCCGACGATGACGCTGGTGATGGTCCTGGTGGCCGGGGTCTTGTCGTCGTGCGGTACCTACCTGCTGCTCGGGCGTCAGCTGAGCCGGGTGGTTATCGGGATCGGCATGCTGGGCCACGCGGTCAACATCTTGTTGGTGCTGTCCGGCGGCGACGGTGGTCGCCCGCCCTTCGACGGTGACGACCCCGCGGGGTTCGCCGACCCGTTGCCCCACGCCTTCGTGCTCACGTCGATCGTGATCTCCTTCGGCGTCATCTCGTTCCTGCTGGCTCTGGCGTATCGGAGTTGGCAGGTGACAGGAAACGACGAGGTCGAGGACGACGTCGAGGACCGTCGGGTGGCGACCCACGGCCAGGGGGGAGCGGAGTGAACGCCCTGATCGGGCTACCGATCATCCTCCCGTTGCTCGGTGCCGCGGCCTCGATCGCCTTGGGCGCCCACCGCCCGTTGCAGCGACTGATCAGCATCGGCGTGCTCGCCACCCTCACCGCCACCACCGCGGTCACGTTGGTCCGGGTGGACCGAAACGGGATCACTGCCGTGCAGGTCGGTGGATGGGAAGCCCCGACGGGGATCTCCCTCGTGGCCGACCGGCTGTCGGTGGTGCTCCTGCTCACCGCGCTGGTGACCCTGTTCGCGGTGCTCGTCTACGCGGTCGGGCAGGGAAGCTTCGACCAACCGGGCTCTGAGGCGCGCCACGTCGGCTTCCACCCGCTCTACCTGATCCTCACCGCCGGCGTGTCGTTCGCGTTCCTCACGGGCGACCTGTTCAACCTGTTCGTGGCCTTCGAGGTGATGCTCATGGCGAGCTACGCCCTGTTGACCCTCGGCGGTCGGGCCGACCAGGTTCGCAGCGGCATGACCTACGTGGTCATCAGCCTCATCGCCTCGACCCTCTTCCTCGCCGCGCTGGCCTACGTGTACGCGGCGACCGGAACCGTCAACATGGCGGACCTCCACGACAAGATCGCGGCACTACCCGCCGGTCTGCGCAGCAGCCTGGCGGTGCTGCTGATCGTGGTGTTCGGCATCAAGGCCGCCATCTTCCCGCTGTTCTTCTGGCTACCGGACAGCTACCCCACGGCGCCGACGGCCATCACGGCCGTCTTCGCCGGACTCCTCACCAAGATCGGCGTGTACACGATGATCCGCACGCAGACGGTGATGTTCACCCCCGCCACCAGGCCCGGCACCCTGCTGTTGGTGGTGGCCGGGGCGACGATGGTGGTCGGCGTGCTGGGGGCGGTGGCCCAGAACGAGATCAAGCGGCTTCTCTCGTTCCACATCGTCAGCCAGATCGGCTACATGGTCATGGGTCTCGGGCTCTTCACGGTGGCGGGCGTGGCCGGGGCGATCATCTTCACCGTCCACCAGATCCTGGTGAAGACGTCGCTGTTCCTGGTGGGCGGGATCATCGAGGAGAAGGCGGGCACCGGACGCCTGGCCCGACTCGGCGGGCTGGCTCGAACCGAACCGCTTCTCGCCGTGCTGTTCCTCCTACCCGCGCTCAGCCTGGCGGGGATCCCACCGCTGTCGGGGTTCGTGGGCAAGTTGGCGTTGGTCGACGCCGGGCTCGACGACCGCGCCTACGTGGTGGTCGGAGTGAGCCTGGTGGTGAGCCTGCTCACCCTGTACTCCATGACCAAGATCTGGGCGGGCGCGTTCTGGGGCACGAGGTCCGAGGGCGCCTCGGATCTACCCCCGGCGAAGGGAACCACCGGGACCGCCATCATGACGTCGGCCACCGCTGCGCTGGTGTCGGTCACGGTGGCGATCGCCGTGTTCGCGGGGCCGCTGCACGAACTGTCCACCAGGGCGGCGGCCGACCTCGTCGATCCCACCCCCTACATCGAAGCGGTGTTGGGCCGGTGAACCGCTTGGTGCGCGTGGCGCTCATCTTGGCAGTGTGGTTGGCCCTCTGGTCGGAGGTCTCGGTGGCGAACGTGTTGAGCGGGTTGGCCCTGGCCGGGGTGATCGTCCTCGGCTTCGACACGTGGAGCCACGGTCCGCTGATCCTCCGACCGCTGCGCGCCGTCAGGTTCGCAGCGTTCTTCGCCTACCTGCTCGTGCTGTCGACCTGGGCTGTCGTGCGCACCGTGGTAGCGCCGCGCGACCGGGTGCACACCGGCATCCTGGCCGTGCCGCTGCACGGATGTTCCGATGCCGTGGCCACGCTCATCGCCGACGCCATCACCCTCACGCCCGGAACGCTCACGCTGGAGGTCCGCCGTGAGCCGTTGACCCTCTACGTTCACGCCCTCGACACGCGAGACCTGGATTCGATCCGTCGCGACGTCCGCCGGCTGGAGGTGCTGGCGGTGCGTGCCTTCGGCGACGCCGGTGCGATCGAAGGCCTGGCCGTCGACGACACCACCGCTTGGAGGCAGCCATGATCGTTGCGGCGCTGTTCCTCACCGCTCTGGGCGGCGCCGGGTTCCTGTACCGCATCGTGCGCGGCCCGTCGCTGGCCGACCGCGTGGTGGCGCTCGACGGGCTGGTGGTCGCGATCGTGGCGGCCACGATCCTCAACTCGATCCGGATCGAGAGCCGGTGGTTCGTCGGCGTGGCGGTGGTGGTGGCCCTCATCGGGTTCCTGGGGACGTCGGCGTCGGCCCGCTTCATCGAACAGCGGGGTGGTTGACATGAGCTGTTCGCACCCTTGCGCAGCGGTCGGTGGCTCGGGTGATCCCGTCGGTTGGAGGACCTGGTGATGGAGTACGTGACCGGGGGGTTCGCCGTGGCAGGCGCGGCTCTGATCGCGCTGGCCGGGCTCGGTGTGGTCCGCCTCGGTGACCTGTACGCGCGCATGCACGCGGCCACCAAGGCCAGCACCCTGGGCATCGGGCTCGTGGCCGTGGCCGGAGCGCTCGGCATCGACGGAGGCGCGGCGGCGGTGTTGCTCGGAGCAGTGCTCATCTTCGTCACCGCCCCCAGCGCGGCTCACCTCATCGGGCGAGCCGCCTACCGGGCCGAGGGCATCGACGTCCACCTCCAGGGCCACGACGATCTCCGGCAGCTGTTCGACCCGTCGGACGACGCCGACAGCTGAGAGAGGGGCG
>Ga0123332_1004985_pt1 | contig 11415 bp, 8 predicted proteins | sample BioC12SIPDNA_4_FD_89958 | JGI IMG/M metagenome (GOLD analysis project Ga0123332, IMG submission 89958) | Anaerobic biogas reactor microbial communites from Washington, USA - Biogas_R2_A C12 SIP DNA | ecosystem: Engineered > Bioreactor > Anaerobic > Unclassified | place: Washington, USA...
GGTCGAGGCGGCTCATCAGGTAGAACACCGCAACGAGCGCCATGAACGTGGGGAACATCTGTACGAACACGAACGTGAGCAGTGTGGTGTAGCGCCCTTCGAACTTCAGGCGCGAGAACGCGTAACCAGCAGGGGTGGCGAGCGCGACGGCCAGCAACCCGGTCGTGCCTGACACCAGCAGCGTGTTGCGGATGTAGAGCGGCACCATGCCGCCGATGCTGGCCGGTTGGCGCGTGCCGTCGGCCAGGAGCCCGTAGAACTGGCTGGGTTGCACCGTGAGCACGATGAGGCCGACCGCTGCGAGGATCGTCCAACCGAAGCGGCCGCGCCACCTGTCGATGGCCGACGCCGTCAGCGAACCGCGACGCGCCACCACGAACGTGCCGATGATGCCGACGATGGCGAGAAGCAGGATGGCGACCAACGCCACCTGGTACCAGGCGACGTGGAACTCCTGCAGCACCTTCACGTACTGGACGATCGAGAAGTCGGCAGGGTTCGGGATGACGCCCGACCTGACCAGGAGGTTGCCTTCCCGCGGCAGCGCCCCGGCCAACGTGTTGTTGCGGTTGAACGACACCGCCACGAGGTACACGACGGGGTAGAAGACCAGCACGATGACGACCCACATGAACACGTGCGTGCCTGCCGTGAGCGCGTAGCGCCCGGCGCGCAGCGGCCTGGTGGCGAGCCCGTACGTGTACGCGAGCCCTGCGATGCCGCCGCACACCAGCACGAAGATGCCGAGGAAACGCAGCCACCCGAAGGGGATCACCAGCATGCGCTCACGCAGCACGGGCTCAGGCGCCGTCAGCACGATGGCGAGCACGCCTGCTACGACGGCGAGGGCGATGACGGCCATGGTGGCGAAGTGGACCTTCGAGCCGCGCATCAGTCGACCTCCTTCAGCGCGCCGGTGACCCTGAAGTTCATCAGGCTCACAGCCAGTGTGATGACGAAGATGATCACCGAGATGGCCGAGCCGAGCCCGTACGCGTAGCCTCCCTGACTTCGGAAGGCCTCGTTGTACGCCCAGCTGATGAGGATGTCGGTACCTCGGGCCGTGGCGGTACCCCAGGTGACGGCAGGTCCACCGTCGGTGAGCAGGAAGATGACGTTGAAGTTGTTGAAGTTGAACGCGAAGCCGCTGAGGGTGATGGGGATGAGCGCGCTGCGCAAGAGCGGCCCCGTCACGCCCCAGAAGCCCTGCCATGCGTTGGCGCCGTCGATGCGAGCGGCCTCGTACACCTCGTCGGGGATGGCCGACAGCGCGCCGAGCGTGGCCGTCATGAGGAAGGGGAGGCCGAGCCACAGGTTGACGAACAGCAGGGCGCCCTTGGCCGCGAAGTGGTTGCCTGCCAGCCAGTTGATGGGCTCGGGGCCGATGTCGAGCAGCGCCATGAGCCGGTTGATGGCCCCGAAGTTCTGGTTGAGGAACCCGCGCCACACCTGGATGGTGATGACGCTCGGCAGCGCCCACGGGACGATGAGCAGCGTCCTGTACAGGTTGCGGAAGCGCAGCGACTTGTTGTTGAGGAGCACGGCCATGAACACGCCGGCGATGGTGTTGAGCAAGACGGTGAGGAACGCGAAGGCGATGTTCCAGGTGAACACGGGGATGAGCGCCTTCGAGGCCGAGGCTGCGATGTAGCGGAAGTTCCGCAACCCCACGAAGCCGAAGTCGTTGAAGCGGGCGATGCTCATGGCCTCGATGTCGTCAGGCAGCGGGGCCGAGAGCACCAGTTCGGTGCCGTGGTCCTCGGCGATGGTGACGCGCAGCGGCTGTCTGTCGAGCCGCACCGTGAGGCTCTCGAGGTCGGGCGGACTGGGTGGGGCGCGTTCGAGCGTCAGCACCCTGCCGTCCTGGCCGATCACGCGCATCTCGAAGTCGAACCCGAGGTCGGGCAGGTGCAGCGAGACTGTGGCGACGGACCTGCCTGCGGGCGGCTCCTGTGTGAGGGTGAGCGTGGCGCCTTCGATGCTCTCGCCGGTGACCTCGGCTTCGCCTGAGGCGTACACCATGGCCGCGACGTTGTTGCAGCCGTCGCGCAGGTCCTCGCAGTCGAGGCTGGCAGCGCTGGCGATGGTGATGCGCGCGCCGTCGACGGCGGTGATGGCCGTCTCGCTGCTGACGTTCAGCTCGCCGTTGCGGATGCCGGCGTAGTCGGTGAACGCCAGCCCGATGGTGAGGATGACGGGGAAGAACGTGAAGGTGAGCAGGAAGACGATGGACGGCAGCAGGTAGTACCAGGGCATGAGCCACTGGTAGCGGTGCGCCATCACGCGCAGCACGAGGACCAGCATGGCGATCGCGAACGGGATGCCGATGAAGGCGGGAGCGTCGGGCGCGAACGTCCTGACGACGAAGACGCCGAGGACGCCGACCGCGAGCGCGATGGTCAGGGCGAGGCTCAGCAGCGCCAGCGACTTGAACAGGCCGCCCGTTGTCGTCCTGCTTCTCGGCAGGTGATCAGTTGGCGGGCGCGAGATGTCCATCGTTCCATCCCCTAAGTGTCGGCCAGGGACGTTGTCGCCCCTGGCCGCCGTACTCGTTCGGCGAAGTCGCTCTTCGCCCATCATTGTAACCAGGCGGCTACCGCTCCCGAGCGGCGGCCGCCTGACGGTGCCGCTTAGCGGCCGAGGATCTCGTCGACCGCCTGGATCAGCAGGGAGCTGACGTCGGAGTCGGCGCTGTCGGTCATGACGGTGAGCGCGTTGCCCATGGGGCTCCACACGGCGCCCATCTCGGGGATGTTGGGCATGGGCTCGGAGTTGAGCAGCGCGGCACCGAAGCCGGCGATGATCGGGTCGTCGGTGACCTGTCCGAGCGCCGAGATCGACGCGGGGATGCGACCGGAGAGACGCGCCAGCGAGACCTGAGCGTCGGAGCGGGTCAGCCACTTCGCGAAGTTGGCCGCCTCGACCTTGGCGGTGCTGAACTGGTTCACCAGGGCACCCTGGACGCCCATGAAGCCGGAGAACGGCGTGCCGTCGGCGAGGGGCGGGACGGGGTGGACGCTGACGTCACGGCCGGCTTCGCGGTACTGGCTGATCGACCACGGGCCGGTGTAGATCATGGCCAGCGCGCCGTCGACGAACAGGCCGTTGGCGACGTCGAAGCTGGTGCCGGAGGGGATGAGCCCGTACTCGAAGCGCAGGTCCTTGAGCGCTTCGCCGCCCGCGACCGCGCCTTCGTTGTCGAGGCCGACGTCGGTGGGCACCAGCGAGCCGCTGGCGTCACGACCGAAGACGTAGCCACCGAACGTGTGGATCCAGCCGTACGAGAAGTAGAAGTTGGTGATGTCGTGCATGAAGCCGAAGGTGTCGGCCGTGGTGAGTTCCTGCGCCAGCGCCATGGTGGCCTCGTAGGTCGCGGGCACCTGCGGCACCAGGTCGTTGTTGACGACGAGCGCGGGGCCTTCGACGAACATCGGCAGACCGAAGAGGCGGCCGTTGACCGTGTAGGCGAGGCGGGCCTGCTCACCGAGGTCGGCGAGGTACGCAGCCGTCGCGTAGCCGGTCATGTCGGCGAGGACGCCACCCACGGCCATCTCACCGATCTGGTCGTGCGGGACGCCGACGAAGATGTCGCCGGCCTCACCTTGCGGAGCGCTCAGGAGCGCCTGCTGCTTGAGTTCGTTGACCTCGAGACGGACGATGTTCACGTCGACACCGAAGCCGGCCGTGAACGACGCTGCCTGCTCACGCAACCAGTCGAGCGACTGGTCCTGGAACGTGGTCCACACGGTCAGACCCTGACCGAACGCGGCCCCCGCCGACATGAGCACGACCATCAGGACAACTAGGAACTTCTTCAAGTGAACACTCCTCTCGAGCGGTCCTGCGGCGAGCCACGCCGCTGAGTACCCCAACCCTGATGGTAGCGGAGCAGTCACGCGCCGGACCTCACTCTTTCCTCAGGATAGTTGACCCGGCTACCACTGTCCATGAGGGATGTCCCGGTCGCGACCGGGGCACGACCAGCGCGACCCGGACCGTCACCTGCGCGCGGTCCGGAGCCGGTAGCGGCCCGTCTCCGTGCGCTCGATCTCGCCGCTCAGCTCCATGACGGTGAGCAGCGCGGTGAGCGCGGCTGCCGTGTCGGCTGCGTCCGCCTGTGCGTGTCGCGGGCCCGGCGTCGGGACGTTTCCCGACCCTCCTTCGCCTGTCGTGACGGCGGAGACGATGACGTCAAGCGACGTTTCGTCGGTGCGGGAGAGCAGGCGCCTGACGACGGCTTCATGACCGCCGTCCCCGTGGTCGGGCAGGGGGGAGGTCCATGGGACCCTCTGCGCCCCGCCGGCCCGCGACCCGCGTGGGGTCGGTTCCTGCGTGTAGACCCCGAACTGGGCGAGGACGTCGGAGGCGTCGAGCACCATGGCCGCACCCTCGTGCAGCAGGCGCAATGTGCCGGCGTAGCGAGGGTCGTTCGGCCTGCCCGGCACGGCCAGGACCGCCCGCCCCTGCTCGAGGGCGTGGGAGGCCGTGTTGAGCGCTCCGGACCTGCTGCCGGCTTCGATGACGACCACGCACGCCGCCAGCGCCGAGATCACCCTGTTGCGCCGCAGGAAGTTGTGACGAGCCGGTCTCGAGTCGGGCGGCCACTCGCTGACGACGGCGCCGCCCTGCTCGACGATGCGCCTCGCGAGGTCGTGATGCTGCGGCGGGTGGAGGTGACGATGGCCCCCACCGAGGACCGCGACCGTCGCGGGCGCCGCCGGAGTGGCGTGAGCTGCCCCGGCCAAGGCTCCCTCGTGCGCTGCGCCGTCGACCCCGAGGGCGAGACCAGAGACGACGAGCACGCCCTCGCGCGCGAGCGCGGCCGCGATGTCGTGCGCCAGCTCCAGGGAGAAGCGTGTCGCCCTGCGCGTGCCGACGAGCGCGCACGAGCGGAGCACGCCTGCCTCGGCCGCGAGGACGGGTGGCAGCGTGCCCTCGACGAAGAGCACGAGCGGCGGGCCCTTCACCTCGCCCTCCTTGAGTGCAGGCGGGTACGACCGGTGATCGAGCGGGACGACGCTCACGCCCGCGTCGAGCGCCGCCGCGATGGTGGCGCGGGCGGTACCGAGCCGTGACCTCAGAGCATGGCCCAGCGGGTGGTCGGCCTCGGCGATGCTCGTGACGCTGCCCCAGGTCGCGAGCTGCCCGAGTGCCCTCGAGGTGCCGATGCCGGGGACGGCGAGCAGCGCGAGGTAGAGGGCCGCCTGTTCGAGCGAGCGGGCGTCAGAGGGCGCGTGCACACCGCAGCATGGCCCGCGGAGCGCGCGGCTGCGTGACGTCCACCGGTCCGAGCCGCGTGTCTGGCGGCACGAGCAAGTGCTGACTCGGCGGGTGCCGCGCGGTCATGCGTGACCGCCCGTCGTTCGCCTCACGGACATGCGTGACCGCCCGTCGTTCGCCTCACGGACATGCGTGACCGCGCGTCGTTCGCCTCACCGACGTGCGTGACCGCGTCTCGTTCGACGCGTGGTATCGGGCGGCTCAGCGCTGCGTCAGGCGCCAGCGGCTCCCGTCGGGACCGTCCTCGATGGTCACGCCGAGCTCCTCGAGGCGTGCCCGCAGAGCGTCGGACGCAGCGAAGTCGCGGCGCTCGCGCGCGTGCTGCCTCTGTTCGAGGACGAGGTCGATGGCGCCCTCCATGACCGTTCCCGCGGCGTCGTGCGTCGACGGTGCAGCCGTGGGGATCCCCAGCACGCCGTCGAGCAGCTCATCGAACAGGGCTGCAGCCCCCGCACGGTACGCGCTGGAGGCACCGTCCTCGACGGCCTTGCGGACGTCGCGGGCCGCGTCGAACAGCGCGGCGATGGCTCGCGGCGTGTTGATGTCGTCGTTCATCGCCTGGGCGAACGCCGTCCGGTACGGCAGGAACGGAGCGTCGTCGCGGGCGGGGCCGGCGCCGCCCGCCTCGTCTTCGGCTTCGCTCCTCGCCACCAGCCTGTACGTCTCGATGAGGCGCGCGAGCCCCTGCGCCGACGACGCGAGGCTCTCCTCGGTGAAGTCCGACACGCTGCGATAGTGCGAGCGAAGGAGGTGGAAGCGCACGGCGATCGGTTCGAAGCGCTCGAACAGCTTCTCGAGGGTCACGAAGTGATCCTTCGACTTCGCCATCTTCTCGCCGCCCAGCGTGATCATGTTCCAGTGCGTCCAGATGCGCGCGAACGGCTGACCGGCCGCGTTGGCCTGGGCGATCTCGCTCTCGTGATGCGGGAAGATCAGGTCGAGTCCGCCGCCGTGGATGTCGAACTCGTCGCCGAGGTACTTGGTGCTCATCACGGAGCACTCGAGATGCCACCCGGGGAACCCCTCACCCCACGGGCTGTTCCAGCGCATGATGTGGCCCTCGTCCGCGCGCTTCCACAGCGCGAAGTCGCGAGGGTCGTCCTTCTCGGAGCGCACCTCGATGCGCGTCCCCTCGAGCAGTTCTTCCGGGTCCCTTCCCGACAACCGGCCGTACGCCTCCCACGCCGACACGTCGAAGTACACGCTGCCGTTGCGTTCGTACGCGACGCCGTTGGCCAGCAGCGTCTGGACCAGCTCGATCTGCTCGACGATGTGACCTGACGCGCGCGGCACGATGCTCGGCCTGCGCACGTTGAGCTTCGCCATGGCGTCGAAGTAGCTCCAGAAGTACTTCTCCGCCACTTCCATCGGTTCTATGCGCTCCAGCTTCGCGCGGCGGGCGAGCTTGTCCTCGCCCTCACCGTCGGCGGACGAGTCGTCGGTCAGGTGGCCGACGTCGGTGATGTTGGTGACGAGCCTGACCACGAAGCCTTCGTGCTCGAGCCAGCGGCGCATGACGTCGAAGACGATGGGGCCGCGCGCGTGTCCGAGGTGCGGCTCCGAGTAGACGGTCGGTCCGCACATGTACATACCGATCCGGCCAGGGACCACGGGCGTGAGCGGCTCCTTTGAGCGGGACATGGTGTTGTAGAGCTCGAGTGACATCGGTTCCTCCGGAGCGAGGCAAGGCGGCTACGCGGCACCGTACACGCCGGTGGAGCGCGCAGTCCAGCGAGGTTGGTTGTATGGGGTGTCAGACAGCGAGCAACGCTGAGGATCGACCGGCTGTCTAACGGCGAACCGGTCCGGCCCAACATCGTGCTCTGTCGTGCGACATGGCGGGAGTCTAGCACGACGCTGAACGGGCCTCACGTGGCCTACGGCGCAGCGAGCGCGTAGAGTCGGGGCGTGGCGTACGTCAGACCATCGCGTTCGGCCGAACACGAGGACGTCGTGCTCGGTTCACGCTTCATCGCGGTGGTCGCTCCCGTCGAGACCGTCACCGCGGCCGTCGAGCTCGTGGACGCGCAGCGGCTGCTCCATCCCGACGCGAGTCATCACTGCTGGGCCTACCGCGTGGGTGACGAGATGCGTTTCTCCGACGACGGCGAGCCTGGCGGCAGCGCGGGGCGCCCCATGCTCGAGGTCATCCTCAAACGTCGACTCGACCGGTGCGCGGCCGTGGTCGTGCGGTACTTCGGTGGGCGCAAGCTCGGGGTGGGCGGCCTGGCCCGCGCGTACGGCGGCGCCGTCGCTCGTGCCCTCGACGCCGCAGGCACGCACGAGGTCAGGGACACGGCGACGCTCACCGTCAGGGCGCCCTTCGCGACGGTCGACGCGGTGCTGCGGGAACTCGAAGGAGCTGCCGTCGAGTTCGACCAGAGCGGACTGGTCGCCACCGTCGTCGTCGACGCGGGCGAGGTCGAAGCCTTGTCGCTGCGCCTCGCCACGCTGACCCGCGGCGCGGCGGCCGTGGACGTCAACGATGAAGCCGGCCTGACCACGACATGAATCCCGACACACCCCACGAGCGCGCGTTCGGTGGCACGATGGGGTCATGAACAAGCCGCGCACAGGCTCGTCGGTTCGTACCCGGTTCGTCGCCGTTGCCTTGATGGTCGGTACCGCCATCGTCCTCAGCGCGTGCGCGCCGACCGCGACCCCTCGCGCCGAGGCCAAGGTCGCCGTCATGAACGGCCCCGCCCAGTCGGCACTGCAAGGCTCGGCCGAGGCGGTGCAGCAGGAGCTGGAGAAGGATCCCGAACGCGGCTTCTCGCTCGTCAGCGCGTTCACCATGCGCTTCCTCGAGTCGCACACCGACCTGTTCCACTCGCGCGCCGCCGCCTCGGCCGCCCGCATCGCCCGCAGCGAAGGCGCGGACCTCGCCGTGATGATCGGCGCGCCAGTGCTGGAGCGTCAGGTCACCCTGTCAGCCGACGAAGCGTCACGCAGGATCGACGTCTCGGTCGCTCTCGAGGCTCAGGTGGTCGACGCGAGCACCGACGCCATCGTCCAGACGCTACGCACACGCACGCAGCAGGGGTCGCGCGTCGAGGCGAACGACCTGCCGCTACCCGACCCCGACGAGGACCCGACTGTCGTCGCGCTCATGCAGGTAGCCGCTCCCGAGCTCTCGTTCTCCCTGCTCGCCGAGCTGCCGTACCTGATCAGGCAGCTCCTCATCGGAAGTAACGGCGGATGATCTCCTGGTAACTGAGCGGTAGGTCGCCCTCCGACAGGGCCTCTTCGGCAGCAGCGGCGTAGTCGGCTGGTGACGCAGCACCAGGCGGCAGGGTCACGTCGGTCTGCCCAGGCAGCCTGACGGCGCCTGCTGGCGACTCGGGACCGTCGCCCAGTACGCCCTGAAGGAACTCGGGCTGTCCGCCCTCGCCCTCGGCGACGCCGGCTGCCGACTCGGGCCCCGCAGCACCGCCGGCCGCGGAGTCGCTCGAAGGGTCTTCGCTCGACTCACCGTCGGCAGCTCCGCCCGCCTCGAGACCCTGTTCGCCGTCGCCTCCGCCTTCCGTCGGTTGGTTCTCGGCCTGCTGGTCCTCGCCGCCCCCTTGCCCCTCGCCCTCGTCTCCCTGCTGCTCGCCCGACGGCTCCGACTCACCGTCGGCGTCGGACTCGGTCGCGACGAGCGTCGACTCACCGTCCTCGCCGGTCTCGTCCTCACCGCTCTCGGCAGCCGCCCGCGCGTCGGAACCGTCCTGGTCATCGGCGCCGGCGGGCAGATCGACCCGCTCGGACTCGCCGTCGCGTCCCGCTCCTGGCTCACCCTGTCCGGGAGGGTCCGTCTGAGGCTGCCCCTGACCGGCTTCGTCCTGTCCCGACTGCCCTCCACCCGACTCGGGCGGCCGTTCCCGCAGCGAGTCGAGGAACCGTGACATGGGAGCACTGTCGCCGTCACCGTCGAGCGGCGGCGGGGCGTCCCTGCCGCTGTCACCCTCGTCGTCTTGACGGTTCTCGTCCCCCGACTCCGGTTCCTCGGCCCGACCGGGGGCCTCGTCGGGAGGCGTCAAGCTCGCCGTGTCGTCCTGATCGCGGGCGTCGTCGATGGTCACGACCGACGAACCGGAGGGCGCGCCGCCGGTGCCACCAGGGCTTGTCGCGGCGGGGCGCTCGATGAGCTCGAGGCTGCTGACGAGCAGCAGCGCAGCGGCGACGGCGAGAGCGGGCAGCCACCAGGCCGGGGTCGGCGCGGGCTTCACGTCGGCGACGGCCACGCGCGCGCGCTCGACGACTGCCGCCCGGAACCCGTACGGGTCGCTCGTCGCGCCGCTGTCAGGGACCCCGGTCGACGTGGCGGGGACCACCGTCGCCTGGCTGATCGCCGGCGAGGCCGACATGAGGTCGAGCGCCGTCTCGTAGCTCAGTCCGACACGGGCGCGGATCTCGGAGAGGGCACGTACCTTCTGCCCAGGCACGGGCAGGAGGACGGCGACGAGGAAGGCGGCGACGAGCAGGATGGCGTGCGTCACGAGGCCGGCGCCGACGAGCAGGGCCAGCAGCGACACGACGAGAGCTGCGACGGAGCCTCTGATGAGGCGTCGCGACCAGCCTGAGCGGCGGGCGAGCCTGTCGTGCAGCCTGAACGTCTCGTCCGCCGACCTGATACCTGGTCGTCTGCGGCGGCTCGCGGCGATCATGCGGCCGCCCCGCGGCCCGCGTCGACCTCGGTACCGCCGTCGCCGCCACCGGACCCGGACGTCACGGTCCGTCGGCTGGGGACCAACGCGAACAACGTCACGACAGCGAGGGCCCCGAGGCAGGCTGCGAACGGCACCGACACGGCCAACGCGGCCGACCACGGGTTCAGCACCGTCCTGTCGAGGCTGACGTCGAGCCACACGGTCGCCGCGAAGACGGTCGGCACGATGAGAGCCAGCATGGTCGACATGCGCAGCGCCTCGGCGACTCGCCCGACGAGCAACCCGCCACCGAAGTACCCGATCACCGCGAGCAGAGGCACGCCGAGCGACCAGGCGAGGCTCGCGTCGGGGTAGCTGGCTGCGTGCGTGGCGATCTCGAAGGGCGCGGTGACGACCACAAGCGCCAGCAACGCGCCCAGCGTAGCCGCGCACTCCGCGCGCCAGGCCGGGCTCCCTAGGATGGGAAGGTCGATACCGTCGGTGTCGCGTCGACTACGGGCTGCAGGGGGCCTCGCGCCGAGCCCAGCCCCCCACGCCATGGCCCCGATCGACAGCAGGGCCAGCCGGACGGGAGCCACCGTGAACCACGACTCGTTCGCCGTGGTGGCGCCGCTCGGCCACTGGATGACGAGGGCGAAGCCGAGCGCGACGAACAGCATCACCCCGGCCTGGAGCATGTCGTTACGGGCGAGGCGCGCCGCGACCCTGTCGAGCAGCGTCACAGCGGGCCACCAAGGGCGTCGAACGCCGCGGGAGCCACCCACACGGTGCAGGCGCTCATGCAGTCGGACACGCCCACCACGGTGCCATGAGGCAGGTGCGGAAGGAGCGCGGCGTACACGGGAGAGGGGAGACCGTCCTCTGCTGCGACGAGTTCAGCGGTCCTGCCCGGCGCGAGGTCGGGTTGTGGCCCCAGGCCGATGACGGTGATGTCGTGAAGGGGCATGGTGCCCGCGTTGGTGATGGAGGATCCTCGCACCTGCAGGCCGGGTGCAGCCACCACGGGGGCCAGCACGAGCGTCACCGACCGCCAGCGCTGCACCTTGAAGCTGGTGCCGCTCTGGTCGAGCTGGTACGCCTGCGGCAGCAGCGGTCGGGCACCGGCGGGCGCCTCGACGACGGAGGCAGGCAGCGTCAGTACCTCCCGCACTTCGGTGGCTGCGGTGAGCTCGCCTCCGACCATGGCGAGTCGCACCGCTCCCGTCAGCTGCGCCTCCTCCGGCCTGAACGCGCGCCAGGCGACGAAGGACACCAGCAGGGCGACCATGGTCGCGCCGACGACACCCGGCGCGCCGAACCAGCGCAGCATGGTGAGGACCAGCACCCCGAACAGCCCTGCTGCGATGAGGACGAGGTACTGCGTCGGTCCGACCGGCCGTTCGACGAGCGAGCGCTGTGTCAGAGCCGTGAGGAGGGCGTCGCGGTCTGGCACCTGGAAGGCGAGGGCGGCCGCGACGGCGTCGCTGGCGGCTCCCCTCGTCGA
>Ga0123332_1004987_pt1 | contig 11410 bp, 9 predicted proteins | sample BioC12SIPDNA_4_FD_89958 | JGI IMG/M metagenome (GOLD analysis project Ga0123332, IMG submission 89958) | Anaerobic biogas reactor microbial communites from Washington, USA - Biogas_R2_A C12 SIP DNA | ecosystem: Engineered > Bioreactor > Anaerobic > Unclassified | place: Washington, USA...
AGGAGATCGCCAAGGCCGCCCGCACCGGTCCCGCCACCACCGTGCTCGAGGGCATCAGCTCCGGCCTGGAGTCCGCGGTCTGGGGTCTCCTCGCGGTGGCGGTCGCCATCGGCGGGGCGATCGCCCTCGGCGGGGGCAGCTTCAAGTTCTCGACCTACCTGGTCGCCCTGGCCGGCATCGGCATGCTGTCGACCACCGGCATCATCGTCGCCGAGGACACCTTCGGCCCGGTCGCCGACAACTCGGCCGGCATCGCCGAGATGTCGGGGAACTTCGAGGGCGAGCCCGAGCGGATCATGGTGAGCCTCGACGCCGTCGGCAACACCACCAAGGCGGTCACCAAGGGCTTCGCCATCGGCTCGGCCGTCATCGCCGCCGTCGCCCTGTTCGCCTCCTACGGCGAGACGATCATCGAGTCGATCGCGCCCGCAGGAGCGGTGCTCGCCGACGCGTCGTACCCGATCAACGTGGCCGACCCGAAGGTGTTCATCGGCCTCCTGATCGGCGGCTCGATCCCGTTCATCTTCTCGTCGCTCGCCATCCGCGCCGTCTCCCGCACCGCGGGCGTCGTCGTGCAGGAGGTCCGCCGGCAGTTCGCCGACGGCGGCATCATGGCCGGCACCAAGAAGCCCGACTACGGGCCCGCCATCGACATCTGCACCACGGCGTCGCTGCGCGAGCTGGCCACCCCGGCCCTGATCGCCGTGCTCACCCCGGTGATCATCGGTTTCGGCCTCGGCCCGATCGCGCTGGGCGCCTTCCTGGCGTCGGTGATCGTCGTCGGCCAGCTCATGGCCAACTTCCTCAGCAACGCCGGCGGCGCCTGGGACAACGCCAAGAAGTACATCGAGGACGGCGCCGAGGGCGGCAAGGGCTCCGAGCCCCACAAGGCCGCCGTGATCGGCGACACCGTCGGCGACCCGTTCAAGGACACCGCCGGACCGGCGCTCAACCCGCTGATCAAGGTGATGAACCTCGTCTCGCTGCTCGTCCTGCCGGCGATCATCGGCTTCTACGACGAGGACGCCCTGCGCGAGATGCGCCAGGTCGCCGAGCCGCTGGCGATCGTCATCGCGATCGTCGCCGCCGTCGTCGTCATCGGGGCGATCGCCTTCTCCAAGGGCGTCTTCGGCCAGCCGAGCGACACCGCCGAGCCTGCCGAGGCCTGATCACCGCCCGCTCGTTGCCTGATCGGCGACGGGCGGTTCAGCCGCCAGCACCGGTTCAGCCGGCCACGGGCGGGAGCGACGCGACCCGCTCGAGGGTCGGCCGGATCTGGTCGAGCACATAGGGGACGCTCAGCGGCGTCGGTGCCCGCAGCCCGTAGGCGGTGGTGCCCTCGTAGCGCAGGTACGTGCCCTGCTCGACCGCCCGGAGGCCGCCGAAGAGGGGTGATCCCTCGACGATGCCGACCGCCTCGTCCTCACCGGTCATGAACAGGGCGTCGGCCTCCATGAGGTCGAGCCGTTCGAGGCTGAGGTCGACCGCGCCGACCGCGGTGTCGTTCTCGACGGTCTCCAACCCGGGCGCCACCACCATCCCGAGCGACGCGAAGAAGCGGCCGACCGCGTCGGTCGGACGGTTGACCACCCGCACGCCGTTGGTGCGGGCGACGCCGACGGTGAAGGACCGGCCCTCGATCCCGGGCAGGTCGGTGCGCAGACCGTCGATCGCCGCCTCCGCCTCGGCGATCACCCCGTCGGCGAGGTCCTCGACGCCGAGGGCCCGGGCGATGACGCGGGTGAGGTCCTGCCACGAGTCGGCCATCGGCCCGGTGATCGGCGGCAGGATCGGCACGCCGTAGTCGACGACCTCCTCGTACATCGCCTCGTTGCCGCTGGCGGTGGTGGCGAGGACGAGGTCCGGTTCGAGGGCGGCCAGGCGTTCGATCGACGGTCCGTCGAGGTCGATCGGCACCAGCTCGACGCCGGACAGGTCGCGGCCCTCGCTCGCCCACGGGAACAGCCCGTCGTCGCTGTATGGGTTGGCGACCATCGCCAGCGGCGTGAACCCGAGGGCGAGGGCGATGTCCTGCTCGGTCATGCCGAGGGCGACGATGCGGCGGGGCGGGGCCTCGATCGTCACGCGGCCGAACATGTGGTCGATCGTGACCGGAAAGGCCGAGGCGTCCTGCTCGACCGACGCCCCGGTCCCGTCGGTGCGGGACGTATCGGCGTCGCCGCCACCGTCGCCCGCGCAGGCCGCCGCCGTCGCGACGAGGGCGAGGGTGACGCCGAGCGCGGCGACCCGCCGACCCGTGGCCCGCCGACCCGTGGCCCGACCCCGGCTCACGGCCGCGACTCCAGCTCGATCAGGTGGAGCCCAACGCCGAGGTCGCTGGTGCCGACGACGGCGAGCCCGGCCCGCCCGGCCAGGGCGGCGAAGTCGTCGAGGTCGCGCTCGGTGCCGGCGAACAGGTTCCGCATCAGGAGCGTCATGGCCGCCTGGCCGTCGGCGGCGGAGCGCAGGCGCTCGACGAGCACTACCCGCCCGCCGTCGGTCAGCGCCTCGGCGGCGCGGGCGAGGATCCTCACCGCGTCGTCGTCGGGCCAGTCGTGGAGCACCTGGGCCAGCACCACGGCGTCGCCCGACGGCAGCGAGTCGAAGAAGCTGCCGGGAGCGGTGGCGGCCCGGTCGGCGACACCCTGCTGCTCGAACCACCACGCCGCGGTGGCCGCGGTGGTGGGCAGCTCGACGATCGTGCCGCGGGCGTCGGGGGCCTCGTGGAGCAGCTCGGCGAGGAGCAGGCCCATGCCGCCGCCGACGTCGACCACGTGGGCGTAGCGGGCCCAGTCGTGACCGGCGCGCACGCGCGGCACCCAGACGGTGGCCCAGCGGGCGAGGTAGCCGTCGAAGCTGCTCGCCAGCGCCGGATCGGAGTGCAGGTCGTCCCAGAAGCCGGCGCCGAAGACCTGCTCGTAGCCCGGCTCGCCGGTGGTGGCGGTGTGGAGCAGACCGGACCACGCCTGGTGCATCCGCCCCTCGGCACCCGAGAGGTCGAGCCGCCGACGCAGCTCGGACGGGTGGTCGTCCACCAGGGCGGCGGCCGGGCCGGTGAGCGAGACCCGGTCGCCGTCGACCGCGAACACGCCCCGGCCGGCCAGGTGGCGCAGCAGCGCGTCGACGGTCACCGGATCGGCGCCGGCGGCCGCGGCCACCTCGGCGGTGGTCGACGCGCCGCCGACGACGTGGTCGGCCAGGCGGAGCGAGGCCGCGACGCGGACGGCGAACGGGGTGAGCAGGTCGGCCAGGTGCTCGATGGCGTGCTCGGCCTCGTGGTCGGCCTCGGCGCTGCCACCCCGGCGCCAGTAGCTCGTCGCCCGGAAGCGGTCGGCGGCCAGCCCGCGGTCGTCGCGGAGATGACGGCGGACCGCGGCGACGTCGGACAGCTCGGCGGCGACGAACACGAACACGTCGGGGTCGAACTCGGGCAGCTCGGCCACGACCGCGCCGAGGTCGACCGTCGGGTCGTCGACCCACCGCACCTCGACCGGGGTGCCGTCGCCGCGCCGCAGCTCGATGCGATCGGACGCGTCGACGGTCCGGACCACGACGGTCAGGGCGGTCGCGGCCGGCGCCTCCTCGGTCCAGCGGGCGATAGCCGGCAGGGCGGTCAGGTCGCCGACCATCACGACGTGGGCGGCGGCGGGGTACCCGAACGATGAGCGGGGTCCGGCCACGTGGAGGGTCGCCCCCGGTTCGGCGCCGGCCGCCCACGTCGCCGCCGCACCGCCCTCGTGGAGCACGAACTCGATGTCGAGCTCCCCGGCGTCCGCGTCGTAGCGCCGGACGGTGTAGTCACGGTGGACGACGCTGTGGTCGTCGGGCCAGTCGAGGTGGCCGTCGGCCTGGGCGGGCAGGCTGAACGACCCTCCCCCGGCGGGCGGCGGGAACACCTTGACGTGGTCGTCGGGGGCGGCGGTGACGAAGCCGGGGAGGTCGAAGCCGTCCTGGTGGAACGGACCGAGCTGGTCGCCGGTGAACGTGATCCGGCGGAGGCGCGGGCCGACGTCGGTGACCCGAGCGACCGTCAGCTCCCGCAGGGCGACCGGGTGGTCGACGTGGCGCCCGCTCATCCGGCCACCGCCCGCAGGTCCGGGTCAGCGGCGTTGAGTGGCTCCGGGACAAGGCAACAAATTATGGAAGGTCGACCTTACAATCCGTTCGGTGGCTGGATGAAGGCGGCCGTCGCCAGGGCCCGGCGGCCGGTCGGCCCGGGCCGGACCCGGGGGCGGGGATCACCCGGCGGCGGGGATCACCCGGTGGCGGGGGACCGCGCCGGTACGGTTCGGGGCGTGGAGCGAGCCCGGCAGCACGTCTCGTCCGGCAGCCCGTGGGAGATCCTGGTCGGGTACTGCCGGGCGGTCCGCGTCGGCGACCTCGTGGCGGTGGCCGGCACCGCGCCCCAGATGCCCGACGGTCAGGTCGACCCCGATCCCGAGGCGCAGGCCCGGCGCTGCCTGGAGATCATCCAGGGAGCGCTGATCGAGGCGGGCGGCGACCTCGCCGACGTGGTGCGGACCCGGATCTACCTCACCGACGCCCGCGACTTCGACGCGGTGGCCCGGGCCCACGCCGCCGCCTTCTCCGAGGTCCGGCCGGCCAACACCACCGTCGTCGTCGCCCGCCTGCTCGACGAGCGGTGGAAGGTAGAGATCGAGGCCGACGCCGTCATCAGCACCTCCCGCGACCGGTCCGCCACCGGCTGACCCGCCCCGCCGGTAGGTGCCCTGCCGTCGTCGCTCCCTCGGTGGGGCGGTGACGATGCGCGGTGCCTCCGCCCGGTCCCGGTCAGGTGCCCTCGGGCTGGTTCCACTCGGTCCAGCCGACGCCGGTACGACCGTCGGGGGTCCGGTAGCGGCACAGCGCACGGGGGAAGCGCGACGCCTGGCCCTCGGGCCCGACCAGGCGGACCGGCGCGAAGGCGACCGGTTCGATCTCCAGTCGGAGCGCAGGGTCGACGGCGTCGTGCTCGACCCACCCGGCGGTGGGGAACCCGTGGGCGCCGAGCGTCTGGCCCCGCCGGATGCCGTGCGTGCCGACCAGGTCCCGGCCCGGCGGCTGCACGTAGCCGGTCGCGTAGAGCACGAGGTCGTCACCGATCATGACGTGGGTGCCGTGGCTGCGGGTGCCGTCGTCGAGCGCGCACGAGGTCCACATCCAGTTGGCGGTCCACCAGTCGCGCACGCCCCACGAGTGGTCGCGCTGGCCCACGCCGTCGATCTCGATGCGGTCCTGGCCGAGGAGCACGTCTCCGTGGACCCGGCACGGCACCTCGTACCGGGTGGTGACGTCGTAGGGGTACAGGCCGCCGTCGGTCTCCCACTCGAGGTCGAGGCCGAAGGGGACCCGCTCGCCCCGCATCGCCCCGTAGGCCTCCGACGGGTCGTCGAGCGAGACGGCGAAGGACTCCAGGCCGAGCGACCAGTGGTCGAGCGGGGTCTCGACGTTGTGAGCGGCCCACAGGCCCTCGTGGCGCAGGTCGAGGCCGACGTTCGGGATCGGCACCTCGTGGTCGACGACGAGCACCAGCGGCCGCCCCTCCCCCACCAGGCACGCCCAGTACCAGGCGACGCCGAGGTTCGGGTACAGGCCGACCCGCACGTAGCCGCCCAGGGATCCGTCGCGCGTCGCCCAGTCGAAGTACCACGACTCGTTCCACAGCGGCTCCGGGCCGGGTTCGTGACGGTGCTCGTCGGCGGCGGGCACGGGCGGCGGAACGATCACCCGCCGGATCGTACGAGGTAACAGTTGGGGTCGGAGGAAAACCGTTACCCCGCCACGCCGGTAACAGTTGGGGTCGGAGGAAAACCGTTACCGTCCCACGCCTCCTATGGTGCCGAGGTGGCGAGGATGGGGACCGACGAGTGGATCGAGGGCCTCGACCGCGCCGCCCGGGCCAGCGACGAGCTGCGGGAGGCGTCGCGGGGCCGGCGGGTCGTGATCGGCCAGGCGGTGGTCGACGGCGACCGCACCCACCGGTGGCACGTCGTGCTCGACGACGGTGAGGTGGCGATCCGTCCCGGTCCGGCCGACGACGCCGACGTGACCTTCACCCAGGACGCCGCGGTCGCCGCCGCCGTCGCGCGGGGCGAGCGGTCGGCCCGCAGCGCCTTCATCCTCGGCGAGATCCGGGTCGGCGGCGACGTGTCGCTGCTCATGGACCTCGGACCGGCGCTGGCCGACCTCGGCGACGTGTTCGCCCCGGCCCGGGACGAAGGTGTCGAGGGCTGATGCCGGAGCTGCCGGAGGTCCGGGCCCACGCCGAGCGGCTCGACACGGAGCTGTCCGGGGCCACCCTCGCCCGGTTCACGCCGCTGACGTTCACCGCGCTCAAGACGGCGGTCCCCGGGCCCGACGAGGCGGTCGGACACCCGCTCCGCCGGGTCGGTCAGCGTGGGAAGTACCTGCTGCTCGAGTTCGAGCCGGTCACCTTCGTCGTCCACCTGATGCAGGGCGGGCGGCTCCGACCCGACGCCAAGCGGTCCGCCAAGCCCCGGGGCGGCATCGCCCGGTGGACCTTCGAGGGCGACGCCGCCCTGCTCCTCACCGAGGCCGGCACCGAACGCAAGGCCGGGGTGTGGGTCGTGCCCGACGCGACCGGCGATCCGCCGCCGCTGGAGGGTCTCGGTCCCGACGCCGACACCGTCAGCGCCGACGACCTTCTCCCGCTGCTGCACGAGCGGTCCGGCCGGCTGCACGGGTTCCTGCGCGACCAGCACGGCGTCGCCGGTCTCGGACGTCGGCTCGCCAACGAGATCTGCCACCGGGCCAGGCTCTCGCCGTTCGCGTCGACCGCCAAGCTCGACCTCGACGACGCCGGCCGCCTCGTCGCCGCCATCCACGACTGCGTCGACGAGGGCCTCGCCTTCGAGCGGGCCCGCGACGACATGTCCTCGTCGAAGGAGCGTCCCGGTGCGGTCCACCACCGCAAGGGCGAGGCGTGCCCGGTGTGCGGCGACGCGGTCCGCGCCGTCGAGTACCGGGCCTACGAGGTCGCCTACTGCCCGACCTGCCAGACCGACGGCCGGATCCTCGCCGACAACACGACGAGCAAGTTCCTCAAGTAGCCCGGCCCGACCCCGCCGCCCCCAACCGTGAGCGGAACCTGGACACGGGCGTCCTCCTTCCGCTCACGGTTGCGGGCGGGCGGGTGCGGGCGGGAGGCAGATCAGATGAGGCCGAGCTCCTGGACCGCGGCGCGCTCCTCGGCCAGCTCGCCGACCGACGCGTCGATGCGGGGACGGGAGAAGTCGTCGATGTCGAGGCCCTGCACGATCGCCCACTCGCCGTTGGCGGTCGTGCACGGGAAGGACGACACCAGGCCCTCGGGCACGCCGTAGCTGCCGTCGGACACGACCGCCATCGAGACCCAGTCGCCCTCGGGCGTTCCCTTGACCCAGTCGCGCACGTGGTCGATGGCGGCGCTGGCGGCCGAGGCCGCCGACGACGCGCCCCGGGCGTCGATGATGGCGGCGCCCCGCTTGGCGACGGTGGGGATGTAGTCATCCGCGATCCAGCCCTCGTCGCCCACCGCGTCGAAGGCCGACCCACCGTTCACCTCGCAGTGGACGAGATCGGGGTACTGGGTGGTCGAGTGGTTGCCCCAGATCGTCATCTTCCTGATGTCGTTCACGGTGACACCGAGGCGGGCGGCGAGCTGGGCCTTGGCCCGGTTGTGGTCGAGGCGGGTCATCGCGGTGATGCGGGTCGGGTCGAGCCCGGCGGCGTTGCCCAGCGCGATCAGGGCGTTGGTGTTGGCGGGGTTGCCGACGACCAGCGCCTTGACGTCGGACTTGGCCGCGGCGGCGAGCGCCTTGCCCTGCGGGCCGAAGATGCCCCCGTTGGCGCCGAGGAGGTCGGCGCGCTCCATGCCGGCCTTGCGGGGCATGGCGCCGACGAAGAACACGATGTCGGCGTCGCCGAAGGCCACCTCGGCGTCGTCGGTGCGGACGGTGCCGGCGAGCAGCGGGAAGGCGCAGTCGTCGAGCTCCATCGCCACGCCCTCGAGCGCGCCGAGCGCCGGCGTGATCTCGAGCATCTGGAGCTGGACCGGCGTGTCCGGGCCGAGCAGGTCGCCGGCGGCGATGCGGAACAGGAGGCTGTAGCCGATCTGGCCGGCAGCTCCGGTGACGGCTACGCGGACGGGCTCGGTGCTCATGGTGGGAAGGGGCTCCTCGGGCGGGTTTCCAGGGCGTCGCCGACGCTAGTGCGACCCCCGCGGCCGCCCCACCTCGTACCCGCGCGCCGTGCCCCGCCCGTCTCGCTCCGGCCCGCCACTCGCTTCTGGGTCCGTGGGCGGCCACATCCGACCGCTGACGATCCAAGAACGGCCGACCCGAGCCCCGTACGCCCCACCACCTGACGCGCACGAGTCGGGTCGGAGGAATCTCGTCACGCGACCCGGTGCGGCGCGGCGCGTGAGCGTCAGGCGTCGACCAGCTCGCGGCCGGGGCGGGGCGGCGGGGAGGCCGGGTCGGGCGCTCCCATCTCGAACTCGGCGGGGTCGAAGCGGCGGGTCCGCCACCAGTACCGGTACGTGAACGTCGACCAGTTGTTGGTGATCCGACCGGCGGCGTTCTTGTACCAGGAGTGGCACACTCCGCCCCACACCGTGCGGCTCAGCTCCTCCTGCACCCGACGGTTCGACGCCCGCTGCGCCTCGGGCCGGACGTCGAGCCAGCGGGCCCCGCTCGAACCGAGGTGGCGCAGGGCGGCGAGGATCCAGTTCATCTGCCGTTCGAGCATGAAGATGATCGAGTTGTGGCCCAGGTTGGTGTTGGGTCCGTAGAGCAGGAACAGGTTGGGGAACCCGCTCACGGTGATGCCCAGGTGGGCCTCGGCCCCGTCGGCCCAGGCGTCGCTGAGGCGGCGACCGCCCCGGCCGGTGACCTCGATCGGGGCGAGGAAGTCGGTCGCCCGGAAGCCGGTGCCGAACACGATCGTGTCGACCTCGTGGCGCTTCCCGCCGGCGACGACGGCGTCGGGCTCGATGCGCTCGACCCGGTCGGTGACGACCTCGACGTCGTCGCGGTGGAGCGTCGGGAGCCAGTCGTTGGAGATGAGGATGCGCCGGCAACCGAGGGGGTAGTCGGGGACGACCGCCTCCTCGGGCAGCCGGTCGGTGGCCGCCTGCGCCAGGCCCTGCCGGAACCGCTGCTCGCCGAGCCGTCCGATCGTAGATCCCTGCCGGAGGGCGAGGAACTTCCACTCGAAGCGAGCCCAGATCGACGCCCGGTACGCGAGCCGGAGGAGCGTCGAGCGCCGGAACGCCTCGCGGGTGCGCTCCCCGATCGGACCGTCGGGCTTGGGCGCCACGTAGTTGACGCTTCGCTGGAACAGCGTGAGGTGGCCCGCCTCGTCGGCGATCGCCGGCACGAACTGGATCGCGCTGGCCCCGATGCCGATCACCCCGACCCGCTCACCGGCGAGGTCGTGATCGTGACGCCAGCGGGCCGAGTGGAACGCGGTGCCGGCGAAGGACTCGAGCCCCTCGATCGGCGGCACGTAGGGCCGGTTGAGCTGACCGGTCGCGGTGACGACCACGTCGGCCACCAGCTCGTCGCCGTCGGCCAGGCGCACGGTCCAAGCGCCGGAGGGCTCGTCGAAGGTGAGGGCCTCGACCTCGGCGTCGAACCGGATCAACCGGCGCACGTCGAACTCGTCGGCGGTGCGCTCGAGGTAGTCGAGGATCTCCGGCTGGGTCGGGAAGCGCCTGGTCCAGTCCGGGTTGGGGGCGAACGACAGCGAGTAGAGGTGGGAGGGGACGTCGCACCCCGAGCCCGGGTAGGTGTTGTCGCGCCACGTGCCGCCGAGCGAGGACGCCTTCTCGAGGACGGTCACGTCGGTGACGCCGGCCTGGGTGAGGCGGATCGCCATGCCGAGGCCGCCGAACCCGGAGCCGACGATGACGACCCGGGGCGGGTCGCCCGGCAGCGGGGCCGGCCGGTCGGCGAGGACGCGGCGGGCGGCGGCGACGACGGATCCGATCGACGGGGAGGCCATGGCGCCCGACGGTACCGGCCCGACCGCCCCCGCCGTCCCGTCGGAGCGCGCCGACCGGCGTGGGCGTCCGTCACGTCGCGGGAGGAGCGGGCGTCCCCTGCGTCCACGGGAGCCGGTCGGGCGAACCGCCAGGGCGGGCGCGGGCGCCAGCTCCGGTTACGGGACAGCGCCGCCGGGCGCCGGCGTCCCGGGCACCGCCGTCGTCGCGCGACGCTGGCGCGGTGACGACCACCCTGTTCGTCTACGGCACGCTGATGCCGGGCCACCTGCGCTGGCCCGTCATCGAGCCCCACGCGGTGGGATGGCGCCCGGCCGCGGTCGAGGGCCGGCTATACGACACCGGACGGGGCTGGCCCGCCGCGGTGTTCAACCCGGGCGAAGACCTCGTCCGGGGCTGGGCGGTCGACCTCGCCCCGGAGGTGGCGCCGGTCGTCCTCGACCACCTCGACGAGGTCGAGGGCGTCGCCTTCGGCCTGTTCCACCGCGTCGAGACCGCCCTCCTCGGCGGCGAGCCCGTCGTCGCCTACGAGTGGGCGGGCGCGACCGAAGACCTACGCCCGATCACCGAGTGGAACGACCCCGAACGCTGAGGACGACACCCGCCACCCGGTACCGGGTGTCGTCCGACACCTGGAACCCGGTACCGGGTGTCGGGTTCCGATTGGCGTCAGAGCTGCATGGCCTTGGTCTGGAGGAACTCCTCGAGGCCGTACTTCCCCAGCTCGCGGCCGTTGCCGGAGCGCTTGTAGCCGCCGAACGGCGCGAGCGGGTTGAAGCCGCCGCCGTTGACCTCGACCTGGCCGGTGCGGAGGCGCCGGGCGACCGCCTTGGCCCGCTCGGCGTCGGCTCCCCACACGCCGCCCGACAGCCCGTAGTCGGTGTCGTTGGCGATGCGCACCGCGTCGTCGACGTCGTCGTAGGGGATGACCGACAGCACCGGCCCGAAGATCTCCTCGCGGGCGATCGTCATCGAGTTGTCGACGCCGGCGAACACCGTCGGCTGCACGTAGTAGCCGGTGGGCAGGTCGGCGGGCGCCTCCGCGCCGCCGGTGACGAGGGTGGCCCCCTCCTCGACGCCCTTCTCGATGTAGCCGCGGACCCGGGTGCGCTGCGCGTCGGAGATCAGCGGCCCCAGCCGCCCGGCGCCGGCGGCCGGGTCGCCGAGCGTGTACACCGACTCGACCTCGTCGCGCACGATGTCGACGATCTCGTCGTGGCGCTCGCGGGGCACGAGCATCCGGGTGAACGCGGTGCACGTCTGGCCCGAGTTGAGGTAGCAGGAGCCGACGCCCTTGCGGACGGCGGCGTCGAGCTCGTCACCTTCGAGGTCGTCGAGGATGACGTTGGCCGACTTGCCGCCCAGCTCGAGGGCCACCCGCTTGACGGTCGGCGCGGCGACCTCGGC
>Ga0123332_1004990_pt1 | contig 11402 bp, 8 predicted proteins | sample BioC12SIPDNA_4_FD_89958 | JGI IMG/M metagenome (GOLD analysis project Ga0123332, IMG submission 89958) | Anaerobic biogas reactor microbial communites from Washington, USA - Biogas_R2_A C12 SIP DNA | ecosystem: Engineered > Bioreactor > Anaerobic > Unclassified | place: Washington, USA...
GAGCCCCTGGCCCTCCTCCCGCTCCAGGAGCCGCTCGGTCACCAGGGGTCCCGACATGGCGACGGACATGCCGTCGGCCACGCTGGCGTCGCGGGTGATGAGGGCCTGGTGCAGGTGCCCGCGCGGGCACTGGCCAGCCGCCTTCGCGACCTCGAGGAGGCCGAGCACGAACGGCTGCTGGGCGGCGACCGCCTCGCGGCACCGGTCGACGACCTCCCCCTGAGTGAGCGCGGTGGCGGTCAGGCCGTAGATCTCGCAGTCCTGCGCCCCGGTGCAGGTGGCCGAGATGATGACCTCCCCGATGGCAGGCTGCTGCTGGGACCCACCGGTCCCCTTGTGCTTTCGTCTCCACATTTTCATCTGACGTGATCTCCCCAGGTATTGCGGTTGGGGCCACGGAACGCACGCGCGCAGGGCGCGTGCCATTGACGTGCCGCCGACGGGGTGGCGACACGCACGGACGAGGCCGGACCAGTCACGGTTGGCCCTGCTGGCCGGTTGGGGGTTGCGCCTGAAGCGGTCCCACTCAGGCGGATTCACGGGTCGGCCAACAACTTTCACCGTACACCCAAACGGGCTTGTGTCGCACTAGTGTCGCGCCACTTTTGTGCGTCCCGATAACCTCAACTCGGCCGCCTGGGTCGTCAAGCTCGCCGGTCGTCAGGAGGGCACACGCAACCGGTAGCCCACGCCGCGCACCGACTCGATGAGCCGCGGCCCACCGGCCGCAACGATCTTGTTCCGCAAGCGACTCACATGGCTCTCGATCGCGTGTGGCGCGAGCCGCCGGTTGTCGTTGAGGCGATCGGCGAGCACCTCCTTACTGACGGCCCGGTCGGGGTGCTGCGCGAGCAGCACTAGGAGCCGGAACTCGGTGTAGGTCACCGGCACGATCCGGTCGTCGACGTGAACCTGGTGATGGTCGGGCCGCACGGTCACGTTGGCGAACTGGTATGGCGTGCGGGCCGGTTCACCCTCGTGCACGTGGTGGTACATGGTCCGCAGCCGCGCCCCGATCAGTCGATGCGAGGCGGTTGAGCGCACGACGTCGTAGACGCCCGAGTGGAGCAGGGTGACCTCCTCGGGCTCCCCCAGCCGCTCTGCGACCAGGAACACCGGGGACTGCATGTCGCGTAGCGCCCGGACGAGCTCCAGCGTGGGCACGTCGAGCCCGCGCACCAGGCCCACCACCATGGAGGCCCGGTCCACCGGAGACGTCTGGACAAACTCGTCGGTGGACATGACGTCGTAGTCCAGGCGCTGGTGCCTCAGCACCTGGAACACCGCTTGGGCGGTCGTGTGCCCCGCCGTCGCGGGCAGCACCGCGATCGGGCGCATGAGATCTCTCCTCATGCTTGCAACAGCAGTGCGCGAGTCTCACGTAACCCCCGCATGTGTTGAACAAGCCTTGACCATGATCTTACGAAGCGATTACCTTCCGCAAGACCCCCGTCCGACACGTCGCCCCGCCGTCACGTAAAGTTGCCGCTGGAACCACGGCTGGATGCGTGCAGGAGCGCGGCCCGGCGGGTCGGATCCACATGGTCGCCATGGGGGGCGCCGGGCAGTTACCGGCACGACGGGACGGTCGCACAGCACCGCTGTGAGGCGTGTCACCCCCCGACTTTCCCCAGTTTCCTCACGACGAAAGCCTGAAATCTCACGAGCCGTCCAACGATTGGTAAAAAGCAATCCCTGATTGCCAACGGATCGCACTCCGGACCCGTCGCGGCCCCGCACCATGGAGGGATTCCCCCGAAATCTGTAGGAGATCCCCCATGCCCCGACGTGCCCTCAGCGTCCTTGGCGCTGTCGTGCTGACAGCGACGGTCAGCGTCGCCCCCGTCCTTGCTTCTCCCCTTACCCCGCAGGACGCCACCCCCTTCACCCAGAGCACCAGTCCCGACGCGGACCTGACGGTCGAGCGACTTGCCGGCTCCGACCGCTACGGCACCGCCGCCGAAATCGCCAAGCAGTGGTCCGGGACAGTCGACCACCTCTACGTGGTCAGTGGCGACACCCCCTACGACGCGGCCATCGCCGCGGCGCGGGCGGGCGTCGACGACGTCCCGGTGCTGCTGACCAAGCGCAGCACCCTGCCGGCTGCCAGCATCGAGCAGCTGAACCGCCTGAAGCCGCGCACGATCACCGTCGTCGGCGGGACCACCGCGGTCTCCAAGCGGGTCGAACAGGAGCTGCGGGACTACGCGGGCTCCGGCGGCGTGGAGCGCGTCCCGGCGAGCGATCAGTACAGCCGGTCTGCCAGCCTGGCCGCGCTGTATGCCGTGGGTCCGGACCGCGTGTACCTCGCCAGCGGCGAGGACTACGCGGACGGGCTCGCCGCGGCTGCCCTCGCGGGCAGCACGCACGAGCCGCTGATGCTCACCAAGGGCAACTCACTCCCCGCGTCGGTAGCCGCACAGCTCGCACGGTTGAAGCCTCGGGAGGTCGTGATCGTGGGCGGCGCCAGCGCGGTGAGCAATGCCGTGCTCAACCAGGCCGCGACATACGCCACCACCGGCCAGGCCACCCGTCTCGCCGGCGAGGACCGCTACCAGACCGCCGCCGCGGTCGCCCGGGAGTTCCCCTCCACGGTGGACAGCGTCTACCTCGCATCCGGCGTGCACCACGCCGACGCCCTGGTCGTGAGCGCCCTCGCCGCCCGTGAGGAGACCGCCGTCGTGCTGACCCCCCGAAACGCGGCGGCCGCCGGCACCCTCGACGCGATGGACTACCTGGCCCCGGGCACGCTGGCCGTCGTCGGCGGAACGGCCGCGGTCTCGGACCGGGTGATCGACGACATCCGGGGGGCCCGACCCCCGGCTCCCCAGCCGCCCGTCGACCCCGAGCCCCCGGCCCCCGAGCCCCCGGCGGACCCCGAGCCCCCGGCCGAGTTCCCTGATGAGGACAGCACTGGCGTCCCCGACGGCATCACCCTGACTCCTTCTGAGCGACTGACCATCACCCAGGACGGCACAGTCGTGGACGCCAAGCACGTCAACGGCCCGATTGTCATCGAGGCTGACAACGTCACGGTCCGCAACACGCTCGTCCAGACCGCCACGAACCTGTACCCCATCCAGATCAAGGGCGGCGCAACCGGCACTCTCATCGAGAACGTGGAGGTCGACAACCTTGGCGGCTCGGGCATCGGGATCCTGGTTCAGGGAAGTGGCACGATCCGGGGGGTGAATGTCCACTCGGGCAAGCTCGGTATGCAGATCACCGGCGACAACGTGACCGTCGAGGAGTCCTACTTCCACGACCTGGTGCGGATCCCTGGTGGTCACCACGACACCATCCAGATCCGCAGTGGCGACAACGTGACGATCCGCTACAACAACCTGCAGCCCTACAAGGCCTCGACCAACGACCCGATGAACGCGGCGATTCAGATCGGTTCACTCGCAGGGACCGACCAGATCACCAATCTGAATGTCATCGGCAACCTGATGAATGGTGGCAACTTCACCCTTAACGGGGGCGGCCGCGGTGAAGTCGAGAGTGCTCGCTACGCCGAGAACCAGTTCGGTCGCGACTTCCGGTACGGCCCGGTCAGCAGTCTGCAGAACAGCGAATGGGACGATACCAACGTCTGGTTCGACACCGGGGAGCCCGTTCTCTGACCAGAGCGAACCACCCCGACTGGGCACGCCCCTCCGGTGCTGGGCGACGGTCAGAACCGTCGCCCCATCCGGAGGGGCGTGCCCAGGTTCCGGGTCACTCATGAGTCACCAACGGGCCACTCGCCCAGTGGCCCTCGCCAACCGTCGCCGGCCGGACCTCACCTTCGCCCGCCACCCCGTGTAGGCACGATGGTCAAGTGGGGCGGTCTGCAGCACTAGTGCGCTCTGCACCAACTGGTCCGTCCACTCGGCGACGGTGCGCACCCCGTTGACCCTGGCTGACAGAGGCATCCGATCCACCAGATCTGCATCGGTGCGGATGAGCGAGTGCGGAGAGCGTGGATCATCCATGTGGTCCTCGGCGACGAATGGGTAGTAGAACCCATTGATCGCTCCACCCCTGGCCACCCTGAGGCAAAAGTCGGTGAACGACTCCGTGGGGCCCAGCAGTCCATGCCGCTCAACGAGCCGTCGCGGCATCAGGTAGCCACTGCCCTGCACCCACAGGTTGCGCATCAATCGGTGCCCGCCGGCGAAGGTTTGGATCTTGCGATATGCAAGGTCGGCACGAAAGTCCTCGACAGGGTGGCGCCAACTGCCGATGATGCCGAAGTCCGAGTTCGCCTCGTGCGCGTCGCTGAAGGTGTCCAACCACCCTGGGCTGACCAGGCAGTCGTCGTCCACCTTGGACACGAACCGAGCGGTCGACTCCTCCCAGAGCCAGGACGTTGGCGCCTGCAACTTCACGTTCTCGCGGCTGTGATGGAAGCAATGCACTCTGTCATCCCGGACAAAGGGCCGCAACGCCTCAAGCGTCGCCTCGTCGTCGCCGTTCTGCCACAGCCAGACCCGATCACTCTCACCGAGAGTGTCGAGCAGGCGCGGGAGACTGAGCCCTAGATAACCCGCGCTTCGGTGGGTGATCATCACGATGTCGGCACGGCGGGTCATGGTTGCTCCCGCACATCCAACTCCGGGGCGCGCAACCGACGGATGCGGGCACGGCGCCACGTCCCACCCGTGGAAGTCACCTTGGCCCGGATTGACAGTCTCCACCACAGGCGTGCCATCGGCAGACCTTCATAACGAGGCCGCCGCAGACGCATCAGACGCAGGGTCTGCAGCCTGCCCCACACCGCTCCACGGGTGGCCTCCAAGCCGGGCTGGGACTGTGGGAGCCGCTCCAGCCCCAATTCCTGTCCGCCAAGCGCCCCGTCCTCGAGGGCCGCTGCGAGTGCTGCGGCACCTCGCTCAGTACGAACCACGACGAGTGAGCGACCGTCCTCGCCGTCAGTCACGGGGCGATACCAAGGATCACCAACACCCAAGTCGGCAAACTCTCCCGTGTGGTCAGGGCAAATCAGACAACGCCACTGTCTGTGCTTGGTCAGGGCACCCCAGGACCGCTCATACGACGTCGAGGCGGTCGTTCCATCCCGCGCCACGACTCGGAACCTTCCGGGCCACCCCTCTCCCCGATAGTCGACCCGAGTCACCTCGCCTGGCTCGATTCCGAGACTCCGAACCACCTGCTCGGTACCGCGTGTCGATGGGGTGCCTGCGCAGAAAATGCCGATGGTCAGGCCGACGCGCTCCGCCAGGATCGGCCGGTGCTCGGCGGCATGTCTTACAGCCGCGATGTCACACGGCTTGCCGACGATGACGCATGGTCCGGCCGCAGACTCGACCAGATCGAGTCGCTCGCACGGGCTGGCCGGTGCATAGCGCGAACCCGCCGCCGCAACGATCTCCTGGTACGTCGTGTTCAAAACTGTCTCGTTGCGTAGGGGATCGTCGCTGGAGGCCTGAATCTGAAGGGCACCCGCAGCACGCCCGGAGGTGACGGCATGCGCGGCTAGGGCGGTGACCACTCCACCCGACGAACCCCGGTGCCGCACCTCCGGGTCCCTGGCCCAGCACTCCCACAGCGCAAGGATCGGCCCCCACTCACCACCGAAGGGTGCGCCCTCGAGCGCGCCAGGCGGGTGTGTGAGCCTGCGGCCCGGACAGGCCGCAACTGCATCTCCGCCCACATCCTCACGCAGTTGGCGCGCCGCCCCTCCACTCACCCCAACGATGGGCAGTGGCCGGCGTCCGACCTGCGGCACGTCGACCATCTGCAACGCGTCACTCCGCAGATAGGAGCAGACCCCACAACCCGTGCACAGGTGCGCGTCGACTACGTCGCCTATCGTCGCCAGCCTCGGGTTCTTCATGCGATGGACCCCACGGGGTGAGCGTGGTCTCGCCACTGGGCAACCGCGTCGAGGACGGCGGTCAGCTGGAGACGCGCCCCCTCTATCGTGACCGGGGCCGAGGCCGCGAGTTCACGGCGCGTGGTCTCCCTGCGTCGGAACAGGTCGAGCAACTGTTCCACGGCAGGCTGACCGGCCACCGTGCGGGCGTCCACGACATGACGACCCATGCCGCACGTCTCGAACACCCCTCGGGTTTTGTCGCTGTAGGCGAAGGCCGCGGCCGGAGTGAGGGTCGACAGCGCCGCTATAGTCGCGTGCATCCGGGAGCCCGCAAACCAGTCCAGTTGCGAGATGCACCACTTGAGTTCAGCTGCGTCGAGTCCAGGACTGAGAAGTGTCACACGGGTCGCCTCAGTCGGCTCCAAACGCGCCCTGATGGCGTCGATGGCTGCAATATCGCTCTCACCGACACCATTGACCTCGTGAACGTGCGGGACGAAGACGACGTGGGCACCGTCCGCCAGCAATCTCCGAACAAGAGCCATCATGGTGTCAAGGTAGTTGCCCACGAGCCCAAACCGAGCCTGGCCTGCGGCATCGTGGAGGAGCCCACTCACATTGATACCTGCCGTCAGCCCCTGGGTCACCTCATCGAGCCGATCGGACACCTCGGGGCACGGTCGTCGCGGTTCGAGCGCGAAGGCGACATCCACCCCCTGCCGGATGCGTGTGGCATCGGCGTCGGGTCCGGCGAGCTCACACAATTGCGCGAAGCTCCACGCGTCGCGCGCATAGGCGAGGGCCGCCGAGCGCACGAGCCGTTCAGCGTGATGCCGCCCCACTGCAGTCGTGAAGGGTCCGTACGTTTGCGGCAGCAGGACGAGGGGCCGTCCCGCACGCACTGCAGCATGTTTCGGTGCCGAGACCGTCGCCAGTCGCGCGGGGCCGTAGAGATCGGTGAAGCTATCTCCGGCACTGAGGTCTAGGACGGCGTCTGCGGTGGTGATCCGCCGCGCCACGTGGTTGCGCCTGGGAGCCAGGGTCTGAGCAACCCGGACCTGCGCCCAACTCTCCGGACGATGCCAGCGGCGGGACCGCCGCACTCCCGCCAGTTCCACCACGGTCGTGCCATAGCGTGCGTCAGGCATTTTCCGAAGACCCCATCCATCGTCCAAGATCGTCAGCAGCGAACCCGGGCGTTCTCGCTCGACACTGTCCGCGACCGAGCGGGCGAGCGCCTCGACGCCACGGTTCCCATTGCCAAGTGCAGCCCCCGCAAGCACCAACTGCAAGCCAGTCACCACCCCACCACCATGAAGACAGTCGGTCGAGCGCCCACGCCCGGTTCGCGAACTCCCGGGCCGGGGCGGGGGTGTTCTTTACCTTCTCTTGACACTCCCCCGCAGCGCGTGATGGCATGGCTCCGAGCCATCGGAGGGTCCCCATGCCGCACAGACCGCAGCAAACGCGCGCACACGTGGCGCTGGGAGCCGTCACCGTTCTGCTGGTGGCGGCCGGGTGCAGCGACACGCCGAGCGAATCGGGGCCCACGGGGGGGCCGGCACCCTCGCACGCGAACCATGATGCCTCTATCGATGCCCCCATCGAGTCCGGCCCGGGACCAGAGAGCCCATCCTCGGCCGGCGCGACAACGTCCTCCGAAACCAACACCGCGGCCCCGGTCAGCCTGGACGGAACGGGTGTGGTGTCCATAAGCGAACAAGTTGCCACGGGCTTGAACACTCCCTGGGACGTGGACTTCCTCCCCGACGGGTCGGCTCTGGTCAGTCTGCGCGACCAAGGGAAGGTCATGCGACTGGACCGAGGCACATTGACACCCGTGGCGGCCGACGGTCCTGACGGCGCCGTGCAGGATGTCTGGCACCGGCAGGAGTCCGGTTTGCTCGGCCTGGCCATCGGTCCCAACCAGGACGTCTTTCTCTACCTGACCACAGAGGTGGACAACCGTGTTGTTCGCTACGAACTCGCGGGTGACTCGCTGATCAATCCGCAGATCATCCTCGATGGCATCCCGGCGGGCGAGACCCACGACGGAGGGCGTCTCGCGTTCGGACCTGACGGCTACCTCTATGTCAGCACCGGTGATGCCCGACAGACCGACCTGCCCCAGGACACGAATAGTCTGGCCGGCAAGATTCTGCGCCTGACATCGGAGGGCGAACCGGCCCCCGGCAACCCGTTCGGCAACGAGGTGTGGAGTTTTGGCCACCGCAACGTGCAGGGCCTCGGCTGGACCAGCGACGGGCGAATGTATGCGTCGGAGTTCGGCGAGAACCGGTACGACGAGCTCAATCTCATTGAGCCCGGGGGCAACTACGGTTGGCCGCACATCGAGGGGTGGGCGGGGCACCCGGACTACGTTGACCCGTTGGTGACCTGGAGCACCAAGGAGGCCTCGCCCTCCGGCATCGCGGTGACCGACGCTGGCATCTGGATGAGTGCGCTGCGTGGAGAACGCCTCTGGTTCGTGCCCTTCACCGGTGACGGCCAGGTTGGGGCCGCGGTCGAACACAGATTGGGTCTGGGGCGTCTGCGTCACGTCGTCACGACACCTGAGGGTGATGTGTGGGTCGTGACCTCTAACACTGACGGGCGTGGAGACCCGCGTGAGGATGACGACCAGATCGTGCGGCTCGGCAGTCACTGACCTGTCTCCTGCACCGGCTCCAGTGTGTCCAGCCAGACATTACTGTCCGCCCAGTCGCTGTTCTCCAGGTTGGTGGCGGGGCCATATCTGAAGTCACGGCCGAAGTAGTTGTCTGCATAGCGAGCGCTCTCCACCTCTCCTCGCCCTCCACCATTGACCGTGTAGTTGCCACCGTTCATCAGGTTCCCGATAACCCGAAGATTCGTGATGGGGTCCTGCCCAGCGAGCGAGCCGATCTGGATGGCCGCGTTCATCGGGTCGTCCGTCTCGGGCACATACGGCTGCAGGTTGTTGCCGCAGATCAAGACATCATCGCCACTGCGAACCTGGATTGTGTCATGGTGACCGCCCGAGATCCGTTCGAGGCCGTGGATGTAGGAGTTCTCGATCGATACGTCATCGGCCATGATCTGGACCCCCAGTTTGCCCGAGTGGACGTTGGCGTTGCGGATGGTGACGCCACCTTCGATCAGGATCCCGATCCCGGCGTTACCGAGGTTATCCACCTCGACGTTCTCGATGAGTCCTCCGCTGGTTCCTTTCACGACCCGGATCGGATAGAGCTCTCCACCACCCTGCACCAGCGTGTCCCGGACCGTCACGCGGTCCGCAGCGATGGTCAGGGTCCCCTCGACATGCAGCCCCTCGACCACTGCCCCCGCGGTATCGATGGTGTAACTTCCCGACGGGGTCAGCGTGATGTCTTCCGGGACCCCCGTTGTGCTGGCATCCGGAAAATCCGTGGGACGACCTGGGCACTCTCGCACTTGCGGCGCCTGGGTCGCTGCCTGGTCCCGTGGCACGATCGAACTAATCTGCGGATCATGCGTCGGCGTGATCTCGTCGGCCGTCGACAGGCCCTGGCACCCAGCGAGCAGGAGCATTAGCGCCGCCAGCGAGGCGGTGATACCGGCCGAGGGCAGCGTAGGCATCGGCAGCTCACCGACGAACTGTGTGTGCTGCGGAGGTCAGTTCATCGAAGACTCCCACGTAGGTCTCCGCCTGCTTCTCCCAGGCCAGATCGCACTCAATCCGTTGGCGACCGGCCCTGCCCATGTCCGCACGCCGGTTGGGGTCGGCCAGCAGTTCTGCGATGGCAGTAGCCGCCTCGAGCGGGTCTTCTCCACTGACGTAAACGGCTGCATCCCCCGCACAGCGCCGAGTCTCCCGGAGGTCGGTGGCGACGACGGGGACCTCGTGAGCCATGTACTCGAGGGTCTTGTTCATCGTCGACCTGTGGTTGAATTCGTTCTGCGGGTCCGGGGTCACGCCGAGATCGGCGCTCGACAGCCAACGTCCTAGCTCTTCGTGATCCACCCTGCCCGTGAACACCACCCACGGGTCGATCCCCCGTTGCGTCGCCTCGGCCCGAAGGGCTTCATAACTGTCGCCGAAGCCCAGCAGCGCAAAACGCGTGTCGGTTCTTCCAAGCTGGTGCACGTAGGAGTCTACGGCGGCGAGGAGATGGTCGACACCGTCCTGTGGACCCATGATCCCCACGTAGCACACGAGATGGCGAAACTCGCCACGCAGTTCAGGGTGCGCTGGTCCCCGCTTCATCAGGTCCGGATCCGGGGTGCTCATGACGACGGCCGTATGCCGTGGGGACACGTTTCCGCGACCGAGCGCGATCTCCCGGTAAGCAGGGTTGGGCGAGATCACCTTGTCGGCCGCCCGGTAGGTTCGTTGTTCCAGCCACAGCAATGTGCGGTGCAAGGGACCTTTGTGCTGGAAGCGCGCCTCGTACACCTCTGGGCACAGATCGTGCTGGTCAAAGACGAAGCCGCGCCCGAAGGCTTGCCACAGGCGACCCAACGGCCAGTAGATGTCCGGCGGGTTGCAGGTCTGCAGCACGTCAAACGGCCTCTCGCGGTGGACCCGCAGGCTAAGTCGCCCTGCCTGCAACAGACAGACGGCAAACTCCCAGCCGTAGGAGAGACCCCCCTTGGCTCCCTCCGGCGCGTGGTAGGAGTGCACCACAGCCCCGTCGATCTCATGCCGGTCAGGTTCGTGCGGCTCCTCCTTCGGGCAGATGACGCTGACCGAGTAGCCGGCGTCAAGGAGTGCGCGCGACTCGTTGCGCACTCGCCGGTCCAGGCGGAGCGGCAGGTTCTCGATGATGATCACGACGTGCGGCCGTCGCGCGCCGTGGCCCACGACGCGCGCCAAACCTCGACTAAGGACCACTGGTCAGCCCTGTCCGAGTGCTCGTGTGCGGTCCTTGGAGACCGCTGCGGTGCCCATAGTTCCCTCGCCCCAGCGCCCAGCGCCTCGTTGAGTAAAGTAGGAGTCAAGAAATGTCCCGTATTTGGTCAACCACCATAGAGCACCGGGTGTCATTGGGGAAGGGCTTGCCGCGGATGATCACCGCACCCGCGTCATACCTCTGGGACGTCCCTCACGAGCTCAGGTGCCAGATGGAGATATTCGGTCGCTCGGCGCTTCTGGTCAATGTCGCGGTAGACCCGTTCCACCTGTTCCGATGTCAGGCCGGTCGCTCGCGCCACGGCCTCGGTGGGCACCTGGTGATTCTTGCCGAACAGACACAGGTCCATGCGGTCGTGCGGCAGCGAGAAGTAGAACTCCTCCTGGGACTGTGGGAGGGAATACGTGTCGGTCGTGGAGGGCCGGGTCCGCACCTCATCTGGCACACCGAGATGCTCCGCCAAGGCATACACCTGGCTCTTGTAGAGGTGGGCTATCGGTTTGACGTCAGCCGCACCGTCTCCGAGTTTGACGAAGAAGCCCTGGTCGAACTCCAAACGATTCGGCGTCCCTGCGACAGCAAAGTTGAGCCTGTCGGCGTGGTAGTACTCCAACGTCTTGCGCACCCGTTGCTTGAAGTTTGTCGCGGCCACGATTCCGAGGTAGGCCTCGGGGGTCAGCCGGTGCTGTTGCTGGTTGCCGTCC
>Ga0123332_1004992_pt1 | contig 11401 bp, 6 predicted proteins | sample BioC12SIPDNA_4_FD_89958 | JGI IMG/M metagenome (GOLD analysis project Ga0123332, IMG submission 89958) | Anaerobic biogas reactor microbial communites from Washington, USA - Biogas_R2_A C12 SIP DNA | ecosystem: Engineered > Bioreactor > Anaerobic > Unclassified | place: Washington, USA...
TGGCGCTGGTGGAGAGCACCTGGAAGTCGCGCGAGCCGTCGCGGTAGACGGTGATGCCCTTGCAGCCCGTGGCGAACGCCAGCGAGTAGGCCTCGAAGACGTCCTCGACGCTGGCCCCGTTGGGCAGGTTGATGGTCTTGGAGATCGAGTTGGCCAGCTTGTCGCCGCCGTCGAAGGCGCGCTGCACAGCGCCCTGCATCTTCACGTGGTCGGCGGGGCTGATGTCGTGCGCGCAGCGCAGCACGCGCTGCACCTCGGCGGGGATGAACGCCAGGCCCTGCACCGAGCCGTGGTTGGCCTGCACCTCGGCGACCACCTTGTCCCAGTCCCAGCCGCCGTCCTCGAAGAAGTCGGGGTGCGGCTCGTGCTCCTCGAGGAGCTCCTGGAACAGCGGGTGGATGAGGGCGTGGTAGTCGGTGCCGATCTTGCGGTAGATGAACGGCGCGAACACCGGCTCGACGCCCGACGACACGCCCATCAGCATGCTGGTGGTGCCGGTGGGCGCCACCGTGAGCACGGCGACGTTGCGCCGCGGGCGCTCCAGGTCGGACCGCTCGAAGAGCGGGAAGGCGCCGCGTTCGGCGGCGAGGTCCTGCGACGCCTTGGCGGCGCTGTTGCGCAGCGCGCCGATCACGGCCTCGACGGCGTCGCGGCCCTCGTCGGAGTCGTAGGCGTAGCCCATGAGGATCAGCGCGTCGGCGAGCCCCATGACGCCCAGGCCCAGGCGCCTCAGCTTCATGCTCATGTCGCGGTTGTCCTCGAGGGCGAACCTGTTGACGTCGAGGACGTTGTCGAGGAAGCGCACGCAGGTGGCCACGTCCTCCGCGAAGGCGTCGAAGTCGTAGCCCGACAGGCCCTTGCCGCGCTCCTTGACGTAGGCGGCCAGGTTCAGGGCGCCCAGGTCGCACGGCTCGCCCGGGTAGAGGGGGATCTCGCCGCAGGGGTTGGTGCTCAGGATGTCGCCGAGCGCCGCGCGCATGGGGTTGTGCTCGTTGATGCGGTCGATGTAGATCAGGCCCGGCTCGCCGGTGGCCCAGGCGTGCTGGGCGATCTCCCACAGCTTGCCCTGGCGCTCGTTGCGGGCGCGCTCCATGAAGGCGTCGGAGACCAGCACCGAGATGTTGAAGGTGCTGATGTCGCCCTCGGCCTGCTCGCGGTCGAGGTCCTTGGCGGTCACGAAGTCGTCGATGTCGGGGTGGGTGATGCTCAGCGTGGCCATGCCGGCGCCGCGGCGCGTGCCGCCCTGGCGGATGGCGCGCAGGGTGGGCGCGAAGACGTAGCGCAGCGTGGCCACGGGGCCCGCGAAGCGCGCGCCGCCCAGGCTGGCCCAGATGGCGAAGTTGTCGAACACCTCGACGGCGAAGGAGGACGGGCCGCTGGAGCTGCCGCCCGAGCCGGCCACCGGGGTGCCCTCGGCGCGCAGGCCCGAGAGGTCGACGAGCACGTCCTCGCCGGCCAGCAGGCCCGTGACCATGTCGGCGGCGGAGCGCCAGATGTCGTCGACGGAGTCGCCGACCAGGCGCACGCGCGTGGCGGAGGCGCCGGCGCGCTCCACGAAGGTGGCGGCGCGGTAGCCGCGGGTGACGTACTCGCCGCGCACCAGGTCGAGGAAGGTGCCGTCGCGGACCTTCTCGTAGTCGGCGTGGCCAGGGTCGATGGTGAGGAACAGGCGCCCCACGGGGCCGGTGAAGCGGCGCTTGGGCGCCAGCGGGTCGAGGTTGACGCCGTTGCCGCCGCCCACCTTGGTGACGAGCGCCAGCTTGGTGGCGAGCTCGAGCACCCACTCGCTGGTGCCGGGCTCCTGGGGGCTGCCGTCCTGCACGAAGCAGTTGAGCACGTTGCCGTGCTGCGTGGCGGCGCCGGCCAGGACGCGCCCGCCCGGGCAGAAGCGCTTGGTGATCATCAGCTGGTAGAAGCGCTCGGCAGCCTCGTCGAACCGCTCGCGCGGCTCGGGCCGCGCGACCCAGTCGGCGACACGACGGAACATCGCCTCGAGCGAGTCGTCGCCTTCCTGGAAGTACTGCCGGCGCGCGATCGTGACCGCATGGGGGTCGAAGGCGGCGGCAGGGTCGGGGTTCGATGAAGACAGCTTCGCCATGATGCTCCTCCCGTCTCCGCTGGCGGCGCGCTGGCGGAGACCCGTGATAGCGCTTGTGAGGTCGCGAGCCGAGGGTGCTGGTCGGCGGCGTGGTGCGTTGCCGGCTCGGTCGCCGGTGCCCTGAGCGAGGCCGCGGGAGCCCGCGCGACAAGGCCCGTACAACATCTAGTACCTGAGATGCTAGCAGGTACCACAGGAGGCCCTGTGGGCGGCGGGCACAGTACCCGTCGGAGCGCTCGCTGGCGCCCGAAGGGTGCGTGACCCGGGCTTCGCCGTAGAGGGAAGATTATCACCGGCCGAGCGGCCGGGACAAGACTTGAGCGCAACTGCTGAGCGTGGTAGGCGGGGCCGGTACTAGATGTGGTACCTGGGGCCGCGGCGCGCGAGCGGCCTCTCCGGCCGCTCGCGACGGGCGGAACGGAGCGGGCGGCCCCCGGATCCGGGGGCCGCCCGCTGTTCGAACCGGTCCGGGGCCGCGCCAGGCCCGGTCGGGGTGACCGGGGCTAGGCGCCGCGCCGAGGGCTCGTCGTTACTGCGCCTCGCCCTCGGCCGGGGTCTCGTCGGCCGCGTCCTCGGAGGCGGCCGCGTCGGTACCGGGCTCGGTGACGGTCTCGGTGGCGGGCACCTCGAACGCGGCGCCGCTGGCGCCGTACTCGACGATGTCGGCCGCGGCGCGCTGCTCGGCGAGCCAGGCGCTGCGCGCCGCCTGGCGCTTCTGAGCCAGGACCGCGGCCTCGACCTGGGCGCGCACGTCCTCGAGGGGGCGCACGCGCTCCGGGATGCGCTCCGCGACCAGCACCACGAACGCCTCGCGGGTGGTGGGCGCCTCGCTGACGGCGCCGTCGCCGGCCGCGTCGTCGGCCGCCTCGGCATCGGCGGCGGGCTCCGCCGCCACCTCGGTCTGCAGCACCAGGATGTCGGAGACCTGCAGCGCGCCGCCGGGGAGGGCCTCGAAGGCGTCGGCGGCGAACAGCGCCGCGTCGATCTCGGGCTCCGTCTGGCCGGGCTTCAGCAGCCCGAGCTCGGCCACGGTGCCGCCCTGCTCGGCGGCGGCCGTCTCCACGTCGCTACCGTTCAGCAGCGCCTCGCGGAAGGCGGTGGCCGCCGCCTGCGAGCCGAAGTCGACGCGCGTGGCGACCGCTTCGGCGGGCAGCACGAACGCGGCGCGGTTCATCTCGTAGAACTCGACGATCTCCTCGTCGCTGGCGGTGGCGTCGCGGCCCACGTAGTCGAGCGCCGCCTGGGCGATGCCCGCGCGGGTGCCGAGCAGCGGCACGCCGAGCGACTCGGCGGCCTGGTAGGCCACCTCGGTGTCGATGACCTGGCTGAGCACGGTGGGCTTGAAGAGGCCTACGATGAGGTCGGCGGTCTGCGGCGACAGCGCCTGCTGGATCTGCGGGTTGGTGTAGAGCGCGGAGTCGAGGTCGACGGCGCGGATCTCGACGCCGTTCACCTCGGCCAGCACCGGGTTGTCGAAGCTCAGCGGGCTGCCGGCCGGGAAGGTGACGTTGGCCTCCTCGCGCAGGCGGTCGAGCTCGGCCTCGACGATGCCGGTCTTCTTGGCGTTGAGGGCGTCCTCGCGGACGGCCTCGGCGACCTCCTCGAAGGGGCGCGGCGTGGCCGGGTGGTACTCCTCCACCATCACGACGTAGTAGCGGTTGTTGCTGGGGATCACGTCGGTGATGCCGGCGCCGCGCAGCGCGAAGGCGGCGTTGGCGACCGGGGTGGGCAACGCCGGCCGGCCCACGGGGCGCGGCTGCGTCTCGCCGCTGGCGGCGCCCACGGCGCCGTCGCGGTCGGCGAGGTCGAGGCTGTGCTCGCGCGCGAGCGCGGCGAACCCCTCGCCGGCGATGGCGCGCTTGCGCAGCTCCTGCGCCAGCGCCTCGTCGTCGACGACGATCTGCCGGGCGCTGACGCGCTCCTCGGTCTGGTAAGCGCTCAGGTGCGACTGGTAGAAGGCCTCGACCTCCTCGTCGGTGACGGTGACGTCGCCTACGAGGCGCTCCTCGAACTTGGCGATGCGCAGCTGGTCGCGCAGGTAGTCGCGGAAGGTCTGGTCGGTGAAGCCGGCGCTGGCGATCAGCTGCTGGTAGGCGCGGTCGTTACGGCCGCCAGCCACCCCGCGCTCCTCGCGGAAGTCGTTGACGGCGCGGCGCACCTCGCCGCTCGACACGTTGATGCGCGAGGCGGCCTGCTGCAGCACGGCCTGGCGCACGAGCTGGTCGACCATCAGGCGCTGCAGGTCGGCACCGACCTCGCCCTCCGTGACGGAGGCGTAGAGGGCGTTGGAGCGCGCCTGCTGCACGTCGAGCTCGTGGATGTTCAGGCCGTTGACGGTCATCTGGACCGGGCCGCGCGCCGTCTGCTGGGCGCCGATCATGCTCAGGCCCGGCGTGAACGAGATCACCATGCCGGCCAGAAGCCCGATGGACACGGCCCACAGGATGATGGTTGTGGTTCTCTTGTTGAGCTTCATCTTCGGTCAGTTCCTCCCGGAGCCTCCGTCGACCCCGCGCGTGGCCGGGTCGAGCACGGGAGGCTTGCAGTGCGGACGATCGTCTCTCGGCGCCAGGCGACCGCCCGGGGTCAGGGCCGTGGTGGCCGCGTCCCTGCGTGCGGAGCGGAGCTGAGCCAGCGGGAAGGCGCCGAGGAGCACGCCCCGGAGTGTACCAGACCGCGCGGAGGCAGCAGCCAACCCAGGGTCGACCGCCCGGGTGCTGGCGCCGGACACGTCCCGCGGGCGCGGTCCACGGCCGCGCGCGGCAGCGGGCCCGGGCGCCGCGCGCGCGGTTGCGACCGCGAGGCACCCACCTGCTATATTGGCGGGTGCCTCGCGCCACGCGGCGCCGGCTCGCGCGCCCGTAGCTCAGTCGGATAGAGCGTTCGCCTCCGGAGCGAAAGGTCGCAGGTTCGAATCCTGCCGGGCGCACCATCCACCCAGCACGAACACCACGGAGCTCACCAGACGGGCCGCTCGGGCTGCCCGTCGCGCACCCACGGCTGCTCGACGAGGATGCCCTCGCCGCCGAACGAGCGCACCTCCACGCCCTCGAGCAGCAGCCGGACGGCGTCGACGTCGCCCGGCTGCGTGAGGGTGTAGAAGAGCTGGTGGAGCCGCCCGATCATCATGGCGCTGCCGCCGCCGCGCTCGAACCCCATCGAGAGGTCGACCGTCAGCACGCCGTCGTCGAGGCGCGCCGAGCGCACGACCACGTCGGCGGGCACCAGCGTGCTCAGCTGGCGCTCGGCCGCGTCGTCCGAGGCGCCGGCGGCCAGCGTCGCCAGCTGCTGCCGCACGCGCTCCTCCACGCTGCCGCGCCCGAGCCGCCGGTGCACGGGCTCGAGCGTGAAGCTCGTGCCCAGGTCGCGCACCAGGTAGACCGTGGTGTCGGGCAGGCGCTGCATGGTGCGCACGGCGATGGCGCCGACCAGCACCAGGAGCAGCAGCAGCGCCAGCGCCACCACCCGCAGCACGACGGTGCGCACGGTCTCACCCCCTCCCGGAGGGGCCCACGGAGGCGCGCACGGAGCTCATCGCGTCAGGCGCGCCGGATCGGCAGGTAGCGCGGCTCCCACATCGCGCTCGCCACGGCCTCGGCCACGTCGCCCTCGATCTCCTCGCGCGCCACGCCGTCGGCGAGCGCCTGCTTGGCCACGGCCACCGCCACGTGCTTGCTGGCGCGCCGCAGCGCGTCCACCCGCGGGTAGACGGCGCCGTCGAGCAGGCGCCCCGGGTCGGTGTAGTCGGCCAGCGCTTCGGCGGCGGCGGTGAGCATGCCGTCGGTGACGCGCGCCGCACCCGTCACCAGGGCGCCCAGGCCCAGCCCCGGGAAGATGAAGGCGTTGTTGCCCTGCCCCACCACGAAGCGCTTGCCGTCCTGCTCGACGTCGGGGAACGGGCTGCCGGTGGCCACCACCGCGCTGCCGCCCGTCCAGGCGTAGACGTCGGCGGGCACCGCCTCGCTGTTGGCGGTGGGGTTGGATAGCGGGAACACGATGGGGCGTGGGCTGTTGGCCGCCACCGCCTCGACGGTGGCGCGGTCGAAGGCGCCCGCCTGGCCCGACAGCCCGATGAGCCCGGTCGCCTGGGCGTTCGTCACCGTCTCGAGCAGGCTCGGCACCTCGCCGGCGAACTCCCAGCCCGCCAGGCGCGCGGGGTCCTGCGCCACGTCGCGCTTGTAGTCGTCGAGGCCCACGCGGTCCGCCACCAGCAGGCCCGAGGAGTCGATGACCAGCACGCGGGCGCGCGCCTCTTCGGGGCTCAGGCCGTGCTTCTCGAGGCCGAGCCGGATCTGCTTGGCCACCCCCACCCCGCCGGCGCCGGCGCCGTGGACCACGAACGTCTCGTCAACGAACTTGCGCCGCGTCATGTGGGCGCTGGCCAGCAGCCCCGCCAGCACCACCGCGCCGGTGCCCTGGATGTCGTCGTTGAGGCTCGGGAGCACGTCGCGGTAGCGGTTCATCACGTCGAACGCCTTCTGCTTGCTGAAGTCCTCCCACTGCAGGAGCGCGTCGGGGAAGCGCTTCCTGAAGGCGGTCACGAAGCGCTCCATGAAGTCGTCGTACGCCTGCCCCACCAGGCGCTCGTGGCGCACGCCCAGGTAGAGCGGGTCGTCGAGCAGGTCGGCGCGGTTCGTGCCCACGTCGAGCTCGATCGGCAGGGTGGTGGCGGGGTCGATGCCGGCGGCGGCGGTGTAGAGCGACAGCTTGCCGATGCAGATGGCCATGCCGCCGAAGCCCTGGTCGCCGATGCCCAGGATGCCCTCGGAGTCGGTGGCCACCGCCAGGCGCACGTCCTGCAGCGGCGCCTGCGCCAGCACCTCGTCGACCTGGTCGATGTTGTCGGTGCTGATGACCAGCCCGCGCGGCCAGCGGTAGATGAGGCTGAAGTTCTGCACCGCCTCGGCCACCGTGGGGGTGTAGATGATCGGCAGCATCTCCTCGAGGTGCTGCTCCAGCAGCGCGTAGAACAGCGTCTCGTTGCGGTCCTGCAGCACGCGCAGGTAGATGTGCTTGTCGAGCCCGGTGGTGAAGCGCCGGAAGTTGGAGTAGGCGCGCTCGACCTGCTCCTCGAGGCTCGAGACGTGCGGGGCGATCAGGCCGGTGAGCCCGAGCTCGCGCCGCTCCTCTAGGCTGAAGCCCGAGCTCTTGTTGAGGAGGGGCAGGCGCGTGATCAGGTAACCCGACAGGCTGGTGGCTAGGTAGGGGTTCCCCTGCTCGTCGACTCGTCGTTCGAACTGCTTCATTCCTTGCTGCTCCAACTTCGCCCTGACGGGCGCACTCGATCTACCGGCCGGTGCCCGGACCGGTGCGGGCGGAGCGCCTCACTCGGGCTCCGTCGGGATCCACCCGGGGTCCTGCGCTGCGGGGTCCTGCTCTCTGCTCCGTCCCGGGTCTTGCTCACCGTTCTGCTCTGCGTCCCGTTCCGGGTCCGGCTCGGCGTCCTGCGCCGCGTCGGGCGCCGGACCCTCCGCGTCTGGGCCTGCGGCGCTCCCCTCGTCGGACGCCGCCGCGACACCAGCCAGGCGCCGCGCCTCCTGCGCGAAGAAGGCGTAGTCGTCGTTGTCGGGCTCGAGCTCCAGGGCGCGCGCGTAGGCCTCGGCGGCCGCGGCGTGGTCGCCGGCCAGGAACTCGAGCTGGCCCAGGTAGCCCCAAGCCGCCGCGAAGCCGGGCGCCAGGCGCACCGCCTCCGTGAAGCCGGCGCGGGCGCCGGCGGCGTCGCCGGCCTGGTAGGCCTCGAGGCCGGCGGCGAAGGCGGCGCCCGCCCGCTCGCCGAACTCGCGCTGCTGCCGCGCGGCCTGCAGGAACCAGCGCGCGCGCTGGTCGGCGGGATCGAGGCGCAGCACCGCCTCCCAGTAGCCCACGGCCGCCTCGGCGTCGCCCGCCTCCTGGCTGGTGCGCGCCGCCCACACCAGCGCGTCCACGAAGCTCGGCTCGCGCTCCGCCGCCGCCTCGAAGCTCGCCCTGGCGGCCTCCAGGTCGCCGGCGGCGTAGGCGCTCTGACCGGCGTAGTAGGCGTTCGCGGCCTCCACCCCCCAGCGCTGCTGCGCCTGCGCCACCTCCAGGAACCAGGCGGCGCGGGCGTCGCCGGGGTCGGCGTCCAGCACCGCCCGCCAGTAGCGCGCCGCCGCGGCCGGCCGGCCGAGCTCGAGCGCGGTGCGCCCGGCCCACACGGCGGCCTGCACGAACGCCGCGTTGGCAGCGTAGGCGCGCTCGAAGGCGGGCAGCGCCGCGGCGAGGTCGCCGGCCTCGTAGGCGCGTAGGCCCGCGCGGTAGGCGTCGCTGGCGGCGGCGCCGTACGCCTCGCGCTCGCGGCTCAGCTCCAGGAAGAAGCGCGCGCCCTCGTCGTCGGGCGCCACCTGCAGCAGGCGCTCCCAGATGCGGATCGCCACCGCGGTGTCGCCCGACTCGAAGGCGATGCGCGCCAGCCAGCGCAGCGCCTCGGGGTGGGCGCCGTCCAGCTCCAGCATGGTGAGGTAGGCGCCCTGCGCCCCCTCCAGGTCGCCGGCCTGGTAGCGGGCGAAGGCCAGCTGGCCGAGCGCTCCGAGCGCCAGCTCCAGGTCGGTGCGGAACCCGGCCGCGAGCGCCGCGGGCAGCGCCGCCGGTGGGGCCGCGCGCGCCAGCACCTCGCCCCCCTCGGTCAGGTAAGCGTCCCAGGCAGCGAAGGCGCGGCTGTGCCAGCCGGTGAGGCCGTACACGCGGGCGCTCAGCGCCAGCGCCTCGCGCAGCGCGTCGTGCGCCGGGCCGAACGCCTCGCCGGCCGCCGCCTCCCGCGCGGCGGCCACGGCGGCGTCGGCCGCCTCGATGGCCGCGCGCCACGCCGCGTCGTCGGGCGTGGGGGCGCGGCCCAGGTCGCTGGTCAGCGCCGCCACGAACGCCGCCTCGGCGCGGGCGTACGCCTCGGCCGCGGGCTGCGCCGCGGCGGGCGCGAGGGCCGTCAGCCCCAGGGCGGCGAGGAGGGCGAGGAGGGCGCGCGAGGCTCCCGGCCCCGCGGCGCCAGGCGAGCGGGCGGCCCGGCGGCCCGTCAGCGCGACCGCGCCGTGAGCCACACGACCTCCTGGCCGGCGCGCACGAAGTAGAGCAGGCGGCGACCGCCGTCGTCGCCCACGTAGACGATGCGCGTGTGCGTCTCGGGGCCGGCGGGGCCCTGCACGGTGCGCTGGCTGCGCTCCTGCTCGAAGTAGCCGGCGACGGCGAAGGCGGTGGTCACCTGCTGGTCGACGGCGCCGGCCAGCCCGACGGCGATGCCGCCGAGGGTGTACGCCTCCCAGTCGGTCCACGAACCCGCGTCCTCGACGCGCTGCAGCAGCACGTCGACGCCGGCGCCGGTGGCCCGCAGGCTGCCGCGCGGCAGGCTGACGCTCGGGTCGAACTGGGCGCTGATGGCGGTGACGGTCAGGACCTCGGCCAGCAGCTGCGCCTGCGCCAGGCCGGCGAGCGGCAGCGCGACCAGCGCGAGCGCGAGGGGGGTGAGGCGGCGCGCGAAGCGCCCCGGCACGGGGCGCGACCGTTGCGGACGTGGCTCGGGCCTACGCATGTGGTCAAGTCTAGCACCGGGGCCGGGGACTTCCGCCCCCGCCCCTGGGCGGGCGCTCCGCGCGGGCATCGCGTTCGCTTGACCCTCCGCGCGCCCAGCCGCTACCCTTGAGGACGGTCCGTATATCACGGGTTCCCCCTCTTCTTCCCTCTCGGCGGTACGCCGCCCGAGCGCACGGAGTGACCATGTTCCAGAGTCTTGGTGATCGCCTGCAAACCGTCTTCGACGGCCTGCGCGGCCGTGGCCGCCTGTCGGAGGCCGACGTCAAGGCCGCGCTGCGCGAGGTGCGCGTGGCCCTGCTCGAAGCCGACGTGAACCTCGAGGTGGCGCGCGAGTTCACCAAGCGCGTGCAGGAGAAGGCCGTCGGCTCCGAGGTGCTGATGTCCCTCAACCCCGACCAGCGCGTCATCGCCATCGTCCACGACGAGCTGGTCGACGTGCTGGGCGGCAAGGCGGCGCAGCCCACCCTGCGGTCCGACTCCAACGTGTGGCTGCTGATGGGCCTGCAGGGCGCCGGCAAGACCACCACCGCCGGCAAGCTGGCCTACCGCTACAAGGCGCAGGGCCGGCGCGTGCTGCTGGTGGCCGCCGACACCCAGCGCCCGGCCGCACGCGAGCAGCTCAAGACGCTCGGCGCCCAGATCGGCGTGCCGGTGTTCGAGGTCCTCGACGACGAGAAGCCCGCCGCCATCGTGGCCCGCCTGCAGGAGCACCTGCGCAAGGACTTCCGCGACCTGGTCATCGTCGACACCGCCGGCCGCCTGCAGGTCGACGAGTCGTTGATGGACGAGCTGGCTGAGCTCTCCGAGCGCCTGGAGCCCAGCGAGAAGGTGCTGGTGGTCGACGCCATGACCGGCCAGCAGTCGCTGCCGGTGGCCAGCGCCTTCGACGAGCGCGTGGGCGTGTCGGGCCTGATCATGACCAAGCTCGACGGCGATGCCCGCGGCGGCGCCGCCCTGTCGGCCAAGCACGTCACCGGCAAGCCCATCTACTTCGCCGGCATGAGCGAGAAGATCGACGGCCTCGAGCCGTTCCACCCCGACCGCGTGGCGGGGCGCATCCTCGGCATGGGCGACGTGCTCACGCTCATCGAGAAGGCCAAGGCGCTGGAGGCCGACGAGGACGAGCGCGAGATGCGCGACCTCGGCGACTTCACGCTGCAGGACATGCTCACGCAGATGCGCAAGATCAAGCAGATGGGCTCGTTCACCGACGTGCTGAAGATGATCCCCGGCGCCGGCAAGCTGCTGCCGGCGGGCGCCCAGATCGACGAGCGCGAGATCGCGCGCGTCGAGGCCATCATCTCGAGCATGACCGAGAAGGAGCGCGCCGTGCCGCGCATCCTCAACGCCAGCCGCCGCAAGCGCATCGCGCGCGGCTCCGGCACCACCGTGCAGGACGTGAACCGCCTCATCAAGAACTACGAGGAGATGCGCAAGCTGATGAAGCGCATGGGCAAGCGCCCGCCCGGGCGCGGCATGCGCCGCGGCGTGCGCGCCTGATAAGCTGAGCGTCACGTTTGTGCTGGGAGCCCCTGGCGTGTAGACTGGGGAGCTTTGAGACGCCCGTGCCTCGCACGGGCGCTCGCCTACACCACCGACCCCGACCTTGGAGTCATGGAGGAAGTCCGAAGATGGTCAAGATCCGCCTTATGCGCCTGGGCTCGATGAAGAACCCGCACTACCGCCTCGTCGTCGTCGACGGCCGCACCAAGCGTAGCGGCGACTACATCGAGCAGATCGGCTACTACGACCCCCGCGAGACCA
>Ga0123332_1005002_pt1 | contig 11384 bp, 12 predicted proteins | sample BioC12SIPDNA_4_FD_89958 | JGI IMG/M metagenome (GOLD analysis project Ga0123332, IMG submission 89958) | Anaerobic biogas reactor microbial communites from Washington, USA - Biogas_R2_A C12 SIP DNA | ecosystem: Engineered > Bioreactor > Anaerobic > Unclassified | place: Washington, USA...
ATGTCAGATACCCGCCCTTCAGGGTACGCCAGTGTGTGCGAACCTTCGTTAGGGCGCAGTGGCCCGGTCATCGGGCGCCAGGAGGATCGAAATGGAAGTGGTATCGGCTGTCCAGGCACGTTTGGTAGAGTATGAGCACGCCCTGTGGAAGTTTGAGCGCAGCAATCCGCTGCGGGTAGCCAAGGGTGAATCGGATTCGTGGGTGCTCCGCACGCTCTCGCACCTGAGCAGGTAGGCGTATGGAAGAACACGTAAACCGTAGAAAGCCCGACCAGATCAAGTGCATCTCATAGGCTGGCCCCGTCAACGGCGGGGCCAGCTTTCCTGTTGCCTTCCTCGCGGGCTGGCCAGCGTCTGATTTGCGCCCAACGTTGACGCCGGCGTCTCCTCATGCTATGCTCCGGCAGGCGGTGGGGTGCTGGCCTTGTCCCCGCCCAGTCGAGGCTAACGAGAGAAGGAGGCACCGGAATGCCCGTATCCAGGGTGCGATTCGCGATCACGGTCATGATCTGCATGTTGATGGTCGTAATGGCGGCGGGTTGTGTGCGCGCCAAGCCGGAGCGCGAGCGTGAGCCCTTGCCGAAGCTTCCGCCGGTGGAGGTGGCCGCCCTGGAGAATGAGTTGCCGTCCCTCGAGAGCGAAGGAGAGGTCGGCCCCGAGAGTGTCGCGGAGGAGGCCGAAGCCCCCGCGGAGGGGGACGTTACTCTGCCTGCGGACGAGCAGCCGGTGCCGACTGTTGAGCCGACGGACGCACCTACGCCCACGCCCGAGCCCACTCCGTACACGGGCCCTCTGTACACGGTGCTCCCCGGCGAGACGCTGGGCACTATCGCTGCCGCACACGGGTCCACCGTGGAAGCCTTTGTGGAGGCCAATGACCTCAGCAACACGGCCCTCCGGGTCGGTCAGCAGTTGCGTCTCCCTTCCGGCGTTGAGCCGCTGTGGGAGACGGATGTCGAGAACACGGCCATCCATGTTGTGCAGGCCGGCGAGATCCTGAACGATATCTCGTCGCGCTATCGGATGCCCGTCGGCCAGATCATGGCGCTGAACCCCTGGCTCACGAACCCGAACCTTCTCCGCCCTGGCGACCAGGTCACCGTGGTTGTGGAGCCGGTGGATCCCGACGCTCTGGTCCATGTCGTACAGGCGGGTGAGACGCTGGCCAGCATAGCGCTGCAGTACGGCGTCAGCGTTTCAGAGTTGGCAGATGCCAACTATATAGTCGACGCCAGCCGTATCGCCGTGGGCCAGGAACTGATCATTCCCTGAACCTCTCGAAGAGAAGAGCGTATCGCAAATGCCCGGCTTGTATCCGGCCCGATCGGGAGGCTGCCATCGCTCCCTCTCGAGTGCGGTGAGCCGGGCACACGTCTGAGCCGCTGCTAGATCGCATCCCCCTGAGGCTCCACAGGAAGGCGCGCCCATGGCCAACAATACAGTCAAGGTCGTTCTCATCCTCGCCGTCGCGCTACTCTGTGCCTGCTCGCTGACCTGTGGTGCGGGCGCTCTCCTGTGGGCTTTCCGAAGCGAGCCGTCCGCTATGGCTCCCTCGCCGACGGTGATCGCGGCCGAGCCCATCCGCCCCACTGTTGCGCCCGTTGGTGAGGGGACGCCCGCAATCCCTGTGGCCGAGCCGACGCCTTCCGGCGGGTCGTCACTGGCCGATAGTCTGAAGGACAGCGAAGCGGAAACCCAGGACGAACGGACGCACTCCGGCGGGACGCTCCGGCTCGCAGGTGATCTCCCACCCGCTTTGGACCCGGCCATGGTGCAGGATAGCACGTCGGCGTTGTACGTGGTTCACCTCTACTCCGGGCTTGTGACCCTGAGCGCCGACCTGGAGGTTGTGCCCGATCTCGCTCTCTCCTGGGACGTTGTGGACGATGGGCGCACGTATGTGTTCGATCTCAACCCCGCCGCCAGCTTTGCTGATGGCACGCCGATCACTGCTGAGGATTTCGTGTACTCCTGGGAGCGCGCCTGCAGCCCGGCGCTCGGATCGCCCGTTGCGGTGGCCTACCTCGGTGACATTGCCGGTGTAGCGGACTATGCCTCCGGCCGCGCCGACTCCATCAGCGGCCTCGAAGTGCGCGACACGCACACCCTGGCCGTCACGATTGATGCCCCCAAGGCCTACTTTCTCGCCAAACTGACCTATCCGGTGGCGATGGTGGTGGATCGCACGCGTGTGGAGCAGGGAGGCGAACGGTGGTTCCTGGACCCAAATGGAAGCGGCCCCTTCACCCTTGAGGAGACATCGGAGGACCTCATCGTCCTTGAGCGGAACCGGCGCTACTCTGGCGATCCGGCGCGGCTGGATCGCGTCGAGTTCTATGTGAGCGGCGGCCTTCCGATCACCATGTACGAGAACGACCAGCTTGACATCGCCGATGTCTATTCTGATGAGCTGGACCGCGTCATGGATCCGCACAATCCGTTGAGTGCAGAAGTCCATGTCGCGGACGAACTGAGCATCGAGTACTTGGCGATGGACGTTACGCGCCCACCGTTTGATGATGTCGCGGTACGGCGCGCGATTCTCAAGGCCATCGATCGGGAAAAGCTTGCTACGCTGGTCCTCAACAACAGCGCCACTCCGGGTAGAGGCATATTGCCTCCCGGGCTGATGCCGATCGATCCGGACCCGGCGGCGGGCCTGATGGTCTTTGATCCTGAGGAGGCGCGTCGGATTCTGGCGTCGTCACGTTACGCGGCCGAGGGGGAGATGCCCGAGATCGTCCTGTCCATCAGCGGGACGAGCGGCTATATGCCGTCCATGGTCCGCGCCGTGCTCGCCATGCTGGAGGAGAACCTGGGGCTGGAGGTATCGGTGGAGCAGGTGGAATGGTCCAGCTTCCTGGAGGACCTGAACCAGCGGCGCTACACCTTCTACTCGAGTGGTTGGATTGCGGACTATCCCGACCCACAGAACTTTGTCGATCTCCTCTTCCACAGCGAGAGCGCCCAAAACCACACGGGCTATGCCAACAGCGAGGTGGATGCGCTCCTGGAGGAGGCACGGGTGGAGATGGATCCAGACAGGCGAATGGCGCTGTATGCGGACGCTGAGGTCATGATCCTGGAGGACGCCCCCTGGGTGCCTCTGGCGCATGGCGTGTCCTACACGCTCGTCAAGCCGTATGTAGAGGGCTATTCCCCTTCGGCGAGCCTGAGCCCCTGGCTGCGCGACCTGTACTTTGAGGAGTAGCACCCGGCGGTGCCGGGTGCCGGCGCCATTGGGCTAGCCTGTCTGTGCAGGATGCCGCGAAACCCCTCTTGAGAGGTACACCACCAGGGTGACCAGGGCGGCCGCCGCCGCGAGGCTTGCGATGCCGAGGCCGACGAGAGCGCCCCGGCGCGAGCCAGCCTCGGCCTTGACGATGACGCCGGAGCGGCGATGCTGGGCCAAGAGGTCCAGATTGGCGGCCAGCGCCTCGCGGAATCTCGGAGAGGCTTCCACCGGCGGCAGCGCGCCGGCAAGCCTGCCCTCGACCCCCTGGAAGGCCTCATCCGGCAGCGGCCATAGTCCTCGAGCCCGCAGTTGTGCCCGAGCGGCCTGCCACAAATCGTTCGGCGTCCGCGCTGTCGGTCCCCGTGTTGCCCTAGAGCTCGACATCGATCTCGATACCTTTCTTGTTCAGCTCGCGCCGCAGCTGTAGCAGGGTGCGGTGGTAGAGCGACTTGATCGCGCCCTCACTGCGGCCGAGTACCTGCCCGATCTCGGCGTTGGACAGCCCTTCGTTGAACTTGAGGTCCAGCAACTCGCGCCTGTCCGGATCCAGCGCCTGGAGCACATCCGTCAGTAGCTCGCGGTCATCCTCCTCCTGTGCCCTGCTTTCAGGGTGCTCTTCGGGCTGGCTGCTGATCACCAAGTCCTCCAGCGAGACCAGCGGCCTGCGGCTGCGATCCCGGTGCCAGTTGGCGATCAGGTTGTGCGCGATCCGGTAGAGCCAGGCCGAGAAGGGATACCCCTGGTCCTTGTACGTACCGATGTGCGAAATCGCCCGGAAGAATACCCGTGAAGTGAGGTCTTCTGCATCGTGGACATTTCCGACGCGGTGGTACACATAGCTGTAGATGCGGTCCACATAGCGTTCATAGAGAGCTCCAAAGGCGCGCGGGTCCTGCTGAGCCGCGAGGATCTGGGCCTGTTCGTCCATCTGAGTCATCGGAACCTCTAGTGCTGCGTCTATAACACCACGGTTGCGGGGCAGTTGCGGACCTTTGGCAGTCTAGCCCGATGATAACGACCGGTCAATACCGTGAGCGGCGCGTGGCCGGCTTGAGGCGCGAGCCTGGCTTACGGGGCTCAACGTGCCGTGCTATAATCGCCTCGTCGTCACCGGTCCCTAGAGGCCCGTATCTCGGAGGCTCGCATGCCGCCGCCGCGCAGGAGAAGGATCACCAGCCTGAGATGGCAGCTCATGCTGTCTCTGGCGGTCCCTATCATCGCTTTGCTGATCGCCCTTGGGCTGGTCGGCTTCTTTGGTGTCACCAGGCTGATCGAGACGTTGGTGGAGCAGCGTGATGCCGAGTTGACGCGCCTGGCTGCGCGCCAGATCGCCTCCTATTGGTCGGACTCGCTCGTTCTGCTCACACAGGTGGCCTCCACGCAAGAAGTGCGCACCGCGGACGCTGCCGGTACCACGGTGATGCTCGCCCAGAACACGCCTCTTCAGCGCCGTTTTGACCAGATCAGCGTCACGGATCCAGACGGCATGGTCACGGCCACCTTCGGAGGCGAGGTGGGGGAGAGCTTTGGGGCTATCGGTCTGATCGATCGGACCGAGCAGGTGCGCCGTCCCGTGCGTACCCCTGTGATCACGAACGTAAGGGGCCAGGCCGTCGTTCTTGTCGCGATTCCGTACTATGGTACCGACAGGCGTTTCGGCGGCTGCATCCTGGGCGTCTGGCAGTTGCATGGCGGCCGGGCGCTGCGGGCGGCTCTTGAGAACGTGCGTGTGGGTGAAACCGGTTACTCCTACCTGGTCGATAGCAGCGGGACCGTACTGTACCACCCCGACGCCGAGATGATCGGGGCCAACGCCAGCCGGCACCCCGCTGTGGCAGCGTTCCTGGCCGGTGAGGAGGGGGCGAGGAGCGTCACCGATTCCGGACGGCGCACGGTGGCCGGCTTTGCCGCGATCCCTTTCCACGAGCTATCGACCTCGTATTTTGCCGATGAGACGTGGGCGGGTTGGGGCATGGTGATCACCGAGCTCTGGGACGACATCATGGCCCCGCTGGAGTCCTCCGTGTATCTGGTGGTGCTGTTGCTCGTGTTGACGGTCGTGCTTCCGCTCGGGATTCTGGCTCTGGGCAGCCAGAGTGTCGCCGCTCCTCTGCAAAGCCTGGTTGCGGAGGTCGAGCGGGTGGCGGAGGGCGATTTTGGCACACAGGTGTCGCTTGCCACGGCCCCCTCCGAGGTGCGTGAGCTGGAGGTTGCCTTTAACCGGATGGTCGCAGAGTTGCAGCGCTACCGCCAGGATATCCAGCGATACGTGGTCTCTATCCTGACGAGTCAGGAAGAGGAGCGGAAGCGGATCGCCCGTGAGCTACATGACGAGACGGCTCAGGATCTGGTGATCCTCGGGCGCCGCATAGAGGATGCCGAGGCGGCTACGGATGATGCGGGCCTCAAGGAGCAACTGGATGCCCTACGCGATATGGTGGACGATACCCTGCAAGGGGTACGGCGATTCACCAGCGATCTGCGACCCCCTCTGCTCGAGGAGCTCGGTTTGCCGAGGGCTCTGGAGATACTGGGGAACCGCGCCTCCCGTGAGGAACCTTTTGAGGTATCGGTCAGCATCGAGGGCCAGCGGCGGCAGATCCTCCCAGAGCTGGAGACGGGGCTCTATCGCCTCGCTCAGGAGAGCCTGAGCAACGTTCGCCGCCATGCAGCGGCGTCGCATGTCTCGCTGAGGCTGGTGTACGGCGTCGGACAGGTGGAACTGGTCGTCGAGGATGACGGCATCGGCTTTGACGTGCCCGTTGATCCGGGCCAGATGCTGGCCACGGGCCGGCTAGGGCTGATAGGCATCCACGAGCGGGCGCGTCTGTTTGGGGGCCGCGCAACCATCCGCTCCACACCCACACAGGGCACCACGGTGCATGTGGTCATCCCGCTCAATCCGATCGTTCTCCCCGAGTAGAGGAGCGTTTCCGTTGATGGGTGAAAATACCTACAGCAAGATGGGGCATTGTGCGGATGTGGGGCTACCTGCGAGGGGCTATACTCCTAGCAGAGTGAGGGGCGATCAGAGCCTTCACCTTGAGAAGCGAGAATCCCGTCGAGGCGGGTGCAGCACTTCTTCTCCTCCTTGGTAAGACGAACTCTATCCATCGCAGTGGGCGGCGAGCGGATAGAGTTCGTCGCGTTTTGCGCCCGAACGGTTGCCGTTCTTCCTCGCGATCTTCCCCTGCGTGTCTCCGGTCGATAGACGTCGCTGGCATTTGTTCCCCGTGTTCGCTATGATACGGCCAAATCGGTGCATCATCGCAAAGGGCGGGGATATGGATCCCATTCGGATTCTGCTGGCGGACGATCATATTGTGGTTCGGGAGGGCACGCGCCGTATTCTCGAGCGCGAGCCGGACTTGGTCGTTGTGGCCGAAGCTGGCGACGGGGCGGAGGCTATTGCGCTGGCCGAGCAACTCAGGCCCGACGTCGCGGTGGTGGACGTGAGCATGCCCGTGATGAACGGTATCGAGGCCACCCGCGGCATAAAGGAGCGGGTTCCTCGAACCGCCGTGCTCGTCTTTACCGCCTATGACTATGATGAGTACGTGTTTGCCATTCTTGAGGCTGGGGCGGCCGGGTACCTTCTCAAGGACTCACGCGGCGCGGAGTTGGTGAATGCCGTGCGGCGCGTGCACATGGGGGAGTCGGTTCTGCACCCGGCCATCGCCAAAAAGGTGCTGGATCGGGTGGCCCATGGCCTGAGCGGAGCCCGCCAGGCAGAAACCGAGTCGCTCACCGATCGCGAGCTGGAGGTGCTGCGGCTGGCGGCTGGCGGCTTGAGCAACCGGGACATAGCGGAAAGGCTGTACGTGAGCCCGCGGACGGTTCAATCTCACATGGCAAACATCTTTGGCAAGCTGCAGGTCGGTTCCCGCACTGAGGCGGTGATGGTTGGCCTCAGGCGCGGCTGGGTCAGCCTGGACGAGGATGTCGATCTCTAGCGGAGAGCCACCCGGCGCCTGATTGTGCGCACAGGATGAGGCAGGGAGTGATGGAGCCCCGATGACACCCGAGGTAGATCTGCTCCGGGCCGTGCGTGCTGCTGGTGACCGTGTGGTAGGCTTTCTGCAGAGGCTTGTCCAGATTCCGAGCCGTACCGGCGCCGAGGAGCAGGCCGCTGCGTTGGTGGTGCGAGAGCTACGCCTCCTCGGCATCGATGAAGTGCGCACAGATGGAGCTGGCAACGTGATCGGGCGCCTTACCGGCGCAACGGGCCGCAGCGTCATGCTCCATGCCCACCTGGATGTTGTCGATCCAGGAGACAGCCACGCGTGGACGCATCCCCCCTTTTCTGGCACTCTGCAGGACGGCTGCGTCTGGGGTCGAGGCTCGGTGGATGACAAGGGCAGCATCGTTGGCCAGGTCTATGCGCTCGGTCTGCTCCGTGAGCTCGGCCTGTGCCCGCCCGGCGATGTGTTCGTGGCCGCCGCTGTGGGGGAGGAGATTGGGGGGCTTGGCACGCGCCACCTCTGTACGCAGACCCTTCCGGACCTTGCCGTGATCGGCGAGCCGTCCAGCAATACGCTGCGGCGGGGCCACCGCGGCCGGTTCGAGTTCATAGTCACCTTCCGGGGGCGTTCGGCTCATGCGAGCACACCGCAGCATGGGGCCAATCCGGCCTTTGCCCTCAGCCGCTTTTTGTTGGCGCTAAGGCAGCTGCCTATGGCGGCAGGCGGTGATTTCGGCGATTCCACGGCCGTTCCCACTTTGATGTACGTGGATCAGACAAGCAGCAATGTGATCCCGGCCGCGGTGTCCGCTCATCTGGACTGGCGGAACGCGCCCAGCGAGAGCCTTGCGCAGGCCCGTGCCAAGGTCGAACAACTGGCTGGCGAGAGCCTCGAGCCCGGTGTGACCGTCGAGGTAGGCGTCGCCAACCGGCTGGTGAGCTCGTATACGGGGTTGTCGTTGATGGTCGAGCATGCCGTGACGCCCTTCTGGACAGAACCCGACGATGTGAGGCTGTTGGCGGCACAGGAGGCCCTGAGTGGGGCCCTGCACAGGACCGTGCCGGTTCAGGTCTGGCCTTTTTACACGGATGGGGGCTTTCTCCATGCGGCTGGCGTGCCCTGCATCGGCTTTGGCCCGGGCGATCCGGCCATGGCACATGTGCTGGACGAGCGCATGCCGGTGGAGCAGTTGCTCGAGGCCACCGCCGGATACATGGCCCTGGCGCTGCGCCTGGGCGAAGATCGACTCTGGCTCGATTCTGTACCGGGGACCTGACAGTCGTGGAGGTGGCCCGTGCGCGCTCATGTCCGTCGCCAGCGGGTGCGCAAGTTTCTCCTGCTGATCGCCTTTCTGTTCTTTCCTCTCACCTTCTACTACTATTCGCCCGTCGTCGTCCTGGCGGCGGCAGCGGCCGGAGTGGCCTCCGGGAGCCTGATCCTCTTCTGTGCCCAGTTTCTTTGCGCCCTGTGGCTCGGACGGGCGTTCTGCGGCTGGGCCTGCCCGGTCGGGGCCCTCTGCGAATGGCTTGTTGACATTCGGGATCGATCCACGGGCGGCCGTGGTGACTGGCTCAAGTGGCTGATCTGGGTCCCCTGGGTCTCGGTGCTCATTCTGCTCGTAACCCGCGCGGGCGGTCTGGAGAAGGTGGAGCCGCTTTACATGATGTCGCACGGGATTCCTCTGGGCGAGTGGTCCGGTGTGGTGGCCTATCTGGCGGTGCTGGGGCTGGTCGTGGCCTTGTCTCTCCTTGCCGGGCGCCGCGCCTTCTGCCACTATATCTGCTGGATGGCTCCCGGGATGATCCTGGCGACGCGCGCCGCGCGAGCGATTCGGCTGCCGAGCCTGCATTTGGTAGGCCGGGCGGAAGCGTGCACGGCCTGCGGGCGATGTGATGCGATCTGTCCGATGAGCCTTCCGGTGAGCGCCATGGTCCTTGATGGCGATGTGCGGCATGACGAATGCGTCCTGTGCCACCTATGCGTGGATAACTGCCCGAGAAGCGCGATTGACATCCGCTGTGGTGTGAGTGGGCTGAAGAGCTGAAGCGGCCGAGGCCCGCTCCTCAGATTGATGCGACGTAGCATGCCGGCCTGGCCCAACGATGGGAGGACAGAGATGGTTCCGTTCAACGGCCTCAACATGAGCCTGGGTAACCTCGCACGGCTTTCCGATGCCGAGAGTCGGAGTATCAGCCCCGAGAACATGGATGGGGCTCGCTCCAGCGGCGGCCGGGCCACTCAGGGCACCGGCGCAGAGTGCGCCCGGGATCTGGGGGTCGGGTGGAAGATATCGCCGTCCGTGCGCATCGCGCCAGGAGAGACACTGACCATTGCGGATGTCGCGGGCCCTGGCGCAGTGCAACAGATCTGGATGACGGCCACGGGCAACTGGCGGTACAGCATCCTTCGGATCTACTGGGACGGCCAGGAACAACCCTCGGTCGAATGCCCCGTCGGTGACTTTTTCGCCTGCGGCTGGGGACGCTATGCCCCGGTGAACTCGCTGGCGGTATGCGTCAATCCCGGCAGCGCGTTCAGCTGCTACTGGCAGATGCCCTTCCGTCGTCACTGCCGCATGACCTTCAGCAACATCGCGGACGACCCCATGGTGCTCTACTACCAGATCAACTACACGCTCACCGACGTTCCCGAGGATGCAGCCTACTTTCACGCCCAGTTCCGCCGCGTGAACCCGCTGCCGTACAAGGAAACCTACACGTTGCTGGATGGAGTCAACGGGCAGGGGCACTACGCGGGCACCTATCTGGCCTGGGGCGTCAACAATCGTGGCTGGTGGGGCGAGGGCGAGATCAAGTTCTACCTGGAGGGCGAGGAGTGGCCCACCATCTGCGGGACGGGCACCGAGGACTATTTCTGCGGGTCCTACAACTTTGAGAACCAGGTGACGCACGAGTACGAGTCTTTCAGCACGGCCTATTCCGGGCTGCCGCAGATCATCCGCCCGGATGGCGTCTATGACTCTCAGATGCGCTTTGGCATGTACCGTTGGCACATTATGGATCCGATTCGCTTCCGTTCGAGCCTGCGCGTGACGATCCAGGCGCTGGGGTGGCGGAGCGGTCACCGCTATCTTCCCTTGCAGGATGATATCGCGTCCGTCGCCTACTGGTACCAGACGCTGCCGACGGCGCCCTTTCCGGCGCTGCCCGACCGCGATTACCTGGAGATCATCTAGGCGAATGCGCACAGGCGGCGCGCATCCCCGGAGGAGACGGCGATGAGCATCGAGCCGGTAGTGGTCTATACCTCTCAGGGTCCGCTGGAGGCAGAGGTGGCTCTCAGCAAGCTGCGCAGCGAGGGCATCCCGGCCTATCCACGGTATGAGGCCATTGGCAGGACGCTCGGCCTCACGATCGATGGCCTGGGCCTCGTGGAGGTGTTGGTCGCACCGGAGGATGAGGTGCGCGCCCGGGAGATCCTGGAGGCCCTGCCGGAGGACTCGGGAGAGGACTGGAGCCTGCCAGACGAAGCGGAAGGCGACTCCGAGGAGGATGAAGAGGAGGAACAGGGATGAAGAAGCGCGCGCTGGGTCCCCAGGGCCTGCTGTATCCGACGCCTGTGCTGCTGGTGGGCACCTACGGGCCCGATGGCAAGGCCAACATCATGACGGCCGCCTGGGGTGGCATCTGCTGTTCGCGGCCGCCCTGCATCTATGTATCTTTGCGCCCGGCGACACTGACCCATGGCAGCATCGTGGCGGGCGGGTGTTACACGGTGAGCATCCCGCCGGAAGGCCTTATCCGTGAAGCGGACTATGCGGGGCTGGCCTCCGGTCGGGACGTGGACAAGTTCCAGGAGCTGGGACTGACCGCGGTGCGCGGGACCAGGGTGAACGCACCCTTTGTGGAAGAGTGTCCTGTCGTGCTCGAATGCCGGCTGGTGCAAAAGGTCGAGCTCGGCTCGCACACGCAGTTCGTGGGTGAGGTAGTGGAGGCGCTTGCCGACGAAGACGTGCTCGACGCGAATGGCTTGCCGGACGAGCACCTGACGCGTCCCACCGTCTCCATACCCGCTACGCGCCACTACTATGGACTGGGTGAGTGTCTAGGCGATTGCTTTTCCATCGGCCGCCGGGCGGAGTCATAGGGCACATCCGAGGCAAGCAGGAGAAGAGACATGGTCGATACAGGAGCTCTGCGCGGCATGATGGCCGTCCTCATGACGCC
>Ga0123332_1005007_pt1 | contig 11380 bp, 5 predicted proteins | sample BioC12SIPDNA_4_FD_89958 | JGI IMG/M metagenome (GOLD analysis project Ga0123332, IMG submission 89958) | Anaerobic biogas reactor microbial communites from Washington, USA - Biogas_R2_A C12 SIP DNA | ecosystem: Engineered > Bioreactor > Anaerobic > Unclassified | place: Washington, USA...
CAAGGTGTGGGAGACAAGGTGTGGGAGACAAGGTGTGGGAGACAAGGTGTGGGAGACAAGGTGTGGGAGACAAGGTGTGGGAGACAAGGTGTGGGAGACAAGGTGTGGGAGACAAGGTGTGGGGACAAGGTGTGGGAGACAAGGTGTGCTTTACACTCCCATGCGCCTCTGCTTTAGCTTTTTCGAGGACGAGGACGATCCATTCGCATTCTGTTCTCTCTTCATGCGCACCCCCAGTCACTCCCGATTACCAGGGACTCTGCCCGGCGCTTGCATATCCGGAATAGGTGATGTATGATGCGGTAGTCCAACCAAGGGGATAGCGTCATGCTGGCTTTCAATGGATGGCTGTCAACACATCGCAGGATCGCCTGCTGCCTGGGCTTGCTGCTGCTGGCGGGCGGGAGGGCCGTGGCGTTCACGGCCATCGAGGCGGACAATATGCATGCCGGCGTGGAATGGCTGGCGGTGACGCCCGGCGGCACGCCGTGGGCCGTCGTAATGGAGGGGGAGCGCGAGGGCCGGCCGCCGGTCCGCTGGCTTCGCTACTGGGATGGCAAGGCGTTCCGGCAGCCCGAGATCCGCGACTCCGCATATCCGGAGGCACCGGATGCCCCCGGTACCGTCACACCCCATGTCATATCAGGCGATTCTGTCACCGCGCACACGTCGCTCGCCATGGCGCATCGCTGCCCCTTCGCGGGGCGGGATGTCTGTGTCACCAGTGTCACGTTTATCGTCCGGTTTATCGGTGGCGGCGACCGCGACGTCTGGGCCATTGTGAGGCCGTTTCCCGTCGACGTGCCCCATGGGTATCTGATCAGGCTCAACGACCACGGGGCTGGTATTAGTGAAACAGTGCCGATGTCCCACTGGAATTCGGTACGGCCTGCACCCTTTTACGTCGCCGCCGACGGCCGGCTTTTCCACTGGGGGTCGAGTTTCCTGGCGGTCCGCAGCACCAACGGCGTCTGGCGGCGTTCCGCGGCGGTGCTGCCCTACGGTTACGGCCACCCGGACTCACGGGCGCTGGTCTTCGACAGGGGCGGCGACGTCTTGCTCTTTGTCTCGCCGATGCTCTACCGCGTGGATGCCGACTGCGGGGTCACGGGGCAACTCGTGCCCGACACGCCCGTTGCGGTGCGGAATCCCATGGCGCACCGCTGGGGCGACGACCGGATCGTCGCATGGACCGGCGACTATCCGCCCAGGGCACACGCCTTCAACATCGATACGCTCGCACCCGTGCCCTGGCCCGCGTTTCCCGCCGCATGGGATGTCCGCGAATCGCCGGTGTTCGTGTGGCGCGACGGAACGGTCTGGCTGACCAAGTACGCGGATCAGAAAGCGGTCGTGTCCGTGCCGCCCGGCGCCACCAGGGCGCATGAGGTTCCCGGCGTGCCGTTTCCTCACCCGCGCGCCGCGCTAGGACGGGGGGCGACGGCGCTGGAGTGCGCCGACGGAACTCTCTTTTCCGGTTCGGAAGGTGTAATGCTGATTGCGCGGGATCTCACTATCAGGCGGTACGACTGGCGGCATGGGCTGATGGGGCTCTCCACGGATGTCCAGCAGACCCCCGATGGCAGGGTCTGGTTTATCAACAACGGGCGGATCATCTTCTTCGATCCCGCGCGGGAGCCGCGGCGCCTGCCGGGAGGCAGTTGCTGGGAGCTTGTGGCGGAACTCGCCGACGTCGTCGAGATGACGGGCACAAACCATCCGGCACGCACCGGCGGCTTTTTCCGGTATCCCTGCCAGAATGCGGATTTGGACTACGGATGGGAGATTCAGCGCCTGTTTGAGGGGGTGGTGATACCCGTCTCGCTGGCGGGCTCGCCGATTGCGGGCGAGCAGGTCATGCGCATCGAGGAGGATGATGCGGGACGCCTGGTCTTCCTGTCGAGCCAGGTTGCCCGCCCTATCACTGCCGGGGACGGCAAGTTCGGCCTGCGCAGTGAACATGCCCGCCGCTTCCGCTACACGCCGCCGTGCGGCGTCGCCGAGGCAGCGCGGCCACCCGCCACCTGCGGCCGGGAACTCGCCCTGCCGCTCGATTCCGGCGCCGCCTGGCGGCAGCGCATACATCTGGCGCGGGCCGGGGATGGAGCGTGGGAACTTGTTCCGGCGTCACGGACGCCGGTCGCCCGTTTCCGCTTCTTGTCCGCGGGCCGCCAGACGTGCGAGGTGATCGCCTTCGACTATGGCGGGCGGGTGCCGGGGGCGCTCAAGTTCACGGTACAGGCCGAGTTCGATCTCCCCGGAACGCGAAGGCGCGATGACGGTGCGCCCGATACCCCGATTGATGTCAACGCGCACCCGTGGCATCCGCCTGTGCGTGCGGTTCCCTCTTCGTCGGGCGCGAACCTGCGCCTGGTCTGGCGACCGGAAGACGAGACGGAGTGGCGTCCGCTCAATCCCCGCGGCCTGAGCGTTGTCGAGATCGGCCGCGGCGAGCGCACCCTGCTGTTCAGCGCCGAGGAGGACGGAATCTGGCGCGACCCCTCGCCGCTGCGGTTGCGTGTGCGGGTGGCGCTGCCGCTCGACGCCTATCTGGATGCGCTGCAGCAGGATCTGCGTGCCTATCCCCAGCCGGACTGGGCGGTGCGCGCCCTGCGTGAATGCGGCCCCGAGGCCAGGGCGCGGCTCAATGAACTGGACGAGATGGCCGGCCGGCGCAAGCGCATCGAGGAAGCATTGCACCTGCTTGACAGCCGGCAGGGAGGAGGCAGGTGATGAGACGCGCATGCTTGACCGCACTTGTGGTTCTGGTCGCCGCAACGCGCCTACCGGCGGGCACAGCGCCGGTTCCCTGGCCGCCCGGCGGCTCGCCGCCGCTCGTGACGTTCGTGACGGAACGCGACGGCAGTATCTGGGCGCTGAGTTCAAGCGGGGGCTTCGATCCCTTGTATTGCACGGGGGAGTCCTTCCGCCCGCTGGCCGGCGGAAACCCGCCGGGCATGACCTGCCGCGCAACCATTCTGGGCGACGCTGTGCATGGCTACTATCTCCCGCGTTTTGAAAACGAGCCGCCCGTCAAGCGCATCTACCGCCTGATTGATGGCACGGCGCGGCTGCACTGCGAACCGCTGCCCACCGGCCGCAATGTCAACGAGCTGACCGGCAACACCTATGTCGCCCATGACGGCCGTGTCGTCAGTTGGAACGGGCAACGCCTGGCACTGTGGTTCCGCGATGCTTGGACGTTCCATCCCGTCTCAATCCCCGATAGCGCAAGATTGCCCATTGCCATCGAGCACGCCGGCCACATTGTTCTGGTCGGTGCGCAGGAGATCCACGTGATCGATCCCGACGGCGCCGTGACGACCCGCCGTCCAAACTGGTCGGGGACGACGCGGGCTTGTTTCCAGTGGCAGGGCGCCGTCGCGCTTCGCATGGTCGAGGAAGAGGCGGGAGTGGAGGCGTTCGACCTGCTGCGCGGCAACCGCCTGCCGCTGCCGCCGCCGCTGGCCCGCATGGACGAGCCGGCCGGGGCGCTGTTCCGCTCGTCGGCCGGCACGGTGTGGGCACAGACCGCGAAGGCTGTCTACCGGCTGGACGGTAAGGAGCGGCCGGCCCGGTTCGATCTGCCGGCTGCGGACATCAGCATCGAGGCCATCGACGAGGGTGGCAAGGCTGATGCGGACGGTGCTCCACGCTGGAACATCTTTTTCACGGATGCTCTGCGCCCCGGCCTCTGGCGCTGGAACGCCGACGGCACCGAGCAGTGGGACGCGCGCCACGGCATTCCCAAAAGTGCCTGGCAGGTTCGCATCACGGCGGATCGCACGCTCTTGTTTCTTGCCTCGACACCTGACGATGTGAGCCTGTTCCGGCTGCCGCTCGATCCGCCCGTCCCGCCGCCGGAGACCGATCCGCAACGCTGGCACCAGATTGATCTCCACCCCGCCACCCGTCCGATGGAACTGGGGGGAACGGTCGCGTGTATCCCCGCGGAAGCCAAACGGCTACTGCGGTGGGATGGTGCCGCCTGGTCGGAGCAGTCCTGGGCGGACGCTCCGGAGTGGACCACTCAGAACCGGGTGGCGTGGGACGACCGTGGAACGGTCTATTGCCTGTTCAACACCGACGAACGTATTGGTGATCCTCTGGTGGAATTCACGCCCGAGGCGGTGACGCTGGTCAACGACGGCAGCCGTCGCGACTACAACATGCTGGAGGCTCTGCAGCGTTCCGCCGGACGCGGTGCGACACGGTTCATGTACGGGGATGACGTGACCAAGGCCTTGATCACGCCGCAGAGGCATCTCTGGATGGGCTCCACCGACCAGTACGCGGTGCGCCACCATGACGGGACGCTCTGGCTCGAGATCCCTTGCGGCGGCGTCTTCAAGGAACTGTCCTGGAACCCGCGCGACGGCGTTGTCCTGCATCTTCACAATGGAGAGACGCGCGTTTACCGCAATGGGCTTTTCGAGATCCTCACCGGTCCGACCAACGCGATGCTGCTGCGGCCGTTACCGGAAGTGATCCGTTCCGCCGTGTCGCTGCCGCCCGGCGAGCTGGCACAAACGCCGCTGGCCGGCCGTGCGGTCCACAAGCACTTCGCCGACGCCGCGGGCAACCTCTGGTTCTGGCTACGGCAGAAAGACCGGGTCTGTATCCTCAAACTGGACGACCTGCGCCTGACCGCGGGTGCCGATCCGCTCGACACGCAGCCGGATTGCCTGAAAATTACGGCTTCCGCCATGCCGGCTCCGGATAAGCTGGGCTACGCATACCGGCTTGATGGCGCGGACGAGTGGATACCGCTGCCGACGCCGCGGGGCGCGCCCGCGCGCCTGCGGTTCCCGCAAAGCGGCGTACACACCTGCGAGGTCGCGGCCGTGGTGTACGGAGTCCGGCTGCCGCGGACGGTGACGTTCACGCATACCGTCAGCGTGACCCCGCCGGATACAAGACTGCTGGTGCGGCAAGATGAGATGCCGCAGATTGTGACGGAGACCGACTGGCGTCCGCCGGTAGAGGCGGTACCGTCCGCGTTCGCCAGTCGCAGCGTTTGCCGGGTGGTCTGGCGCGAAGCCAGCTCGGACAATCCGTGGCGTCCGTTGCCGGCCAGCGGACGCTTCCCGCTAAACCTGCTCGCGACCAACGGCCTCTATCACATGGAATTCGCCGCCCGCGAGGAGAACATCCAGATCGACCCGTCGCCGGTGCGGCTGTCGTTCCGCCTTGCGCTGGATGACGAGGGGATGCTGCTGCTTGCGCTCGACAATCTGGCGTCCGGTGATCCCGAGGCACGCCTCCGGGGCGGGAAGCGGCTAATCGAGAATGGCGCGCGCTGGCGGCCGCTGCTGAACCGGATGCTGGAGCAGTCGCATAACGCGCGGGCAACCCTTGACACCCTCTCGCAACTGAACGACGAATTGCGCAAGCAGGGATTTTAGGGCGTGATTTTACAGGGACACGAGGGGAGAGGGGAGAGATTTGATTTTAGATTTGTGATTTGTGATTTGTGATTGGGGATGCTCCGCGCTGGATCATGCGCGATGCGGAGGCTGCGACTGGGGTTTAGCTACGGATGACGCGGATGTCCTGCTTCGCAGGCGTATGTGTTGCGAAAGGCTTCGCGCTGGATTATGCGTGGTGCGGATGCTGCGGGGAAGTCTCTCACGGAGGCACGGAGGCGCAGAGAGGGGCTCCGCGCTGAATCATGCGCGATGCTCTATCTCGCTGGTTGATCATACGACTCAGTCGTATGATCGAGGAGTGTAAAAGTGTGGTGATAGACGCGGCGTCGCCGCCGCGTGAAGATGGGGTTGAGGAGAAGGCCGCAGGGTAAGACTGCAAGCCCACAACTGCAAGGCATCCCCCATCGCACTGGTTTTGGCGGCCGCAGGCGGCGAGAAAAAAGCGCGCGGAGCCGCGCGCAGTCAATATCTTCATCCGGCGCCACGGCGGCGGGCGGGGCGGTTTCGCGTGTATTCGTGCATTGGCGGATAACCTTGGCGCTCTTGGCGTCTTGGCGGTTTAACACCAACGGGGGCTTCGGTACAGGCGCCAGCCAAAACTTTAGAACTCTAGAACTCCCGAACTTTAGAACTTCCCCGCCCCCCTCACCCCGGTATGTCGCCGACGCCGGGGAGTACGCCGTCGGGCTGGTAGGCGAAGCGGCGCATCTCGCGCTCGTTGGTGACGCCGCTCATCACCAGGATCGTGGTGATCTCGGACTCGATACCCGCGATGATGTCGGTGTCCATGCGGTCGCCGACGATCACCGTCTCCTCGCGCCGCACGCCGAGCTTCTTGAGGGCATGGCGCATGATCAGGGGATTGGGCTTGCCGACGTAGTAGGCCTTGGCGTTGGTCGCCAGCTCGATTGGTGCCATCAGCGCGCCGGTGGCCGGCACCAGCCCCTCCTCCACCGGGCCGGTGACGTCCGGGTTGGTGCCGATGAGCTTGGCGCCGTTGAGCACGTGGCGGATGGCGCGCACAATGCGCGCATAGGTGTACTCGGGCGTCTCGCCGACCACCACGTAGTCGGGATCGTTGTCGTTCATCGAGTAGCCGGCATCGTAGAGGGCGTGGATCAGGCCGGGCTGGCCGATCACGTAGGCCGAGCCGCCCGCCTTCTGCGAGGCCAGGAACGAGGCGGTCGCCAGCGCGCTGGTATAGAAGTGGTGCTCGTCGACATCAATGCCGAGGCGTCTCAGCTTCTCTTGCAGTTCCCGCGGCGTGCGCTCGCTGCTGTTGGTCAGGAAGAGGAACTCCTTGTTCTCGCGGTAGAGCCACTCGACAAACTCGGTCGCGCCGGGCAGCAGGCGGTTGCCGTGGTAGATCACGCCATCCATGTCGCAGACGAAGGCGCGTTTGGAGCGTATGGATTCAATTATCTGGTTCATCGCTAGGTTCCTGTAGTGCGCCACGGATGGCGGTGGCCACATGGCGCAGGTTGTCCGGCCACACCTCGGCCAGCGGGTCGAGCGTGGCGACGCGCGCGTCCAGGTGGCGCGCCAGCGTGCGTACGGGGCCGGGGTTTGAATGCGGGTCGGTGAAGAGCACCCGCACGCGGTCGGCACGGGCCGATTCGATGAGGCGGGCCAGTTGCCGGGCCGATGGCTCGCGGCCATCCTGCTCTACGGCCTGCTGGTGCAAACCGAAGGCCTTGGCAAAGTAGGCCCACGAGAGATGGTAGACCCAGAAGGTCTTGCCGGCCACGGGTGCCAGCGTCCCGGTCAGTTCGCGTTCCAACTGTATCAGCTTATCCGTCAGTTCCGCCAGCGCGGCGGCGAGCCGCGCCTCCTCGGCGGGCAGGAGCGACTGCAGCACGCGGCAGGTGTTGGTGGCCATTTGCAGCATGCCGCGCGGCGCAAGCCAGATGTGCGGATCGGTGCCATCGTGTACGGCGCCGCATGTCTCGTGTTTCTCCGCCGCAGCGCTGTGATCGTGCCCCGCGTGGGCGTGTCCGCCGAGGCGTGGTATGCCCTGATCGACCGCAAACGACTTCAGATCCGGGCAGGCGCCGCGCGCCTTGGCCAGCAGCGTGCCCTCGAAGGGGAGGCCGATCGTCAGCCAACCCTGTGCCCGGGCCAGGCGTGCCATCTGGCGGCCCGAGGGCTCGAAGGTGTGCGGATCCTGACCCGGCGCCACCATCAGCTCCACCTGTACCGCGTCACCGGCCAGTGTCTGCACCAGCCAGCGCTGCGGCGGGATGGTGACGAAAAGGAGCGGCCCGGGAGCCGCTCCCGCCGTCAGCAGCGCGCCGAGCAGCAGGGCCGGCGTAAGGAGGCTATGCAAGCGTAAGCGCATGCGTTGGATGGCGGCGGCTACTCCGCCAGCCGGCTGGCAAGGGTCAGGGTGAAGGCGTGGGGATCACGCGGTTGCGAGCCCTCGGCCACCAGCGCCAGATCGTAGAGCAGTTCGGCCTGCTTGGCGAACTCCTCGCTGTCACGCTCCGTCTCGAATCGTTCCAGCAGGCGCTTGAGGAGCGGATGCGACGGGTTGAGTTCAAGCACGCGCCGCGTCTTGGGCACCTCCTGTCCCATGGCCTGCATCATGCGGCGCATCGACGGATTCATCGCGGCCTCGTCGGCCACCAGACAACTGGCGGAATCGGTGAGGCGGTTGCTGAGGCGCACCTCCTTGATGTCGTCCGTCAGCCGGGCGTGGATGAAGTCCAGCAGGGGACGGAACTGCTGCTCGTCGTCCTTCAGCTTCTCCTTGGCCTGCGACTTCTCCTCTTCCGTGCCCAGCTCGATCTCGCCCTGGTCGATGGCGCGGAACTTGCAGCCGTCATACTCGCCCAGTGCATCGATGATCCACTCGTCGATCGGATCAACGAAGAAAAGCACGTCGAGCTCCCGCTTGCGGAAGGCCTCGACATGCGGGTTGCCGCGGGCGTTGGCCAGCGTCTCGGCCTTCAGGTAGTAGATCTCCTGCTGGGTGGACGGCATGGCGTTGCGGTACTGGCGCAGGGAGATGAGGCCGTCATCCGCCGTGCGATCCGAGGCGAAGAGCATCAGCTCCTTGAGCTTGTCGCCGTTCTCGTAGTCGAAATGCAGACCCTCCTTGAGCACGCGCCCGAAGCCGCGGAAGAAGTCGGTGTAGGCCTTCAGGTCGTCGCGCTTGAGGGCCTCGAGCTCCGAGAGGATGCGTCCGACCAGATTCTTGCGGATCTTGCTGATGATCACGTCGTCCTGCAGCATCTCGCGCGAGACGTTGAGGGGCAGGTCGCTCGAGTCGACGACACCCTTCACAAAGCGCAGATAGGGCGGGAGGAGTTCCTCGAAGTCCGAGCCGATGAAGACGTTGCGCACGTAGAGCTGCAGCCCGTGCTTGCGGTCCGGCATGAAGAGGTCGAAGGTCGGCTTCTGCGGCAGGAAGAGCAGCGCGCGGAACTCGAGCTGGCCCTCGGCGGCGTAGTGGATCGTGCGCAGGGGGTCGCTGAAGTCGTGCGTGAGGTGCTTGTAGAACTCGGCATACTCCTCGGGCTTGATGCCGCTCTTGTCGCGGCGCCAGAGCGCGCGCATCGTGTTGAGCGGTTCGGAGTCCGGATCGATCTCCTTGCCGTCGACCGCCAGGCGGATGGGGTAGGCGATGAAGTCGGAGTAGCGCTTGACGAGCGACTTGATCTGCCACTCCTCGATCAGGTGCTCATGCTCCGGCATGATGTCGAGGGTGATCGTGGTGCCCGGCGTCGCGCGGTCGGAGGCGCCGATGGTGTAGCCGTCCTTGCCGTCCGACTGCCAGCGCACGGCCGTCTGGTCCGCGCCGCGGCGCAGGGTGTCGACGGTGACGGTGCTTGCGACCATGAAGGCGGCATAGAAGCCCACCCCGAACTGCCCGATCATGTCCGGCGCACTGGTGCCGCCGCCCGACTTCAGCGAGTCGAGAAAGGCCTGGGTGCCCGAGCGGGCGATCATGCCCAGGTTCGACTCCGCCTCCTCGGCGGTCATGCCGATGCCGTTGTCGCTGATCTGCAGCTTGCGGCTGGCCTTGTCGGCGACGATATTGATCTCCCACGCGGGCGAGTCGGCGATGATCGTCTTGTCCGTCAGGCCCAGATACTGGGCGCGCTCGATGGCGTCGGAGGCGTTGGAGATCAGCTCGCGCAGGAAGATCTCCTTCTTGGAGTAGAGCGAGTGGACGACGAGATCGAGCATCTCGCTGACCTCGGCCTTGAAAGCATACTTCTTGGTCTTCATGTTCAAAAGTATATCCCCGGTGATGGTTAAGTCAAGTGCGGCAATCGGTTGGTGACAGGGGAGCGCATGGAGCGGGCGGTAGCGATTCCCACTTTGTCGCTTTGTCGGTTACTTTGTCGAAAGCAAAAGATTAAGCGGGTGGATGAAGTGTACCGTTTAAGAGTGAGTTTAAGTGCGGGTTTAATTTAAGTGGTCGCTTCGCGCTTACTCTCACACTCCCACACTGGTACGCTCCACCCGCTTACTCCCAGTTTCACGTCTTTTCGTCTTTTGCGGTTAAACACCCCGCTCTGCGTGTCTTTTCTTTCGGCTTCATCTTGGCGCTCTTGGCGGTTCAATCTCTTTCGGGGACGAGGACGAGCCGTCCACATTCAGTTCACCTCCACGCATACCCCTGTCGCTAGCCGATTACACGATCACGGCTTGTATGCATGGCAAATGCCGTGCTAAGATAGCGCCAGTTTGATTGCCAAGGCACTCTCTGCTACAACCTTAGAGACTGATACCATGAAAACAACCCACCGCCGACACTCGCTACTTAAACTCATGCTGGCACTAGCCCTGGCCGGCGGGAGCTCGATAAGCATGGCCAAAACCTATTTCACCGAGAATTTCCGGCGCTATGGCGACCGGGTCCCGGGCACCGATCATGAGAACGGCATCAGCGTCTCCAACGACCCGATCTGGAAGGATACCGCCGAGGCGCATTTCCGGCCCAGGCAGGATGGCTTCCTCTTCACCGCCTTCCCCGCTGCTCCGGAACTGAAGGCCTATGATCTGACCTTCACCTTCAAGTTCATCTCGGACGAGGAGGGCAGTTTCGACCTGCTGCTCCGCGATGCCAAGGGAGCGGATCTGACCCTGACCTTCAGCCGTGACGAAGTGGCGCTAGCGGGCCAGAACGTCTCTGCCAGGGCCCCCCTGCCCGCCAAGCTGGGCAACTGGGTCGCCAGCATGGCCGCCGTGAAGGTCAATAACGGTACTCTGGAGGTCTTTACCGAGCATCTCCGCGTCTATCACAAGGTGCTCAGCGCGAAGATCCCCGCCAATGGTCTGGCGGGCTTCAATTTCCGCGGCCGTGCCAGGATCGGCTTCGGCGTCACCGACATCGTGCTGCGCGATCCCGCGCCGCTGGCCGACTTCTCCGTGCAGAAGCACTTCGCCGACTTCCGCTCCCTGCGCGACACGGCCGGTCTCGCGGATGCCAAGCCGCAGACCGAGATCACGCTGAAAGGCGATGGCGACGGGGTCAGGTTCCGCCCTGGCAACGGCGGCGCCACCCTCTCGCTCCACTGGAGCAACGGCGAGAAGCAGGATCACCCCATCAGCACCGGCAACTTCAATGTCAGCCGCAAGGTGCCCGGTCTCGACATCGGCGTCATGACCAACAGCATAATCCACATCGGCAAGCTCGCCTCGCAGCACGTCCAGCCGCTGTTGCGCCGCTATCACTCATCCTACAGCCATGTACCCGCGCTGGTCGATATCCTGCGCGAGGCCGACAAGCTGCCCAAGGCCTCCGAGCATCCGCTGGATCTGGACTTCGCCAGGCGTCCCGACGGCTCGGTCGATTTCTATGTGGATGGCTCCTTCATACGCAATATCAGCGTCGAGGGCGCCTCGCTCGACAAGATCACCCTTGCGTTCACTACCCCTACCCCAGCCGTGGTCAAGTCGGCCCCCGCCGGCTTCGACCGCAACCGCTTTGTACCGATCGA